>Ga0247841_10000790_pt1 | contig 78824 bp, 60 predicted proteins | sample LaCruzMarch2015__2_FD_192410 | JGI IMG/M metagenome (GOLD analysis project Ga0247841, IMG submission 192410) | Freshwater microbial communities from meromictic Lake La Cruz, Castile-La Mancha, Spain - LaCruzMarch2015_18m | ecosystem: Environmental > Aquatic > Freshwater > Lake | place: Spain... | reverse complement strand
GGTAGTCCAGGCAGTCCGCATCGGTTCGGAACCAAGCCTGGAACTCGCCCACGGACCTCGGATAGTGCCTGCCGGCACGAGGATGCTCCATTGCCTTAGTCTACACCGGTTAAATGGATACCCCATAGTGGCTAAAAAGACCGGACGGCGCGCACCAGGCGCGGCAAGTACTTGAAGTAGTACTGGGTCTGGTAGCCGTAGACGAGGCTCTGATCCCAGGCGGCGTCCTTGCTGGCCTCTGACGAGCTCCAGTACCAGTTGTCCGAGGAAGACCCGCCGATCGCGTCCTTGCTGAGGTACAGCTTGTTCAGCTCGTCCTTGCTGGGCAGGTACCAGTCGATATAGCCGCCGTTGGTGTAGGCTCGCGCCAAACCTGCCGCATAGCTGGTGGCCACAGGTCCCTGAACTGCAATGATCGTCGCGGTATTGGCTGATCCTGTGCCCAGTGCAGTTGCTGTTGCACCAGTGGCGATGGCGGCCTCTCCGATCGCGTTGTTGCTCCATCGTATTCCCGAGCCCTCCCCACCCGCCGTCGTTTGGTCGGCGGTCGCGGCGATCAAGCCGTGCGTCTCTCCCGCCACGTAGCCGGGGTCTCCAGCCTGAAAGATGTAGGCGATGATGCCGCCCTGGTAGGGATCGCCGATGACGAGGGGGCCTGGGGGGCCGGGGGGCTCGCCGGCGACAGTGACCGTGACGACGTAGGCCTGGGTGGAAGCGTCGGTGGCGACGACCGTGTAGGTGAGCGGGCTGGTGAAGTCGTAGACCGAGAGCCCGCTGACCTGGGGTATGACGCCGATCACGACCGCTGCGCCGCTCGTCGTGAAGGTCGCGACCAGAGCGCTGACGTTGGTCCCGGCTGGGACGGTCAGGGCGATGGTGTGCGCGGCTTCCGAGATGACACCATCGACGTGCGGGGTCAAGCCATCGAAGCTGAAGGCGGTGATCGCCTTGGCGGAGTCGATCGCCGTCACGACCTTGAACGCGAGGCTCCTGCTCCAGGCGCCGGCGCCGCGGGAGTTGCTCGCGCGTACCTTCCAGGTGAGAGCGACGTCTGTGGGCAGCGCCGTGCCGCACTGCCACCACGGTCTGCTGAGGCCGGTCGTCTTGAGCAGCAGCGTGCCGGCCTCGGAGACGCGCAGCTCGTACCTGGTGGCGCCGCGTACCTTGCTCCAGATGAAGGTGGGCGTCGTGGTGGCGATGACGCCGCTGGGCGTCGCGACCGTAGGCTTGCCCGGCTTGGCGCCCTTGCCCGAGCCCTCGTGGCCGGCGGCCAAAGCGCTGCCGGCGAGGAGCAGGGCGGCGAAGAGCGCCAACATGAGAGTCGTGGTCAGCGCCCCAAGCGCACGCCCTTGCGTCCGCTTCCTGGTGGTCCGCATCGCTTCCTCCTCAAAGCCGGTGGGTCGGGATGTGAGGCGAGTATCGCGCGGGCAACGACGGAGCGCAATGACGGCGCCCATCCGCGCCGCGCGAAGGAGGCAGGCGGATCCGCGCGGCGCGTCCTCGAGGCCTGTGAGGGCCTCGCAGCCGGGCCTGCACCTGCCGTGGGCACGATCAGGCCGCCGTTGGCCTCCTACGACTTGCGGTGTGTCTCGCCCCACGCGTTGAAGCGGAGGTCGGCCGCCGGCATTTGCCGCGCACAACGTCGTGCGTTGGAACGCGTTGCGCCGGTCTTCTCCGCGACGTCCTGGTGATCGGAGATGGAAGGGATGGTGAAGTTTTCACGCCCGCGCGCCGATACAGCGAGGGATGAGCGATCCCCTGGCATCTGGAGAGCGACGCGCGGAGTGGCTGCGGGTGCGGCAGGCCGCGGAGCTTCTGGACGTCAGCGCCAGCACGCTGCGGCGCTGGGCCGGCTCGGGAAAGGTGGCGTCGCGGCGCACGCCGGGCGGTCAGCGGCGCTTCCGGCGCGACGACCTCGTCGCACTCCTGCCGCCGGCGCCTGCCGCCGCGAGCGCCCAGCTCGAACAGGAGCGCAAGCTGGCCCTGCTGTTCGAGGCCACGCGGGCGGTGACCTCGTCGCTGGTCCTCGAAGACGTCCTCGAGCTGGTGACGCGCACCACGGCCGCGGCGATGGGCACGTTCGCCGCCGACATCTTCGACTACTCGGCGGCCGACAACGCCATGGTCGCCTCGGGCTACTGGGCACTGGACATCACGCCCGAGGACGAGGAGTACCTCGGCTTCAGCATCTCCCTTGACGAGCGCCCCGGCTACTACCCGTGCATCGACGAGCCCCGACTGATCGAGCGGCGGCTCGACGCCGACGATTGGCCGCCCGGCGAGCGTGAGATCGCGGCGCGCTGGGACGAGAAGAGCGGCCTCATGGCCCCGCTGCTCTACGGCGGCGAGCTCATCGGTCTGCTGGGCTGCACCGAGAAGCGTTTCGTGCGCCACTTCACCGACGAGGACAAGCGGTTCCTCGAGCTGCTCGCGGTGCCTGCCGCCATGGCTATCCACAACGCGAGGGTCTTTCGCGATCAGGAGGAGAGGGCGCGCAGACTGGCGACGCTGCGCGACTGCGGTCGCGCCGTCGCCTCGTCGCTGCACGTCGATGAGGTGCTGGCCACTCTGGCGCGCAAGGCGGCGGAGGCCCTGGGCTCTCCGGAATGCGTCATCTTCGACTACGACGCCGCGGCGGACACCCTCACGTCAAAGGCCTTTCACACGGAGGAGCACCGAGGCTACGAGGGCCTGGGCGTGCCGTTCCCGCTGAGCGAGTCACCCTCGGATCGCGAGATCCTCGACGACCGGCGGATCGTCGTCGAGACGATCTCCGACCGCGGCATCGCCGCGGACTGCCGCGCCTCGATGGAGCGCTGGGGGGAGCAGACCTGCCTCAGCGTGCCCCTCTGGTTCAGCGACGAGCCGCTGGGCATCCTTGTGCTCATCGAGACGCGGCGCGAACGAGTGTTCTCGCGCGAGGAGACCGAGCTGATCGGCGGAGTCGCCGAGCAGGCCGCCGCGGCCATCCACAACGCGCGCCTGTACGAAGAGGTGAAGCGCCTCCATCTCGGCAACCTCAAGGCGCTCAGCTCGGCGCTCAGCGCCAAGGACTACTACACGCTCGGTCACGCCGCCCGGGTATCTGCCTACATGATGTTGCTGGGCCGCGAGCTGGGCTGGACGGACGAGCGTCTGGCGGAGGTCCAGGACGCCGCCTACCTCCACGACATCGGCAAGATCGCCGTGTCCGACCGTGTGCTCCTGAAAGCGGGACCGCTGAACCCCGAGGAGTGGGAGCTCATGCGCCAGCACCCGGGCATCAGCGCCGAGATCGTGCGGCCGCTGTTCAGCGAGGAGCTGACCCTGGCGGTGCGCCATCATCACGAGCGCTATGACGGCGAGGGCTACCCCGATGGTCTGGCCGATGGGGACATCCCTCTCGTGGCGCGGGCCATGTGCCTCGTCGACGCCTACGACGCGATGTCGTGCAGCAGGCCGTACAGGGTGAGCCTGACCCGCCGGCAGTGCCTCGAGGAGATGAGGCGCTGCAGCGGCGCCCAGTTCGACCCCGAGCTGGTGACGGCGTTCGTGCGCGCCCTCGAACGCCTGGAGGGACGCCGCCGCCGCGGCGTCGCCGTGGCGGAGCAGGCCGCGGCGCTCATCGATGCCGAAAGGCATGCCCTGCTGCGCTCACGCGCCGACGAGGCCCGGCCCGAGTACGCCGAGATGGTCGGCGCCCTGCGCGCGCTCCGCGACGCCAGCCCCCCGGTGCGCTTCATCACCACGTTCGCCCTTCAGGGCGACGCGTGCATCACCGTGCTCGACACGGGGGTGACGCCGGAGGACCTCTCGCACGTCGGAGATCCGTGGCTCCCGCACGACGAGCTCGCCGCGGTGCTGAGCGGAGACACACTGGACGCCAACGTCGTGAACGCCGACGAGTTCGGCGTGTGGGTGTCGTGCGTCGCCCCCCTGCGCGCCGGCGACGGTGACGTCGCGGCGGCGGTCACGGTCGACTTGCCGGCCGTGGAGTCCGGCCCGTTTCAGCAGCTCCACAGCGATCTGTCGCAGGACCTTTCGGCGATGCTGCAGGCGGCCTCGGTGCGCTGGAGCCGGGCCGAGCTGGAAGCGATCACCGACGGCCTCACGGGTCTCTACAACCACCGCTACCTTCAGGTCCGCCTGGACGAGGAGATAGAGCGGGCGCGCGCGGAGAAGGAGCCGCTGTCGCTGCTGTTCATCGACCTCGACGAGTTCAAGGCGTTCAACGATTCGCGCGGTCACAAGGCGGGCGACGAGATGCTGCGCCGCGTGGCGCGCGCCGTGGAGAAGCACACGCGACGTGTCGACCTCGTGGCCCGCTACGGGGGCGACGAGCTCGTGGTGGCGCTCCTGGGCGCCGGTACGGCCGTCGCCGTCGAGACGGCCGAACGCATGCGCGGCGAGATCCGCGCCGAGAACGCGGACGACGGAGCGATGTCGGTGAGCATCGGCGTCGCGACCTTCCCCGGCGACGCGGGGTCCAAGGACGAGCTGCTCGACAAGGCCGACTGGGCGATGTACGTGGCCAAGAGGGGCGGGCGCGACCGCGTGGTCGCGTTCAAGGGAGCGACGACGCCGGCGGCTTGACGCCGGCGCGGCCGCTGAGGTCGAGCGCCTCTCGGCCGGGCTCCCTTTACAGTCGCCCGGCGTGGCTCTACCATCAAGGACGAAAGAGAGCACGGGCGCGTCTCGCGGACGGCCGTCGGCCGCGCCCGCCGAAAGGGGACCTTATGGAGGTCTACATCGTCGCAGCCATCATCGTCATCGCCATCGTCTTCATCATCGTGATCCTCGCTATGGGCATCCGCATCATCAGGCCCACGCACCGCGGCCTGGTGGAGCGCCTGGGCAAGTACAACCGCTACTGCAACCCGGGTATGCACATCATCATCCCGGGCCTCGAGCGCCTGTTCCAGGTGGACGTGCGAGAGGTACTGGTCGAGGCGCAGCCGCAGACCATCATCACCAACGACAACCTCAACGCCAAGGTCGATGCGCAGGTGTACCTCAAGGTCAAGGGCGACGAAGAGAACGTGAAGGCGTCGCAGTACAACGTCACCAACTACCAGAACCAGATCGTCAACCTGGCGCGCACCACGCTGCGCAACATCATCGGCACCTTGACGCTGAAATCGGCCAACAGCGAGCGCGGGCGCATCAACGAGGAGCTGCGCGGCACCCTCAAGAACGAGACCGCGAGCTGGGGCATCGAGATCCTGCGCACCGAGCTCAAGGAGATCGACCCGCCGGTGGACGTGCAGGAGACCATGAACAAGGTGGTCAAGGCGGAGAACGAGAAGATCGCCGCTGTGGACTACGCCACCGCCACCGAGACGCAGGCCGACGGTCAGCGGCGCGCCGAGATCAAGAAGGCCGAGGGCATCAGGCAGGCCAAGATCCTCGCCGCCGAGGGCGAGGCGCAGGCTATCAAGCTGGTCAACGAGGCCGCCGAGAAGTACTTTGTGGGCAATGCCCAGATCCTGCGCAAGCTCGAGACCGTCGAGAAGGCCTTCTGGCAGAACGCCAAGATCATCGTGCCGGCCAACGGCGAGCTCGTGAACATCATCGGCGATCTCGCCGGCATCGCGCCCGTGCCCGTGAGGGCGCCGGTGAACACCACGCCGGTACGCAAGTAGCGGCTGGGTCGCGGCGGGCTGACGCGCGGGGCGCCGGAGGGGCGCCGCACCCTACGTCGCGGCGCGCGCCCGGCGCGCGCGGGCGCGCTGAAAGGCCGCCTCGGCGAGCCACACGTGGTCGAGCTGCTCGCCGTGGCGGCCTTCGGAGGCGCGCTCGCGTACCGGCTTGGCCGGGATGCCCGCCACCAGCATGCCCGGCGCCACGTCACGATTCACCAGGGCGCGCGCCGCGACGATCGCCTCCGCGCCCACGGTCACGCCGGGCAGGATGATGGCGTCGCTGTAGATCTTGACGTACGGCCCGATCACCACCGGCGCGTAGCTGCGCACCGCGTGGTCGGCCTCGCTGTGGCTGTGGCTGAAGACGGCGACCCACTCCGTGAGGCAGGCGGCGTCGCCGATGGTCACGCCGCCCTTGGTGTCGAGAAAGACGCCGCGGTTGAGAAAGACGTCGTCGCCCACCTCGAGCAGCTGCCCGAAGTTGAAGCGCACGCCTTCGTCGGCGATGAAGTCGCAGCCGCAGCGTTTGAAGAGGCGCTCCGCGATGAGGCGGCGGAACGGGATCGCGAAGTCGGCGACCACGCTGAGCGGCAGCTTGTCGAAGGCGTCCCACAGCAGGTGCAGGGCGCGCTGGCGCGCCGTGACGCCGATCTCGGCGGCCTTGGGGAGGTAGTCGTTGTACAGGCGCGCCTCGGGCAGCAGATGAGCGGGAAAGCCGGGGGCGCCGAGGCGCTCCAGGACCTGCGCGACGGCTTCGTGCCCCAGCTCGCCGTCGAGCAGCCGCTTGACGGCCGCCAGCTCCTGCGCGATGGTCGCTGTCATGACGCCTCCCGTCAGTGCTTGTCGTGGCGCGGCACCACCAGCACCGGCAGCTTGCTGTGGTGCAGCAGCTTGAGCGCCGTGGAGCCCAGGAAGGCGGCGGAGACGGCGCCCTCGCCGTGGCTGCCGACGACGATCAGGGCCGCCTCGTGCTCCTTGGCCGTCTCGAGCAGCACCTCGATGGGGCGGCCCTCGGCGACCACCTTCTCGGCCTTCACGCCGGCGGCGGCGAGCTTCTTTGCGGCCTCCTCCACCTGGCTCTCGCCGTAGCCCTGCACGAGTTGCGCGTGATCGTCGAACTCGGCGCTCATCATAAGCGGCGAGTCGGTCATGCCTATCGGCACGTAGCCGATGGAGAACTCGAAGGCGTAGACGACCACGACGGTGGCGTCCGGGATCGCGCCGGCCAGGTCGATGGTACGCGCGAGCGCTGTCTGGGAGCAGTCCGAACCGTCGTAGCCGAGTACCAGCGTCGTGGGCATCACGTCCTCCTTGAATGGGTCCCTGGAGCAACTATGCTCGCCGGGGGCGGCGGCAAAACGGGGCGGCTACGCCGCCCGTCGCCCCGCCGCCCGCCGCGCCAGCACTCCGCGGCCCGGCGCCGCTACGAACGCCACCAGGAAAGCGGCCGTGGCGATGAGCACGACGGCCGCTCCGGAGGCCACGTCGAGGTAGTAGCTCACGTACAAGCCGGCGACGCTCGACGCCGCGCCGATCGCCGCCGAGACGGCCATCATCGTGGGCAGGCGGCGGGTGAGCAGGTAGGCGGTCGCCGCCGGCGTGACCAGCAGGGCCGCCACGAGACCCACCCCCACGGTCTGCAGGCTGACGACGATGGTCAGGGCCAGCAGGATCAGCATGGCGAAGCGCAGGAGCTCGGGCCGCTTGCCCAGCATGTGCGCCAGCACGGGGTCGAACGAGGCCAGTTGGAGCTCCTTGAACAGCGCCAGCAGCGTGACCAGCACGGCGAGCCCCAGCAGCCCGGTGAGCCAGAGGTCGCCGGCGGTGACGCCCAGCACGTTGCCGAAGAGGATGTGGGTGAGGTCGGTGGCGTAGGAGCGCACGGTGCTGATCAGCACCACGCCGAGGGCCAGCGCCGCGGCGAACAGGATGCCGATGGCCGTGTCCTCCTTGACGCCGCCGCGCCGCGAGAAGAGGCCGATGCCGACGGCCACCACGAGCGCCGCGACGAGCGCTCCGACGAGCAGGTTGGCGCCGAGCAGATAGGCGATGGCGACCCCGGGGAGGATGGCGTGCGCCAGGGCGTCGCCGAGGAAGGCCATGGCGCGCAGCACCACAAAGCAGCCGATCACCGAGCACACCACCCCGACGATCAGCGACGCCGCCAGGGCGCGCTGCATGAACTGGAGCGTGAAAGGCTCGGTGAGCCAAGCGATCATCGCGGCCCGGCGTGCGGCTCGTGGCTGTGGCGGTGAGCCTCGCCGTCGCCGACGTGGCCGGGGCAGCACTGGTCGATCACGACCATGCCGTCGAGGAAGAGGGCCTGACCGCCGAAGGCCGTGCCGATGTGCTCGGGGGTGAAGACCTCGGACGGCGGGCCGTAGGCCACCAGGCGCCCGTTCAGAAGGGCCACCAGCTCGAAGCGCTGGGCGGCCGTCTGCATGTCGTGGGTGCTCACGAGTATGGTGATGCGCCGTTCGCGCAGCCGCGCGAGAAGGCCGAGGATCGCCTCCTTGGCGTTCACGTCCACGCCGGTGAAGGGCTCGTCGAGCAGCAGCACGTGCGGCTCCTGGGCGAGCGCCCGGGCGAGGAACACGCGCTGCTGCTGACCGCCGGACAGCTCGCCGATGGCGCGCCCCGCGAGCGCGGCGATGCCGAGCTCGTCCAGGCAGCGCGCCACCACCTCGCGGTCGGCCGCCCGCGGGCGGCGCAGCCAGCCCAGGCGGCCGTAGCGCCCCATCATCACCACGTCGCTGACGCTGACGGGGAAGCTCCAGTCGATCTCCTCGCGCTGGGGCACGTAGGCGATGGGGTCCGCCTGGCCGCCGGGCGCGCGGCCGTGCAGGAGCACGCGCCCGCCGCGCAGGGGCAGCAGGCCGACCAGAGCCTTGAAGAGCGTCGACTTGCCGGCGCCGTTGGGCCCCACGATCGCCACCTGGGCGCCGTGCGGCACGTGCATGGTCACGGCGTCGAGCGCCGGCCGCCCGTTGTAGCTCACGGTGGCGTCCTCGATGGCGAGGTAGGACCCGGATGTGGCGTCGCCGGGGATCACCGCCGCAGAGCCTCGACGATCCTCGTCGTGTCGAACTTCATCATGTCGATGTACGTGGGCGCCACGCCGTCCGGCGCGGTGAGCGAGTGGTCGAGCAGGTCGTCGACCACCGCGATGCCGGTCTCGGCGGCGATCTGCTCGGCGAGCTTGGGGTTCTCTTCGATCTCCACGAAGATCGCCTTGGCGCCGCTCGCGCGGATGGCCGCCGTGAGGTCGCTGAGCTGCTTCGCCGTCGGCGTCTCGCCGGTGCCCACGCTGGGGATCACCGTGCCCACCACGGAGAAGCCGTACTCGTCGGCGTAGTACCCGTGGCTGGCGTGGTTCATCACGAGAAGACGGTCCGCCGCCGGGATGGTCGCGACCTGGCTCTCGATCCAGGCGTTCAGCTCGTCGAGCCGCGCCGCGTACGCGGCCGCGTTGGCGTCGTACTCGGCCGCCCCGTCCGGATCGGCCTTCGCGAACGCGTCGCGGATGTTGGCCACGTAGGTCTTCACCAGCACCGGGTCGAGCCAGAAGTGGGGATCCGTCTCGGAGCTCTCGAGCGGCGGTTCGCCGGCCTGCGGCGAGCGGCTCTGGAGGCCGGCGGAGGCGTCGATGATCGTCGCCTCGCCGCCGGCGTTCTCGAGCGTCTTGAGCAGCGGCCCTTCGAGGCCGCCGCCGTTGATGACCACGAGGTCGGCGGCGGCCACCTCGCCGAGGTCCTTCGGGGTCGGCTCGAACGAGTGCGGGTCCGTTTCAAGAGGCACCAGCGAACGCACTTCGAAGCGGTCTCCGGCCACGTTCTGGGCGATATCGGCGAGAAAGCTCTCGGCGGCGACCACGTCGAGCGCGCCGCCGCCCGCCGCCGCGCCGCCGGCGCCGCACCCGCCGGCGCCGAGCACGGCGGCCACGGCCGCGACGCCGAGGATCGCGAACCACAGCCGCGCGCTCGCGCGTCGTCTCGCGCGGAGCGCCGTCACGCGCCGTCTCTCCCCGTCCGGCGCGCCCGACCCGCGCGCTCGCCGCAGGCCGGGCACTCGCCGCTGAGCTGCAGGAAGTGCTCGGTGATGCGGAAGCCGGTCTGCCGGGCGGCGGCGTCGACGACCGTCTGCATGTCGCACTCGGTGAACTCCATCACCCGGCCGCAACGGCTGCAGACCACGGTGTGGCCGTGCGTCGCGCCGACGGGCACGAAGGCTTCGCAGTGGTCAGGTCCGTGTACGCGGCGCAGGGCGCCGATCTCACTGAGCAGCTCCAGGGTGCGATACACGGTCGTCAGGCCCAGCTCGGGGCAGCGCTCACGGGCGGCGTCGAAGACCTGCACGGGGCTCACGCTCGACGACGCCGCGGCGACCGCGTCGAGCACGGCGCGCCTCTGCCGCGTGAGGCGCAGGCCTCGCGCGGCGAGCGTCCCGGCGATCTGGTCGGCGTCCAGCGCCACGGCGAGCCTCCGCTCATCTGAAACTGAAAACCGTTTTCAGTTTCACGCGAAGCAGAGCCTAGCAGGCGTGGGGCAGGCGCGCAACGCGTGCGCGGCGCGCGGAGCGCCGGGCGCGCCCGCGCGCCGGGCGCCCGCCGTCAGGCCGGCGCGCGCACCTGCGTGCAACGTGAGCTTGCGGCATGCGGAGTGGCGCGAGCGCCCCGCGCCTTCCTCGCCGGGCGACCCCGCGAGCGCCCTGCGCGCGTCCCGCCGCCCGGCGAGTCGCCGCCCTCTTGAAGGCGCTGCGTCCTGGGCGCGCCTCAGGGCTCCGTGCCCCATGGCCCGCCGTGCGGCTGGCGCGCGGGCGGCCCCAGCGGCCCCCGCGCGGGGTAGTACGAAAAGGGAAGATAAGGATTCCTTGACTGTCGGGTCGCGGACGGCCGTCCGCAGGCTCGCTCGCCGGGGGGAAGATAAGGATCGGCCGGAATTCCTTATCTTCCCTCAGAGTACTACCCCCGCCCCGGCGGCATGTCGCGAATCGGTAAGATAAGGAAAGGCCCTTTCCTTATCTTACCGATCCGCGTGCGCCCAGACAGTCGGAGGTGAGGCCCTTCGGGTGAACCGACAACGACAAGCTCGTCGTCGCCCGCCTGCGTGAGTCCGGTCCGGGTAGCCGCCAGGAGGCCCGGTAGCAGGCTGGCGGCCGGGCCGGGAAACGGGTCGGGTCGAAGCCCAGCGTCAAGAGCCCTTGCAGGGGGAGCGACTGTCCGTGGCGTCAAGCGAAGTCCGCCGCGTCGTCAGTGGTCCCGCCTGCAAAGGCGGGGAAAGGGAGCGCCGAGCCCGGATGGTCAGGGTGAAGGCCATGGAAGCGGTGAAGAGCCTGGACGTGCAGCCGCGAAGGACTCCCCGGCGCAAGCGGACACGGAACGTTCAGAAGGTGGCGGCGGGAGCTGGGGAGGCCCTCCCCGGCCCGGCGGTCCGCGAAGACGCGCCGCCGGAAGCGTCGCGCCCGCTTGACCGGGTTCACGCCGGGAAGTGGGCGGGGAGCCGGAAGGGCGCCCGCGGCGGCCGCACCGCCGCTTGAGCCGGACGGACAACGCCGGCCGCCGGCAGGAGGGAAGGGCCGCTGCTTCGTCGCTGCGCCCTTTGAGTGCAGGGAAGGGCTGGTGAGCGCCCTCGTGGCCCGCCGGACAATACTCGGGTCCAGGCTTTGCAACGGGGGCCGTGCCGGGCGGCCAAGGCCGACCCCGAACGACGGTTCCACACGAACCGGCGGGGAAGGCCGAACGCCGGCGGCGAACGACGTCGGTGAGCCGTGCGCGGGAGGACCGCAGGCACGGTTCGCTGAGGCGGGCGCTGGAAACGGAGCGTCAACGACCTATGGCGACGGGTCGAGCCCCCGGCGGGAAACCGCGGGACACATGGCAGCCGGGCCTTCAGGTCGAGACGCCACCGCGCCAGCGTCCGACCCTACACTACCCCGCCCGGCGGCTCCCGCCCGGCGGCTCCCGCCCGGCGGCTCCCGCCCGCGGCTCCCGCCCGCGGCTCCCGCCGCCCGGCGGCCGCGACGGCCGCCGCGACGGCCGCGCCGCACGAAGTCCACGGGCACGGCGTGGATCCAGACCGCATCGCCGGCCGCGGCCATCACCGTTAGCGGCTGACCCGACTACGCCCCCCCCACTTCCTATTCGCGCCAACGCCGTCGCTTGCCAAGCGGTGTCTCCCTGTGGGCGATCCGCGTGTGCATCTTGGTCGCGGCGCTGCTCAGCGGTGTCGTGGCGCCACTGTCGTCGCGCTCGACGGCGACGGGCCCCGTGACGCTCCCCCAGCCGCGCCGGCGGCAGGGTCACGCTCACCGTGCACCTGAGGAAGGGCAACACCCGGATCAAGGCGACCACGGCCGCCGCGACGAAGGGGCTCGCGTTCACGGTGAACTGGGCCGCGAGCCGCGAGGTAGCGCTGCGCCGGTCAGTGCGGCCGCGTGTACGGGCAGGCGGCGATGCAGATGCCGCAGATCTGCGCGCCGACGTCGCCGAAGAGCGTCATCTGGCGCCGGCAGGCGGCGGCGTCGAAGAGCTCGTCGCGAGCCATGCCGGCGCGCCACTGCACGTCGCGTCCGCAACCGGCGGGGCAGGCGTCGATGCAGGCGCGGCAGTCTTCGCAACGTCCCTCGACGATGGCGTCGCCCACGGGCAGGTCGAGGTCGGTGAACACGGTGGCCAAGCGGACGGCCGGGCCGAACTGCGGCGAGACGAAGAGCGCCGTCTTGCCGATCCAGCCGAGGCCGGCGCTCGTCGCCGCCGTCTTGTGCGGGAAGCGCCGGTGGCCGTTGCTGCTGCCTTCGCCGTCGCCGGTGGCCACGACGCGCTCCGCGGCGTGGCCGTGCACACGCAGCACATCGACCAGCGTCCCGGTGGCGTCGTCGAGCGCAAGGTTGAGGCGCAGGTACTCCTCGTAGTAGTCCGCGGTGGGCCCGTGGCGCAGGCCGCGCACCACGAGCTGGTCGATGCGCACGAGCATCGAGATGGCGATGGGGTAGTCGGGGGCCAGCGGCAGGCGCGGCGTGTTCAGCGCGACGCCCCAGGCGTCGATCTCTTTGGTCCTGAGCAACTGCCCGATGGCGTGCCGGTCGAGAAGGCTGAGCATGTGACCCCTTCCGCGGGTCGGCCGGTAGTGGCTATTTCCGGAGGTCGGCCGGTCCCTCGTCCATCCTCGCACCTGCAGCGCGAAGCTGACAATGGACGCGGGAACGGACATTTCGCTCCCTTGTTGTCCGTTCTGGCTGGCTGGGCGGGTCCTTCACCCGAGCTCGGGGCGGGCCGTGGAAGAGCGCCGGGGGGCGGGGCGCCGCGGCCGTCGGTTTTGTGCCGCGTTTCACATATGGTTTGTTTTACCTGCGGGAGTGGGGATAGTATGGGCGAAGGCCACGAGCGGAGGAGGTGAGCACCATGGGACCCGTCCCCTTCTACAAGACGAATGTGAAGCGCGATGAGCGCAGCCGCCGTAAGTGACGGGCGAGCACGATGAACAGGACAACGGACATCGTGTCGCCACCCGAGAGGGGGACGTTCCCGCAGTGAGGACCGTCCCCCTCCTGGCGTACGGGCCGGCGACCGCGTGGCGCGCGCCGCGGGACTTCAGACGCCGCGGCGGGCGCGCGCCGCGGGACTTCAGACGCCGCGGAAGCGGCGCAGGCGCAGGCTGTTGGTGACGACGGTCACGCTCGACAGGCCCATCGCGGCGGCCGCGTAGATGGGGTTCAGGAGCACGCCGAAGGCGGGGTAGAACACGCCGGCCGCCAGCGGGATCAGCGCCACGTTGTAGGCGAAGGCCCAGAAGAGGTTCTGCTTGACGACGCGGATGGTGGCGCGCGACAGCGAGATCGCCGTGGCGACGCCGCCGAGATCGCCCGACATGAGGGTGATATCGCTGGCCTCCATGGCGACGTCCGCGCCCGTGCCGATGGCGATACCGATGTCGGCCTGGGCGAGCGCCGGGGCGTCGTTGATGCCGTCGCCGACCATGGCCACGCGCTTGCCCTCCGCCTGGAAGGCGGCGACCTGCGCCGCCTTCTGACCGGGCAGCACCTCCGCCACCACCCGGTCGATGCCCACCTGGGCGGCGATCGTCTCGGCCGTGCGCCGGCTGTCGCCGGTGAGCATGACGACCTCGAGGCCCATCTCGCGGAGCCGGCGCACGGCCGCGGCCGACCCCGTCTTGACGGTGTCGGCCACGGCGATGGCGCCGGCCGGCTCGCCGTCGACCGCCACGGTGATCACCGTCTTGCCCTCGGCGGTGAGCTCCTCGCCGGCGTGCTTTGCCGACGGGCCGGCGAGGCGCTCGTTGCCGGCCACCACGGCGCGCCCCTCGACGACGGCCCTGATGCCGTGGCCGGCGATGGCCGCGAAATCCTCGGCCGGCGGCAGCTCGAGGCCGCGCTCGGCGGCGGCCGCCAGCACGGCGGCGGCGAGCGGATGCTCGCTGCCGCGTTCCGCGGCCGCCACCAGCCGCAACAGGCCGTCGTTGTCCAGGCCGTGCCCGCCGCCGAACAGCACCACGTCGGTGACGCGCGGCTTGCCCTCCGTGATGGTCCCCGTCTTGTCGAGCACGACCGCGCTGAGCTTGTGCGCCGTCTCGAGGGCGCCGCCGTCGCGGATGAGCACGCCGTTCTCGGCGCCTTTGCCGGTGCCCACCATGATGGCCGTCGGCGTGGCGAGGCCGAGGGCGCAGGGGCACGCGATGACCAGCACGGCGACGAAGTTGAGCAGCGCGTAGTTGAGCGACGGCGAGGGGCCGAGGACCAGCCAGACCACGAAGGTCACGGAGGCGATGCCGATCACGGCCGGCACGAAGTACGCGGCGATCACGTCGGCGAGGCGGGCGATGGGCGGCTTGGAGCCCTGCGCCTGCTCCACCAGCTTGATGATCTGCGCCAGCGCGGTCTCGGCGCCCACCTTGGTGGCGCGGAAGGTGAAGGAGCCGGTGGTGTTCATGGTGGCGCCGATCACCTCGGCGCCGGCGCCCTTGAGCACCGGCATGGGCTCGCCGGTGAGCATCGCTTCGTCGACCGCGGAGGAGCCGCTCACGACCATGCCGTCGACCGGCACCTTCTCGCCGGGGCGTACGACCACGAGGTCGCCGGCGACGACGTCCGCCACGGGCACGTCGATCTCGGCGCCGCCCCGCTGCACGCGCGCCGTCCTGGGTTGCAGACCGATGAGCGCCTTGATAGCGGCGCCGGTCTGCCCCTTGGCGCGCGCCTCCAGCAGGCGCCCGAAGAGGATCAGCGTGATGATGAGGGCGGCCGAGTCGAAGTACATCGGCATGCTCAGGCCCTGGTGCTCGAAGAAGCCGGGGAAGAGCACGCCGAGCACGCTGTAGAAGTAGGCCGCCGAGGAGCCCATGGCGATCAGCGTGTTCATCGTCGTGCTGCCGTGACGGAGGGCCGACCACGCGGTGGTGTAGAACTGGCCCCCGACCCAGAGCTGCACGGGCGTGGCCAGCGCCCAGAGCACGTAGCCGTTGTGCAGCCAGGCGGGGAGGAAGGGGAACCAGTCCGGCTGCATGGTGCCGACGAAGATGACGCTGCTCAGCGCGAAGCCGACTATGACCTTGAGCTTGAGGGCGCGGTAGGCCGCAGCGCGCGCCGCCTCTGCGGCGTCGATGGCGGGCGCCGCTGCGCCGGCGGCCGGCTCTTCGACGACGTCGTAGCCGGCCGCCTTGATCGCGGCCACAAGGTCGGCGCGGCTCGCCTGCCCGGGGACGAAAGTGACGGTCGCCTTCTCCGTGGCCAGGTTCACGTCGGCCTTGAGCACTCCGGGCGGCCTGCGCAGGGCGCGCTCGACGCGGCTCACGCAGCTCGCGCAGGTCATGCCGAGGATCGGCAGCGTCTCCTGCGCGGTCACGACGCCGTAGCCCGCGGCCTCCACGGCGTGCACCAGCTCGGCCGCCGACACCACCTCGGGGTCGAAGGCGATCGTCGCTTTCTCGGTGGCGAGGTTCACCGAGGCGTCGGCCACGCCCGCGACCTTGCGCAGCGCCTTCTCGCTCCGCGCCACGCAGCTCGCACAGGTCATGCCGGTGATGGGGAGCTCCAGCGTGGTCTTCTTGTCGCTCATCGTTCGAGTCTACCCCCCTTGGGTATGGGCACGCATGTCGCGGCGCCTCGCAGCGCCTCGTCTCGGCCGGTATGATTGCCGGCGGCACGCGGCAGGCGGGAGGACGTCACGATGGCCATCTGGGACGAGCAGCACGAGTCGATCGACCGCGACGCGCTGCGGGCGCTGCAGCTCAAGCGTCTGCAGGGCATGCTCGCGCGGCTCTACGAAAGCGTCCCGCACTACCGCGCGAAGCTGGGCGACGTCGGCTTCGCGCCCGGCGACCTCAAGAGCCTCGACGACCTGCGCGACCTGCCCTTCACCGAGAAGACCGACTTCCGCGACACCTACCCGTGCGGGTTGTTCGCGGTACCCATGGACGAGGTCGTCGAGATCCACTCCTCGTCGGGGACCACGGGCAAGCCCGTGGTGTGCGGGTTCACGAAGGCCGATCTCGACACCTGGGCCGAGCTGGTCTGCCGCGTCGCCGTGGCCGCCGGGGTGCGGCAGGACGACGTCGCCCAGGTGGCCTTCGGCTACGGCCTGTTCACCGGCGGGTTCGGTCTCCACTACGGTCTGCAGCGCGCCGGCGCCGCCGTGCTGCCCATCAGCGCCGGCAACACGGCTCGCCAGGTGCAGTTCGTGCAGGACTTCGGCGCTACCGTGCTCATCGCCACGCCGTCGTACGCGCTCTACCTCGGCGAGGTCATCCAGAAGCAGGGCATCCCGCCGGAGAGCATGAAGCTGCGTTTGGGGCTGTTCGGCGCGGAGGGTTGCAGTGAGCAGATGCGCGCCCAGATCGAAGCCCGCCTGCCCATCACGGCCACCGACAACTACGGCCTCACCGAGGTGTTGGGCCCAGGCGTCGCCGGCGAGTGCGAGCGCCGCGACGGCATGCACATCGCCGAGGACCACTTCGTCGTCGAGTGCCTCGACCCGGCCAGCGGCGCTCCCGTCGCCGACGGCGAGGTGGGGGAGCTCGTGTTCAGCTCGGTCACGCGCGCGTGCTCGCCGGTGCTGCGCTACCGCACTCGCGACCTCACGACGCTCACGCACGCGCCGTGCGCCTGCGGGCGCACGCTCGTGCGCATGGGCAAGGTCGTGGGCCGCACCGACGACGTGTTCATCATCAGCGGTGTCAACATCTTTCCCTCGGCCATCGAGAAGGTCCTGTTCGAGATCGAGGGCGTGGCGCCGTACTACCAGATCGTGCTCGACCGCAAGGGCTCGCGCGACACCTTCGAGGTACACGTCGAGGTCACCGAGGCGCTCTTCGACGGCTGGACGGACGACCTGCCCGCCTTCGAGGAGCAGGTCACCGAGCGGCTGCGCTCGGCCTTGCTCGTGCGCCCCAAGGTCAGGCTGGTCGAGCCGGGCACGCTCGAGCGCACCGCGGGCAAGGCCCAGCGCGTGATCGACCACCGGCCCGGCTGAAGTCCCGGATCACGGCGTTTCGAAGTCGATCAACCCTGCCTCGTTGATGCGCACACACGCGTCCACCACGGCGGCGTCCAGGGCCGTCCCCCGCAGCCGCCCGATCTCCTCCATCGCCGCTTCGAGGCCCAGCGCCGAGCGGTAGGGCCGCTGCGACGACATCGCCTCCACGATGTCCGCGACGGCGATGATGCGCGCCTCGAGCATGATGCCGTCGCCGCTGAGCCCGTCGGGGTAGCCGCTGCCGTCGAGACGCTCGTGGTGCTGGTGGACGATCTCGGGGATCGGCCCCAGATACGCGAGCGGCTTGAGGATCGCGTGCCCGACCTCCGAGTGCAGCTTGACCACGCTGAGCTCGGTGTCGTTCAGCAGCCCGGGCTTGGTGAGGATGTCGACGGGCACCGCCGCCTTGCCCACGTCGTGGACGGCGGCGGCGAAGGAGATCGTCGCTACCTGCGCTTCGGGAAGGCCGAGCTCCACGGCGATGAGCTCGGCCAGCCGCGCGACCCGGCGCTCGTGCCCAGCGGTATAGGGGTCGCGCAGCTCGCCGACCGCCGCCAGGGCCTTCGTGGTCGCTTCCAGCAGTCTCTCGGCGCTCACGTCGCGCACCGTGCCGAAGATGGCTGGTTCGCCGCCCCAGGCGCCGCGGCTCACGCGCGTCTCCACCGGGATCATGCGTCCCTCCTTGCTGACCAGAGGGATGGTGCACATGTCGACGTCGCCGGCGAGCATGTCGGCGACGACGGCCAGGACGTCGTCGCGGCTGGCCGCGGGGTGGAAGTCGAGGACGTTCATGGCGAGGCTCTCGCTCGCCGCGTAGCCCAGGCGGCGCTCCACGGCCGGGTTCACGTAGACCACGCTCCCATCCTCGGTGAGGACGAAGAGCATGTCCTGACTGGCCGCGAAGAACTGCCGGAGGTTGGCCTCGCTGGTGCGCAGGCGCTCGTCGGCCTGCGCCTTGGCGATGGCGAACCCGACCTCCTGGCCGATGGCCTGGAGCAGCGTCTCCTCTTCGTCGGAGAACGTGTGCCGTGTGCGGCTGACGACGTTGAGGGCGCCGACCACGTCTGCGCGGTGGAGGAGGGGGACGCTCGCCACGGACCTCCAGCCCCATCTCGCGGCGTGGTCTGGCCGCAGGCGCTCGTAGTTCACGAGGAACAGCGGCTCCTGATCGAGGAAGAGGGTGCGGTACGGGGCCGTGTCGATGTCGACCGTGCCGACCTGGTCGATGAAGTCCGCCGGCAGATACTGGTGGTAGCGCACCCTGGCCATGCGCGCCCCGGGCTCGACGACGTAGATGCCGCCGCCGTCGAAGCCCATCACGGCGATGGTGGCGTCGAGGACCTCGCGCATGGCGGCCTGCAGGTCGTCGGTGCGGTTCACCGCGAGGACGATGCGGCTCAGTGCGTCGAGCCCTGTCGCCGCCCCGAGGCGTTGGTCGATGGGTGCTGTCATCTCCCCTCCCGGGAACGTGGCTCAGTGAAAGGTCGACCGGCGGGGGCGCATGGAACGACCGGCGATACGAGCCCCCGCTTCGTACCGCCGGCCACAGGCGAAACCGTCTTCGAGAATCCTCTCCTCAAACCATCTCGGTCTCCTGGCGGATGTATCGGTAGAGGGCGGAGCGGGCTGGATAGAACAAACGTCTAGACGGTGACGCGCAGCAGCTCGAGGTAGCTCGTGCTCCCCTCGAGCACCTTGCGCACGCCGTCGTCGCGCAGCGAGCCCACGCCCTTGGCGCGGGCGGCGCGCTGGATCTCGAGCACGGAGCCGCCCGTGGCGATGAGATCGCGCAGGTCGTCGTCGACGACCAGCACCTCGTAGAGGCCGAGGCGCCCGCGGTAGCCGGTGCCGAAGCACTTCGTGCAGCCCACAGGGTCGTGCACGTGGATGCGCTCCATGGGCGCCGGCCCCAGGCCGAGCTCCTCCCAGCGTGTGTCGCTGAGGGTCTCGGCCCGGCGGCAGTGCGGGCAGAGGCGCCGCACGAGCCGCTGCGCGACGAAGCAGCGCCAGGCGGCGGCCACCATGTAGCGGGGCACGCCCATCTCGACGAGGCGATTGACCGCCGAGGAGGCGTCGTTGGTGTGCATCGTGCTGAACACCTGGTGGCCGGTGACGGCGGAGTCGGCGGCCATCTTGGCCGTCTCGAGGTCGCGGATCTCGCCGACCATGATCACGTCCGGGTCGGCGCGCACCAGCGACCGCAGCGCCTGGGCGAACGTGAGGCCGATGGTCGGCCTGACCTCGGTCTGGATGATGCCGGCGATCTTGCGCTCGATGGGATCCTCGACGGTGTACACCTTGCGCTCGGGACTCTTGATGAGCTCGAGCGTGGTGTAGAGCGTCGTGGACTTGCCCGAGCCCGTAGGGCCGACGATGACGATGCCGCCCTCCGGCGCCTTGAGCACGACCTCGAAGCGCGCCAGGTTGTCGCCGACCAGCCCCAGCGAGACCAGTGTGGGGGGCAGCGGCGACACCTCGAGGATGCGGATCGTGATGTTCTCGCCGTAGAGACTGGGGATCGAGGCGAGGCGCAGGTCGACGGACTCGCCGCTGGAGAGCTCGAACGTGGTGCGCCCGTCCTGCGGCAGGCGTCGCTCGGCGATGTTGAGGTTGCCCATGATCTTGAGGCGGCTGAGGATGCCGGCCTGCAGCTCCTTGGGGAACTCGCGCAGCTCGTGCAGCACGCCGTCGATGCGGCAGCGCACGTGCATGGAGTCCTCCTGCGGTTCCAGGTGGATGTCGGAGGCGTCCATGCTGGCCGCGTCGGTGAGCAGGCTGTCGACGATCTCGATGATGTTCGCGTCGATGTCGGCGGCGCCGGGCGCGCGCTCGCCGTCGCCGCCTTCTCCGGCGACCTTGAGCTTGCCGCGCGAGCTGAAGTAGATGGAGACCGCGTCGTCGAAGCCGGACTCGGTGCAGATGACCGGGACGATGCGCTTCTTTGTGCGCATGCCGACCTCGTCGATGGTGATCACGTCCAGGGGGTTGGTCATCGCCAGGATGAGGCTGCCGTTGTCGTCGAGGCTCAGCGGCATGAGACGGTGACGGACGATGAAATCGCGCGGCAGCAGGCCGATGGCGCCGGCCTTCGGCGCCGTTTGGGCGAGGTCGACCACGCCGATGCGCATCTGACCGGCGACCGCCGTGACGATGTCCTGCTCGCTCACGAGGTCCTCATTGACCAGTACTTCGCCGAGGCGCCCGCCGTCGCTGCGCTGGCGCTTGAGGGCGCCGTCGAGCTGCGCCTGCGTCACGAGGCCGCTGGTCACGAGGAGCGCCCCCAGCTTGAGGCGCCCGGCGGAGCGCTGCTTGCGCCCGCTCACGAGGTTGGCGACCTTGGCGCCGAGATCGTCGGGGGAGAACGGCTTGGTGACGAACTCCGCGGCGCCCAGCCGATGCGCTTTCTCGAAGGTGGAAAAATCGCCGCTCGCGCTGAGCACGACGACGGGGACGCCGCGCAGCTGGGCGTCGGTGTTCAGCAGCCGCAGGAGCTCGAACCCGTCGAAGGTGGTGAGGTCGAGGTTGAGGATGACGGCGGCCGGCGGCCGCTCGCGGAGCGCTTTGAGCGTGCCTTGGCCGCCGAGACCGACCGCGACCGCGTATGAGTCGGCGAAGTGCCGCGCGAGCTGGTCGCGCAGATCGCTGTCGTCGTCGATGATCGCCAGGGCGTTCCTGGTAGCGCTCGGCACAGTGACCTCCCGCGTGGTCGCAGCCCTAGTGTAACGCATGGGCGCGGCGCGTCGAGGTGGACATCGACGCGCGCTGGGTGGACGTTGAGCGCCGGGAGAGAAAAGCGCCGGGCCGGCGGGGGCCTTCGCGCGGATGCGGGCGGTCCGCGCACGTAACGAAGGAGACCGGCCCGGCTGAGAGAGAGGATGAGATGCCGGGCCGCAGCCCGGTGAGTAGTCCTTTCCGGTCTCTCCACGGGTATCGGCAGGGCGGGGGCATTGATGAGGGACCGGCGGGCGCAAGCGTTGCCTGCGGCGGGAACGCTTGCGCCCGCCGGCGCGCGGCGCGGTCGCCCGCCCGCCCTGTTGCTATACTCCGGCGACCGTCGGCAAGGAGCGCGCATGTTCGGCAAGGTCCTCATCGCCAACCGCGGCGAGATCGCGATCCGCGTCATCCGCGCCTGCAAGGAGCTGGGCGTGGGCGCCGTCGCGGTCTACTCCGAGGCCGACGCGGACTGCCTGCACGTGCGCTTCGCCGACGAGGCCGTGTGCATCGGCCCGCCGCCGGCGGCGCAGAGCTACCTCGTGATGCCGGCCCTCATCCAGGCCGCCTTGCAGACCGGCGCCGCGGCCATCCACCCGGGCTATGGGTTCCTCGCCGAGCGCGCCGCGTTCAGCGCTCTCTGCCGCGAGCAGGGCCTCAAGTTCATCGGCCCCAGCCCGGAGTCGATCGACCTCATGGGCGACAAAGCGGCGGCGCGCACCACGATGACGGCCGCCGGGGTGCCCGTCACCCCGGGCTCCGAGGGCATCGTCGCGGACGTCGCCGCGGCTGAGGCCGTCGTGCGCCGCATCGGCCTGCCGGTGATGGTCAAAGCGTCGGCCGGCGGCGGCGGCAAGGGCATCCGCATCGTCAAGGACGCCTCCGCGCTGGCCGCCGCGGTGCGTCAGGCGCAGGCCGAGGCCGAGGCGGCGTTCGGCAACGGCGCCGTGTACGTGGAGAAGTACATCGCGGCGCCGCGCCACATCGAGATCCAGGTGCTCGCCGACGGCAAGGGCCACTGCATCCACCTCGGCGAACGCGATTGCAGCATCCAGCGGCGCCACCAGAAGCTCATCGAAGAGGCGCCCTCGCCGGCCGTCGCGGCGGAGCTGCGGCGGCGGATGGGCGCCGCCGCCGTGGCCGCCGCCGTGGCGGCTCACTACGAGGGCGCCGGCACCGTCGAGTTCCTCCTCGACAGCGACGGCGGCTTCTACTTCATGGAGATGAACACGCGCGTGCAGGTCGAGCACTGCGTCACCGAGATGGTCACCGGCATCGACATCGTGAAGACCGGCATCCGTATCGCCGCCGGCGAAGGGCTGCCGATCGCCCAGGACGAGGTCCGCGTGCAGGGCCACGCCATCGAGTTCCGCATCAACGCCGAGGATCCGGAAGCGGACTTCATGCCTTCACCGGGTCTCGTCACCCGATGGGCGCCGCCGGGCGGGCCGTGGGTGCGCTTCGACAGCCACGTGTACCAGGGCTACATGGTGCCGCCCTTCTACGACAGCCTGCTGGGCAAGCTCATCGTCTGGGGGCGCGACCGCGAGGAGTGCCTCGCGCGCTCACGTTGGGCGCTGGAGCAGTTTCTCGTCGATGGCGTGAAGACGGTGATCCCGTTCCACCGCACCGTCCTCGAGCACCCGCTGTTCATCGCCGGCGACGTGAACACGCACTTCATCGAGGATCATCTGGGCTGAAGGGCCGCGAGGCCCGGCCGGCGTGCGCCGGCCGCGGGCGCGGCGCGTCTCAGGTGGCCGCCGGCGCGGACGAGACGCCGTAGCCGGCGGCGGCGATCTGCGTCAGCAGCCGCTCCGCCGCCGGGGCCAGCAGCGCCTCGACGGCGGCCTCGTCGGCGCCGCGCGCCGAAAGGGTGACGCGGATCACGCGCGTGCTGCCCAGCGCCTTGGCGCGCGACTTCACGTAGATCCGCGGGAAGTCGGCCTCCGCCCGCCGCAGGATCTCGGCGATCGCCGATTCGTCCTGCAGCTCCACGAGCAGCGAGCGCTCCTCGTACTGGGCGACGCCGAAGATCCGCGTGAAGAGCCCGTTCAGCGACTGCTCGACGATCGCCTCGAGCTCCTCGGGCACGCCGGGCAGCGAGACGATCGCCGTGCCGTCGCGCTCGCAGAGCACGGCCGGGGCGCCGCCGATGGGGTTCACTATCGGCGCCGCTCCCACCGGCAGCCGCGCCATCTTGCGGCGGCTCTCGTTCATCTCCGCGAACGGCACGAAGCCTCGGGCGTGGAACTCCGCGTACTTCTCGGTGACGAGGCGCTCGGCCTCGGGGTGCAGCGTCAGATCGACCCCGAGGCCGAGCGCCACGCCTTCGAGGGTGCGGTCGTCGCTGGTCGGGCCCAGGCCGCCGACCGTGAGCACCAGCGCCGGGCGGCGCTCGAGGGCGCCGCGGATCTCGGCGGCGATCGCCGCGATGTCGTCGCGCAGCATGACCGTGCGCCGCACGAGGCCGCCGAGCCCGGTCACCTTGACGCACAGCCAGTTGGTGTTGGTGTCGAGGACGTCGCCGATCAGGACCTCGTTGCCGGCCGAGACGATCTCGACGATGGGCGCCGCCGTCCGCGGGTCGGCGCCGCCGTGGGTGGGGATGAAGCCGCTCATGGGCACAGTCTCGCAGACGGCATGCCGCCCGGGCAAGGCGCCTGGGCAAGGCGCGGCTCTCCCGTCCCGCTCGGCGCCGCCGCCCGCGGGTATAATCAGCTTGGAGCGGAAGGAGCGCCCATGGACAGCAAGCCCCTCGTCATCCTGCAACACGAGCCCGACGATCCGCCCGGCAGCATCGGGGTGGCCCTGCACGACCTCGGTGTACCGTTCGAGGTCCGCCGTCTCGACGAGGGCGACGCGCTGCCCGAGTGGCCCCACGAGACCTCGGGCATCATCGTCCTGGGCGGCTCTCTGCACGTCACGCAGACGCGCGAGCATCCCTTTCTGGCCGCCGAGATCAAGCTCATGCGGCGCATCGTCCACGAGGGTGGCCCGGTGTGGGGCGTGTGCCTCGGCGCCCAGCTGCTCGCGCTCGCCGCGGGCGGCGACGTGTACAAGCGCAAGACGCCCGAGGTGGGCTGGGTCAGCATCGAGAAGGTCGCCGACGATCCGCTGCTGCGGGGCGTCTCATCGCCTTTCATCGCCTTCAGCTGGCACGCGTATTCGTGCAGCGTTCCCACGACCTCTCACCTCATCGCGCGGAAGGGCGACTGCGTGCAGGCGTTCCGCGCCGGCGGGAGGGCCTGGGCGACGCAGTTCCACCCCGAGATCGACGCCGCCCTGGCGCCTCACTGGGTGAGAGACGCGGCCAAGGAGCACCGCGAGCAGGGCAAGGAGTGGATCGCCCAGCTGCACGCGGACACCAAGAAGTACCTTCCCGCGTATCCCTCGTTCTGCCGCAGGCTCACCGAGAACTTCGTGCTCGCCGGTGGGCTCCTGCCCGCCGACGAACGTCGCTAGGACGCAGGACGGCGGCGCTCGCGCGCCGCCGTCCGCACCCGTTTTCGGGCAGCCCCTCGGGGGGGGAGGGGCTTGGGAAAGGAGCCATGGGGTGGTACCGGGGGGGTACCAGCACGATGGAGGGAGGTGTGGAGGGGGGCTCCAAGGTGCAATGAGTATATTGCCACTGGCGCAACAGTTGAAACCACCACCGTAGTGTCAACGCACGTGAAGCTGGAGAGTCCCTGGTCGTGAGCACCCCCGCAGGCACGCGTCGCACGCTCTTCGACATAGAGCGGGAAAAGCGCTGGCGCGTCTGGCTGCTGTTCGCGCTGCTCGTCGGCATGATCTTCGCGGCCGCCTGGGTGGCGTGCTTCATCGTCACGTTCAGCCTCTTTCTGAGCTTCCCCGTGGTCGACACCTTCACCTGGGTCTTCACGCTGAAGGGCGTCGGCCTGATCCTCGGCGTGGCGCTCGCCGGTTCGCTGCTCTACTGGTTCAGCTCGCGCCTGGGCGCGCGCGGACGCCTGCTGCGCGCCATGCACTGCAAGCCTCTCGACCCCGGCGACCGCTACCATCGGCGCCTCGCCAACATCGTCGAGGAGATGCGCATCGCCACCGGCGGGCCACGCATCGAATGCTTCACCGTGAGGACCCTCGGCCTCAACGCCTTCGCCTTCAGCGACCTGCACGGCGAGGGCGTGATCGGCGTCACCGAGGGCGCTCTGGCGCGGCTCTCCCGGCAGCAGCTCCAGGGCGTGGTGGCGCACGAGCTCGGCCACATCCTCTCGGGCAACTATGTCACCGTCACCGTGTCGTGCCTGCTCTTCGGCATCTACTCGGAGCTCGGCGACAGGCTCGAGGACGCGGCGCTCGCCACGGGCGGTACGCGGGCTGCGCCGTTCGCGCTGGTCGCCGTCGCGCTGCGCGGCTGGCTGTGGGTGCTGCAGCTCGCCTCGTCCGTCACGAGCTCTGCGCTGAGCCGCGAGCGCGAGCGTCAGGCGGACCTCGCGGCGGCGCGGTACACGCGGGATCCGCTGAGCCTTGCAGAGGCGCTGCGCATCATCAGCCGGCACCCCGGCGGCGCCGGCTTCATCCCCGAGGGCCTCGCGCCGCTGTGCATCCGCGACACCCAGGCGCGCATCCCGTGGCTGCTCGGCGGTTGGCGCGCCACGCACCCGCCCATCGACGAGCGCGTGAACGTGCTGCTGGCGCTGGCCAACGTCTCGCCGCAGGACTTCGCGCAGCAGGTCGACACGGCCGCTGAGACCTTTGACCAGCGCGAGCACTGGACGGCGGCGCCGGCCGCCGGCGGCGCCGGCGGCGGCCGGCGGATCGGCGTGCAGACCGCCGCCGCCACGCTGGGGCCGGCCGCCGCCACGCTGGGGCCGGCCGCCGCCACGCTGGGGCCGGCGGCCGCCACGCTGGTCACGCCCCCCGCCCGCTCGTCGGCCGGCGGCGCCATGACGTGCCCGAGCTGCGGCGCCGGCTTCGGCCGGGCCGACTACGAGGGCTTGCGCGTCACGGTCTGCGCTTCGTGCGGCGGCCGCCTGGTGTCGACCCCCGAGGTGAGCAAGATCCTGGCGCGCCGCGAGGTCGCCTTCAGCGACGAGCAGCGGCGGCTCGCCGAGCTGCTCGTCGCCAGTGGCGACCAGTTGCGCCGCGCCGCGCGGCTGGCCCGCGGCCGCCCCGGCGTGGCCCTCATCGCCTGCCCGCAGTGCGCCAAGACGATGGTGCGTCGCCACTTCAGCTACGAACACGCCGTGGAGATCGACTACTGCAGCATCTGCGACCTGTTCTGGTTCGAGAAGGACGAGCTCGAAGCGTTGCAGATCATCGCCGAGCGACAGGCGGGCTGAGCGACGCCGCGCGGCAGGTCGTACACCACCGGACCCCACGGATCACCTCGATGAGCCCCGACACCAGCGGCGACCACGCCGACCTCTCGTCCGCGCCGCTCGACGGTCGCTACCGCATCCTCTCGCGGCTGGGCAGCGGCGGCATGGCCGACGTGTACCTCGCCCGCGACGAGTCGCTCGGCCGGCTGGTCGCCATCAAGGTGCTCAAGGAGCGCCTCGCCGCCGATGCCGAGCTCGTCGAGCGCTTCCGCATCGAGGCGCAGGCCGCGGCCAGCCTCAATCACCCCGCGATCGTCGCCGTGTACGACCGTGGCAAGGCCGGCGCCTCGCCCTACATCGCCATGGAATACGTGGACGGCGAGAGCCTCAAGCAGCGTTTGCGACGCAAGGGCCGGCCGTCGCCCGACGAGGCTACGGCGACGGCGCTCGCCGTGCTGGACGCACTCCGGGCGGCGCACGCGCGCCACATCGTCCATCGCGATGTGACGTCGGCCAATGTGCTCGTCGATGGGTCGGGGCGTGTCAAGGTCGCCGACTTCGGCATCGCCCGCATGGGCGCCTCGGCGCTGACGCGCAGCGGGGCGATGCTGGGCACGTCCTCGTACCTGTCGCCCGAGCAGGCGCAGGGGCGCTCGGCCGACGAGCGCTCGGATCTATACAGCCTCGGGGTGGTGCTCTACGAGCTGCTCACCGGGCGCCTGCCCTTCACCGGCGAGAGCGATGTGGCCGTGGCCGTGCAGCACGTGTCGGCCGCCGCGCCCGACCCGCGCTCGCTGGCGCCGGACGTTCCGGAGGCGTGCGCGGCCGTCGTCATGAAGGCGCTGAGCAAGCAGCCGGCCGACCGCTACCAGAGCGCGGAGGAGTTCGCCGTCGCGCTGCGCGCGGCGCGCGAGGGCGGGCACGCAGCGCCCGCCGCCGCCCCGCGCCCGGCGGCGGGTGCGCCCGAACCCGCCGCCACGATGGTCGCCGCGGACGCGCTCACGCGCACGGCCGACGCCGCGACGCGCTACATGAGCGAGCCCCGGCCCGCCGCGCCCGCCCGCCCGCGCCGTCGGCGCCTGTGGCGCTGGATCGTCCTGGCCGCCGTCGTCGTCGCCGCCGCGGCCGGCGCCTGGGCTGTGTACGCGCTGGTGTTGGCGCCTGGGGCGAAGGTGCCGGGGTTGATCGGGCGCACCCGCGACGAGGCCGTCGCCACCCTGCGCAAGGAGGGCCTGAGACCCGTCGTCCACGAGGTGTGGGCGGACCGCTACGACCCCGGCGTCGTCGCCAGGCAACGTCCCCGCAAAGGCGTCAAAGTGGACGAGGGCGTCAAGGTCGATCTGTGGGTGAGCCGCGGACCGCTGCACATCCCGTCCCCGGACCTCACCGGGATGAGCCCCGCCACCGCCACCGCGCTGCTCGAGCGCGAGACGCTCACGGGGCGCAAGCGCAAGGCGGCGACGCGCAACGTGCCCAAGGGGGAGGTCTACCGTCAGGAGCCCGTTGCCGGCGCGACGGTGACGCGCGGGGACACGGTGACCTTCTGGGTGAGCAGCGGGCGCCCGATGGTGGACGTGCCCGACGTGGTCGGCCTCCCGTCCGGCGACGCCGTCGCCGCGCTGGAGGCCGAGGGCTTCGTGGTCAGCATCGACCGCGTCTGGGGCTGGGGCACGTTTCCCGGCGACGTCGTCGAACAGGACCCCGTCGCCGGGACGCGACTACGCAAGGGCGACGAGATCGTGATCAAGGTCGCCGTGTTCTGAGCGCTCACGCGCGGGGCGCGCTCGCTCGGCAGCCGCTCAGCCTCGCGCGCCTGTCGCCGTCGATGAACGGATGGTTCTGAGCGCGGCGTCGAGAAGCCCGGGATCGCGGAGGTCAGGCGCGCCGCCGTAGCGTTCGCTGAGGTCGGCGTGCATGGCGGCGAGCACGGATTCTTCCATCGCAGTAGTACCCCGCTCCGGCGGCCCCGGCGGCTCCGGTGGACGCGCGCATGCCGGCCGGCGGGCACTCGCCGCGGCCGGCCGGCCGGGGGTGACAGCCGCGGCGGCCGTGCCGCACGAAGTGCATGGGCACAGCGCGGATTTGATGGGAGAAGACCCGCAGGGGGGGGGGTAGTCGGTCAGCTCCTCCTGCGCTGTCTGCTGACCGGCGAAGGTGGACGTGGTGCTGCAGGACCAGGTGTGACGACCGCCGGGAACGGTCTCTCAGCCTCGAGGTCAAGACCCGGCATGCGGCGCGGCGGCGCCGCGGCCACCGGCAGTCGTGAGCGCGTCTTCCATCGCCTGATCGAGCAAGCCCTTGTCGCCGCGGCTGCCGGGCGGCATGTTGCGAATCGGTAGGAGAAGGAAAGGGCCTTCATGGCCATCCCCTTCCGTCCGGTCGCGCGTTCAGCCTCCGGATCGACGAGCGGCGAGAAGGCGGACATGGCGCGCCGCGCGCGCCGCGGCCGGGGACTTCGCGCGCCGCGGCCGCCGGGGTCGCGGGATCCGCCGGGCGGGGTAGTGCGAATCGGTAAGATAAGGAATGGCCCTTTCCTTATCTTACCGATTCGGGACATGCCGCCGGGGCGGGTAGTACTGTGAGGGAAGACAAGGAATTCCGGCCGATCCTTATCTTCCCCCCCGGCAAGCGAGCCTGCGGACGGCCGTGCGCGACGCGACAGTCAAGGAATCCTTGTCTTCCCTTTTCGCACTACCTCGCGCCGGAGCCGCCGGAGCCGCCGGGGTCGCCGCGGCCGTCCGCGCGCCCGCCGGTCGCGCCCGCCGGGAGCGCTGCCGGCTGTGCACCCGTCGGGCGCCCCATTCGTGGTTCACCGGCGCCTGAGCGACGGGGATGGTCATGAGGGCCTCTTCTTATCCTGCCGACCCTACACTACCCCGCCGGGCGGCGCCGGCGGCCGGGCCACACGCAGTGCGGATCCAGGCCGCATCGTCCGGCCCGGCCATCACCGTGAGCAGTGGGCGGAGCCGGAGCCAAGGGAGGAGGAGCTGACCGACTATCCCCCGACCCGCATTCTCACCGGCCGTGGGCGCGCGCCCGCGAGGGGGACTGACGGGTCATGAAACGCCGGGATGACAGCAGCGGTCATCCGGTGCGGCCGGGCCGCGTGCGCGGCTCCACGCCCGGCAGCGCCTCGCCGCTGCCCAGCACCTTCGTGAGGTCCATGATCTTGTGCGCCACCACCGCCAGGCCGTGCTCCTCGTCGTTCTGCAGCTCGCCCTCTACCAGCAGGTAGACGGCGTCCTTGAGCACGCGCCCGTACTTGAGGTAGACGTCGTTGAACACGACCACCTGACCCAGTTCGGTCTCGTCCTCGAGGGTGAGGAACATGGTGCGGTGGCCGCTGCGGATCCAGGGCATCTGGGCGCGCTCGAGCACGCCGGCGAGGCGCACGCGGCGGCCGTGCGGCGCCTGCGGCAGGCGCGCCATGGGCGTGACCCCCAGCGCCTGGACCTGGTCGCGCACGAAGCGCAGCGGGTGGGCGCTCACGTTGAGGCCCAACAGCTCGAGCTCGACGCCGACGCGCCGCTGCCGCGACCAGTCGGGGAGGAAGGCGAGCGGCGCGAACTGCTCGTCGAGGGCGAGGCGCGGCTGGTCGAGGCCTTCGTCGGCGAGCGCCCGCGCGCCGGCCGTCACCTCGCGCCCGGCCGGCCGGCCGGGGGCGGCGGGTGGGCGCCGCGCCCCGCCGCCGCGCCCCGCCGGCCTTGCGCCGGCGTACAGCAGCGGCACGTGGGCGACGAGCTCCTCGCGGCGCACCCCGAGCGCGTCGAAGGCGCCGAGCCGCACGAGGTTCTCCGCGACCTCGCGGCTCACGCGCGTGCGCGCCACGAAGTCGGCCAGCGAGGTGTACGGCCGGGCCGGCCTGGGCGGGCCGGCCGCAGGCCGGCCCGCCGGCTCTTCAGCCGCGGCGTCGAGCGGCCGTCCGGGCGCGGCGCACAAAGCGGCCGCGGAGGGTGGATGAGGGGGAGAGGGGGACATCGGAGCCGGCGCGGCGTAAGCCGGCGCCGGCGACGGTCCCCCGACCCCCTCATCCACCCGTGAGCGGCCGTGCCCTCCGCGCCCCTCGACGATCGCCCGCCGCGCCGCGGCGCTCATCTCCTTGACGTAGGCCAGCCCCACGCGCAGCGCCCGTCCGTCGTCCTCGACCTCGAACCACTCCCCGCTCAGGTTGACGTCCAAAGGCCGCACCGCGAGCCCGAAGCGCCGCGCGTCGTTGAGCACCACGCGCGGCGAGTAGAAGCCCATGGGCTGGTTGTTGAGGATGCCGCAGTAGAATTCGGCCGGGTAGTGCGCCTTGAGCCAGGCCGAGGCGTTGCAGACGATGGCGAAACAGGCGGCGTGCGCCTTGTTGAAGCCGTAGGCGGCGAAGCCGCGGAGCTGGCGGAAGACCTCGTCGGCCGCGCTCCGCTCCACGCCGCGCGCCACGGCCTTCTCGACGAAGTCGCGGCCGATCTGGTCCATCTCCTCCATCGACCGCTCGTGCGTCATCGTGCGGCGCAGCAGGTCGCCCTCGGCGAGGCTGAAGCCGGCCACGGCCGCCGCCACCTCGATGACCTGCTCCTGGTAGACGATGACGCCGTAGGTGCGCCGCAAAATGCGCTCCATGGCGGGGTGCGGCACGGTGACCGGCTCGCGCCCGTGCCGCCGCCGGATGAACGGCGCGATCATGTCGGCCTGCAGCGGCCCTGGGCGGAACAGCGAGATGGCGGCGATGACGTCCTCGAAGTCGCGCTCCTGCAGACGCGTGGCCAGGTTGCGCTGCCCCGAGCTCTCGAGCTGGAAGAGGCCGACGGTGCGCGCCGAGCGGATGAGCCTGTAGACCTCGGGGTCGTCGCGGGGCAGCTCCCAGGCGCGCACCTGCTCGCCGGTACGCGCCTCGATGCGCCGCACCGCCTCGGCGATGGCGGAGTGCATCTTGAGGGCCAGGATGTCCATCTTGACGAGGCCCAGCGTCTCGACGTCGTCCTTGTCGAACTGGGCCACCACGACGCCCTTGGCGGCCCACTGCAGCGGCACGCGGTCGGTGAGCGGGTCGCGCGAGAGGATGAAACCGCCAAGGTGGGTGCCGAGGTGCGCCGGGAAGCCGGAGAGGCGCTCGGCGACGTGTACGAGGCGGCGGTAGTGCGGGTCCTGGAACTGGTGGTCGGCGAGCTCGGGGCGCTCGGCGAGCATCTCCCCGAGCTTGGCGGCGCTGCCCCACGGGACGCGTTTGGAGAGGCCGTTGGTCTCCTCCGGCGTGAAGCCGAAGGCGCGGCTCACGATGCGCACCGCCGAGGGCGCGCGCACCGTGTTGACCGTGGCCACCATGGCGACCTTGTCGTGGCCGAAGCGCTGATAGATGTACTGGATGACCTCGTCGCGGCGCGCCGAGCAGAAGTCGATGTCGACGTCTGGCATATCGCGGCGCGCCGGGTTGAGAAAGCGCTCGAAGAGCAGCCCGTGGGCGATGGGGTCGGCGTCGCAGATGCGCAGCACGTAGCTGACGATGCTGTTGCCGGCGGAGCCGCGGCCCGAGTAATAGATGCCGCGGCCGCGGGCGAATTCGACGATGTCGTGCACCGCGAGGAAGTACTCGGCGAAGCCCAGCTCCTCGACGACCTTGAGCTCGCGCTCGAGGCGCGCCGTGACCTCGGCGGTGAGCGGCCGGTAGCGCTCGGCGGCGCCGGCGAAGCAGCGCTTCCAGAGCAGCGAGAAGGCGGTCTCGCCAGGGGGCAGCGGGTAGGCGGGGAAGAGGAGGCGCCCGAGGCCCAGATCGAGGTTGCAGCGCGCGGCGATGCGGGCGGTGTTGGCGTAAGCCTCTGGGTAGCGCTGGAAGAGGCGGCGCATCTGCGCCGGGCTCTTGAGGTAGAGCTCGGCGTTCTTGCGTCCCAGCGGGTTGGGCAGGGGTTGGTTGGCGGCTTCCGCGGCGAGCACGTCGTGCAGATCTGCGTCGGCTTTGACCGTGTAGTGCACGTCGCCGGTGGCCACGGTGGGCAGGCGCAGCTCGTGGGCCAGCAGGTCGAGGGCGCGCAGCGAGGCGCCCGAGTCGGGCAGCAGCTCGTGTTGCAGCTCGATGAAGAAGTCGCGGCCGAAGATGTCGTGGAACACGGAGGCCGCGGCGCGGGCGCCGGCCTTGTCGCCGGCGAGCAGCCGCGACCACACCTCGCCGCGGCGGCAGCCGCTGAGCGCGACGAGGTGGCCGCCGTGCTCGGCGAGCGTCGCGAGCCGCGCCAGCGGCGGCTCGCCGGGGTGCTCCAGATGGGCGGCGCTGACGATGCGGCAGAGGTTGCTCCAGCCGCGGTAGTCGCGGGCGAGGAGCACGAGATGGTGGCCGCCGGCGCCGGCGGCGCGCGCGGCGGAGGGAGGTACCGTGGCCGCCGCCGTGAGGCGCCGGATGTGGCCGTCGGGAACGAAGGCGGCGGGGTCCCCCGGCGCTGCACCGAAGCTCCCCGGCGCTGCGGGCGGACAGGGGGGTTCGGGAGGGCGCTCCGCTCCTTTCGGGCCCGCCTTCGGCGGCCCTGCAGAGCATCCCTCACCCCCCCGTTCGCCCTCCGCGCCTGTCGCAGCGTCTGCCGTCGGTGCTCCGGCCGACGCTGCTGTCGCCCCGTCGGCATCCGGCGACCACGGCCGCCCGTCGCGGCCGACGACCGGCGCGACGGTGAGCTCGACGCCGACGATGGGCTTGACGCCGGCCGCCTCGCACGCCTGGTAGAAGCGCACGGCGCCGTACAGCCCCTCGTGGTCGGTGACCGCCAGGGCCGGCATGCCCATGCCGGCCGCCGCGGCCACCAGCTCGGGGATGCGGCAGGCGCCGTCGCCGAAGGAGAACGTGGTGTGCAGGTGCAGGTGGACGAAGCTCACCGCGGCCTCCGGGACGTGCTCATCCGATCTCCCGCTCGAGCGCCCACGCCTTGCCGAGCCGGTCGTAGCGCAGGTCGATGACGCGGCCGCCGGCGCGGGCGCGGGCGGCGCCGCTGAGCCGGCCGGCTGCGGACTCGCCCCGGCCGCCGGCCACGCCCTCTCCGCGGGGCTCGGATCTGTCGCCGGAGGTGGCTCCGCCGCTCGGCATGTGGGGCTCCTGACGTGCGGGTGGACGATACTGCGGGGGCACTGAGCGTAGCACGAACATATGTTCGTGTAAACGTCGGACGGAAACGGTGGCGCAGAGCCGCAGGGAGCTACCGGCTGCTCGCCGCTACCCCAATCGACTTCATCGACATGCGGTGGTCCAGCAGCACCGCGTGTCGCTGGGCGGGGCGCTTCGCTGGTAGAGAAGATAGCCGCCCGCTGCGTCCGCCCCGAGGCTGAAGACGAATCAGCCCCCCGGACGATGGGCCTCGACGTCCGCGAGGATCCGGTCGAGGCCCGTCTTCACGTCGTCAGGGAGCTCGAAGGCGCGCGGCTCGGAGCGCAGCTCGCAGGCACGCGCCCGCAGACGGTCGAGCAGCGTCTGCGACCCGCCGGCCTGCCAGGCGTTGTGGCGGGTCGTGTCGAAGAGGTCGCTTCCGGACCACGACGAAGCGACCAGTCAGCGGGTGTGCGGATCGACCCGCCGGCTCTGTCTGTCGGCATCAGCGCCACTCCCTGCACCTCACCGCGCCACCGGCTGACACAGATCGCCGACCGCCTCCACGAAGCGCTCCAGCTCGCCGCGCGTCGTGTACGGGGCGAGGCCCACGCGGATCAGGCCGCCGCGTTCGGCCAGCCCGAGCAGCTCGACGAGCCGCGCCGCGTAGAAGTCGCCGTCCCAGACGAAGAAGCCGCGCTCGCCGAGCGAGCGGGCGGCCTCGCCCGCCGGCAGCCGGTCGAGCGTGAAGGAGACCGTGGAGGTGCGTGGCGTGCCGTCGGGCGGCCCGCGCAGCGTCACCCCGGGGATGCCGGCGAGCTCGTCACGCAGCCACTTCGCCAACGGCTGCTCGTAGGCCTCAGCCGCCGCCATGCCGGCCACGACCGCACGCCGCCGGCCCTTCAGCTCGCCGGGGAGACTACCTTCCACCATGCCCATGTGCTTCTCGCCGAGGTCGGCGATGAAGTCGATGGCCGCGATCGTGCCCGCCGCTCCTTCGCTGTTCAGCGTCCCCGTCTCCCAGATGTACGGCGGTTCGGGAGTCTGCGTGGACAGCCGCAGGGGCTCGACCTGCGCCGTCGCCTCGCGGCGCGCGAACTGCAGCCCCACGTGCGGGCCGAAGAACTTGTAGGCGGAACAGAGCAGGAAGTCGCAGCCGATGGCGCGCACGTCGAGCGGTGTGTGCGGTGCGGAATGGACGGCGTCGACCACGCTCCAGGCGCCGGCGGCCTGGGCCCACCCGGCCGCGGCGGCGACGTCGTTGATGGCGCCGACCGCGTTGGAGGCATGACCGAGGGCGACGACCCTGGTGCGCCCCGGCCGCACCAGCGCCTCGAACGCGGGCCGGTCGAGGACGCAGGTCGCGGGGTCCACCGGCGCTTCGCGCACGATGACGCCCCGCTCCGCGAGCTGCGCCCAGGTGCTGCGATTGGCCTCGTGGTCGAGCGCCGTGATCACCACCTCGTCGCCGGGCTTCATGCGGCGCCCGAGCGCTTCGGCGAGGAGATACGTGAGCGTCGTCATGTTGGCGCCGAAGCTGACCTCGGCGGGTTCGCAGCCGAGCAGGTCGGCGCCTGCCTGGCGCGCCTCGGCGATCGGCGCGTCGGTCTCACGGCTCGTGGCGAAACGGCCGCCGCAGTTGGCGTTGTGGTCCGCGAGATACCCGCGCACGGCGTCGAGAACGCGCCGAGGCGTCTGGGTACCGCCCGGTCCGTCGAGGTAGACCGCCGCGTGCCCGTCGATCGTCCGCTCGAGCGCAGGGAACTGGTCGCGGACGTAGGCGACGTCATACGCGCTCACGAGGCTCTCCTCGGGAAGGGGACATGCCGATGAGCCGGCCTCGACCGGCCGATGTGCCGCGAGGTGCTGCGTGATTCGACAAAGGCGTCGCTCCTGACCGTGCGGTGGGGCGCCGTTCTCAACAGCAGTAGCCTACATCGTAGGCTACACTGTATCTCCCGTCAACGGAGAGTCCTCGATCTGGTCGCCGTCGTGTGGATCATGGTGTTCCTGCGTCGCCGGCTGCTCACGGACAGCGTCCGTCCCGTCAGCCTGCCGGGCGAGCTGGTGACCGAGTCGTGCGCGAAGGCGACGTGCTTGCACGATCGGGCGGGCGTCGGGTGGGGCCGGTCCTGCCGGTATGGCCCGCGCGGGTGCGCTCTATGGGGAGGTCGTCGGGCCCGGCTCCGGCGCGGAGGCCCCTTCGGCCGAAGAGGCCGCCGGCGGTGACGCCTGGCTCTCCCGGACGAAGGTCGCCTCCAGGCCCTCGTACAGGATGTCCAGACCGCGAGCGAACGCCTCCCGTGTGATCATGCCGGACATCAGGTGCGAGAGCGCCTCGTCCTCACCCGCCCCAGAAGACGACTGTTCCGTGTCCATGGCCTGGCAGATCGCGTTCGTCTCGATCAGCAGGAAGCCGGTCGTGAAGGCGTCGTCCATGAGCAAGACATCGGGCAGGAGGCTCTCGGGCAGCCCGGCTCCGGTCACAAGGTAGACCAGGCGTCGCGTGCGGGTCAGCGACGGGTCCTCCACGGTCGATGCGTGCGCGACGAGCGGGAAGGCGCGCGGATGTCGCAGGGCCATCTCCCGGTAGGAGAAGGCCATGCGACGCATGGTGTCGACCCAGGTCTCTCCCGGCTGCTCGCTTGCGTCGATCTCCTCGAGCAGCAGCCGCACGACCTCGCGGATCATGCCGTCACGGTCGGGCACGACGCGGTACAGCGACATCGGATCGACCTGCAGATCGGCGGCGACCCGACGCATGCTGAGCGCCGCAAGCCCCTCGCGATCGATCAGCGCGAGCGCGGCGCCCGCGATGGCCTCGCCGGTGAGTCGTCTCCCTCTCGGTGCTTTGGGGCTCTCGGACATGGTCCAAGCATATCAAGCGGGCCGCATCTGCCCGCGCGCCTCCGGCTGGTGAGCCTGTCCGGCGGACGGCGCCCATCGTCGCGGCGCATCCAGCACTCGGAGCGTGCCGGCGATGCTTGCAGTGTACGGGGCGGCTGCCGTACAGTCGCGGCGGCGGCGGACGGAGGGACGATGGCAGCGCAGCTGATGGTCGAGGACGTGCCGGCGGTCGAGCTTGCGGAACGCTTCGGGACACCGCTCTTCGCAATCTCCGAGAGCTCGATCCGCGAGCGCTACCGGCGCACGCTGGCCGCGGTGCGCGCTGTCTACGACCCGGTCGAGGTGTACTACGCCGTCAAGTCCAACCCGATCCTCGCCGTGCGCCGCATCCTGGCCACCGAGGGCGCCGGCGGCGACGCTTTTGGGCCCGGCGAGGTCGAGACCTCGCTGCGCGCCGGCGTGCCGGGCGAGAAGCTCGTCATGAACGGTCAGGCGAAGACCGAGCAGTGGCTCGAGCTCGCCGTGCGCCACGGCATCACGGTGACGCTCGACAACCCCGGCGAGCTGGAGCTGCTGCTCGAGGTGGCGGGCCGGGCGGGCGTGCAGGCTCCGGCCTTCATCCGCCTGAAGCTGCCGATGGACGACGTGCGCGAGAACGTGAGCCCGGAGGGGCCGACGATCGCCGACCGGGTCTTGACCACGGTGTGGGGGTTCACGGAGGACGAGGCGAGGGAGGCGGTGCAGCGCGCCCTCGGCGCGCCCGACCGCCTCCTCCTGCGCGGCTACCACCACCACATCGGCTACTTCATCAACCGCCCCGACTACCACGCGGCGACGATGCGCGACCTCGTCGGCGCCGTCGCGCGCCTGCGCGACGCGACCGGCTTCGTCCCCGGCGTGCTCGACCTGGGCGGCGGCTGGGCCTATCCGTCCGACCCCGAGTCCGGCGACGAGCGCCCGCACCAGGTCGCCCCGCCGGAGGAGTTCGCGGCGATCCAGCTCGGCGCCCTCGGCGCCGCGCTCGACGCCTCGGGCCTGCCGCGCCCGCTCGTCCTCTTCGAGCTCGGCCGCTCGCTCGTCGGCGAGTCCACCGTCCTGCTCGCCGGCGTCCAGTGGGTCAAGGAGCAATACGGCCGCCGCTTCGTCGTCACCGACGCGCAGAAGCACCTCCTCCTGCGCGCCTGCATCGAGGACTACAAGTACCGCTGGGTGAAGGCGGACGACCTGGAGGCGCCGACGGCCGGGCCCGTCGAGCTCTTCGGCCCGACCTGCACCGACGACGAGCTCGCGCTCGGCTACGACTTCCCGGCCGTCCAGCGCGGCGACGTTCTCGCCGCGCTCGCCTGCGGCGCCTACGCTCAGACCTTCAACGCCAGCCTCAACTCGATGGCGCGGCCGGCGGTCGTGCTCGTCAACGGCTCAGATGCCGCCGTCGTCGTCCGCCGCGAGACGGTCGATGACGTGCTCGCGCGGTACGAGCTGCCCGAGTGGCTCGCGTAGCGGTCGTCGACGGCGCCGGCATCGCGACCAGCGCGTGGAGTCACCTCTGCGCGAATCGTGGCGACGACGTGAGGACGGCGCGCGCAAACGATCTGGAGGCTGACAAGGACCATGCAGCGAGAGAGGGGCTCAGCCGCGCGGTTCGCGTGTGGGTGACTGTCGTCGCCTTGGCCGCCGTCGGCGGCTCGCTGCTCTCGGCGCGCGGCGCCGGGAAGGAGGACGACCAGAAAGCCGTCGATACCGGCGAGCCGCTGCAGATCAAGCCGAGCAGGGCTACCCGGTTTCCGTTCCTCGTCAAGCAGGCGCCACGGCGGAGCTCACGCTCCGCCGCTGAAGGCGCGATGTCGACTGGAGACACAGTGTAGGCTACGCGGCAAGCAGTCACGCCACTATCATGAGGCCAGGCGCCCGGGGGCCCCGCGCGCTGCGACCGAAGGAGGTTCTCCTATGGGCATCAGTGGAACACGGCGGACCGTCGGTCTTGGTCTTGCGCTGCTGGCGTGCCTGGTGCTGCCGGCGACGCTCGTCCTCGCCGCCTGCGGCGAATCGTCCGGCTCCGCGGGGTCCTCCTCCTCCTCGCCCACGTTCTCGCCCGCGCCCTCGGGCACGCCCACGCCCTCGGCCGCTTCCATGACGCTCAAGGTGATGGATTTCAACATCGAGTGGGGCGGCGAGAACGTCTCTTTCGCCAAGGTCATCGAGGCGGTCAAGAAGGCGCAGCCGGACATCCTCTGCCTGCAGGAAGCCTGGGCCAACACGAAGCGCATCGCGAAAGAGGCCGGCTACCCGTACTGGAACGAAGCCTATGTGGTCTCGCGCTATCCGCTGCTCGAGCCGCCCGGGGCCCACGGGGACTACCTGCTCGTGGAGGTGCAGCCGGGGAGATGTGTCGCCGTCTCCGACACCCACCTGCCCTCGGACAAGCCCGGCTCCCATCGGATGCGCCTGGGCAAGCCGGTGGAGGCGATCCTCGCTGCCGAGAAGGAGGTCCGCCTGCCGTACATCCAGCGCCAGCTCAAGGACCTGCCGCCGCTGGCGGAGCAGGGCATCCCGGTCTTCCTGCTCGGCGACTTCAACGCGCCCTCGTGGCGCGACTACACCGCGGAGGTGGTCGGTACGCGCGACTACGTGAAGTACGTGGTGGAGTGGCCGGTGAGCAAGGCCATCGAGCAGGCGGGCTTCGTCGACTCGTGGCGCGCCGTGCATCCGGACCCGCTCAAGAGCCTCGGGCTCACCTGGCCGGCGGATCGTCCCGAGATCGAGGATTGGACCCCCGGGCCGTACACGCCGCAGGACCGCATCGACTTCATCTACTCCATGGGGCCCGCGAAGGCGACGGCCGCGCAGCTCGCCGGCGAGAAGTTCGGCCCCGAGGTGACCATCCCGGTGACCCCGTGGCCGTCGGACCACCGCGCGGTCGTCTCGACGTTCACGGTGACGCCGGGGCCGTTGCCCGTGATGGTGGCGCTCTCGCCGCAGGTGGCGACGGTGGGCGACCGGGTGAAGGCGCAGTACTGGGCGGACGGCGAGGCCGGGTCGCTCGCCGTGGCGCCCGCCGGAGGGTCGGTCGCGGACGCCTTGGAGAGCTCAGCGCTCCCGGCGGGAGGCGAGGCCTCCGGCACGGTCAAGCTCGCCACGAAGGTGCTCGACCCGGGCGCCTACGAGGTGCTGCTGGTGGGCGCGGGGGAAGAGGTGCGGGCCCGCGCCCCGCTCTGGGTCCAGGCGCCGGGGGCGAAGCCGGTGCTCACGACGGACGCGGAAGAGTACACGTCCGGCCAGCCGATCGTCGTGACCTGGAAGGACGCGCCGGCCGGCCGCACCGACTGGATCGCCGTGTGCAAGGCGGACGCGCCGGACCCGAACGACTTCCTGATCTATCAGTACACCGGAGGCATCTCGGGCAGCGCCTACGGCGCCGGAGGCGCCACCCCCGACGGCACGTTGACGCTGGATGCGGACACCGTGATCGGCCCCTGGCCGCTCCCGCCCGGCAAGTACGTGCTCTACTACCTGCCCAATGACGGCTACGAGGCGACGGCGAAGACGACCTTCGCGGTCACGGAATAGGGCCGCCGCCGGGCGGAACCGCCGCCTGCCGGCGCCGCCGCGGCCGTCCGCCGTGGGTGGCACGGGGCCGGGCGTCTCGGCTGGAGCCGGAGGCGTCACGGGCGCCGTTGGCGAAGAAGCGCGATCGCGCTTCGCGCACGATCGGCGTCATCGTGAACGCGCGGATGTCCTCCGGGACCCTGTCCGCGCAGCGGAAGGCCCGCCCTTTGGGATGCCACGTGTCGGTCACCAGGTGCAGAACGAGTTTGTCGCTCGTCGCTTCGGGACTGAAGAACGCGGCCGACCCGGTCAGCCCGATGCGCTGGTCCGCCGCGTCATCGGCCAGGTTCAGATGCCGGCATCTGAACGTGCTCGCCACTGTCGAGGTGACGCCGGCGCCGCTGCCTGACATCGTGCCGGCCGGCGAAGCCTCGCCGGCGCCTTCCGCGAGGCCAAGCCCGCGCCTACCCTCAGGAGCCTCGCGCGTCCCGACCTCGACCGAGCAGGGGTACGCCCTGCCGCTTCCCTTGACGCCGTTCGTTCCCGCGGCGTCTAATCGGCGCTGCCGGAGGCGCGCCTGAGCGCGGGCAGCCGGCAGCCGACGGCGCGCAGCCATCCGCGGCCGGCTCACCGGACCATCGGCGACCGGCGAAGCGAGACCTCGCCGAGACAGTCCCTCTCATCAACCGGAGGAGGAGCCAGGATGAGCCACCCTACCGAGGCACGCAGCGGGACGCACGCCAGAGTCCTCGTCGTCGTGCTGCTCGCGGCGCTGCTGACGCTCGCGCCGAGCAGCGCCGCGCTCGCCGACACGTCGTCGCCTGTCGTCGCGGCGTCGCCTTCGGCCGCCGGCTCGTCGTCGAGCGGTGCGCTCGTCTATCGCATCGGGAGCAGTCAGGACGTCGTCGACGGCGTGAACCCCTTCAGCTCCCAGAGCGGGATCGCGTGGGAGAGCTTCCGCCTCTGCTACAACTTCCTCACCTGGTACGACGCCGACTACAAGCCCGCGCCCGACGCCGCCGAGAGCTGGGAGGTCAGCCAGGACGGCCTGCGCTGGACCTTCCACCTGCGCCCGGACCTCACGTGGAGCGACGGCCGGCCGCTGACCGCGCATGACGTCGCCTTCACCTACAACCTGATCCTCAAGACCCGGCACTGGATGTACGTCCAGTATCTGGTGGGCGTGACCAGCGTGACCGCGCCCGACGACGCGACCGTCGTGATCGCCACCGAGAAGCCGAGCTCCGGGATGCTGGCGCTGTACATCCCGATCCTGCCCGAGCACGTCTGGAGCAAGGTCGATCCCGACAAGCTCGATTACTTCAAGAACATGCCGATGGTGTGCTCGGGCCCGTTCCGCGTGACAGAGGTCAAGAAGAGCCACTGGACCACGCTCGAGGCCAGTCCGGACTATCCCCAGGCGCTCGGCGGCCCGCCGCACGTCCAGACCGTGCGCTTCGAGATCTACCAGACCGCCGAGACCATGGTCGCCGACTACAAGGCCGGCAACCTCGACGCCATCAGCTCGTTCACGGCCCTCGACTACAGGACCCTCAAGGACATGCCGGGCACTACCATCGACGCCGGGCCGTCGATCGGCTTCCACCAGCTCAGCTTCAACTGCTGGGATTCGCCCAAGTCGAAGGGCGATCCGCTGACCCGCGACGTGAGCATCCGCCAAGCGGTCGCCTGGGCGATCGACAGGGAGAAGATCAATACCCTCTCGATGGGCGGGCTCGCCACTACGGGCGCGGCGATGTTCGGACCGGCCCAGCCCTCCTGGCGGTGGACGCCGCCGGCCGACCAGGCCTACAGCTACGACCCTGAGAAGGCCAGGCAGATCCTCGACGCGGCCGGCTACGTCGATCGCGACGGCGACGGCGTGCGCGAGGCGCCGGGCGGCGAGCCGCTCGCCTTCCACTTCGTCGCCCTGAACGAGTACCCGGAGGACCTCAGCGCCGCCAAGATGATCGTGGGGTGGTGCCGCGACGTCGGCATCGAGCTGAAGCTCGACCAGATGGCGGAGGGCGCCTTTCTCGACCAGTTCTACGACAATGCCAACTACGATCTGTTCATCTGGAGCTGGGGCGGCGACATCGACCCGGGGTTCATGCTCTCCACCTACACCACGACGCAGGTGATGAACAACAGCATGAACCAGTACTCCAATCCCGAGTACGACGCGCTCTTCGACCAGCAGGCCCAGGCTCTCGACCCCGCCGACCCCAGCGACTTGAGCAAGCGGCAGGCGATCGTCTTCCAGATGGAGGAGATCATCCACCGCGACTGCCCCGACATCGTGCTCTGGTACAACGTCAACCTCGTGGCGTACCGGACCGACAGGTGGACCGGGTACGTCAGGGCGCCTGGGCCGGAAGGGGCGCCGTTCTGGAACATGATCCGCACGACCTACCAGGACGTGCAGCCGGTGGCGGCGACCGAAGGCGCCTCGGCCACCGGCTCGTCGGCGACCGTCTGGATCGTCGTGGGCGCCGCGGTCGCCGTCGCCGCCATCGTCGCCGTCGTCCTGGTGCGTCGCCGGCCGCGTGCGGTGGAGGACGAATGAGCCGGGCGATGAAGGTTCGGACGATGCCCGGCCCCGCGATCGACGACGGCTTCACGCTCCTGTCGGCCGGAGACCTCATCTCCTCGCGTCCGTTGGCGCGGAGGCTGGCCCACGATGCCGCCTTCTCCGGCGTCGCGCGCCTGCTCGGCGAGGCGTCGCTGGCGGTCGGCAACATGGAGACGTCGATCCTCGACATGCGCACGTTCGGCGGTCACCCGCGCACCATCGACGACTGGTGCATGGCCGCCCTCCCCGCCGTCGCCGGGGACCTTGCCGATCTCGGCTTCCGGCTCGTTTCTCGCGCCAACAACCACTGCTGCGACTGGGGTATCGAGGGCATGCGCGAGACCGGCCGGCATCTGGATGCGGCCGGGATCGTCCACGCGGGCGCCGGAGAGACGCTCGCCCACGCCCGCGCGCCCCGCTACGTCGAGACGGAGTACGGCCGCGTCGGGCTCGTGTCCGCCTACGCGGCGCAGAAGTGGGACAACGACGCCGCCCTCGACCAGTTCGGCGAGGCGCCGGCGCGCCCCGGGCTCAGCGCCCTGCGCATCGCGCTGACGGCGACGACGCCGAAGACCGTCGTCGACGGTCTGCGCGATGTCTACCGCAGGGTCTACCCGGGCTCACCGGACCCCGGCGACGGCGACCTCGTCATATTCGACACGACGTTCGTCGAGGGCGAGGTGATCGCCGTGCGCTGGGTACCCGACCCCGCGGACGTGGCCGAGGTGCTGCGCAGCGTGCGCCTCGGTGTCCAGCACTCCGATCTGCTCGTCGTCTCGCTGCACGTGCACGAGGAGGAGGGCGCCGCCGCGCAGCCGCCGGCCTTTCTCATCGACCTGGCGCACGCCGCCATCGACGCCGGCGCCGGCGCGGTCTTCGGGCACGGCTCGCACGTGCTGGGGCCGGTCGAGATCTACGAGGGACGTCCGATCTGCTACGGCCTCGGCAACTTCATCTGGTCGGACATCCAGGAATGCCTCCACGGAGCCCTGCATGCGGCCGCCCGGGCACGGTTCGGCGACGCGCTCGGCGACGCTGCGATGGTGACCGACGCCGACGTCAACCGGGCGTTCAACGAGAGCGAGTTCGCGGACTCCCGCTACTTCGAGTCGGTGCTCGTGGAGCTCACCTACGCGGGCGGCGAGCCCGCCGTGCGCCTGCTGCCCGTCGACCTGCGCTACGGCACGCCACTCACCGAGAGCGGCGTGCCGCGGCTCGCGGGTCCCGAGCTCGCCCAGGCGATCCTCGAGCGCCTCGCCGCCATGTCGAGACCGTTCGGGACCACCGTCGAACTGCGGGACGGGACCGGCCACGCCGGCCGCGGCCGCATCGACGCGTGAGCGGGTCGTGTCCCGCGGAGCGGTCCGCCGTGGCCCGCCCGGTCGCGGCCGGGAGGCGCGGATGAGGGGATCGCGAAGGACGTCCGTGGCGTTCGTCGTGACGCCGGTAATCCTGCTCGCGGCCGGGCTCGTCCTGGGGCTGGTGGGCACGGGCTGCGCCATGCGGGCCGGCCCGCTGCAGGCCACGCCGGCGGCCACGCCGGCGCCGGCCACACCCGCGGCCGCGCTGCCCCCGGCCGTCCCGTCGGCGATCGACGATGCCTCGCCGGCCGGCCTCGACGCCTTCATCCGGGCGAAGATGAAGGTCGCGCACGTGCCGGGCCTGGCCGCGTGCGTCGTCTCCGGCGGCGAGGTCGTGTGGGCCAAGGGCTTCGGCTGGGCCGACATCGGCGCGCGCCGCCGGGTCATGGCCGACACCGGCTTCATGCTCGCCTCGATCTCGAAGACCCTCATCGCCACCGCGGTGATGCAGCAGGTCGAGGCCGGCAACCTCTTGCTCGGCGCCGATGTCGACACCTACCTGCCGTTCTCCGTGCGCAACCCCAGACACCCCGGCGACCCGATCACGCTCCAGCAGCTGCTCACGCACACCTCGAGCATCCGCGACCGCGCCGCGGTGTGGAACGACCTCTACACGTACGGGCACGATTCGCCGATCCCGCTGGACGTCTTCCTGAAGGGGTACCTCGTGCCCGGCGGGCGCTGGTGGAAGAGGCGTGACTTCTCCCGCTCCGCGCCCGCGCGCAGCTACTCCTATTCGAACGTCGGCGCCGACCTGGCGGCCTACGTCGTCGAATCGACCACCGGCGTGCCCTTCGACGAGTACTGCGCCACGCACATCTTCGCGCCGCTGGGCATGAACGCCACCTCCTACAAGCTCGCGGGTCTCGATCGAGGCGCTCTCGCCATGCCCTACCGGTACGTGCGCGGCTCGCGGCGCTACCGCGCCTACGGGCAGTTCACCTACCCGGACTACCCCTGCGGCCAGGCGCGCACGAGCGTCTCTCAGCTCGGACGCTATCTCGCTCTGTACATCGACGGGGGCGCTTATCACGGCGTGCGGCTTCTCGAGCCGGCGACGGTGGCCGAGATCCTGCGCCCGCAGATCGGCCGCCTGTACCCGGGGCAGGGCCTGATCTGGTACCGCGAGAAGATCGGCGGGCTGAGGGTCCTGGGGCACCAAGGCGGCGACTACGGCGTCTGCACCTTCATGTTCTTCGACCCCAGGACCCGCGCCGGCGCCGTCGTGCTGACCAACAGCGACGTCTCGACCTGGAAGGAGTGGTACGCGGTCGAGGACGTGTTCGCGAAGCTGATCGCGGAGGCGCCGAGGTTCTAGCTGATCGCGGAGGCGCCGAGGTTCAGGAGAGGGCGTCGAAGAGCAGCCACAGTTCGTGGCGAAGGCTCGAGAGTCGTCCGCTGAGGCGCCGAATATGGCCGTTGTGGGTGAATGGCGATGTGGCCTTCGGCGCTGTGTCGAACCCCGCCGGCGCCGCGGACGGACAGGGGGGTCCGGAGGGCGCTCCGCGTCTGTGGCGGCATCCGGCGACCACGCCCGCCCGTCCGCGGCCACGGCCGGCTCGACCGTGAGCTCGACGCCGACGATGGGCTTGACGCCGGCCGCCTTGCAGGCCTGGTAGAAGCGCACGGCGCCGTAGAGCCCCTCGTGATCGGTGGCCGCCAGGGCCGGCATGCCCATGCCGGCGGCGGCGGCCACCAGCTCGGGGATGCGGCAGGCGCCGTCGCCGAACGAGAAGTCGGTGTGCGCGTGCAGGTGGACGAAGCTCATGGCGATCCGCGGTCGCCGGGTACGGAGCCGGCGCCTGCTATGCTGGCGGCGCCGGTCGGGGAAAGGGAGTGCATCGTGAACATCGGGTCCGAGGGAGTGCTGCTCATCTTCGCCGCGGATGTGATCCTTGTGGCGGCGACCGCGCTGCTGGCGCACCGCAAGGGGCGCAGCGCCGCGCTTTGGGCCGTGGTGGCTCTCTTCCTGCCGCTCATCGCGCTCGTCATCGTGCTCCTGCTCCCCGCCGGGACCGCGTCGGCAGGCGGCAGATCAGCCTGAGGCGCCGGGCAGCGACCGACCGGACCGAGAGCGGCGGAACGGACGCCGCTCAATTGAGCGCCTGCTCAAGCGCCCACGCCTTGGCGAGGCGGTCGTAGCGCAGGTCGAACACGCGGCCCTCGGCGCGCACCCGCCAGTACGAACGGCTGACGTGGCCGTTGTCCTTCCACCAGCCTGTCTCGATGACCCACGTCTCGAGCACGCGCTCGATGCGGTAGCGGCGGCGCCGCCACACGAAGGTCACCGGGCGGCGCTGCCACTCGTCCCAGCTGACGGCGATGGGGGCGGCCGCGCCGTTGGCGCCTGGCCTATCGCCGGAGGTGGCTCCGCCGCGGGACATGTGGTGCTCCTGGTAGGGGTTGGCCGGTCAACGGGCGAGGGACCATGACGGTAGCACGAACATATGTTCGTGTAAACGTCGGACGGAACGGGCGGTCCCTCCCTCTTGACCCCCGTGACCCGCAACGGACCATGATTCGGAAGCTCATCCGCGGGGGGATCAGGGCGCGGCCCGCGACATAGGCGCTGTGTGAGCGAATTCCGTTGGCGGTGCTTCCAGCGGTATCGTTGGAAGCACCGCCAACGGATTCGGCCGTTCATGACCATCCCCTTCCGTCCGCTTGCGCGTTCAGCCTCCGCATCGACGTCCGCGAGAAGGCGGACATGGCGCGCCACGCGCGCCGCGCCCGTGGACTTGGCGCGCCGCGGCCGCCGGGGCTGCGGGATCCGCCGGGCGGGGTAGTGCGAATCGGTAAGATAAGGAATGGCCCTTTCCTTATCTTACCGATGCGCGACATGCCGCCGGGGCGGGTAGTACCGCGAGGGAAGATAAGGAATTCCGGCGATTCCTTCTCTTCCCCCCGGCGAGCGAGCCTGCGGACGGCCGTTTGCGACGCGATAGTTAAGGAATGGCGGATTCCACCGGTCGATGCAACACTCAGTATGGTGTTGTGTCGACATGGAGGTGGAACGATGACGCAGAGAAGCCGGCCGCGGCTCACGGCCGAGGAGAAGCGGGAGCTGTGGTCGCGGTGGCGAGCCGGTGAGTCGCTCAGCAAGATCGGGCGGGCGCTGGGCCGGCGGCCGGGAGCGATTCACCGGCAGGTGGCCGCCAACGGCGGCTACGCCCCGGCGCGCAGCGCCGGCCGATCGCGCCAGGCGGCGCGCCGCAGCGAGACGGGGTCTCCGCCGCCCGTGTTCGGATAGACTCTATACAGGCAGCGGGCGGGCCTGAGGTCAGCTTCCCGCGGGGGGCGATCACACCAGCTCCGCAGGCTCGCCCGCGCGTTATGAGGCCTCATTCGGGAGGAGCGGGATGGCTGATCTGCAGGCGGCGTTCGAGGGCATCGAGCGTTTTGCCGCCGAGCGCCTGCCGCGCTCCGACGCGCCCGGCGTGGTCGTGGCGCTGACCGGCCGCGAGCAGCTCCTGGGAGCGGTCGCGGTGGGGCTCGCCGACGTCGCCGCCGGGCGGCCCGTGCAGCTCGGCGACCGCTTTCAGATCGGCTCGATCAGCAAGTCGTTCGCGGCCATCATCGCGCTGCAGGAGGTCGAGGCCGGGCGCCTCGACCTGCTGGCCCCGGTGACCGACTACGTGCCCTGGTTCGAGGTGCGCTCACGCTTCGACCCGATCACCACGCATCACCTGCTGACTCACACGGCGGGCCTCATCATGGGCGCCGACTTCGGCCTCGATGGCGGGCACCAGGTCTGGGCGCTGCGCGAGACCGAGTGCGTGTACGCGCCGGGCGCGCGCTTCTCCTACTCCAACGACGGCTACAAGCTGCTCGGCCTCGTGCTCGAGGCGACCACCGGCAAGCCGTTCACCGAGCTGCTGGCCGAGCGAGTCCTGGGGCCGCTGGGCATGGACGACAGCGATCCGGCGATCACGCTGGCCACGCGGGCGACGGTCGCCCTGCCGCATCAGCGCGCCTTCGACGATCGGCCCAGCCACCCGGCGCAGCCTTGGATGGTCAGCCCCTGGTACGAGACCGCCACCGCCGACGGGAGCATCGTCTCGACGGCCGCCGACATGTGCGCCTACGCGCGCCTGCTGCTGGCGCGCGGCGACGCGCCGCGGGGACGGCTGTTCTCCGCCGAGAGCTGGGGGCGGCTCGCGCAGCGCGCGATCGAGGACCCCGACGAGCCCGGCGCCTGGTACGGCTACGGGCTGATCACGCGTGAGATCGACGGGCGCGCGCTGATCGGTCACTCGGGGTCGATGGTCGGCTACAGCTCGTATCTGCTGACCGATCCTGACGCTGGGCTGGCCGTCGTCGTGCTGATGAACGGGATCGAAGACCGCACCGAGCTCGTGCTCTACGCGCTCGCGGCGGGGCGGGCGGCGCGGGCGGGGGCGCCCGTGCCCCCGCCGCCCGCCGACCCGGCGCGCATCGCCGACGCCGGAGTCTACGCGGGCACGTACAGCCTCTGCGGCGGCGGCCCCGGCGGCGGCGGCCCCGGCGGCGGCGGCCCCGGCGGCGGCGGCCCCGGCCCCGGCGGCGGCGGCCCCGGCCCCGGCGGCGAGCTCACGCTCGCCGCCTCATCCGGCCGCCTCCTCCTGCGCGCCGCCGGCGTCGAGGTCGCTCTTGAGCGGCGCGAGCCAGACGTCTTCGTCGCGCCGCACCCCGACTGGGAGCGCTTCTACCTGCGCGCCGGCCGCGACGCGGCCGGCGCCGTCGTCGAGCTCTTCCACGGCCCCGACTGGTATGCCGGTGCGCGCTACGAGGGGCGCCGCGACTTCGCGCCGCGACCCGAGTGGCAGCCGTTCGTCGGTCACTACCGCTCATGGAACGCCATGCTTCCCGATCTGCGCGTCATCGAGCGCAAGGGCCGGCTGCTGCTCAGCGCCCCGTGGGTCGACGCGCCGGGCGGCGAGATGGAGCTCGTGCCGCTCGGCGAGGCGCTCTTCCGCGTCGGCGCCGACGAGTGGCGGCCCGACCGCCTGAGCTTCGACGCGATCGTCGAGGGCCGCGCCACGCGCGTGCTCTACGACCAGGCCCCTCTGTACCGCGCCTTCACGCCGTAGGCTGCCGGCGCGGCCGCTGCAGGTGGGTGATCTCCGCGGTCAGGAGCCCGCGCACCAGCCGCCGCTAACGTCGCGCGCAGAACCTGTGCGCCGTGCGCTTTCAGAGTACGACGACCTTCTGCGCGTCAGGTTGAAGCTCGTGTCCCGTAGGGCAGCGCTCCCAGCCTAACTCAGGCTCTGTCGCCGTCGCGCCTCCATCTCCAGCGTGGTCGGTGTGTAGCTGAAGGTGCGCACGAGATTCCCATGGTCCTCCACCGACGCGAGAGCCAGGTCTTGCGGAAAGGCGTTCAGGAGCTGGGCGAAGCCCAGGATCGTGTGCGCGTAGTCCAGAGAACGCGAGAACCCGGCCAAGGGCCACGTCGCACACCAGGCGATCCTCGGGAGGATCAACGGGATCGCCGTGAAGCGGATCGTCTTGCCGTAGACCGCCGACAGCCTCCTGGCCGCTTCGGGAAACGAGAGTAGCTGCGGCCCGGCCAGACGGATGCGCTGCTTGCCAAGGTCGTCGCGCAAGACGGCCTGCGCCGCGATCTCGCCGAGATCCGCTGGTGAGATAGTCGGGACGGTCTTCGGCCCCCCGCCGGGCACGACCATGCGGTCGCCACGGATCATTGCGAAGAATATCTCCATCGAAGGCGGCGCGCCGAGGACCGTCCAGTCGAGATCGGACGACTGGAGATACGTCTCGACGTCCTGCTTGATCCTGGCGCTGTCCAGGTGCAGCCGATCGGGTATCTCCGGCGGAATGTCGAAGACCGACACGTAGACGACCCGCCTGACTCCCGCGGCCTTGGCCGCGTCGAGCGCCGCGATCACCGCGTCTCTCTCGATGGCCGCCATCTTGCGGATCTGCCCCCGCGTGAACGCCGAAACGGCGACGACGATCCGATCGACGCCCTCAATCGCACGGGCAACAGCCTGGCGCGATTCGAGATCACCCTCCGTCATCTCCACGGCAGCGGGGAGGCTTTCGCGTGCCCGTGCGGCGTTTCGGGTGAGGACGCGCACAGAGGCGCCCTTGGCTACGAGACGGTTGGCGATGTGCCGGCCATAGTGGCCCGTGCCACCAAGGACGAGCACTCCGCCCAGTCGGCTCATCGCCAGCCCCCCGTTTGTCTGTCGAGCGTGTCAGGCATGAGCGGCGGACAACCGCTCACTGGTTGATTCTACCTCTCGCGGTCCTCTCGACGCCTTTGTTGGACGGCCGCCGACGGATTCCAGACGCGACCGCGGTCGCCGCGGTCCGGACGATGGACCACGCATTCCCCACCCCGTCGCCCCGTTCTTCTTGAGTTTCCCGGAGCCGGCGATCCGCCCTTCGCAACGTCGGCGGCAGCGGCCGTGGACGCCGAAGGCGGCCATCTGCTGGACGCCGTTTGGCGAATGAGCCGCACAGTTCAACCCCAGGGTCGCGCATTCTACCTTCTGGCCGTCAGCTCGATACGTTTGTCGGCGAAGCCGCCACAGCCCCCCGGAGCTCATCCGCCCAAGGCGCTATCGAGGAATGCCAGAAGGTGCTCGTTCACAAACGCCGGATTGTCCTGACCGGCGTTGTGAGCGGCGTCGGGAACCAGGAGATAGGCGCCGCCGTCGCGTTTCGCCCAGCTCACCGCGCTGGACAGCAGCGGCCGGTACCCGTCGCTGGCCCCCTGCATCAGGAGGAGCGGCACGCCGATATGGTAGCCCGGCACGGCCGCATAGTCGCCGAAGCCGACGGAGACGGCGCGCGCGAACATCTCATCGTCCATCTGCGCCGCGGCGTCGCGCGCGTACTCCCGCGTCGCAGGGTGCACACCGGCCCGCCTGGCGGTGTCCTCGCGCATCCGCGCAGGACCCATGCCGCGCGCGACAGGAGCGGCAACACTCGAGAACACTCGCATCGTCAACGACGGCTTCATGGTGATGCAGGCGCATCCGATGCCCACGAACGCGCTCAGGCGGGCCGGCTGCTCGAGCGCCGCGATCTGGCTGATGGCGCCCCCGAGTGAGTGTCCCACGAGTGCCGCTCGCGCCGCCTTGACTTCATCGAGCAAGGCGATCAGGTCGCTGGCCGCGGCGCGAGGAGTGAACTGGTCCGGCCTGCACGGAGACTGCCCGTGGCCGCGGACGTCGTGGACGATCACGCGATAGCGCTCCGAAAGCGAGTCGATCTGCGATTCCCACATGCGCTGATCCATCGACACGCCGTGGGTGAGGACAACCGCGGGCGCGGACTCGGGTCCCGCGACCCGAAAAGCCAGATCCATCCCGTCAGGAGTGCGCAGATACTCCAACTCTCCCCCTCCGTCGGCGAGCACAGGAATCGGCCGCATCGGTCTTGCTGACGCCTGCGGCTTCAGCGGCGGCGCGCAGCGCCGTCCGCTGCATGCCGTTGTCAGGCGGCCTTCGAATCATGCCTCCTGGGTCTGACCAACGCTCCGAGGAGCATGAACGCAGGCGACAATGGCGCCGATGATCACCGGCAGCATCGTCATCCACTCACGGCTGGTACTGGTGAAGAGCAGCCAGATCTCGAGAACGACCGAGCCTACAGAGACTGCCGCCATGGTCACGAACCCGCTTCGAGCTGTCCCCAGCCAGTGTCCCAAGGCCAGACCCAAAGCAGCGAAGACGATCAGAGTCATGGTTTGCCTCCCTTTCGCAGCGCTGACCGGGCTCACTCTACTCGAACAGAACGACCCGTGCCCGCCCAACGCCGAGAATCACCCGCGCGCGTCTTTTCAGCGCGTCGGGTGGCTGCTTCTGTTCGGCCATCTCATTCCGTCCATTCGACGTGTACGTTCCCCTTCGGCGTTGTTCCGCACACGCGGATGAAGCGGGTGTCTTTGGGATACCTCCGACGCTTGCACAGCCTCAGCTCAGCGATCAGAGCGTCGAAGTCGTCGCTCCGCAAGTCCTTCACGAGCTCCCGGTTCGATTTGGCGAATTCCTCCAAGAGTAGCTCGTACTGCTCGCGCGTGGGCGGACCGTCCGCTTGGATCTCGCGGTTCCAGCCGACGTGAGCGAGTAGCAATGCCGCATGCGCCGCTTCGTCGCATACCATGCTTCCTGGTCGCGCGAGAACCGTCTCGGCCATTTCGATGATGATCGCTGATAGCTTCTTCAAGACGCTCGCTCCGATACTCGTCTCTCCTCGAACATTCAGACACACTCCTGGCCTTCGCGTCTATGGATTCTGCGCCACAACCACAAGGCGTGGTCAATGAGCGGCAGTATCCCCTATGGTCCCCTCATCCCAGTGAAGGGCCTCAGCAGGATACGTCTGGACTGCCATCTTGAGGGCCTTCCCTCAGCGGCCTCATGGGCCGTTGAGCGGGCTGCGCACGCCTTGGCCGCCGCGGCTCAGCACGTGCGTGGAGAGCACGATGGTGCGGATTTCGTAGCCCGCCTCGAGCAGGCGGGTCGCGAAGCAGGGGCGCGCCTGATCGCGTCAGGTTGACGCGCCTCTTCGGCGGGGCCGATCCAGTGGAGAGACCGGCTTCGGGCCACCGCGCCGGCCGTGTCACTCGCCCGCTTCGTTCCCGGGTTCGGGGAGCGCCGCGGCCATCCCCTCCACGCCCAGCACCTCGCGCAGGCGATCATAGCGGCGACGTTCCACCTTCTCGATCGCCGGCGTGCCGCTCGTCGAGGCGTAGAAGATGCCGTCGTAGGAGGGATCGCCATCGGCGATCTCGTTGGACGAGGAGATCGCCTTCCGCAGGGCGGACAGCATGGGCTGCGGGTCTCTGAGGAGCAGCATGCCCTCCGCGTCCGCCTTCTCGTGACCTGTGCGATGCAGCACGCGTCCCCACTTGGTGACGAGCCATGCGGCCACGGTGACCGCGACCCAGGTGAGCAGGGCGACCAGCGCGATGAAGAGGACGATGGCGATGGCGCCCGCGCACCCGTCGCCGTCCCCCACGTCGCCGCAGCCGTCGAGGCTCCCGCACCCGTCGGCGGCGCCGCTGCAGCCACTGCCGCACCCATCCGCGACGCCGCCGCCGCCGACCGCGCCGGCGCCGGCTCGTGGACGCTTGCGCAGGCCGCGGAGATACTTGAGAGGACCCATGAGCGCGGCGAGCGCCGTCCCGACCAGGATGTCGCCGCGGGTGATGCGGGCGATCAGCGTCGCGATGACCGCCTCCTGTTCGCCCGGGGTGAAGGCGTCGAGGAACCCTCTGGTGACGCCGATCACCGGTCGCCGGCGGCTGGCGCCGATGGCGCACGCGTTCACGCTGGGGACGTCCAGAAGCAGCAGCCTGGGCGGCTCAGGTAGTCCACCGGCGATCGACATCTCCTCCAGGGCTCGGATCAGGGCCGGTTGGGTAGCAGGGTCGAGCTCGGCGCCTGAGAAGCGGCTGCGCACCCAGTGTTCGGCGTTCAGGACCTGCGAAGCGGCTGCTATGCCTCCGAGCACGAGAAGCGACCCCACGGCCGCCGCCACGACGATGCCGAGCGACCTGTAGTAGTGCGGCGAGTCGATGACCAGGCCGATCAGCGAGCCGGGCACCGCGACGAACGCCAAGGTGAGGATCACGGCGGCGCCGACCACGAAGGCGATCAGGAAGACCAGGAATCTGATCCGGTTGCGCTCCACGCGCAAGCGGAGCGGCTCGATGTGCAGGCCCCTCAGGAGCCCGCTGCTCTCGGTCAACCGGCGCTCCAGTCCTCGATCACGATGCGGCCGCCCCGCCGAACAAGGATCGTGCGGTACGGGCAAGACGTGCGACACAGCTGCCCGTTTCCGCGTAAGACCATACCACCGTGACTGGGCGGGGGAGACAGGCGGTCTGTGAGCGCCGGTTCAGAGACCAGCGCTGGGGCTGCGCACGCCCCGGCCGCCGCGGTCGAGCACGCGCAGGCGCGGGCGCTCCGCCAGGCGGAGGCCGGCGCCGTACATGAGCGTCGCCACCAGCCAGGTGTCGCCATCGAGCTCGGCGAGGACAGCCTTCACCTCGCCGCGCGTGAGCACCACGGGCAGTCTCCTTGGTGTGCGTGCGCGAACGACGTGACGAGACGAGGTCGCCGGCCAGCACGAGCGTGAAACCATCAGCGATGCGCGGCTGGACGTCGCGCTTCGCATGGCGCTGAGGCTCGGGTCTGTCGCTGGCGCGCATCGTGTCTCCAGGTCGAGAGGATGGGGGCATCCTGCCAGCATGACCGGCCCTCCGACGACCGGCCCAGGAAGAGGCGGCGAGGCCCCGTCCTTCACCTCCCTACCCCCGTGACGCGCAGCGGACTATGATTGAGGAGCGCACCCGGCGCTGGGGGATCACGGGGCCGGGCGCCGCCCAAGAGCCACCACAACGACGGGGGGAGACGTGACTACCAGGAAACGCAGTCGTCCGGCGCTCATCCTGCTTCTCGCAGCCGTAGCGCTGCTCGCGCTGGGCCTGGTGTGGGGCCTCGCCGCCGCCGCCAGCGAGAGCCCGACGCCGACGGCGAGCGGCTCGCCGGCCGCCGGCGGGCCGTCGCCGGCCGCGGGCACGGTCGTGTACAAGGTGGGCTGGCTGGCCGAGCCCGACAACCTCAACCCGTTCATCGGCTGGCTGTGGTCGTCCTTCGAGATCTGGGACCTGGCCTACGAGCCGCTGGTCGGGTACGACTACGGCACGCTGACGCCGACCAAAGGCGACCAGGCCACCGGGCTGGCCACCGACTGGAGCGTGACCCCCGACGGCAAGACCTGGACGTTCACGATCCGCCAGGATTCGACGTGGTCCGACGGGCTGCCGGTGACCGCCAGGGACGTCGCCTTCACCTACAACTACATCATCAAGAACGAGCTCTCCAACTTCACCTCGTACACCCAGTACATCACCAAGGCCGTGGCCGTCAACGACACGACGGTGCGCTTCGACTGCTCGCAGCCCAAGGCCAACATGCTGAGCCACTGGGTACCCATCCTGCCGGAGCACATCTGGTCCAAGGTTTCGGGCAAGGACGCCGCCGTCGCTTACGCCAACAAGCCGCCGTTCGTGGGCTCCGGCCCGTTCAAGTGCGTGGTCTGGAAGAACAACAGCTACGTCGAGATGGTGGCCCGCAAGGACTACTGGCGCGGAGCGCCCAGGATCGACGAGATCCTCTTCGAGTACTACACCAACGCCGACACGATGGTGCAGGACCTCAAGTCCGGGAACATCGACGGATGTTCCGGCCTGCTCAGCGCGCAGTTCCGCCAGCTGCAGAGCGAGCCCGGCATCGAGGCGCGCACGGTGCGCGTCAACGGGTTCGACGAGCTCGGCTTCAACTGCTACGAGGGCACGAGTCGCGGCAACCCCGTGCTGCGCGACTGGAAGTTTCGCCAGGCGCTCAACTGGGCCGTAGACAAGGAGCGCATCTGCGCGATCGTCTACGGCGGGCACGCGGAGCCGTCGACGTCGGTGCTGACGGCGGGCTACTACAAGGACCCCGACTGGCACTGGGAGCCGCCGGCCGACCAGAAGTACACGTTCGATCCGGAGAAGGCCAAGCAGGCGCTGGACGCCGCCGGGTACACGGACGCCAACGGCGACGGCGTGCGCGAGTACAAGGGCAAGCCCATCGAGCTGCGTCTCGCGGCGCGCTCCGAGTCGATGAACAGTCAGAGCGCCGCCAAGCTGCTGGCCGGCTGGTTCGAGCAGATCGGCCTCAAGATCACGCTGCAGACCATGGACGACGGGGCGCTCAGCGACGCGATGTACGCGAAGGTGGGCGGCAAGCTCTCGCCGGACTACGACATGTTCCTCTGGGGCTGGTACAGCGACCTGGACCCCGACGCCATTCTCAGCGACTTCACGACGTCGCAGATCGGCGGGTGGAGCGACTGCGCCTGGTCCAACGCCGAGTACGACAAGCTCTACAACGAGCAGGCGCGCACCCTCGACCCGGCGGCGCGCAAGCAGCTCATCGACAGGATGCAGCAGATCATCTACGAGCAATCCCCGTACATCGTGCTCGCGTACTCCAACGACCTGGAGGCCTTCAACACCGCCAAGTGGCAGGGGTACACGCAGTCGCCGGCCAAGATCGGCAACACGCTCTTCCCGCCCTACGGCAACGCGGGCTCCGAGAACTTCCTGCTCATCGAGCCGAAGACCGCGCAGACTGCCACGAGCGGCGGCTCGAGCGCCGGTCTGTGGGTGGCGATCATCGTCGCCGTCGTGATCGTGGCGCTCGTCGTGCTGCTGGTGGTACGCAGGCGCCGGCCGCGGGTGATGGAGGAGTAGAGCACGGACGGGGTGGGGCGGCGGCGGGCGCTGCGCCGCATCCGCCGCCCCGTTCGCGGCCGCTTACCGTTACAATAGGCCTGTGGGCGGGCGCCTGTCCCTCCGCCCGCCCGCAGGCCCGCGACCCGGGAGCCCCAGAGTGAGACACGAGCAGACGGTGGTCGATCCAGAATCCGTGCGGCTGTACAAGCTCCTCAAGTGGGGGCTGGCCGTCGAGGTCCCGATCGTGATCATGATGGTCACCAGCGCCGTGCTGACCGGCTCCGCCGCGCTCATCGCCATGGCCGCCCAGTCCACGGTCGCCCTCGTCATCAACGGCTTCGCCGTCTACGCGATGCGCCAGGTGATGCGCGAGAACGCCTACAACTTCCCCTACGGAGCGGGCAAGCTCGAGAACTTCTCCGCCTTCCTCTGCGGGGTCCTCTACGTCCCGTCGGGGCTCTTCGTCCTCTTCGACTCCATCGAGCGGCTGATCCATGCGCCCGAGGTGGGCTACCTCCTGGGCCTGATCCCTGTGTCGATAACGTTTCTGAGCGGCGCTGTGCTCTTCATCCTCGCCTCCCGCCTGAAGCGCCGCACGAACAATCCCTCGCCGCTGCTCATCTCGTACAGGGCGGACTACCTCATCGGCATGCTCACCGACGGCGGCATCATCATCGCCTTCGCCTTGGCGACGGTGCTCATCGATCTCGGCGAACCGGCCATCGGCGACCGCATCGATCCGGCGGTGGCCCTTGTGATCGCCCTGTACATGCTCTGGATCGGCGTTGAGCTTGTGCGGCACAACTTCCGCGCCCTCATGGACCTGCCCCTCTCCGAGGAGGAGCAGCTCATCGTCACGCGCGTGATCGGCCACCACTACGCCGACTACGACCTCGTCGGCACTCTCTACACGCGCTCCAGCGGCACGCGCCGCTTCGTGGAGGTCGAGCTGGGCTTCGACGGCGAGAAGAGCGTCGAGCACGTACACGTGCTCAGCCGTCACATGGAGCAGGCGCTCGCCGCCGAGCTGCCGGGCCTGCACTTTCGCATCGTGCCCGTGTGGGAGCCCGATGATGAGTGAGCGCGGGCGACGCGCGGCGAGGGGCGCCGCTGCGTGACGGCCGCGCCGGCGCAGCGGCGCGCGGACGGCGACGACCTCGAGGCGCGCGGCGCGCGCCCTAGTCAGCGTCGCGCGTCGGATGTACCATCTCCTCACAGGAGACGGGTCGTCCGGCCGCGGTGAGGGAGCCACCGCGGCCGCCGGGCGCCCGTCCGTGCCGACGAGGGGGAGCCATGAGCCACGCACCTGAGCAACGCCGCCGCGGCCTGCGAGTCGCCGTCACGTTGTTCGCCGTGCTGCTCACCGCCGGTGTGTCGTGGGGCAGCGCCGCCGCGCCGGCCGGCGGCTCGCCGGCGCCGGTCGCCTCCGCGGGCGCGCTCAAGGTGCAGTTCGGCACGACCTTCGACGCCGACAACCTCAACCCGTTCGTCGGCTACAGCGGCGCCTCCTACGAGGTCTTCCACCTCAACTACGACTTCCTCGTGGGCTACGACACCGATCTCTCTCCGCGCCCCGAGCTGGCCACCAGCTGGCAGACCTCGCCCGACGGCAAGGTCTGGACGTTCAACCTGCGCCAGGGGGTCAAGTGGCAGGACGGCGAGCCCTTCACCGCCGCGGACGTCGTCTTCACCTACACGTACATCATCGACAACGACCTCACCGCCTTCACGAGCTACACCAATAGCATCGCGAAGGTCGAGGCGCTCGACGACTTCACCGTCAAGATGACCTGCAACAAGCCCAAGGCCAACATGCTGCGCCTATGGATCCCCATCCTCCCCGAGCACATCTGGAGCAAGGTCCCAGGCAAGCGCGCCGGCAACGACTATGTCAACAAGCCGCCGATCGTGGGCACCGGCCCCTTCCAGACCGTCGAGGTCAAGAAGGGCGGCTACATCAAGCTCGTCAAGAATCCGGACTACTGGGTCGAGGGCAAGCCCACCATCGACGAGCTCGTCATCGCCATCTACCAGAACGCCGACACGATGACCCAGGACCTCAAGACCGGCGCCCTGGACTACGCCCTGGGCATCCCGGCGGCGCAGTTCACGGCGCTCGCCGCGGAGCCGTCGCTGAAGACCAACGCCGCCGACCTGCGCTACTTCGACGAGCTCTGCATGAACTGCTACGACAGCCCGGACTCGCTGGGCGACCCGGTGCTGCGCGATCCCAGGTTCCGCCAGGCGATCAGCTGGGCGGTCGACAAGCAGAAGATCGTCGACTTCGCCTACGGCGGCTACGCCACCGTCGGCCAGAGCATCATCACCCCCGACGTGCCCACCTACGCGTGGTCGCCGGCCCCCGAGGAGGCCTTCGGCTTCGACCTCGAGAAGGCCAGGCGGATGCTCGATGAGGCCGGCTACAAAGACGCCGACGGCGACGGCGTCCGCGACTACAAGGGCAAGCCCATAGACTTGCGGCTGTGGGCGCGCTCCGACGACGTAGCCAGCCAGAACAGCGCCAAGCTGGTCGCCGGCTGGTTCACCGACATCGGCCTCAAGATCACCCTTCAGACGCTCGACTCGGGGGCGATCAGCGACGCCCTCTACAACCGCAAGGGCGACAAGTACGCCCCCGACTACGACATCTACATCTGGGGTTGGGGCGAGTACGTCGACCCCGACTACATCCTCAACGTGTTCACCAGCGGTCAGATCGAGGGCTGGAACGACCCCGTCTGGTCGAACGCCGAGTACGACAAGCTCTACGAGCAGCAGGCGCGGACCATCGACCCGGCGCTGCGCAAGCCGTTGGTCGACCGCATGCAGCAGATCTTCTACACCGAGGCGCCGTACATCGTGACCAACTACGAGCAGCAGCTCGAGGCCTACAACATCGACAAGTGGGAGGGCTGGACGCGGGTACCCGAGGGCAGCGGCCCCGTGGCGCTCATCAACGACAACATCGACACGTACCTCAATCTCAGGCCCAAGGCCGTCGCCGCCGAAGCGGGCGGCAGCAGCGGCGGCAACAGCCTGATCTACGTGGTCGTGGCCGTGGCCGTGGCGCTCGTCGCCGTGGTGGCCGTGCTGGTGTTGCGGCGCGGGCGCGGCCGGGCGCTGGAAGAGTAAGGCGCGCCCGCGCACAGCCGCACTCGGGCCACGAGGTCCGCCGCCGCCTCGGCGAGAGCCTGCCGGCCGGCGAGCAGGGAGCGCAGGTCGAGCACGTTGGCCGCCTCGCGGTGGCTCTGCAACCAGGAGTGCACGAGCAGCATCTCGTCGAGCATGGCCGCCGGCAGGGGCGGCGCCGGCGGAGCGGCCGCGGCGAGCGCGGTGAGCAAGCCGCGCGCGGCGTCCTCACCGAAGGCCCCGCGGCCGACCACGCGCTCCACGGCGATGCGGCCGCCGCGCACGCCCCACAGCGCGACCCAGCCGGCGCGCTTCGCGGGGTAGACGATCGCCGCGTCGTCGCGCCCCGCGGCGCACAGGCGGCGCACGGTGCGCAGCGCGCGCTCCAGCGTCTCGCGCTGCTTCTGCAGGCGCGCCGCCTGCTCGAAAGCCAGGGCCTGCACCATGCCCGCCTGGCGCTCCTGCAGGCGCTCGTCGAGGTCTTCGCCGTGCCCTTCGAGGACGCGGCGCACGGCGGCCACCGCGGCCGCGTACTCCCCACTCCGCGGCCGGCTGCAGGGCGCCAGGCAGGCGCCCACGCCGGCCCGTGGGCAGGCGTGGCCCCCGTGGCCGTGCGCGCCGGCCGGTCCCGTCCCGACCCGCGCCGGCAGGTGCGCGCAGGTGCGCAGCGGGTAGGCGCCGTTGAGGCACTCGACGAGGCGCCGGGCCAGGCCGGCCGTGCGGAAGGGTCCGGCGTAGTACGAGCCGTCGTCGCGCAGGTTGGGCGTGGCGTAGAGGCGAGGGTAGTCGTCGGCGCTCAGCTTGACGTAGTGGTAGCTGCTCACGCGCGTGCCGTGCGAGTTGTACGGCGGCCGGCGCCTGGCGATGAGCCGCTGTTCGAGCAGCAGGGCGGCGAGCTCGGAGCCGGTCTCGACGACCTCGAAGCGGTCGAGCAGCTCCAGCGCCTGCCGCGCGCCGTAGGCCTGGCGCTGCAGAAAGTGGTCGCGCGTGCGGCGCCGCAGGTTCTCGGCTTTGCCGATGTAGAGGGCGGCGCCCTTCTCGTCCCGCATCACGTACACGCCGGGCGTGGTGGGCAGCGTCTCTGTGAGCGCGATCTTGTGGTAGTTGCGGCGCGCCCCGGGCTCGCAGAAGCGCGCCACCTCCTCAAGGGTGCTCATGCCCTGCTCCTCGAGCCAGGAGAGGAAGAGGAGCAGGAGCTCGGCCGTGGCCTGGGCGTCCTGCAGTGCCCGGTGTACGGGCTTCACCCTCGTGTCGAAGCGGTAGCTGAGGGCGCTCAGCGAGCAGCGCTGCTGCGGGCAGAGCTTGCGCGCCAGGCGCAGCGTGTCGAGGGCCGGGCGCGGAAAGGTGCGGCGTTGCAGGCGGCCGAGCTCGTAGTCGAGAAAGCCGAGGTCGAAGCGCGCGTTGTGGGCGACGAGCACGGAATCCGCCGCGAAGCTCACGAAGCGCGGCAGCACCACGTCGATGGGCGGCGCGTCGGCCACCGTGGCGTCGTCGATGCCGGTGATGCCGGTGATCATCGCGGGGATGCGGATGCCGGGGTTGACCAGCGACGAGAAGGCGCCGACCTCGCGCCCGCCCTCGAGGCGCACGGCGCCGATCTCGGTGATCTTGGCGAACCCCGGCGTGGCGCCGGTGGTCTCGAGGTCGACCACGGTGAAGGCCACGTCGGCGAGGTCGCGGCGCCGCGCGCGCCACGTAGCGAGCCCGACGTGTACGTCGCTCTCCCACGAGAAGCGCTCGTCGTCGTGCACGATGTCGGCGACCAGCTTGTGCACGAGCTCGGGAGGGCAGTTGGCGACGGGGAAGAGGTGCGGCCAGACCTCGCGGTAGTCGAGGGCTTCGCCCGCCTGCTCGAGCAGAGCGTAGAAGTCATCGACCGTGGTGAAGGCAAGCTGCACGACCTCATGGTAGACCTACCGGGCGACGGATGCACGGATGGCGGGGCCGGATGCGTGCCCGCTCCGCGATGGGGCCGGCGGCGTCGAGGCCGGCAAGGCGCGCGCCTGGGACGCGGGCCAAGCGCGGCGCGCGACGGGCTCCGCCCGCGCCGTCTTCCGCAGCGGCGACATCACGCCGGCGCGCACGCGATGCGCGAAGGCCGCGGCGGCCGCGGCGACCCAGCGGCTCCGGCGGCTGCGGCGGACGGGCGCATGCCGACCGGCGGGCGCTCGCCGCCGGCGGGCCGCCGGGGTGACGGCCGCGCCGGCATCCCTGAGCTTCAGGTAGAGGGTGGGGGGTCTCACGAGCGGGGCGGGCGGGGCCCTTCGTGCCCCGCCCCGCCCGCCGCCCGTCGCGCCGGCCCTTGCCGTCAGCCGTCGCGCGGAGGACAATCGACCGGCTGGATGTCGTGAGCACGACCATGGGGGCGGCATGTCGTACTGCTCATCGTGTGGACGGCCGCTGACCGGGGAGAGCCGCTTCTGCTCGGCGTGCGGGGCGCCGCAGGCGGTCGCGCCGCCTCCGGCGGCGCAGCACCCCGCGCAGCATCCATCGCCGGCGCCGCCCGGCCAGGCGCCGCCGCCGGCGCCGGGGGCGCGCCGGCCGTTCCCAGGCTGGGCGGTCGCCCTGCTCGTCGTCATCGCGCTCTGCGTGATCGCCGCCGTTGCGGCCTTCGTCCTCCCCCTGTTCATCCTCGGGGGGATCGTGTCCAGCCTCGAGTCGATCATCCCTTCTCCCGGCGCCGACGGCGCGGCGCAGGTGCGCACGGGAGTGCGCGACATCCAGATGGGCATCGAGACCTGGCGCGCGGGCAACGCCAGCGACACGTATCCGCCGGAGGCCGTGGTGACCCCGGAGCGCCTCGGCAGGTACGTCGACCCGTGGCCGGTCAACCCTTACGCCGGCGGTCCCATGCAGCCGGGCGGAGGCCCCGGCGACTACGACTACGTGCGTCTGCCGGGCGGCGAGGGCTACACGCTCACCGGCTACGGTGGCGACGGCGACCCAGTGCTCACCGCGCCGTAGCCCGGACGGCCCGACGAGTGGACTCAGGACCAGGGGGAAAGGCGCGGTGATGGAAGCGGCGGGCGCGAGACGATCGCGGCCGTTCCGGCGCGCGCTGCGGCTCGTCGTGGTCGCGGCGGCGCTGTGCGTGTTCGCGGCCGCTGTCGCTGTGCCGGCCGGGGCGGGTCGCGCGGCGCCGGCGGAAGCGCGGGCCGCAGCCGGGCCGCTCGTCGTCCTCATCGGCGGCTTGGGCTCGCAGGTCCCGAGCCGCGAGGACGACCCGCGCGGCGGCGTCTGGAAGCTCGTCAAGCGGCGCCTGGAGGCCGCCGGCTACGCAGTCTACCCGGCGGCCACGCGGCCGGGGGCGAAAGCCCACGAGTCGCCGGACTTCATCGACTCCGAGTCCGGCGACTGGCGCGAGTCGGCGGCCCGGCTCGACCGGCAACTCATCGACGAAGGCTACGGCCGCCGCCCCGTCATCCTCGTGGGGCACTCCATGGGCGGCCTCATCGCCCGGGCCTACGCGGGGGCGTGGCGCACCCTGGACAGCGGCTGCGCACCGCTCGGCATCGTCCAGCTGGGCACGCCCAACACGGGCGCGGAGGTCGCCGACCTCGCGATCGGGCCCTTCCACTCGGACGCCGCCGACAAGCTCGCCGACGACGCCTACATGGCGGCCTTCAACGCCGAGCTCGGGAACGGCGACGCCCTGCCGATCTACCGCATCGCCGGGTCGTACTTCCCCAGGTCGGCCGCCGCGCTCTCGCGGACGGCGCCCGGGCTCAGAGTCGTCTGGACCGCGATCTACTCGGTATACGGCGCGGCGCCCAACGACTCGGTGGTGACCGTGGCCAGCGTGCGCGGCGGGCCGACGAACGGCTGGCGCGGCTGCGCCACCTTCAAGGCCGTGCACGCCGACTCCGCGTGGCTCTCGTCGTTCCGCGACGCCGCCGGGTGCGTGCTGCCGTACCGCTCGGGCACGAAGGGCGGCGCGGCCATCGACGGACAGATCGTGCACAAGATCATCGCGGACGTGCGGGGGATCCGGGCCGGCGGCGCGCAGTCGCCGTGATCCGTGAGGCCTTCCGGCCAGGGGAGAGCGCGGATGACGAGGAGAGCCCGGCAGAGGCCGGAGTCGCGCGTGCTCGCTCGAGCGCGTCGGTGCGCGACGTCCCGCCGCCGGGTGACGCGCCGCCTCCCGTCCCGTTACGCTCCGCCGACGAGTGGGTAGGAGCTTCGCAGAGTCCCGTGGAACGTGCCTCCGCGGCGGCCTGCGCGCCGCCGCCGAGGCCTTGCGTAAGGAGTCACCTCCGTGGATGTCGAGAAGCTGCACAACGAGGTGCTGCGCGCCTTCAACGATTCGTGCCTCATGGCCGCGCGGCAGCCCTACCGGGGCCGCGGCTTCCGCCCGGCCGCCGACGCCTACTTCGAGGAGGACACCCGCGAGATCGTGGTGCGCTTCGAGCTCACCGGCCTGGCGATGGACGACGTAGAGCTGCTCGTCGACCGCCGCGAGCTCGTGGTCCGCGGCGAGCGCGCGTTTCCCACGCGCGAGGGCCGCGTGTACCAGCAGGTGGAGATGGACTACGGTCCCTTTGAGCGTCACGTGCGTCTCATGGTCGATGTCGACCCCGACGTCACCACGGCGACCTACGAGGCCGGCGTGCTCGAGGTGAGGCTCACCCTCATCGAGCGCGGCGCCGGCGCCCGCAAGATCGATATCCACACGGGGGGAGGCGACGAATGAGCGACCCTCAGGACATCCAGGTCGACGCGGCGCAGGAGATACCGGGCACGCTGCCGGTGCTGCCCCTGCGCGACACCGTGGTCTTCCCCGACACCATGATCCCGCTCACCATCGGGCAGGAGCGCTCCATCAAGCTCATCGACGACGTGCTCGCCGGCGACCGGCTGCTCGCGCTCGTCACCAGCAAGGACGCCGAGGTCGAGGTGCCGGGGCCCGAGCTTCTGCACCCCATCGGCACCGTGGGCCTGGCCCACAAGATGATCAAGCTTCCCGACGGCACGATGCGCATCCTGGTGCAGGGGCTGCAGCGCGTACACATCGACAAGTACGTGCAGGAGGAGCCGTATCTGGCCGCCGAGATCACCAGGGTCGCGGACGTCGTCGATGAGAGCAAAGAGGTCGACGCCCTGCGCGCCAGCCTGTTGAGCGTGTTCAGCAAGATCGTCGCGCTGGTGCCCTACCTGCCCGAAGAGCTCGAGATGGCGGCCGCCAACGTCGATGACCCCGGGCCGCTCGCCTTCCTCATCGCCAGCACCATGCGCATCAAGGCCGCGGACAAGCAGGCCCTGCTCGAGGAGAGCGACGTCGAGAAGCGCATGCGCAGGCTGATCGGCATCCTCACGCGCGAGCTCGACGTGCTCGAGCTGGGCTCCAAGATCCAGAGCGACGTGCGCAGCGAGATCGACAAGGGGCAGCGCGAGTACTTTCTGCGCCAGCAGATGCGCGCCATCCAGCAGGAGCTCGGCGAGACCAACGATCAGGAGGCCGAGATCACCGAGCTGCGCCTGAAGGTCGACGAGCTCAAGCTCCCGGAAGAGGCCGACAAGGCCGCCCGCCGGGAGCTCGACAGGCTCGCCAACATCTCGCCGCAGAGCGCCGAGTACCCCGTGATCCGCACCTACCTCGACTGGATCGTCACCCTGCCCTGGACGGTGAGCAGCGAGGACGATCTGGACGTGCCGCACGCCCGCGGGATCCTCGACCGCGACCACTACGACCTCGAGAAGGTCAAGGACCGCATCCTCGAGTTCCTCGCGGTGCGCAAGCTCAAGGCCGACCTGCACGGGCCGATCCTCTGCTTCGTCGGCCCGCCCGGCGTCGGCAAGACGAGCCTCGGCCACAGCATCGCCGAGGCCATGGGCCGCAAGTTCGAGCGCATCAGCGTCGGCGGCGTGCGCGACGAGGCCGAGATCCGCGGGCATCGCCGCACCTACGTGGGGGCGATGCCCGGCATCATCATCCGCGCCATGCGCGACGCCGGCACCGACAACCCGCTGTTCATGATCGACGAGATCGACAAGACCGGCGCCGATTGGCGCGGCGACCCGGCGAGCGCCCTGCTCGAGGTGCTTGACCCCGAGCAGAACGTCACCTTCCGCGACCACTACATGGACCTGCCGTTCGACCTCAGCAAGGTGCTGTTCATCACCACGGCCAACCAGCTCGAGCCCATCCCCGCGCCGCTGCGCGACCGCATGGAGATCATCTTCCTCGCCGGGTACACCATCGAGGAGAAGCTGCACATCGCGAGGAACTACCTGGTTCCGCGGCAGATCGCGGCCAACGGCCTCAAGCCCAAGCAGGCGACCTTCCGCGACGAGGCCATCGTCGAGATCATCGCGAGCTACACGCACGAGGCTGGGGTGCGCAACCTGGAGCGCGAGATCGGCAGCGTCTGCCGCAAGCTCGCGCGTGAGGTGGTAGAGGCCACCAACGGCAGCCGTAAGCGCTTCACCGTCAACATCCAGCGCGTACACGACCTGCTGGGGCGGCCGCGGGTGACCGCCGAGGTCAAGCGGCGCACCAGCGACCCGGGCGTCGCCACGGGCCTGGCCGTGACGCCGGTGGGCGGCGACATCCTCTTCATCGAGGCGACCGCCATGCCTGGGGGCGGCCATCTCACGGTCACCGGCCAGCTCGGCGACGTGATGAAGGAATCGGCCATGGCCGCCATGAGCTACGTGCGCACGCACTCCCGCGAGCTCGGCCTCGACGACGACTACTTCCAGAAGCACGACATCCACATCCACGTGCCGGCGGGAGCCATTCCCAAGGACGGCCCCAGCGCCGGCGTGACCATGGCCACGGCCATCGCGTCCCTGGTCACCGGCACGCCGGTGAGCAGCGAGGTGGCGATGACCGGCGAGGTCACGCTCACCGGCCAGGTGCTGCCCATCGGCGGCCTCAAGGAGAAGACCCTGGCCGCCCAGCGCGCCGGCATCACCACGGTGATCCTGCCGAGCCGCAACGAGGCCGACCTCGAGGACGTGCCGGAGGAGTTGCGCAAAGGCATGAGCTTCGTGCCGGTCGACCGCGTGGAACAGGTGTGGGAAGCCGCCATGGGCCTGCGCCTCGACGGCAGGGGCGCCGAGCTCGCCGAAGCCAACGACCTGCTCGAGGAGGCCGGCGAGCTGTTGCAGCAGGCGCGGCGCAAGGCCGGCGGGCGCCGCGGGGCCGAGGCCGAGGCGGCCGAGGCCGCCAAGGCGCCGGCCGGTAAGGCGCCGGCCAGGAAGCCGCCGGCCGGGAAGGCCCCGGCCATGAAGCCGCCGGCCGGGAAGGCCCCGGCCATGAAGCCGCCGCCGCCCAAGGCCAAGGCGCCGGCTGGGAAGGCGCCGCCGCCGGCGAAGGGCGGCGCCAAGAAGACCACCGCCGCCCGCGGGCGCTAAGGTGGCGCAGACCGAACGCGCGCCGGGAGGGCCGGGCGCCGCCGCGCGACGCCCGGCGGCAGGCGGCCGCCGGGCGGCCGGCATGTCGCGAATCGGCACTGTCTCCCGCGCGGGCACGACGCGACCCGCGGCCGGTGGAAACAGGCGTGCTCTCTCAGCCGGCGGCGCCGCCCGGATCCGCGCCGTGCCCGCGGACTTCGCGCGGCCCGGCCGCCGGAGCCGCCCGGCGGGGTAGTGCGGATCGGGAGGATAAGGAATACAGGCGTATCCTCGTCTTCCCTTTCGCACCTGTCCCGCGGGGGCCGCCGCTGCCGGGCGGCGGGACGCAGGCGGGGCCGCCCGGCGAGGAAGCTTCCCTCGCCGGGGCGGCGGCCCGCGGCCGGCGCACGGGGGAGGGAGGGCTGTTCTCCCGTCGGACGGCGGCGTCAATGTCGACGTTTGCGCTCATCGCGCACGGCCTGCCCGCGCGGGGCATAGTCGCGAACGGCCGAATCCGTTGACGGGACTTCCAACGATACCGTTGGAAGTACCTCCAGTGGTATCGCCAACGGAATACGCTCGCACAGCATCTATGCCGTGGGCGGCGACCACCCGCACGGCCTTCTGCATCTGCGGCGGACGGAAGACCAGGCCGCGGCTGCCGGAGCCGCGCCGGCTGAAGCGCAAGACGAGGGAGGAAGAACTGTTCTCCCATCAGTTTCCCTCGCCGGGGCGGCGATCCGCGGCGGGTGTAGATGGGCGGGGGAAGGCTATACTCCGGTCAGATAGGGAAAGGCCTGTCTCATGTGTTGCCGATCTGCACTACCTCGCCCGGCGGCCAGGGCGGCCCGTGAGGTCGCGGCGGCCAGGGCGGTCCCGGCGGCCGCGACGCCGGCCGCGGCGTGGGCGCGGCGCTTGGCGGCGACGCGGGGCGCGGCGCCCGGCGGCGAAACCGGGCGCGGCGCCCGGCGGCGAAACCGGGCGCGGCGCCTGGCGGCGACGCCTGCCGCGGCGCCCGGCGGCGCCGCCGCCGCCGGCCGCCTTCCGCGGCGCCGTCGCTCAACCTTGCGGCGGTGGCGGCCGATAGCAGTATCGACACCCGGCGTGCGCGCCGCGGCGGCGGGTGGTTTCTGCGTGTGAGCCGGCGTACGGGCGCGCGGGTGCGCGCCGGCGCCGTGACCGTGACCGGGAGGTGGGGAGTGGCTGCCGGAGAGTCATCGCCAGGGGGCGCCATCATCGCGCGGGTGTTTCCCGCCACGGTCGATGCGGTCCCCGACATCATCGCCCTGATCGCCGGCGCGGCCGGCGCCTGGGGGCTTCACCCACGGCGGCTCATGCAGCTCGAGCTGGCGGTGGAAGAGGCGGTCGTCAACATCTGCCTGTACGCCTACGAGGTGCCGCCCGGCGAGCTGCTCGTGCGCATCGAGCCGGGGGAGTCCCGCTTCGTCGTCGAGCTGATCGACGAGGGCGTGCCGTTCGACCCGCTCGCCGTCGAGGATCCCGACATGCGCGCCGGCGTCGCCGACCGCCCCATCGGTGGGCTGGGCATCTTTCTCGTGCGCCGCGTGATGGACGAGGTGGCCTATCTGCGCGACGGGTCGCGCAACATCCTCAAGCTCGTCATCCGGCGCACGTGAGGCGGCGCGCCCTCATCGGGGTCGCGGCGGCGTGGTGCATCGTCGCCGCTCTCGCCTTCGGCCTGTGTCAGGGCGGCCAGAACGCCTCCGGCGCCGGCCGCCCCGAAAAGGTCACGCTCATCCTGCAGGGGGAGCCCCAAGCGCAGTTCGCCGGCTACTACGCGGCTCTCGAGAAGGGCTTCTACCGCGACCACGGCCTGGACGTCGAGATCATCCCCGGCGGCCCCACCATCGACCCTGTCGATGCTCTGAAGAGCGGCAAGGCCGACTTCGTCACATCCTTCCTCAGCGGCGCGATCAGCGCCGCCGCGGAGGGCGTGCCGCTCGTCAACGTCGGTCAGGTGGTGAACCGCTCGAACCTGATGATCGTCGCGCGCAGGAAGGTCGTCAAGGACCGCGACGACCTCGACGGCAAACGCGTCAGCCTGTGGGGGATGAGCCTCCGCGCCGCGTATCTGGCCTACTTCAAGACCGCGCGCATCCAGCCCAGGATCCTGCCGCAGTATTACACCGTGAACCTTTTCCTTCAGGGCGGCGCCGACGCCTGCGCGGCGATGGAGTACAACGAGTACCACACCATCCTGCAGGCCGGTGTGGACCCCCGCGAGCTCACCACGTTCTTAATGCGCGACGCCGGCTTGGGCTTCCCCGAGGATGGCCTCTACGCGATGGCCGCCACACTCCGCAAGCGCCCGCGAGTCTGCCGTGAGCTCGCCGCCGCCTCGCTGGAGGGCTGGGAGTACTGCCGGCGGCGCCCCGACGAGGCCGTGGACATCGTCATGGTGCACGCCGCCGCCGCCCACGTCCCCACCAACCGCGTACACCAGCGCTGGATGCTCGATCACATCCTCATGGCGATCTTCCCCGGGGAGCACGACGACTGGGAGCCCGGCGTGCTGTCCCGGGTCGACTACGAGCGCACGAGGGCGATCATGATCGGTGAAGGCCTGATCGCCGGCGCTCCCCCCTACAAAACGTTCGTCGCGCCGGGTGCGCGCAGTGCTCCGTAGCCTCCCCATCGCGTGGCGCATCACGGTGCTCGTCCTGCTCGGGGCGAGCCTCGTGCTCGGCGGCGTGAGCGCCTACTCGTACTGGGCGGCGCGCGACTTCCTCGAGCAGCAGAAACGCGCCGAGATCCTCGCCACCGCCCAGGCCATATCCAATCGCATCGAGACGGTCGGGCGCTCGGTGGAGAAGATCGTGCGGGGCCTCGCCGACTCCGTGGACGACCTCGAGCCGGACCGGCGGCGGGCCGTCGCTCTCCTGCGCCGCACGGTGGCCCAGAACGCGGAGCTGTACGGGTCGGGCATCGGCTACGAGCCGGCCATCTACGGCAGCCTTGCCCCCTACGTGTATCAGCCGTCGGGCGTCTACGGCGCCGAGCAGAGCCCCGAGATGAAGGCCGCGACCGACCTGGTCGTCACCGACCTCGGCCGCGGCGGCCGCGCCTACGAGGTCGGGGATTGGTTCCAGTTGCCGGCGCACATGCACCGGGCCGTGTGGACCGAGCCGTACTACGACGAGGGCGGCGGCAACATCGTGATGGCCACCTACGCCGTCCCCGTCCATCTCCGCGACGACCCGCTCCCGGTCTCCGCGGTGGTGGGCGGCGACGTGTCCCTGTTCTGGCTCACGCGGCTGCTGGAGAGCCTCGACCTGGGCGATACCGGCTACGCCTTCCTGATCAGTCAGACGGGCACGTTCATCGCGCACCCCGATCGGGACTTCATCATGAACGAGTCCGTCTTCAGCGTCGCCGAGGCGCGCGGCGACCCGCACCTGCGGGCCGTCGGGCGCAGGATGATCGCCGGGCAGGCCGGCTACGTGGCGTTCAACGGGATCATGTCGCTGGCCCCCGACGAGCGTTCGTGGCTCGCCTACGAGCCGGTGCCATCGACGGGCTGGTCGCTGGGCATCGTCTTCCCCGACAGCGAGATCAGCGCCGACGTGGTGGCGCTGAGCCGCATCCAGTGGGTCATCGCCCTGCTCGGCATCACGGCTCTGCTGCTGGTGGCGCTGCTCATCGCCCGCTCGATCACCCGTCCTCTGCGCGTCCTTGACGCGGCCACGCAGGCGCTGGCGCAGGGCGCGCTCGACGCGCCCCTGCCGCAGGCCAGGGGGCGCGACGAGATCGCCCATCTCACAGCGTCGTTCGGGCATATGCGCGACGAGCTCCAGCAGTACATCGACGAGCTGCGCGCGACGACCGCAGCGCGGGAGCGCATCGAGAGCGAGCTGCGCATCGCCGCGTCCATCCAGATGAGCCTCGTGCCGCGCACCTTCCCGCCGTATCCGCAGCGTCGCGATATGGAGCTGAACGCGCTGCTCGAGCCCGCCCGCGAGGTCGGCGGCGACTTCTACGACTTCTTCCTCCTGGACGACGATCATCTGTGCCTGGCGATCGCCGACGTGTCGGGCAAGGGCGTCCCGGCGGCGCTGCTGATGGCCGTGACGCGGTCCTTCCTGCGCTCGTTCGCCCGCGAGAGCGACAGCCCCGTGCAGGTCCTCGGCTGGCTCAACGAAGAGCTCGCCGCCGACAACGAGGCCTGCATGTTCGTGACCATGTTCCTTGCCGTCGTGGACCTGCGCACCGGCGCCGTACGCTACGCGAGCGCCGGCCACAACCGGCCGTTCGTCAGCGGCGGCGCCTGCGGCGTGACTCAGATACCGCGCCTCAGGGGCGTGGCGCTCGGCGCGAGAGCCGGGATCGTCTACGACGAGGGCGCGCTGACGCTCGCCCCCGGCGACGTCCTGTATCTGTACACCGACGGGGTCAGCGAGGCGATGAACGAGCGTGACGAGGTGTACGGCGAGGAGCGGCTCGGCGAGGACCTCGCCCGTCTCTGCGCGGGCTCGTGCGACGACATCCTGGCGGCGCTGCTCGTCGTCCTCGGCGAGCACACCGCGGGCGTCGAGCAGTGGGACGACATCACCATGGTGGCGTTCAGGTACCTTGGTCCACAGGCGGCGGTGGGCGATGGAGCGAAGTGAGGCGGCGCGCAGCCGGACGGCCGCCCGCTTGCCGTGGCCGGTGCGCTCAAGGCAAGATAGGCGCGCGTGCGAACGCCGGCCGCGCCGACCGCCCGGCACACACGGAAAGGGGAGCGCATGGATGTGCAAGTCATAGGTGAGGTGACGGTGGTCACACTCCCGGCGAGGGTCGACACGACCAGCGCCCGGGACGTCGAGGCCGGGTTCAACGAGCTGCTCGACGCCGGGGCGCGCAGCGTGATCGCCGACTTCGGCGCCAACGAGTACGTCTCGAGCGCCGGTCTGCGCGTGTTTCTGGCGGTGCTCAAGTTCCTCGAGAAGAACGAGGGGCGCATCGTGCTCTGCGCCATGCAGCCCTTCGTCGATGACGTCTTTCAGATCTCCGGCTTCTCCGAGCTGTTCGCGATCGCCGCCACGCGCGAGGAGGCGCTCGCTCTCTTCGTCTAGCAGTCGCCGGGCGTGCGCCGAAAGCCGACCATGGTGATGTCGTCGTATTGCTCGGCGCCGGCCGTGAACTCGTCGACCGCCGCGCGCACGGCCGCCATCATGTGCGCGGCGCCGTCGTGCGGCCCGGCGTCGCTGAGGGCGGCCACCAGGCGCTCCTCGCCGAACATGCCGTCCCTGGCGTCCATCGCCTCTGTGACGCCGTCCGTGTAGAGCAGCAGGCCGTCGCCGCACTCGAGCCTGGCCGTGCCGACGCCGAAGGCGATGCGCGAGGACACGCCGAGGCCGGCGCCGGCGGTCTGCGGCAGGGGCTCCACGCCGCCGCCGGCGCGCACGATGTACGGCGGCGGGTGCCCGCCGCTCGAGTAGGCCAGCTCGCCCGTCCTCACGTCGTAGACGGCGAAGAAGAGTGTGACGAACATCGCCGCGTCGTTGTCGCGGCAGAGCGGCGCGTTGACCCTGGCCAGCACCTCGTCGGGCAGGGGGGTGCGATGGCCCACGGCGCGCAGAAGGGTGATCGTCACGGCCATGAACAGCGAGGCCGGCACGCCCTTGCCCGACACGTCGCCGATCGCCAGGCAGAGGTGGTCGTCGTCCAGCAGAAAGAAGTCGTAGAGGTCGCCGCCGACCTCGTGGGCCGACTCCAGTGAGGCGTGCAGATCGAACTCCTCGCGTTCGGGGAACGGCGGGAAGATGGCCGGCACGATGCCGAGCTGGATCTCGCGAGCGACGTTGAGCTCGCCCTCCATGCGCTCCTTCTGCACCCTCGTGACGCGCTCGCGCTCCTCGTTGCGCACGATGAGGACGAACACGCCCATGCCGATCGCGTTGACGAGGATCATGGGCACGATGACCTCGCTGACGAGCGCGAGCGCCTTGTCGTAGGGCCGCGCCATCAGCAGCGTCAGGCCCATGTGGCACGACTCGGTGAACAGCGCCAGGAGCATGGCCGCCCATACGGGAGCCAGGCGGCGTTTGAAGAGGAGGTAGACCACGCCGCCGGAGAAGCCCGCCGCCACCGTGGCCAGGGCGCAGGGGACGGCCGTGAAGCCGCCCATGGTGAGCCGCTGTGCGGCGCCGATGAGGCCGGCGCCGACGCCGACGATGGGGCCGCCCAGCAGACCGCCGAGCGCCGGCCCCAGGTCGCGCGTGTTGGCGATGCCGCCGAGGATCTCCACCCCCGCCAGGGTCCCCCAGATCGAGAAGGCGCCGAAGATGACGATGAGGAACACGCGGCCCTGCCAGCTGAGGCGCCGGTCGAGCACCTGGCGATACAGGCGCGTGCGCGTGAACAGGTAGGCCACCATGATGATCACGGCCATGCTCTTGATGAGCTCGACGAACAGGTCGATGAACACTTGCACGGGGCGCCCCGTTCGCCGGCCTACCCGGCGTGCGGGTCGCGGGCGCGGATGTAGGCGAGCAGCTCGCCGGTGAAGCCGGTCTCGACCTGGATCGCGTCGTAGTCGACCACCACGCCGTTGAAGTACTGCAGCACGAGCCAGTCGCCGGTCGGGCCCCCGGGGATGAGCCCCGTGAACACGAAGCCCGCCTTCTCAAGTGAGGTGGTCACGATGTCGGTGCCGGGGGAGCCCAGGTTCAGAAACACGTCCATGACCTTGACGTCCTCGCGCCGCAGCCGGTGCATCTCGTGGTGCACGCGGCGCTCGAGGTCGCGCCCGTACACGGGCACGCGGATGGTGGCCACCGAGCGGCTCGTGTTGACCGCCACGTGCAGTACCGAGGCCTCGGGGGCGCCGCCCGCGACCACGGCTTCGCCCCCGCCGACGAACGTCGCCGGCGCGCCGAGCGCCTCGTAGATGCCGGCGATCATGTCGCGATGGCGCACCGGGGCGTGTACCAGGGCCGGCGCCGGCGGCTTGAGGTACTTGAAGCCGACGATCACCGAGCGGCGCGCGGCGCTCTGTCCGGCGATCCCCGTGAAGGCCATGGTCGCCGGCGAGTAGGCGAGGAGGAAGGCGCAATCGCCGAACCCGAGACGGTGGCAGAACTTCTGCGTGAAGGTGTGGACGGTGACCTCTTCGATGAACATCCCGGCGAGCCCGCGGGCGAGCGCCTCCTGCGAGAGGTACTCGCCGAGCCGCCGGGCGATCGACTGACCACGGAACTTCGCCTTGGTGGCGACGATCGCCAGATCGGCGATCTCACGGGTCTCGTCGGGAAAGACGAGGGCCGCGTGCCCGGCGACCTCGCCCTCGCTGGTGCTGGCGACCGCCGAGATCATGTCGCCGCTCTGGTTGAGGGCGACGACGCGGTCGGGGTAGTACATGTGCTCGTTGACATACGTGTAGCGGTAGGCGTCGTAGATGCAGCGGCACACCTCGATGGCCTGCTCCGGGCGCAGCGCGCCGAGCTCGAGCTCGACGCGCTCGGCCACGGGCACCGGCTCCGGCTCCTCCAGGGGAGTCTCCTCGGCCGGCGGGGCGCCGGTGACCGAGGCGCTTTCGAGGTACTTGACGAACACCGTCTCCTTGCCGCGGCTGCCGAGGTTGTGGAACTCGACGCGGTCGGCGATCTGCTGCATGAGAAAGCTGCCGAGGCCGGCGCCGGTCTGCAGTGCGAGGTCGGCGCCGGGGTCGTACTCCGGAGTCAGAGACGGATCGTAGGGCATGCCCTCGTCGTGCACGATGATCTGCACGCCGGCGGGCACGCGCTCGCAGATGATGTCGAAGCTCGCGCGCTCGTCCGCGGCGAAGGCGCCGTGGACCACGTTGGTGACGGCTTCTTCCATGAGCAGGTCGAGGCGCGTCTGGTCGCGCCGCGAGAAGCCGGCGCCGGACGCGTACTCGCGCACGAACCCCTGCACCATGGGCAGGCGCGCGAGATCGTTGGGCACGGTCAGCGTGCAACGCTGCGCGTCGAAGGAAGAACCCGGCTCCGTCATGTCGCTCCTTTGTGGTGGTCTGGGCGCCCGCGGCCGCTGTCTGGAGCGATTCTACTTCCGGCGGCGCCTGAACGCGCAGCGCGGCCGCGTTGCCTTTGACGGCCGCGGCGCATACCCTGTGGTCAGCCTCCGTCGGCGCCCGCCGGCCGAGCCCTTCGACCTCGAGGAGCGATGCCCGACGCCCCGCCCAGCGACGCCGCGCGCGACGCCGCGGGCGCCGTGCCCGCGCCGCCCGCGGCGGCGACGCTCAAGCGCGCGGCGCCCGGCATCCTTCTCATCGCCCTCGTGTCGTTGGCGCCGCTGTGGGGCGTCCTCGCCCAGGGCTGGAGCGTGCTGGCCGTGGCCTTCGTCTACGTCGCCGACGGGGTCGCCGACGGCCTGACCTTCTGGCTGCGGGCGCGCCGCGCCCAGGGCGCCGCCTCCGACGAGGACGCCAAGGACCGCGTCCTGGTCCGCGAGTTCGTGCGCACCTACTTCGTGGTGGTGGCGGCCATGGCTTTGGTGCTCTACATGGTCTTCGGCGGCCGCCTGCTCAAGCCTGGAGGGAGCGTGCCCGAGGGCGTCTTCCTGCCGTTCGCCACCTGGCGGCTCTGGGCCGTGGTCGCGGGCTTCGTCGCGGTCCGCTGGTTCACGTACTGGTGGGACTGGGTGCGCGGCGGGGAGGCGGCGTTCATGCCGCCGGCCGGCGTCGTGGCCGCGCCGCTGCGCCGCCTCTTCGTGCTGCAGTTCGGCGTGCTCGTCGGCGGGCTCATCGTCTACTGGCCGCTGCGTTCGTCGGCCGCCGCGTTGGCCGTCCTGGTCGTCCTCGTGGCGGCGGCCGAAGTGGCGCTGGCCGTGCTCGAGCGTTTGCGCACGGCGCGTATCCGCGCCGCCTTCGAGGCGGGGGTCAGGGCCGGGCCGCGCGGCGCGCGGCCCGGCGGCCCGCCCGCGCCGCCGAAGGCGCGGCCGCGCGGCGGGCGGCGCCGCGCGCGGCGCCGCTGACGCGGTCCGCCTTGCCTCAGTTCCCCGTGACGGTCTACCATTGAGCATCAGGCGGGCGGGATCGTCGCAACCGTACGCCGTGTCCGCATCAGCCAAGGGGGGTGCCGATCTTGAGCGCGAAGGAGCGCGAAACGGCCAACGTGGGCGCTGGCCTGTGGAAGGGCATCGGCATGTGGGCCTGGATGCTGTTCCGCATCAGCGGCCTGGTGCTGGTCCTTTACCTGTTCGTCCACGTCTGGGTGATCTCCCAGGGGCGCGTCGGCGCGGAGTCGCTGGACGGTCTCTTCGAGTGGTTCGACAGGCCGCTGCTCGTGTTCCTCGATCTCATGCTGGTGGCGGCCGTGCTGTACCACGCCCTCAACGGCGTGCGCATCATACTGATGGACTTGGGGATCGGGATCAGGCAGCACAAGGCGATCTTCTGGGTGTGCATGCTCGTGGCGGCGCTCGCGCTCGGCGCGTTCTCCATCAAAGCCTCCAGCTTCATCCTGGGATAGGGGGGCGGACATGGCATTCGGGATCGAGACTCTGGACCGCAGCCGCGGCGGCATGTGGCCCTGGCTGGGCCAGCGCGTCACCGCGGTGCTCGTCATCGTCACCATCATGGTGCACCTCGTGCTCACGCACTACATCGCCATCGGCGAACTGTCCTTCGACAACATCGGCGCGCGGCTCGCCGGTGGCGCGGTGCTCGTCAACGACATCGTGCTGCTGCTCGCCGTCGTCTACCACGGCCTCAACGGCCTGCGCATGGTCGTGCTCGACTGGGGGCTCGCGAGCCGCGGCGGGCGGCGCGTCTTCGACGCCGTGCTGTGGCTGGTCGGCGTCTTCAGCATCGCCTACGGCATCTGGGCACTCTGGGCCTGGGTGAGCTGAGGGGGACGGCATGCCACACCATCAGCTCATCGTCGTCGGCGGCGGCCTGTCCGGGCTGCGCGCCGCCGTCGAGGCCAAGGCGGCCGGCCTGGACGTGGCGATCCTCAGCCAGGTCCACCCCGGCCGCAGCCACTCCGGCGCCGCCCAGGGCGGCATCAACGCGGCGCTCGCCAACCACCCCGACGGCCACGACGATTCGCCCGCGAAGCACGCCTTCGACACGGTCAAGGGCTCGGACTACCTGGCCGACCAGGACGCCGCCATCCAGATGACCAGCGACGCCCCCGGCGTCATCTTCGAGATGGACCACTGGGGCTGCCCGTTCAGCCGCTTCGACGACGGGCGCATCGCCCAGCGGCCCTTCGGCGGCGCCGGCTACCCGCGCACCTGCTACGGCGCCGACAAGACCGGCCACTACCTGCTCCACTGCCTCGTCGAGCGCGCCTACGAACGTCAGGTCAAGATGTACGTCGAGGTGTTCGTCACCGACCTCATCGTCGAGGACGGCCGCTGCCGCGGGGTCGTGGCCTACGACATGATCCGCGGCGGCTTCGAGGCGTTCACCGCCGACGCCGTGATCATGGCCACCGGCGGCGCCGGGCGCATCTACAGCAACACCACCAACGCCATCATCTCCACGGGCGGCGGCGCCGCGGTCGCGTATCACGCCGGCGTGCCGGTCGAGGACATGGAGTTCATCCAGTTCCATCCCACGGGGCTGCTCACCACCAACATCCTCATGACCGAGGGCGCCCGCGGCGAGGGCGGCTATCTCATCAACGACCTCGGCGAACGCTTTATGAGCAAGTACGCGCCCACGGCCATGGAGCTGGCGCCGCGCGATATCACCTCGCGGGCGATCACCACCGAGATCCTCGAGGGCAGGGGCATCGGCGGCAAGAACTACGTCTACCTCGACCTGCGCCACCTGGGGGCGGCGAAGATCATGGAGAAGCTCCCCGGCATCCGCGACCTCGCCATCCACTTCGAGGGCGTCGACCCGATCGAGGAACCGATCCCGATCACGCCCTGCCAGCACTACACGATGGGCGGCATAGATACCGACGTGGACGGGCGCACGGCGCTGCCGGGCTTCTACGCCGCCGGCGAGTGCGCCTGCGTCAGCGTACACGGCGCCAACCGCCTCGGCGGCAACTCGCTGCTCGAGACCATCGTCTTCGGGCGCCGCTCCGGCGCGGCCGTGGTGGCCGACCTCGCGGGGAGGGCCGGCGGGGGCGCAGCCTCCGCCGCCGGCGCCCGCGCGGTCGGGGGCGCAGCCGCCGCCGGCGCCCGCGCGGTCGGGGGCGCAGCCGCCGCCGGCGCCCGCGCGGTCGCCGACGTGGAGGCCCGCGTGGCCGCTCTTGCCGCGCGCGGCGCGGACGGCGAGGACCCGTACGCCATCCGCGCCGACATGACGGTCACCATGAAGGACCACTTCGGCGTCTTCCGCGAGGACAAGCAGATGCGCGAGGGCCTCCAGCGGCTGCTCGCGCTCAAGGAGCGTTGCCCGACGATCGGTCTGCGCAACGCCGGCGGCGTGTTCAACATCGACCTCATCCGCACGCTCGAGCTCGAAGGCATGGTCGACCTCGCGCTCACCGTGGCCGCCGGCGCCGTCGCGCGCACCGAGTCGCGCGGCTCGCACTCGCGCACCGACTACCCCACGCGCGACGACGAGAGCTGGCTGAAGCACACGCTGGCCCACTACACGCCCGCCGGACCGCGGCTCGACTACAGGCCCGTGACGCTGGGGACCTTCGAGCCACAGGAGCGCAAGTACTGATGCCTGCAGCGAAGTTCCATATCAAGCGCTACGACCCCGCCCGCGACGCCAGGGGCGCGTCGCGCTACGACGACTTCGTCGTCCCCTACGACAGCAGCCTCACGGTGCTCGAGGGGCTCTTCTCGATCCAGGAGCATCAGGACGGCGCCCTGGCCTTTCGCTACTGCTGCCGCGCCTCCATCTGCGGCTCGTGCGCGATGTACATCAACGGCAAGTATCGGCTCGCCTGCCAGACCAACGTGCGCCACCTGCACGCCGACGTGATCACCGTGGAGCCCATGCCGCACCTGCCGCTGGTCAAGGACCTGGTCTGCGACATGGACGACTTCTTCGCCAAGTACGAGTACGTGAAGCCCTGGCTGATCCGCGATTCCGCGCCTCCGGAGAAGGAGATACTGCAGTCGCCGGAGGAGCGCAAGAAGCTCGATATGCCCATCGACTGCATCCTCTGCGGCGCCTGCTACAGCAGTTGCCCGTCGGTGTGGACCGAGGCCAACTACCTCGGGCCGGCGGCGCTGCTCAAGGCCTTCCGCTTCGAGGTCGACTCGCGCGACGAGGCCCGCAAGGTACGCATGCCTTCCTGGGACAACGAGCGCGGCGCCTACCGCTGCCACACGATCACCAACTGCGTCGAGGCCTGCCCCAAGGAGCTCAACCCCACCGAGGGCATCCAGTGGCTGAAGATGGCGGCGGTGCGGCGGAGGCTGTTCGGCCGCGCGAAGTAAGGCCGGCAGCCTGACGCCGGGGCCGCCCGGCGGGACGGGGCGGGGCGGGGCCGCCCGGCGGGACGGGGCGGGGCGGGGCCGCCCGGCGGGGTAGTGCAAATCGGTAAGATAAGGAATGGCCCTTTCCTTATCTTACCGATTTGCGACATGCCGCCGGGGACGCCCGCGCCGCCCGCCCGCGAGCCCGCGGAGCCGCCGGGGCGGGGGTAGGGTGAGTAGCCGGGGGGAATCTCACCCCCCGGCTCTCGCAGAACCGTACGTGACAGTCTCCCGTCATACGGCTCCCACAGACCGGCCGTTGGTGGGCGAAGCA
>Ga0247841_10000788_pt1 | contig 78989 bp, 80 predicted proteins | sample LaCruzMarch2015__2_FD_192410 | JGI IMG/M metagenome (GOLD analysis project Ga0247841, IMG submission 192410) | Freshwater microbial communities from meromictic Lake La Cruz, Castile-La Mancha, Spain - LaCruzMarch2015_18m | ecosystem: Environmental > Aquatic > Freshwater > Lake | place: Spain... | reverse complement strand
TGAGTCGCATAACCAGAAAGTGGCTTCGGACGCTTATTCTTTGAGTTTTTGGCATGGCGTGCTTCTGACATAGCAAACTTAGTTGTTTGACATTTTTCAAAAACTCCAGGACCTAATCGTCTACAAATTTTATATATTTTGGCTGTTTTCATAATTTTTATACTCTTCGTGGTTTCTTAGGTTTTGGACCGTTATGAGGAACTGGGGTCATATCGCGAACTCCGGTAATATCTATATCATAAGCCATAAAAGCACGAATGGTAGGTTCACGACCACTACCTACTCCTTTGACTATGACATCGACTTCTTTAACACCCAATGCTTTTGCTTTTTCTCCAATAACAGACCCTGCCTTTGAAGCTGCAAAAGGTGTACCCTTTTTTGCACCCTTAAAACCTAGTGCTCCAGCGGAAGTCCAGAATATGGTATTCCCTTCTTTATCAGATAAAACGATTTTTGTATTATTAAAAGTAGCTTCTACGTGTAAAGTGCCAGAAACAATTTTCTTTTTGGGAACTTTCACTTCTGGTTTAGAAATACCCTCTGCTGTTTTCTCAGTTGGTTCTACTTTCTTTTCTTCTTTTGTTATAATTTTTACCTTTCCCATAATATTTTGTATAATTTAGTTTTTAGTTGTTATCACCTAATCCTAAGTCTTTTCTGCTTTTCTTCTACCACTACCCATTGTCTTTCGGACATTACCCCTCACTGTGCGAGAATTAGTTTTAGTTCTCTGCCCATTAACAGGTAAACGCTTCATATGTCTTATACCACGGTAAGCTTTAATGTCTTTTAATCTTTTTATATTAGATGCTACTTCGCGCTTGAGTCCACCCTCTATGGACATTGTTTCTATTATTTTACGTATTGAGTTCTCTTCATCAACTGAAAGAGCATCAGCCTTGATATTCCTATCAATCTTAGCTTCGTCTAATATTTTTCTTGCACGAGAAATACCAATACCATAAAGGCAAGTTAATCCTACATCTAAATGTTTATTATTGGGAATAGTTATACCGAGAATCCTCATATTATAAAATTATTGTTTTTGTTTGTGTTTAGGATTAGAACAAATAACGCGAAGATGACCACTTCGCTTAATCAATTTACATTTTGTACAGATTTTTTTGACAGCAGATTTAATTTTCATGTTTTATTATGCGAAAGAAAAATATAGGGCTTTTACCCTGTATTTTGATTACAAAAGCATATACCGTTCCATAATACACTATTAAATAAAATAAGCAAGCCCCCACACCTATATTTTTATAGTTTACAACGCAGGCCTTTGAACTACAATAAAAACATAGGTGTGGGGGGCAAGACCTCTAACTTCTCTTAATAATTCTTCCTTTGCCACCATAAGAATCAAGCAAAACTTCCACTCTATCTCCCACTAACACCTTTATTCTGTGTATACGCATCTTACCAGCAAGATATGAAAGAATTATCTTCCCTTCCCCAATATCAACTCGAAAAAGTGTATTAGGAAGAGCCTCCGTTACTGTCCCCATTACAATGTTTTTATCGTTTTTGTCGTTCATCCCGTGTGAAATTTATTATTTATTAGTTTATCTATTAAAAACTATATTTTCCCTCTAAAAAATTTAATAATTCACTTATTTGATTTGTTAAATTTCTATCGGGATTCATTTATTACCATATAAATATAACAAATATCCGATTCGTCGTCAATATACAAATTATTTTAATCTACTAAAATATTGATTTTAGATAAATCGTTTGGAATATATTTGAACCAAGGTGGAAAAATTTTAACCAAAGCTGAAGCAATCCCAGGGTCTTGACGGAAAATAGATAGAACATCGTTTTTGTTGACTCCTAGTAATTTTGTTTTAAGTAATTCTATGTCTGGATTCCAAATAGCATCTATATCTCCGGAAAGCGAGAAAGGAATAGAAGTTAAGTCTTTTGTAATAGATTGGTCTTTATTTGTAAAATTAAAAGTAAGATCTTCTAAATCTGATATTTTAATTTCTTTCAATTCATCTCCCTTAATATTCGGTAAGGAAATTTTAATAATATTGTCCATTAAACTTTTTTCTTTTAACAGAACTACAGATAGAGTCCCCTCCATTTCAATTTCTGAATTAGTAGTTTTAGATAAAATATTATCCCCTATCTTATAAGAAAAAGTAAGAGCATTGGGATATAGTATGTATCCGGGAGGAACCAGAGCACCAACCTCCCTTAATAAATCTTCTTTAAAGGATGTTTGAGCAAGGAGGTTAGCTTTGTTTTTATCCAGATTGTTCATAGTATAAACTTGCCCTGATGCACCACCTTCTATTGGGCTTTTTAATTTACCGTAAATTTTTGTATATTTTTTAGTTTCTTTAAAAGCGTTTATATGAAAATCTGTCGGAGACCCATTGTAAGCATCTCCTGGTAAAAAGGCAGTGATATTCACCGAGGCAACTCCCGGAATTATTTTTTTATTATTATCCAATTTATATCCTGGAATAGTCACTACAGTATCTGTATTATAGGCTTTACCGTTATTGTCAGACAAAAAAGTCCCAGCTATTATCTTCTCTGGCTTAGCACTATATTCATTATATAAAGTAATACTTCCTTGTGCTTTTACAGAGACTTCTTTAGGTTCTGAGAAAGTAACATTTTTTAATTTCTTATCAGTTGTTATCATTATTTCGAAGTTAATGGAATCACTATTTGAATCTTGTATAGCAACAAATTGCTTACCTTTGTAAGTAATAAGTTGGTGTTTAGAAGTTATAGTCACATCAGCTTTTTGAAAATTTTCCCCTCCCCAATAAATTACACCCGCAATAATAACGAAAATAAAAAGAACAAGCGTAAACTTGTGTAATACAGGAGATTTTGTTTTTGCTTGAGGAGTTCTTTGTAATCTTTGCTTCAGAGAAGCTTTATTTTTGAAATATTGTTCTATGGTTGATTCTTTTTTTTCTTCTTTTATATCTTTCTCTTGTTCCTCTTCCCTCTCATCTCCTTTCTCTCTAATTTCTCGATAATCTTCTTGTTTTGAAATTAATTTTACAGGTAAAATGATTTCCTTTTCCGAAGGAATTTTTCTTGTTCCTTTATTTGGTCTTATATCTTCTATAATTTTTCTTACCATAATTATTTACCTGTCTGCGTAGGCAGGCCCATTTTTCTCATTATTGCAATAGCTTCTATCATTAAGAAAGGATCACATGCTCCATCAACATTACACATATTCAAGAATTCTGGACCGTCTAGGGTCACTACAGTACACTTATTACCTGAGGTTGTAGACTGAAGATGTTCTTCATTCCTTAGAACATTTGCAAACCAATTTTTAATATCATTATCTGCAGTTAGAAAAATAGTATCTGGAAGAATAAGGGTGCGTGGCAATGTAACGATACATTCTTTGAAAGCCTCCCCCCAAGAATTTTCTATTGATTTAAATAACGGCTCTACTTTTTTCTTATATTCTTCAGAAAGATCACCAGCACTATAGAGTTTAAAAAGCTCTTGGGCATCACGTAACTCAATTTCTAATTTAGTACACATATAATTAAAGAAGGTCTTTTTACCAAAAGGAAAAGATAGAACTGATTTTAAAACTCCTTTTGTTACTATCCCGACGTCAGTTATCTCGCCACTTATATCAAGCAACAAATATGATTCTGGAATTATGTACTTATCTCTAACTGCTAAATAAGTAGCAACAGTGAAAGATGAGAAAGTTATATTTGTGTGATGAAAAGTTTTTGATAACGCTTCTTTTATTTTATCTAAGCATAATTTAGGAGATAAAGACATAATCATATTCATTTCAACAGAATTACATCTTTTGCCTATTGGATCAACAATAGAATAGCCATTTAATAATACAGCCATAGTATGCTGTTCTATCATCTCTGGGACACTATTTAAATCAATATATTTATTTTTATATGACTCAGTAAGTCCAGATATTTCTTTTTGAATTAATAGAGATGCTAGGTGCTTTGTAAAAAGAAAAGGTTTTTCATGTGACATTTTTACATTTCGTGTTTCTGATAAATACCAAGGTGAGGCAAGAACACAGACGATTCCATCTAGGGCACCTACCTTTTTGTCATACAAAGAATTAGCCGATAAAGAAAGAGTATTAAGCATGTCTTTTAAAAATAAATCAAATTTAAAATCTTCACGATATTTTATATCATTTCGTACTGATTTAATTATGAAAGGTGCCCCTTTGCCATCTGTTGGAATACGAGCGATAGCTCCACCAACACTTCCTGAACCAATATCAAAAATAGCGACAATTTTTTCTTTATTACCGGATGTAAATAAAAATCCCATATACTGTTAAGTATACTACAAGAACAGACAAAATGCTCAAGCGGTTGTGGAAAATCACTCGAGAATTGCTTTAATTCGACGAACACCAGCAGATACTGCTTCTTCTTTTTGAATTTTGAATCGTTTATTATTATCGCCTAATTCTCTAGTGTTTGAGACGTGTGGTCCTCCACAGAATTCTCTACTGAAATATCCAGTCTTTTCATCACCAACCGAATAGACTTTAACAACATCACCATATTTTTCGTTAAAAGAATGAACTGCAATTTTTTCCGCTTCTTCTTTAGATATTTCTTTATAACTTACCTGAAGTCCTTCATCAATTTTTTTATTAACAATATCTTCCACTTTTTGTTTTTCTTCATCAGTCATCTTTTGTGGATGAGTGAAATCAAAACGTAATCGATCGGCATTAATATTACTTCCCTTTTGAATTATATGGTCACCAAGGACAAGGCGAAGTGCTTGATTTAAGAGATGTGTAGCAGTATGTAACTTTTTAGTTTCATCTCCGTCATCTACTAATCCACCCTTAAACATCCCAGCCGAAGAAGTACGAGAAAGTTCTTGGTGCTCTTTTAATTTTTTATTAAAATCTTCTAAGTTTATTTCTTTTCCTTTTTCTTTAGCAAGTTCAATAATAAGTTCTATTGGAAAACCATAAGTAGTAAAAAGAATAAATGGGTCAACCCCTCGTTCAAATTCTTTCAAACCTTTTTCTAGAGTTAAACGGAATTTATTTTCTTCCATTTCAATCTCTTTTTGAATAATATCTTTTTTTGTTTCAAGTTCAGGATAAGTATTTTTATATTTCTCAATTATTATCTCAGAAAGTTTAAGGAGGTCACCATGTTTAAGTGATATCAAATCAGAATGCCGTATAACTCGACGAAGAACTCGACGAAGAATATAACCTCTTCCTGTGTTTGAAGGTAGAACTCCATCAGCAATTATGAAAACAGCTGTACGAACGTGGTCAGCTACAATTCTTATTTGTTTCCTTGTATCAACAAAACACTGCTCGTTATTTTTTATATATTCTTCATCAGATTTATCCCCATATTTAAGTCCTGACAATTCCTCTATTTTTTTAATAATCGGAGAAAATAAATCTGTCTCATAAATACTTTGTTTGCCTTGTACAACCGTAGTAATACGTTCAAGTCCTGCTCCTGTATCAATATTTTTTTGTGAAAGTTCTTCTACTACTTCACCATTTTCTTGACGATAAGTCATGAACACATCATTCCAAATTTCCACAGCTTTTTGTTCACCTTCTGCTTTATCAAATTCTTCTTTAGTCAAATCTCCGAGTTTCCCCGTAATATCGTAAAACATTTCTGTGCTAGGACCAGCTGGAGAATTGAGCCCAGCACTCCACCAATTTGATTTTGAACTTTTGTAATAAATCCGATGTTCTGGAATTCCAAGTGATTTCCAAATCTCTACTGATTCTGTGTCGAATGGAATCTTTTCATTACCAGCAAAGACTGTTACATATAAATGTGAGATATCTAAACCTAAACCTTCATCTTTGGAAGTTAAAAATTCATAGCTCCACGAGATAGCATCTTTCTTAAAATAATCTCCAAGTGACCAATTTCCCATCATTTCAAAAAAAGTATTGTGGGTATTATCTCCGACTTCACTTAAATCTATAGTCCTTAAGCATTTCTGAACATTAACCAAGCGTACACCCATTGGATGTGGTTCTCCTAGTAGATAAGGCACAAATGGTTGCATACCAGCGGTATTAAAAAGAGTCGCATCCATAGCCCCTGCTTCTGTTGTTGTAACAAGAGATGCTGAAGGGACAAAGACATGCCCTCTTTTTTTAAAAAATTCTAAAAACCGTGACCTGATTTCATTTGACTGCATATACATATATTATCAGAAAAGTATTAAATAAACAAAAAAAACGGAGAGTATAAACACTCCTCCGTTTTTAGTATTTGATTTTTTAATTTAATTCTTCTGTATTTTCTTCTTTGAAATATTTTGTTTTTTTAAGTTGTTCTTCAAAAAACCATAAAACTATAAAAATAAACAGTGTAAGAAATGTCGCAATAATCGCAATATTGAAAAGTCGAAAACCTGCTGCCATACCGATTCCGGCCGCAACCCACAAACTAGTCGCAGTTGTTAGTCCTACCAACCTTGAATCTTTGGTAAAAATAAGTCCAGCCCCAATAAAACCAACACCGACAACTATTTGGGAAACTATCATAAGTGGATTCATACCAGAAAAACCAGTATAGTATTTCACCATTTCATTTGAAATAATAACAAATAAAGCTGAGCCCATAGATACCAGTGCGTATGTTCGCATTCCAGCAGTTTTATGTGCCCAGACCCTCTCGGTACCAATAATCATACCTAAAACAAGTGCAACAAAAAGACGAATTATTATATCTACTGTTGTTATACTTAAAAAATTTTCCATCCCGTTAGAAGCAGGTCGCGATCAGATTTATTTTAAAATCGATACCTACTAAATTTAAATCAAATAATTATTTTTATTCCCTTTAAAAGGCCGTGACCGCGGCTTCTAACGGGATCCATAGATTTATTATACCAAAACACCACCACCAAGACAAACACTATCGTTGTAAACAACAATAGATTGACCCGAGGCTATTAGAATATTTTTACTAAAAATAATTTTTGCTTTTTTATCTTCCATAATTTCTATTGTGCAATCAAAATATTCTCCATGATAACGAATCTGAGCTTTGTAAATCTTATTCTTTTGGGGTAACTCTAAAATCCAATTTGTATTATCACATAGAACTGTTCTGTGTAGTAAATTATCTGTTAGTATCTTCTTGTCTTCCCCTAGGTCTGACCTAGGGGAAACTGTGATTGTGTTATTCTTAACATTTTTTGAAACAACGTATAATGGTTCATCTTTATTGGAATGTTTGTCAAGAATAAATCCATGTCTTTCTCCAAGAGTAAAGAAAACTGCTCCATTATGACTTCCAATAACTTCACCTTTTTCATTTAAAACATCCCCTTTTTTTGATTTTATATAATGTTCCAAAAAATTTTTCATATCAAGTGGACCCAAAAAACAAACTCCCTGGCTATCTTTTTTGGTAGCAGTTGGAAGTTTATATTTCTCTGCAAGTTTGCGAACTTCTATTTTCTTTAAGTGTCCAATTGGAAAAAGTGTATGCGACAAATCATTTTGGGTAAGTGTCCAAAGGAAGTATGATTGGTCTTTTGTGTCATCAATTCCTTTTTTCAATTGGTAATTAGTAATCGGTAATTGGTAATCATTTCTCGCATAGTGTCCTGTTGCTATATAATCCGCCCCTTTTGATTTTGCAAAATTCCAGAATACTCCAAATTTAACTTCACGATTACACATGACATCAGGGTTTGGAGTATTACCCTTTTTATATTCTTTTATCATATAATCGGCCACTCCTTCTTTATATTCTTTTTCGGCATTACATTCTAGAAATGGAATTCCGAGATGGGCACAGACTCGCATAGCATCACGACGTTCATCACGCCAGGTACATTCTATAAAATCTGGAGTCCAAGTACGAATAAAAACCCCAATAACATTGTATCCTTGTTCTTTTAAAAGCGCCGCGGAAACTGAGGAATCAACCCCTCCCGACACACCAACGAAAACTGTTTTATTATTTACTTTCTTGACCATCTCGCAAATATACCACAAGGAAGCAATCTGTCACTTCCAGTTTCTTCTATTACTAGTTCCCCCTTTTCAATTTCTCCTTTGTAATTTTTCATCATATCTTTTAGATTATTCTCATAAACAACAGAAGAATATCCAGCTGTATAACCATTAATAAGAATAAAGAGTGGGTCGTCGGATAATACTTCCTTGCACGACTTCATTAACTCAAGAAAATGTTCTTCTATTTTCCACAGCTCATCCTTGGGCCCATGACCAAAAGATGGTGGGTCCATAATTATTGCATCATATTTTCTTCCCCTCTTAATTTCTCTTTTCAAAAAAACTAAAACATCATCGACTATCCATCTTATTGGTGCATCTTTTAGTCCTGATAATTCAGCATTCACCCGAGCCCATTCAACTGCAGTTTTTGAGCCATCAACATGACAGACATCAGATCCTGCTTTGGCACAAGCAAGAGTTGCCCCACCGGTATAGGCAAATAAATTTAAAACGGATACTTTCTTGGGTGAAGTATTTTTAATTAATTCCTCCATCCATTTCCAATTTGGAAGTTGCTCAGGGAAAAGCCCCGTATGTTTAAAAGATGTAGGACGAATTGAAAAATTTAAATCCCCATATGAGATTTCCCAATTATTAGGAGTCCCACTTTTTGCTATCCATTTTGTTTTAGTACCATTACGAACAAATTGTAATTCTGCTTTGTCCCAAAAAATAAAATCTTTTGATTTTTGCCAAAGGGCTTCTGGATCAGGACGACGTAAAATATAAGAACCATATCGTTCTAATTTTTCTCCATTACCTGAATCAAGTAATTCATATTCTTTTTGTTTTTCTGTTTTTAAAATCATCCCAGTATTAAAATTTTACATTTATAGTTTATCATATTACTTTTTATTTCTTTATATTCCTATTTTTTATTATATATAATTAATCAAAAATTTAATACGGGACAGGTATTTTTAAGCGAATCAAATTATTTTAAGTATTTACTAATATTACGCTTATGCTCTTCAAACGTCACGGCATAATGTACTTTACCATTTTTGTCATGAAGATAGTATAGATAAGGTGAACTAATAGGATTTATAGCAGCATTTATAGACAGTAATCCTGGATTGTTTAGCGGTTTAGGTGGCAACCCTTTTGTTGTATATGTAGACTTATCAATATCAACTTGGAGTGGCATTCCTTGAGAAATCCTTTTCCATAAAATACCAGAAATCATTCCAACATCTTCTTTTCCACCTGCTTCACCTTCTAATATTGAAGCCATAATTATAATTCGTTCTTTGCTTTTGCCACTTTTTTCAATATCAAATAAAAGATTTTTAATCCTATTATCAAAATTGCCTGATAATTTTTCTATAATTTCGTCAGTAGTATCAAGTGGAAAGAAAAAATATGTATCTGGGAATAAATACCCCTGCTTATTGTTTGCTTCTGTTAAAAATAAATCCTTGCGAAAGGAAGCGATTTTATCGGCAAGTAAATTCGCAATATTTTCATTGTTTAAACCTTCTCTTATAATTATTTTAATTGGTTCAATATTATGATTTCCTCTCGTTAATTGCCATGCCACAGACCAGACTGGAGAATTTTTCTTAATTAGATAATCTCCAGAAATAATTCCACGCCCTCTCTTTAATAATTTAATAAAAATTTTTAAAGTTAAGTCATCTCGAACAGCTTTTTCACTTTCAAGTTTAAGAGCAGTAGAATTAATAGATGTTCCGCTTGCTACATGTATAATTACATCTTTATTTCCATATGGAGCAAATAAAAAGTGATATACAAATAAAAGTACAAAACCAACAACTAAAACTATACTAGGTAGCCGATTCTTAATTTCTTTATTTAGTTGAGTAGTTTCATTTTCACTTTGAGGCATAAACAATTATATAGGAAGATTGGAAGGTGGTTTTGCAATCTTTGACTCTATACGCTTGAAGCTTGGAGTTTCAGAAACCATACCTGGGAAGTGATACAAACTTGCTAATTCCTCATTAGAAACGACAAAAAGATTCGGTTTCCCCGAAGGGAAAAATAAAGATACTAAAGCTGGATACTTGAAAGTATATTGAATGGGTGGGTGAAAAAATATTCTCATCCTATAAAAATCAAGCATACGTTTTTTTCTTGCAGTTAAAGCAAGTCCAGTAGGATCAGCCCACGGTGAATCATACTGAGTAGAACTATTTGGAGCACGATTTAACTCATTGGAATATGGTTGAGCAAATTGACGGAACATAAGACGAGATGATCTCCTAAGACTATTAAAATCTTCAAGTGATACTAATTTTTTATCTGCTAAAGTCACCAATCGTATTCCACAATCAAAATGTATTTGTTGTAAATTGGAAGTTACTTGTTTAATAAGAAGATCTAGAAAACCCGGAGCTCTTATTTCCATAGAATCTCCTCCACCAAGTCCAGAACCTTTACCAATCTTTGTAAATGGTGCAAGAATCTTCTTTAGGTGCTCCTCAGCATGCTCTTCAAAACTGACATGTTTACCCGTATGACTATGGTATTTTATTATGTTTTGTCTTATAACTATTTGAATCCATACTTGCTGACCCTTGGGAAGCGAACCAAGATATTCTATAATCGGAGTAATTGGGTCGATTTTAAATTCTTCTTTAGTTCCAGTTTTTAATTCCTCTATTTGCCTGTATGTTCTTATTGGTTGAACATCATCTCTTACTTTATTAAATTCACATCCCCACATATTCCAATCTCCATCTTTTTTATATTGAGGAATATTCCAAACATAATCTTCTACTTCTACTACTTTTGCCTGTGGATACTGAGCATAAATTTGTGTCTCAACTAAATCTCTTATGCGAGATGGTGTACGAATAAAAAAATGAACTCTTCCGTCAATAGAAACAATTTCAAGTGAAAACCAAAGCCATGGTGCACCTTGCATATACTCTTCCCAAAATCCTTTTAAGCTTTTATGATAGAAAGCATTCGAAAAAATAAGTTCCATTGCAGCTGGAGTTTTTATAACATCACGTGGAACATGTATCTCGAGCAAAGTCCACTTTATATTCATAATAAAACGCTCTTGTCTATAATGATGCCATAGTTCAAAAGCAAGATAGGCCAAGGGAAGTGGCATAAGATATCCAATAGTTACTATTAGTATTTGTATAAGATTAAAATGGTGTGTAGTAAGAAAATCTTGTATCATAGAATATTATCAGTTAGAAAAGTACCCAACTAATATTGCAATAATAAGCAACCCAATTATTATTAGAAGAATATTAATAAATCCCCTCTGCATACGCGTATATTGTATCATATAATTATACATAGACAAAAGAAAACCCCGACTATAGTCAGGGTTTTCTTTTAGTTTTATGCTATTGTATATTGTCCAGTATTATTCTTCTTGAAATATTTAGAATTCTGTAGATTAACGAGGATTGTATTTTTCTTTAAGTATCTCTCTTTCATAACTTGGTCTATGATATCTTCTTTGGTCATAGGACCATTTTTCTTTATAAGTTCTTTGATGACATCACGAACTACTCCTGTCTTGTATCCCCATTCAGACAAAGCATATATTCCACGTCCAACGAGTACAAATCTAGGATCTTTTATGAGTTCATTGTGACAAGTTGCTACGTGACATTTTTTATCAAAAGTAGCTGCTACTGCTTTTGCAACTTCCCTAAAATGCATCGGAGAACCATGTTTACGCATCATTAAAAATGCGTAATCCTTTACTCCACGAGTTTTAATACTAGATGATGTAGATTTTCCCCATTCTCCGAGCGGATTCTTACTAATCTTTTTAGATATTGAAAGCCAGCGTCGAGTAATTTCTTCATTCTTGTATTCTTCTGCTAAATCTTTTACTTCTTCGAGGAATCTAGCGATAAGCTCTCCCTCTGAGATTAATTCATCATCAGAAAGACCTTCAAAAAGTTTCTTTAATGATTTATGGATTTGTTCTGCTATTTCACTATCAACACTCCAGCGTGCTTTAAAGTGTTCATCCTCTTTGTGTTTAGTGAAATCTTCACCTAAATTTAAATACAAATGAATATGATTCTGAGTTAGCTTATCTTTAGATAAATGGTTGAGTAAATCTTGTTCTCCTATAATAACTCCAAGAGTTTCAATCAACTTTTTTAATTCATCAAATACTTCTTTTTCATTTTTAAAAGATTCTGATTTACGGATAAGAGCAAGGGCTGAATTTTCTATTTGGCGAACACGCTCACGAGTAATACCATATTTCTGGCCTATCGCTTCTAATGTTTTACGCTCAGTATCGTCAGTTAGACCAAAACGATTCACGATTACTTCGTGAGCACGTGATGGTAAACTTGAAAGAATACGTTTGGTAACTTGCTTTGGTTTAAATGTAATTGTTGTAGCCATTTTGATTTTGCAAATCATGTCGCGTAAGTCCTTTTGTCGCGACACTATTAAAATTTATCTAATTAATTTATTATTGTTTAACCATAATATCATTACTATTAAATAAAGTCAACTATTTCCAAACCCTTTTAAAAACATATATAAATACTACTTTTTTGAGGCAGTGTTACTCTTTGACCTATCCATTTCTGTTAATAACTTTTTTCTCAACCGCGTACTTTTAGGTGTAATTTCGAGATATTCATCATCAGCCATTACTTCAAGACCTCTTTCTATGGATAATCTATAAGGGGGTTTGACATTTATAGCTTCGTCAGTTCCACTTGAACGCATATTAGAAAGTTGTTTTCCTTTAGTAGGGTTCACTGCCATTTCATCTCCCTTAGTAACATTTCCAATAACCATACCTTCATATACTTCATCTCCATGTTCAACATATAGTATTCCTCTCTCCTGAAGAGTCCAAAGTGAGAACGCCACTATTTTACCATTCACCATTGAGGTCATCGAACCAACATCACGCTTTTTAATATCACCTGCATAACTTTTAAATCCAATAAATCTTGAAGCAAGGATTCCTTCACCTCTCGTGTCAACAACAAATTGTCCTCGATATCCAAGTAATCCTCGAGTAGGAATTTCTATCAACATCCGAACTATTCCTTCTTTCTCATGTATACTTGTAATAATTCCACGACGAGCAGTTAACTTTTCTATAACAGAACCAGAATATTCACTATGAACATCAATAGTTGCTTCTTCATATGGTTCCAATTTCTGGCCATTTTCTTCTTTAATAATGACATGGGGTTGAGACACCTGAAGTTCATAACCTTCACGACGCATATTTTCAAGGAGAACTGCAATATGTAGTTCGCCACGTCCATAAACAAGGAAACCCTCTTGAACTTCTTCTTCGTCTGGAGAGTCAAAACTTATTCTAAGTCCGACGTTCATCTCAAGTTCTTTCTCAAGCCTTTCTCTTATCTGTCTACTTGTCACATATTTCCCTTCGCGTCCAGCAAAAGGAGAATCATTCACAAGAAAGTTCAAAGAAATTGTTGGTTCGTCTATATCAATAGACGGAAGTGGAAGTGTATCTACATTATCACAGATAGTTTCTCCGATATATACGTCAGGAATTCCCGCAATTATAGCAATGTCACCAGTATTTAATTCATTTGCTTCTTTTCTATTTATTCCTTGAAATGTAAACATCTTCGTTATTTTGGCCGTTCTTGAAGTGCCGTTTGCATTTTTTACAATTACCTGTGAACTAGATTTTATTGACCCAGCATAAGCACGAACTATAGCTAAACGCCCTAAGAAATTGTCATAACCAAGATTGAATACTTGAGCACGAAATGGTTTATCTATATCAACAGAAGCTTCTTTTACTTCAGCAAGTATTAAATCAAACAAGGGAGTTAAATCTTTAGATTCATCTTCCAAGTTTAGCTTAGCTATCCCTTGCTTACTGATAGCATACAAGAATTTGAAATCAATTTGTTCTTGTGTTGCTCCAAGTTCCAAGAAAAGTTCAAGTATTTCGTCATGGACACGATGAGGGTTAGCCGCTGGTTTATCTATTTTATTTATTATAACAATCGGCTTGAGCCCGAGTTCGAGAGATTTTTTCAAAACGAAACGAGTTTGAGGCATTGGACCTTCTTGTGCATCTACCAATAGAAGAACTGAATCGATCGCTCGAAGCACACGTTCAACTTCAGAACCAAAATCTGCATGGCCTGGTGTATCCACAATATTTATTTTAGTATTTTTATAGATAACTGAAGTATTCTTAGAATATATAGTAATACCACGCTCAAGTTCAATGGCGTTTGAATCCATGGTCACTCCCTCTTCAACCATTCCACACTGCTTCATCATCTGATCAGTGAGTGTTGTTTTTCCGTGGTCAACGTGGGCTATTATAGCGATATTTCGTATTTCCATAAAATAAAATCGCCCAAAGGCGTTAAAATGTATTCATAATATATCATAGATTTTCTAAAAAGTAAAATAATGTAGTTTCTATATGCAATGTCTACAAAAATTATTCAAAAAAATAAGACTAACCATGAGATTAGCCTTACTGTATTAATAATTATTAAATAACAAATTATTTTTTATTACCATTTAATTCGTTATAAATTTCAATAAGTTTCTTACAAATGCCATCAGTTTTAATAAGAGCATCATCTTCAGTACCATACAATGGTTTTGTTTTAAAAGCATTCATTACATACTCACCGTCATCCATTTCGTCACACACACCCAACCATTTTTTTTCTACATCATTAAATTCGGCAGTAATTCTTAACCTATCAGGATATCTTACTGCAACTCTTCCAGCCATATTTAACGTTGTCATATTTATTTGGTTTTAATATAATTTACAATTCTATTTCCAGATTATAATTTATAATCAACATTGTCAAACAAAAAAATCCCCCTTGAGGGGGATTTTTTTGTTTTTTACAATAACTTTACAATGTCATGATATGTTATGAAAACCATTAAAATCATTAACAAACCAAAACCAATCATGTTCACCATATTTGCAATTTGCGGTTTGATGCGTGAACCTTTTATTTTTTCAATCAATAAGAATAGTAGTCTTCCCCCATCAAGAGCTGGAAATGGAACAAGATTTATAACAGCAAGATTTATAGATATAAATGCAGTAAATGACAGTAGATAAATAAAACCAAATTTCGCCGCATCGCCAACAACTCCAACAATTCCGACAGGACCAGTGAGTGTTGACATATCAGCTTGTCCTATAAAAGCACTACGAATTAAATTATAAAATCCTACCACTGTAGCAACTGTCACATCCCAAGTTAATTTTAATCCCTCCCAAATGGCTTGATGAATTGGAAGTTTTAATGTCCCAATCATATCCATTGATATTCCTATCATTACACCATCACTAGCCTTACTCTTCTCTGGTATGACAACGAGTTCTTTTGCTTCTTGGCCTCGTATAAGCGATACTATCACTTCCTGACCCGCATGAGTTTTAACAAAAGTTTGAATATTTTCAGTGCCTAGATCTGAAGATAAAAGTTTAGTTGAATCTGTTTTTGTTTCAAGTGATATTATTTTATCACCAGTTTTAATACCTGCAATTTCAGCAGGAGAATTTGGTAAAACACTCGTAATAGTAAGAGCTTGATTTTGTATAACTGACCCTTTAGGTGCACTTCCAACAGAAGTTGGTAGTCCTGACATAAAACCGATAGATAAAAGTAGCCATGCTACCAATAAATTCATAGCCACACCCGCGCAAAGAACCATAGCTTGAATATATCTTGGTTTATTGGAAAAACTTCGACTTTCATTTTTACCTTTTTCTTCTCTTATATCTTCTCTGATAATTTCAGTTTCAGTAATAGTTACCTCTCCATTTGGTGAAATCGTTTCCTTAATAGATTCCTCAACAAGTATTTCTTTTACAATAGTCCCATCTTTTTTTACTTCTATTGTTTCGTTTGTTTCAGTTTCTCCATTTTCACCAAAAATTTTCACATATCCTCCAAGTGGTAATAAATTAAAATTATAAGTTGTCTCCCCTATCTTCTTCCCGAAAAGTTTAGGAGGGAAACCAAACGAGAATTCATCAACTCTTATCCCTGACTTTTTAGCCACAATAAAATGCCCAAATTCATGGGACACAACGAGTACAAGTAGTATTATTATAAAAATTATTATTGACATAAATTTAACGAAGTAAATAATGAAAAAATTACGAGTAGGTGTGGGCGCGCCGGAGCGAGGAACGAGTGTAGAGGGATAAGCGAGTAATTTTTTTATTATTTACGTAGTGTTTTTAATTCATAATTTCAGCCTCCTTCTTATTAAATATCGCCTCCAAATTATTATTACCTTCGTCAACAGCTTTCTGAATATCTTCTTTCCCACGTTTGATTTCGTCTTCTGACAAATCAGCCAATTTGTCCATTTCTGCTTGGCGTTCCTGACGGACACTAATACGAGCTTCTTCAAGCTTCTCTTTCAAGACTTTCACAAGTTTGCTACGATTCTCAGTTGTCAGCATTGGAAAAATAACTCTGACTCCGTCGCTATCAGAAACAACAGACAAACCAAGATTCGCGGCTGTAATCGCTGTCTCAATACCTTTAATCTGATTCTTATCCCATGGAGCAATTCGAAGGGTCTTTGGGTCCTCGATTGTAATTCCTGCCACATTCTTTATTGGCATATGAGAACCATAACTCTCAACCATGACACTATCGAGAATAATCGGCGTAGCCCGGCCAGTATGTACCTGTCCATATTCTTTACTCAACCATTCTTCTATCTTTTTTAATTCAGTTTTAAAATTTTGTGTATTATATGCCATCCCATTAGAAGTTGTTCCGAAAAGGAACACTCACTTATTAATAATAAAAATCAAAACATAACTTCTTTTTTGATATAATTTCCCGTTACTATTAAAGCATACATGACTTATAACGGGACAAGTATGTTCTACTTATATTTTACACTAACTAGAACCTAGAAGCTAGACCCTAGAAACTAATCTAATATAAGTGCTAAATGTTCTAAAATCATTTTAACTGATGCTCCAGAAGTACTTAAATATACTCTCGCTTTTTGCAACTCATCTAATATAAATTTAATTTTTTCATTATTTCTATCTTTTTTAAATTTTTGATAAAAAATATTTTCAAGCTCATTTACGAATGATGTAGCATAGAATCTTAATTGCCCACTATTTTCCTCATCTTTATTTTCTTTAACCATTTGAGCAACTTTATCAACCCTCTCTTTTCCCGACAATGCAATAAAAGAAAATGCCTCTTTTTGCATATCTTTATCCTTTCCATGTTCTGTTTTAATAACATGAGTCCTAGATAGAATCGTATCCAGAAGAACCGAAGCATCGGGAATAACGATAAAAAAGTGAGTATTATCCGCTGGTTCTTCAATTATTTTTAAAAGCGTTTGTTCAGCTTCGCGGTTTATAAATTTAGTAGCAATAATACAAATTTTTTTACTTGTTCCAATTCCTCGTCTACTGTGCCAATCTTTTATCTCACTACTATCATCCATAGTAAATGATTCATACTCTTGGAAAAGTACATCTCCACTTTTCCTTTCAGCATCACCTCGTCCCTCCAAAAACTGAAGCAATAAAAACCCTGTTGTTTTTGGGTCTCCTTCTACGATATAACTATGATATAAATTTTGTGGGAATAGTTCTCGAAAATCTATCATCCAATTAGAGATAGTCCATCATTAGATGGACATACTTAATTAATTATAATTAGTAATACAACCTTTATCCTTTTACAAATGTTCCGCAATAAATATAACAAGAATATCTCTAACGGGACAAGTACCTTTATTGTACCGCAATTGGGTAAATATCTGAAAGTTCTCCTGAATAGAAAAACTCATAAGCTATGTCTCCAAAAGTATAATCCGTATCATTTATATTTATGATTGTTCCTCCTACACTAGGATTTTCTTTTGGAACTGAATAATAAAAACCGAGATTGTATAGAGTGGCCAATATTTCTGGACGATTACTTATATCATATCCCGCCTTATTCCATTGAGCTATAATTTCTTTCATATATAAGCCTGCATATAAATATGAATAATAGGGATCTTTGGAATTTGTTATGCGATTCATTCTCTCTGTCTCAATATCTACATCACCTACATAATCAACCACATGCTCCATATCAAGACCCAAGTAAAACGGAGAATTTTTATTTTTTAAATTATCTTCTATAATACCAACCGTTTTAGGTTTGAGCCCTGCTATTCCGAAAGAAGTATTTGATAGTGACGCTAAAATTTTTAACGGCTCAAAATAACTTTTAAAAGATTCACGCCGATTATTAAAAAATCTAAATTGTTCACCTATTACACTACTTAATATAAGTCTTGGTGAGATTTTTGCATCAGTTGCAGCTTTTTTTATAACTTCTTGGTCACGAGTGAATACTTCTTTCATAAGTGCCCACTGGTCAGTATCAGCCCACGCATAAGCTGAAATTGGCATATTTAATTTTTGTATTCCATAATTAGAATTTTTGCAATAATTTATCTCTTTAATATATGAATAATTATTTTCAAAACGTCGAGAAGCAGATTCTATCATTTTTTTAAGAATTTCATCATTTGCTCCTCTAGTCAGTGTTTTATATATATTAACAGAAGTTAATGGTGCATATTTGTTTAATACGTTTATTTCACAAACAATTTCTATATTACTGTCAGTTGTATTTTTTATCAACGAATTTTTGTTTACATTAAAATAAGAATTCCTGTCAGATACTGAGCCTCGAACATTGAGCCAGCCAAATTGCATTGCAAAATATATAAAAACAAAGACAATACCAACAGCCGCAAATCCAAATAAAAATATGCGAAAGAAATTTCGTTTAATTTTTTTATAATCAATGCTCATTATTTTTTACTTAATATACTTTTCTTGTAAGTATCTAAATGGTTTAGTGCTTCACCTGTTCCTTTGGCGACGCAAAGTAGTGGTTCATCAGCAACACGTGCTTTCACTCCGGTTCGACGATAAACAAGGTCTGCCATATTCCGCAAGAGCGAAGACCCACCTGTCATAATGATTCCATCATCTATAATATCAGCTGCTAATTCGGGTGGAGTAAGAGACAAAACGTCTTTAACTGCCCCTATCATAGTACGTAATTCTTTATCTATAGCTCGAACGATTTCATTAGTAGAAATTTGTGCTGTGCGAGGTAACCCTTGTATATAATCACGACCCTTAATTGTAATAGTTAGTTCTTCTTCAAGTGGAACCGCTGCTCCAATTTTTATTTTAATAGCTTCCGCTGTTTTGTCACCGACTGCAAGATTAAAAGTTTTTTTAATATAATCGGTAATCGCTTGGTCTATTTTATCGCCTGCACATTTTACAGAAGTTGAAGCCACTATTCCACCTAGTGCAATAACTGCGACATCAGTTGTTCCTCCTCCAATATCCATTATCATATAACCTTTAGATTCTTGAATTGGAATTCCTGCGCCAATAGCCGCGAGAATTGGCTCTTTCACAACATATGCATTTTTGGCTCCAGCACGAATTGCCGCTTCGACAACTGCCCGACGTTCTGTCGAAGTAATTCCAGCTGGTACTGATACCATTACATCTGGTTTAAATAAATTATATCTGCCGAGAGTTTTGCCGATAAAATACCGAAGCATCGCTTCTGTTACTCTATAATCAGCGATAACACCGTCTTTCATTGGACGATAAACAATAATGTTTTCAGGAGTTTTCCCTATCATATTTTTTGCTTCAATTCCAATTGCCAAGATAGTGTTGTCTTGTTCAGAAACTGCCACAACAGAAGGTTCATTCAAAACAATCCCTTTGTTTGGAAGGTATACAAGCGTATTTGCTGTACCTAAATCAATACCAAGTTTTCTGGAAAATATAGCCATATGCGCATAGATTGTAGCACAAATTTATCAATTGATAAATTGTGTCAATTCCATCACGATATGTTACGATATTAGTATGTATCCCGTAGTAGAAAATGGCATTATACAAATACGAGATACTTTAATAATGTTATTACGTCGAAAATTTGTGTTTTATTAAAATAATAATAAAATGGCAGAGCTTATGCCATTTTTCACTACCGGATGTATATTGCTACTGTTATTCCAATACAAAAAGGACCACAGAAAGAATATCTTTCTTATTTTTCTATGGCAGATATACCTCTTGGAAGTATTGTCTCTATTCCCGTCAGAAAAAGAATTATAGACGCTATTGTTATAAACATGGAAGAAGCTAGAAATATAAAATCCGATATTAAAAATGCTGACTATCAATTAAAAAAAATAATTAAAGTAAAGGGCGACTCACCTTTTAATAAGAGTTTTTTTACTGCATGTCTAAGATTGAAAGACTATACTGTTAGTAATACTGGGTCTATTATAAAATCACTTCTACCATCCATCTTTATTGAAAATATTCAAAAACTAAAAGAACCAATCTCTATAGAAACCCAAGATGAAACAAAAGAAAACATTAAACATGAAAAATTAATTTTCCAAGCAACAGCAGGAGACCGTTTAGCTTTTTATCGCACTCTTATCCGTGAAGCTTTTGCAAAAAAAGAATCAGTTTTTTTGTGTGTTCCAACACACTATGATATAGACCATTTTAATAAAGAATTATCTCGTGGAATTGAACAATATGTTTTCACAATGCACTCTGACATGACAAAAAAGGCTTTGATTAAAACGTATAATTCTATTATAGATGAGGTTCATCCAATCCTCATTATTGGTACTGGTATCTTTATGTCCATTCCACGTCATGATATTAAAACCATCATTCTTGAACACGAAAGCTCTGATATATACAAACAAATAACAAGACCTTATATAGATATCCGAAGTTTCGCTGAAGTTCTGTCTTCTATAGAAAAAACAAAATTAATTTTAGGAGATACACTTCTCCGTCCAGAAACATTACACAGGCATGAACAAGGAGAATTCGGAGAAATATCTTCACCCCTGTATCGCCTTCCTCAGACAGAACGACAAATCGTAGTGGATATGAAAGAAGAAGTTGACGAAAAAGGAAAGAAAGTTTTTACAACATTATCAAGGGCTACAAAAAAAATGATTGATGAAGCTATTTTAAAAGATAAATCTGTATTTCTGTTTTCTGTCCGCAAAGGACTTGCTCCAATAACAGTCTGTAATGATTGTGGCCATACCCTACAGTGTCCAACTTGTTCTACCCCGATAGTTCTATATGGAACACGTCAAATTACAGCAACCAAATCTACTACTCCTAGAATTTTCATGTGTAATAAATGTGGTCGTAAAGAAAAAACTGAAGTTAGTTGTCCTCATTGCTCTAGCTGGAACTTAACCCCACTTGGAGTAGGTACTGACAGAGTCTACGATGAAATAAAAAGTTTATATCCTAAAATTAAAGTAATTCAGATAGATAAGGAAGCCACCCCAACAAAAAAAGAAGCTCATAGTGCGATAGCAGAATTCAATAAAAATCCTGGAAGTATTTTGATTGGAACCGAAATGGTTTTTTCTTACTTAGAAAACCAAGTTAATTCAAGTGCAGTAATTTCTCTAGATGGTCTATTTTCAATACCAAGTTTTAATATTACTCAAAAGATTTTACATATTATTGAGAAATTGCATTATGTCACTCTTTCAAATCTTATAATCCAGACACGAATTCCTGAGAACAAAATTCTACAATATATACTAAGTGGTAATGTTCTTCCTCTTTGTCGAGAAGACCTCACCGAACGAAAAGATTTTGGTTATCCGCCATTTAAACGACTCATAAAAATAACTTTTGAAGGAACAGCGACAGACACAGAAAAAGCTAGAAGTTTTATCGAGAAAACATTAGGTAATTATGAACCACAAATATTTAGTGCTTTTGTTAGTAGAATTAAAGGTCAATACATAACTAATACTGTTATAAAAGTTGACCCAAGAATTTGGCCATTACCAACAGATGAAAAACTGCTTGTTGAAAAAAACTTATTTCATACTCTTTCAGAGTTACCTCCATCTTTTTCTATAAACGTTGACCCAGAAGATTTACTGTAAATTCTAGCTATAAAAATACCAAGTTTTGCTTGGTATTTTTATAGCTACACAGCATTGACATTTTGTCAATAATATGATAATATACCGTTAAACAAGTAATTGTTTTTCGAAAAATAATTTCTAAACAAATTAAAAAAAGTGAACATGAAAAAAAGAATTTTATTGCCAATCTTGGCATTGATTTTGATTGCTACTGCGTGTGAATACGCACCGCCGGATCGTACTGGTTACAGAGAAAAGAAGGCAAAAGTAGTATCAATAGATTCCATTGCCCGTGAAGTTAAACCTGAATTTTTCTACCTTGTATCCGAGGTTGTAAAAGATGGTCAAACTATCTGGGACAGATCTATTGAGGAATATGGAACTGGTTATAGCTGGGATAAATGGATTGAGGTAAATCCAATCCTTCAGCAACCACGCCGGGTTTGGATAGATACAGTCAATATGAGACCATATGTATTAATCATTCCAGGTGAAAATCTTTTGAATCCAAACCCAAACTGGGTTAAGCCGGTTTTTACAGATGTTACTCAAACAGTAACCACCATGGTTGAAAAACCAGGAATGATTAATTGGAAGGTATTTATTGCGTGTCTGTTCGCGTTATTTTTGCTGTACATCCACCTTATGAACCAAAAGGAAAGGGCTCACAAGAAAAATCTATCGGAATATTCGACCGATAGATCAAGATTGATAGGCGAGAGAAATGAACTAAGAAAGAAATTGTTTAAGACTGAAAACAAACTTCCTGTTCAGTTACCGAAAAATAAAATTGTTGACAGCTCGTGGTTACTATCCAATTATCATGTGGGTGATCCAATTTCAGATGCTTATCCAGCGATCAGAAACCTTGAAAGAATTTACGGAAAGAAACCTGACTTGATTGTTCAGGCACGGGTTACTACAAAAGCAGAAGCCACAATCATGAATTTCTCCTATTCAAGAACTGCAAATACAGGATTGGACAAAGTTGTTGTCTATCTTGGCTGGGATTGGGATAAGGAAAAAAAGGAATGGAAAGAAGTCGGTATGGTAGCAGGTCCATGCTCCAACGTGTTTACTATGAATCCGGAAAGGGTTAAAAAAATGAGTACATTGTTTAAGAAAATAGAACTTGTTGATAAAACAGTTAATCCTATTATATTCTTAAACATACTGAATGTACCTTATTACCCAAAGTTGATTTGCGACCTGGTGATTAAATATCATGAAGGAAATCTCAACGAAGCAAGACTTGCAGGAGCAACCATAATGCTCCCAAAAAATGACCGGAAATAATTTGATCTTTGTTTTAATCTTAAAAAGCCTGAATATTTTTTATTCAGGCTTTTATTTTTATAATATGCAAAATATACTTATCAAGATAGTATTCAATTAAATTTTAAAAATGGAAAAAATTAGTAAAAAACGTGCGTAGGCTTGCTTCGAATAAAAAGGTGTGATAATATAACGAACATGATAACAGTTATAGAAGTAAAGAAAAACGCTAATGAAAGCAATATGAATCTTGTTCGCAGGTTCACACGTAAGGTCCAAGAATCTGGAATCATTCAAAAGGTTAAGAGTAAGCGTTATAATAAGAGAGCAGAGTCTAAAGTTAAAATCAAAGTCGCAACCCTTAAACGTTTAGCTCGAAGAAAAGTGAAAGAGAAACTTTTTAAATTAGGAAAAGAAGACAAAACTATAAAAAAGAAAGGTCACAAATAGATTCTATGTTAGATAATGGTTTTTGTACTATTACAAATAAATCAAAAGGGCATCTTCCACGATGCCCTTTTGTATCTATTAAAAATAAAATTTTGGGAGAAAAATACGAACTTGGATTAAGTTTATTGACTCCCCGCGAGCAAAAAAAAATAAATCTAAAATATCGGGGCAAGGATGAAACTACAAACATTCTTTCTTTCCCTCTTTCAAAAACAACAGGCGAAATCACTCTTGACCCCCTCAAGGTTAAAATTGACGCTCCTCTTTTTAATATGACTTACACTCAATTCTTCAAATATCTTTTTATTCATGGCTGTTTACATTTGAAAGGTTTCGAACATAGTAGTATAATGGAAAAAGAAGAAAAGAAATATCTTAAGATTTTTTCATAGTTTGTTTCTTTCTCCAAAGCATCGCGCCCTAAAGGTCATCGCACGATGTGATTTTGCAAAATCAAAATGATAAAAAATAACTACACTTGCGGAATAGATATTGGTACAAACTCTACAAAAGTTGTAGTGATGGGTTTTGATAAAGGGAAAAAGGAACCTATGGTTCTAGCTACAGGAATATCCGAAACAAAAGGAATGCGTTTTGGTTATGTCACGAATGTAGACACCGTCGCCGAGAGCGTACGAAAAGCTGTTAGACAAGCTGAAAATATTCTAGGAATAAAGATTCGTAGAGCTTATATATCAATTGGCGGAGTTAGTCTTAATTCTTCAGTTTCAACTGGCTCAGTAATTATTTCAAAAGCTGACCAAGAGATAACCAACCTAGATGTAACAAAAGCTATAGCAAATAGTGAAGAAAATCTCGATATAGTGAATAAGAAAATAATTCACACAATCCCTATCGGATACAAATTAGACGGGAAAGATATATATGCAAGACCTGAAGGATTAAGAGGGATAAAGCTTGAGGTTAAAACTCTCTTTGTAACTTGTTTAAAGCAGAACATGGAGGATATCATAACAGCACTTACTCTCGCCAAAATAGATATTGAAGAAATAACAGCGTCCCCAATAGTTACAGGTAATGTTCTTTTGGGTACTAAACAAAAGATTGCTGGTTGTGTACTTGTAGATATAGGTTCTGAAACAGTATCTACTATAGTTTTTGAGAATAATTTACCAATATCAGTTTCAGTCTTCCCTATCGGTAGTATGGATATCACTAAAGACATAGCGCTAGGATTGAAAATTTCCCTAGAAGAAGCTGAAAGTATAAAGCTTGGTAGTGTCATTGGAGGAGATTATTCAAAGAAAAAAGTAGATGAGATTATCGAAGCACGACTTGATGACATCTTTGAACTTGTAGGAAACCAATTGAAGCGATTAAAACGTAATGAACTTCTCCCTGCAGGAATTATAATCACAGGTGGCGGTTCTTTAGTAAATAATATAGAAGAAATTGCTCGCACCCAACTGAAGCTTCCTGCAAAAGCTGGACCAATAGATCATTCTTTGAATAATAAATTTAAAATTCGTGACAACTCTTGGTATACAGCACTTGGATTAGCATTGTCTCTTGATGATGAATTTTCAAACGACCAGTCAAACAGTTCTGTTAGTGGAAATATGAAAGAAGTAAAAAGTTTTTTCAAATCTATTTTTTCTCAGCTCTTGCCCTAAAACATTTTGTTTTATAAAATGTTTGAGCGAATAATTTGTATAGCAAATTGTTTTAGTATTAGTAGAATAAGAGAACAAAAAAAATGATTGTCAAATGTTCCCTTTTTTATGATTTCTGGTATTATGTACTTACATAAAATTATTATTAACGAAAGACTAAAAGTCTCACAAATATATGCCTAAATTAAACCCAGATATTGAATCATTCGCACGAATTAAAGTCATCGGAATTGGTGGTTCAGGAAAAAATGCCCTCAACCATATGATTAATTCGAAAGTTAGAGGTGTAGAGTTCATAGTAATGAATACAGACACTCAAGACCTACATAACTCACTAGCAGAAAAGAAAGTCCACTTGGGGAAAAATCTCACTAAAGGATTAGGCGCTGGTATGAATCCAGAAGTAGGACGCCGTGCAGCAGAAGAAACGAAAGCTGAGATACAAGATGTTATAAAAGGGGCAGACATGGTATTCATAGCTTGTGGTATGGGTGGCGGAACAGGAACAGGAGCTGCACCAATAGTTGCTCAAGCAGCGAAGGAACAAGGAATCCTTACTGTCGCTGTTGTAACCAAACCATTTTCTTTTGAAGGAAATCAGAGAATGAAAATTGCAGATATTGGTCTTGCTGAACTTGAAAAAGAAGTTGATGCTATTCTAATTATCCCTAATGATAGACTTATTGTTATTTCTGGAAAAGAAGTTGGATTTAGACAAGCTTTCGCAATGTGTGATGAAGTTTTGAAACAAGCTGTTGAAGGAATTTCAGAATTGATCACTACTCCTGGAATGATAAACGTTGACTTCGCTGATATTAAAGCAGTTATGTCAGACGCAGGGAGCGCACTGATGGGTATCGGTATTGCCGCAGGTGAAGGCCGTGCAGAAAAAGCAGCACTAGCCGCTATTAATTCACCTCTTCTTGACCTTTCTATTTCAGGAGCTCATGGAGTATTATTTGCAATTTCAGGTGGAGACGACCTAACAATTCACGAAATTCAAGATGCTGCAAAAATAATAACTGAATCGATTGATAAAGATGCAAAGGTTATTTTTGGAACAATACGAGACGATAAACTCAAGAAGGGCGAGATGAAAGTCACAGTTATTGCTACTGGCTTCCCTACTGATATGCCTAAACGTTCTCTTTTCCAAATAGGACAAACAAAAATTGGAGAACAAACTGTTGTAAATTCTACGAAGGAGGAAGTGTTACAAGCAGTTAGTAAAGACCAATCCAAAAATGCTTCATCTGACTATATTAAAAAGACAGAAAAAATTGATGATGATTTGTTTATTGACGATACTGATGATTGGAGTACTGTTCCGGCATTCTTAAGACGAAATAAAAAGTAATTAGGTTCTAGTTCTAAGTGACTAGTGATTAGACACAGATATGTTATACTAAGAAAATCATAAACATTGTTTATGATTTTCTTTTATTAATTTCATCTACTAGAAACTATAAACTAGTTACTAGAAACTAACTTTATGTACGATTTAATAATATTAGGCGGAGGACCAGCAGGCACAGCTGCAGCTGTCTATGCCGCCCGTAAACAACTTAAAACAGCTATTATCACCTCAGAATTCGGGGGTCAGTCAATAGTATCTGAAAAAATATATAACTGGATAGGAATACCGGAAATTTCAGGTCATGATTTGGGTGAGAGTTTCAAGAAACACATTCTTTATTATAAGGGTCCTTTTTTAGATATTATTGAAGAAGAAAAAGTAATAGAAGTAAAAAAAGACAATAATATAATCAAAGTTATAACAGAATCAGGCAAGACATTTGAAAGTCGTGCTTTAATAATTGCGACTGGTAGTGGTAGACGCAAATTAGAAGTTCTAAACGCTGACAAATTTGAAAATAAAGGTATTACTTATTGTGCTTCGTGCGATGGTCCAATGTTTGTAGATCAAGACGTCATTGTGGTTGGAGGTGGGAATGCTGCTTTTGAAACTTCAGCTCAACTTCTCGCTTATTGCAAGAGTGTCACATTGGTACACCGTAGTGTTGACTTCAGAGCTGATGAAATAACTGTTAAAAAAATTCTAGAAAATCCAAAATTTAAAGCAATAACAAATGTAGAAATTATAAAAGTAGGTGGTGAACAATTTGTTAATTCTTTAACTTACAAAGATAAGATTTCTGAAGAAGAAAAAACAATACCAACCTCGGGTATATTTGTCGAAATCGGTCAAATTCCAAATGTTAATTTTGTAAAAAATCTAGTTACTATTGATGAATTTGGAAAGATTGTTGTAGACCCAATGTCTCAAATGACTTCAGTTCCTGGAATCTGGGCTGCCGGAGACTGTACGAATTGTAAATATCATCAAAATAGTATCGCTACCGGAGACGCTGTTAAAGCTCTAGAAGATGCCTATATGTGGCTCCACAAAAATAAATAATAAATCAGTTGTCCATATCTCAAAAAATGAAGAAGAAAATAGTCTTTGAGAAATACATTGCGGAGCGCGACGGCGCGAGCATAACAAAAATTCAGTAGAATTTTATGTGCGTATTTCGAGAAGAGCTATTTTTTTGTAATTTTTTGATGATAAAGTTTGTAAAGAATTTATAAATTCTGATTAGCAAGTATACCTTCAAGAATTTCCAGTTCTGGCTTAGAATTTGGTTGGAAAACTTCTAATATATTTTTTAGCGGAACTGCTTCTATCAACTTCCCTTCACGACTCGCTATTTTCACAAGATCTGTCAGATAATATTCGCCTTGTGAATTTTCATTTTTTAATTTATCAATATTATCCCAGAGCCACACAGCTCTAAAAGCGTACAGTGCAGGATTTACTTCTTTAATTTCTTTTTCATTATTATTTGCATCTTTATTTTCAACTATACCAACAACTTTGCCGTTTTCATTTCTTACAATTCTTCCGAAATTTACTAGCCCTGCACGCCAATCTTTAAAATCAGGAAGGACAACTGTCCCAAGTGCAATAACTGCCTCACTATTTTTTAGAGTTTCTATTAAACTTTCAATTGTCTCTTTTGAAACGAGTGGTTGGTCACCAGATAATACTACAACTATATCATGATCTGGATGTGTAGAGTTTTTGGCTGAAAGCACAGCATGACCAGTTCCAAGTTGCTCCTCTTGATGAGCATAATTATAATCTTTTCCTATCACTTCGAAAATTCTTTCTTTTTTATGACCAACTACAATAACCGGCTTAATTGACAAATTAAGATGAGATAGCATATCTAAAATATGTTTCAAGAATGGTTTACCACGAAGGACAGCAAGAGCTTTGGGCTCGTCACTCTCCATTCTTTTCCCTTTCCCCGCTGCTAAAATTATTATTTGTGTATTCATAAAATATTTTGATTTACACTATAGAGGACCGCGAGTACGCTTTTCGAACCTTACAGGTTCAGTACACCTTTTCCATTCGTAAGCTCATATGGAAAAGGTCTTCGAATCCTCTACGCGAGACAAGCAGTTGTCTCGCTATCGCGTAAAAAATTACTTTCGTAATTTTGTGCGCGATAGAGGATTCGCGACCTACCGTCGCGGGTGCTTTTCAATTCGCAAAGCGAATAATGAAAAGCCTTTCGAATCCTCTACGCGAGACAAGCAGTTGTCTCGCTATCGCGTAAAAAATTACTTTCGTAATTTTGTGCGCGATAGAGGATTCGCGACCTACCGTCGCGGGTGGTCAAGGGGTCGCTCTACCAACTGAGCTAACCGCGCAATGTTAAAACCGTTGTATTGTAAAGGTAAAATCTACATTTGGGACCCAAATTGATAGTTACGAGATGGGCATACCCCTCAATAAAAATTAGATAAAAATTTAAACCCCGTATGAGGTTTGTATACAGCAATCGACACCATTAAATAATAAAAACCGACTCCCCTATTATAGTAAAATAATAAACATTTTTCAATCTTGTGTTTATTGTTTTGTGTGTGAGAATTTTACCTACCTTAAGAATTCAATTAACATCATTTACCCTACGCCCCTAAACACTATATAATTTAAATCAAACAAACAAACTACTCCAAATAGTGTTTCGGAATTATCCCAAATATTAAACTAATTATTTATAAGTAAATGAAAAAAAATGAAGTAGATATACCTTTATACCTTTTCCTACTCAAATCACCTCGTAGAGCGTTAAAATACTATCTACGAGCCTGTGATAATCGATAACTTACAATATTATTCTTTTAAATCTTCAAAGAAAGATGCCTTCTAATGTGTGGATACTGCTATATGCTTTATTCCCAACAAATCTCCATCTCTTCACCAATCTCTTCCTCTAAATATTGATTAATTTCGTTAATCCCTCCAATATCATCAATCAATTTCAATTCTTTGGCTCTTAGTCCGAGAACAGTACTACCGTCTGAAATTTCTTCAATTTCTTCTATTGGGATATTACGATTTTCTGATACTGCTTTTATAAAATTTCTATACATTATTTTTATATCTCTCATAAATAGGTCCCTTTCTTCTGTAGTTAATGGCATATCTGCACTTCCTGAATCTTTAAATTTACCAGAACTTAGTTTCTCATAAGCTAGGCCATCTTTCTTATTCTTCTCTACATTGTTTAGATATGACATTGTAACCCCTATACTTCCAACTTCAGAATTCTCTGATGCCCATATTTTATCAGCAGAACTTATAGCCCAATAAGCAGAAGATGCTCCAATATCTCTAACAAAGGCAAATATTGGTTTATCGCTATTCTTTACTGCTTCTGCTATCTCTTCTCCAGCTACAACACTTCCACCACCACTACTAACTTCAATTACAATAGCTTTTATATTAGGATTATCATTCGCAACCTCAATTGATCCTATAATGTTCTCACTTGCAACAGTATCATAATCAAAATAAGTATCACCCTCAGCATGATCGGGGATGTAAGTCATTAATGTTCCATGTAAATTAATACCAGCAACATTACAATCTTCTTGTTCGCCAGAATCACTTATAAAGAGATCTTCTTCGTTAGTTGGAAGTACTGAATATAGCAATACTGCAAATACAATTATAAATGTAAGTTTAACTATTGCCCCAACTACATAGCCGAAGATATTTTCATTACTCCACTTTCTACTTCTTAGCCAGAATTCATTTATTTTGTTGTATAGTTTTTTTATATGTTTTATTATAGCTTATTTTTAGATATATATTAATTTATTCATTATTTCCAAAATTATACTCTCCTGAAACATAAGATTTACATCCTTCGATAAATGATTCTGAATTACCCCCACAATTTTCATATTCTGTTATGTTTTTATTCTCAGCCCATTCATAACCAGCCTTATGTCCACCACAATCAGAAGTTTGACACTCATACCCATAAAAAGTTTCCTTTTGAGAAGAGGAATCATTATCATTAAAGGCACTCCATACTATTGGTAATACAATAAAAATTAGAATAAAAGCTATTCTTAAAAATATAATTAGACGATTATCTTTTTTTGAATTAGTTTCTAATTCTTCAGAATTCTTTTTTATCACTCTTATATTTTTACGCTCTTTAATCATTACAAGGAAAAAATAATCCTTTATTATTGGAACTATAATTAATGTAAAAAGTACCACTCCTCCGAGTGTTATAACTAATGGTCTATGCGTGCTAAGAAATAAATTTATAGATTCTTCCATGATATTTTCAACTTAAATATTAATTACAAAATTAAACACAAAAAACTCACCATATAAGTGAGGGTTTGAACCCTCCATATCCGTTTCCAGATATGGCCGTTGAAGACAAACCTCATATGATGAGTTTTTTATCTTCAACGGACTTATTCGCCATGCCAATAATTACTTATTGGTTTAGGCTACTTCTTCTTATGTAATTATACGAACTTCTCTATTATAACACCTATACTTAAAATCAAAAACAATACCCAAAAAGCTAAAAATTTTCTGCGGAATTTTTTAGGTCATTGATTTTCAATTCCAAAATAAAATCAAAAAACATAGATGGATTCCTTTACCTTAGGTATGGCATTTATTATCAGTACCTAAATCGACAACCCCCCCATACCCCTTATTTAAATATGTGAACCTAGATACTAAAAACTATGTAGATAGAAGTAATTATTAACAACAAACAATACTTCAACACGACTAGTCATCGTGATTATTATTAAATGTAAATAAAACATATGGTTCAATCAATAAAAGAAATATTAGAAGGTCCAGAAGTTTCTGGATATATGGGTTCTGAGAAGACGAGGTCCCTCGTAGAGAGTGAAATTTTGCGGAGGTGGGGTCCTAGTGCTCTCAAGTTTTATGATCCGATGAGATCAGTTCTAAGTGCGAGAAAATGGATTTCTCTAGGGTATATTCCCAAAAAAGGAGAAACTGCGATTCGTTCTTTTGTCACTATCGAAAGAAAAGATCCAAAGAATCCAGAGAAGGTTACAAAAAAGATAAAAAGCATTTATCTGTTTTATTTTAGACAGGTAACTGAATTAAAAAATAATAATAAATAAAATATGAATAATATAACATTAGATAAAAAAGGTGTAGTATCTCCATTCGCCAGTAGGCAGAATATGGGAGTAATAGATATCAGTAATGAGAATCATCCAGCCAAAGAAGAGATTAAAAAGTTATGTAGTAGTAGCTATATGATCAATGTATCTTTTGAAGAGGACATAGAAACAATTAAATTATTTCCTCATGTTCTGGGTTTAGTAGCTATCTTGTGTAAGTTTAGTATCAATGGGCAATTAATAGCATATGGTAGGTCCTGCTCTGTATTCTCAAAGTTTAATAAATACATTACAAGAACAATATCAGGTACCTTAAATGGTGCTTTTTTATCTGCTTCAAATAATGCAGTTAAAATGTTGGAAGCTTTTAGAACATGTGCTAATGAAGAGACAGATAAACCTATTATCTATGAGGAAGAAGATTTGGCGACAGATAAGCAGAAAGGATATCTAGCTTCATTGATTGAAGAAAAAATACCTTTTAAAGAAAGACCAAAGTGGATTCAAGAATTAAGTAATAATCTACTTACTAGAATGGAGGCATCTGATAAAATTGCCTGTTTATTAAATAACTATTAATTATTTATATGATTACTAAAATAAATAAATATCATAGAAGAAATTATGATTTAGGTTATGGTTATGAAGATGGTATAAGTATCACTAATCGACAAAAGGAACGACTTATTGGTTTGTACAGAGAGAATATACAAGATGAGGACGAGCTTTATAATAGAATTTCAGAATTAGAAAATTGTTCTTCAGAAGAAGCACAAAGTTTAATTCTTGATTTCACTAATGCAACTTGGTCCTAATATATATATATAACATTAAAGGCGGTCCTTGCACTGGATCGCCTTTAATTGTTTTACTTAAGAATTAAACAACTCGACAGGATTAATTTTGAATTGTAACATTTTAGCACTTTCACGACCTCCATCTCCTCCTTTTCTTTGCATTCCTATTTTACCAATTTTTAAACTTCCTTCTCTGGTAATTCTTATATCACCAGAACCAAACACATTCATTACATGATTTATAGATTTCAAAATCCATTTACTTTCTCCATTTAACTTCAAAATAACTAATGTCCAATCAGCAGAAAATTCTCCTCGTCCTTTCAATAAATCTGAAACAATCAATATTTTATTTTCCTTAATAAATTTTATAAGTTTATCTTGGTCAGATTGACTCATTTCATCTAAAAACATTCTTCGTGGGTCTCTCGAGTCTTTTTTTGTTAGAGCAATCTCTCCTGTAAAAAGTTTTAATATCTGCGTTATGTCTTTAGGAATATTCCACAGCTCAACATATTTATCAATCTTTCTTTTATCTATTTGATTGAAGCCTTGTGGATTGCTAACAAGTTTTACTTGTAGATTTTGTACATCCTCTTGTAATTTTAATTTTATAGTAATAGTTATTCTTACTTGTATATCTGCCTTATATTGTCCTCTAACCTTTGATGCTTTTACATATTCAATATCATCAACTTTATAATTCATTGCAGATAGCCATTCTTGTGCAATTTTATCATTCTTCCAGTCATTAAAACGATTAATAACATCTTTCTCATTACTAAACCCAGCCTTAGCTGTTTTAGAACCAAGAGCTATCATTTCTTTTAAATTCTTCTTTTTATTTATCATGTTTTTCTAGTGTTTTAAATAATTCTCTTGCTATGGCTTCAATAGTGTTTACCGTCATAGCATTTCCTGCTTGTTTTAATAAATTTATTTCTTCAATTACTCCATCAACCTTTTTAGCTAACTTTTTAGGAAATCCTTGAAGTAATAATGATTCGTAACCAGACAGCTTTCTAAACTTACCATTTCTTACATAAAGAATACCATGTCTACCTACTCTCAATGTTGGAACTTTATTATCATACACTCGTAAATCAGATTGTCTTGTATCTATAACTAAGTAATCTCTCTTTAAAAATCCTTTCAAATCATATCTTCCATGATTATATGTATTCTTTAAGTATCTCAAGAATGTTTCGTAAGACTGTTTCTTGTCATTGAATTCAAGTTCTTTTTCGTCTATTAGGTAATCTTTTACATTTACTCTTGGTTGTTTGTCTGGGAAACTAAACTCGAAATCTTTAGGTATTAAATCCTTTCTTATCCCAATAAAGTAAACCCTTTCTCTCATTTGTGGTACCCCATAATCAATACTATTTAAAACTTGGTGAAATACTTTATATCCAGCTTTGTCTAATTCATTTAATATTACCTTTAAGGAATTTCCATTATCATGATTAGTTAGTCCCTTAACATTCTCCAAGATAAAATATTTAAGATTTTTATCAAGCATTATTTTTATTAAACCATATATAATTTGTCCTCTTTTATCTTGCATACCTTTCCTTTGCCCAATAACAGAAAACGACTGGCAAGGGAAACCAGCGATCATCATATCAAAATTAGGTAATTTATCTGTATTAATATTCATCAAATCACCATAATTTATTTCTTCTTCACCAAAGAATTTTCTATATGTTATTTCTGCTTGTCTATCTATCTCAGAAAAACCAATGCAAGTTAATCCATTGTTTTCAAGTCCAAGACGCCCTGCTCCAATACCGGAACAGAAATCAATAAATTTTAAATTTTTAGTTTTTGTATTAATCATAATATAAGTATTACATTTTTGTAGGTTTTGGTATTCTAGGAATTTCTAGTCCTTTGCTAAAAAATAGTATTTCTTTACCTTCTCTAATCTCATATGCTGTATGAAAGAAAGAATATTCCTTCTTTCTAGAATCTATATATAATTTCTTAATAGCAGGAGTATTATCATAAGATACAATCCAATTTATATTCTTGATTTTCTGTATTTCTTTGCTAACTTCTTTATGATCAACATATTTATAATGGCTCATATACAAAGATGGTCCTTTTAAATAATATGGTGGATCAAAATAAAAAATAGTGTTTTTTGTATTCTTCTTTTGAATTCTTTTAATTAACATTAGTGCATCATCATTATGTAGATGAATATTTTTTACATGTTTAGCTATCAGTTTAATTCTTTCTATTATTTCTTTCTTATTAAATCGGCAATCTATCTTATAGCTACTAGTTTGATTAATACCACCAATCATACCACCATCAATTATTCCAGAATAATTAGTTCTATTTAAAAACAAAGTAGCAAAACCAAGTTTTAATAAGTCTTGTTCATTATCTTTGTTCCTGTGTATTTCCTTTTGTCCCCTCCAATTTTCAATAGTTATATTTGTGTTCTTTATTTTATTGCATAACCTGTCTGTATCATACAAAACAGAATACCAAAAAGCATAAATAGCTTTATCTAAATCATTTATTGTTATTTCTTTTACATAACCGTTAATAAGAAGATACAGAGCAACAGAAGCTCCACCTGCATATGGTTCTATATAGTGGCCATTGATATTATTTTTGACACAAATAAAAGCAACAAATTTTGATAATTTGTTTTTACCTCCTGGATATCTTAGTGGAGAATAAAACATAAATTTATTTTTTATCCTTAGTTTTATTTTTAAAAGACCCCCATAGAATCTCAAAAAACTCTTGAAGATTGTCCCATTTCAACTTAAGATCACTGGGGCTAGGTTGAGATTTATAAGAATGTACATATTCATGGAAATTCGCTATTGCTAATATACTATTATGATCAGTGGCAACCTTTCTGATATTTTTTAATTGTTTAGAAACAGCAAGATTCTTCTTTTCCATGTAATCTGCAACAATTGTGATTTTACCAGCGAGTTTTGTGTCAGGATTAAACGCAAAGCCATTTTTATCTGCAAAATAATCAATGCTAATTTCTAAAAATACTCTAAATAATACTCCTACTGCATTAGGCACAGCTTTTTTTGAATCATCCAAAACTAAATCATTCTTTAATTCACAATATATATTATTAATTTTTACTTCATTAATATTTAAAATACATGTTTTGGGTATTAAATAACAACGAAGAGTTGACTTAGGGTTACTCTTTCCTCCTTTCAAGTCCTTAGCTGTATTTATTGATTCTCCGCCAAAAAGGTCTTCCTTTGTGTGTGATTTTATTTCACTTGATACCTTACTAACATCTTTACCAGAGATCGAATTCAAGTATACTTCTTTCTCTTTGTTTGTATTTAATGTACGAGAATCAATCTTATTACCTGAAAAATCTTCCTTCTGTAAAACATTCCAAATAATTACTTTTAAATGATCAATAAAACCCTTATCTTTAATTTCTAAACTGCCATCTTTTTTAATAGAAATTCCATATTTCTTCCACACAATAGAGCTATCAATAATACGCCAAAAATTAGTTACAAAACCAGGACCTAAAATGTTTTCTTTTAATTCTTCTGGTAAATCTAAACCTTTTATTATCTTTGCAATGGCTACTTTGAATTCTTCTTTTTGAGTAGCATTACCTCTTCGAACATTATGATTGGTTCTTTCTTGTTCTCCCCAGTCAACCTCATTATTACCTTTTAAATGCTTTCTCTCTATATAACGAAAACCCTCTGCCAAATTATCAGTAACAATACAATCAAAAACAAAATCATCTCTGATGGATATTTCTTTCTTTCCTTTTGTAAAAAAATCTTTTAAAGTATCGTTCGGTGCTAAATCTGGATTGTTTAATAATTTATAAACTGTAATACGTCGATTGCCCTCAAATACTATATTCCTTTCTCCGTTATTATAAATAATTAATTTCTCCATTTGAAGTAAATCAAAATCCTTAATGACTTCTTTTGTAAATTCTTCTATTTTAAAATCTTTCTTGTTGCAGAAATGTGCAATAAGTTCCTTCTCATCTTTATTGAAATATTTGTCAGGAAAACGAGCATTTTCATCCCAAAGATATAACTCATTTAATTTAATTTTTTCTTCTTTAAAAACCATAATATAGATGTAAGAATTATAGCACTTTGGCTAAAAATCTTAAAGTTTTTTAAATCAAATTAAATTGATCGTTTGTTTTTATTTGTTGTTTGTGGTATAATACACTTATTCGATTGAGAAAGTTAGTTATTGAAATGACTAACTTCACTCCAAGTTAAGTTAAGAATAAAGATTATGTTAAGTTATGTTGCCGTTAAGTTAGGTTAAGTTATGGAAAACATTAACAAATCTTTGTTTTTGGGGACTCAAATCAAAAACTCCAACAAAACCTTATATTACGATTGATATACCGTGTATGAGGCAAACAGCCTTGAATAAGGGCTACTAATGAGGTGTTCAGGTCTTGATGCGAAAGCTGGGAAAATGGTGTTCGACTTCCACCCAGCCATCTGATCAGGATCGGAGCACCACAGATTGATATAGGAATTTTCAAGTGAGGTAACTGATATCACGATTATGCCTTACTGAGGGGTGTTCGCTATTTAAATCAACTGTTAATCTTATAAAATCTTTTTTAGACTTTTTTATACTTTACATACATTAAATTATAAAGTTTACATATTACTCAGTTCTAAATAACAAACTCAACTATCTATCAAGGGGTAAAGTCGAGCTTTGCACCCAATTTTGTAAATAAGAGGTATTTTTACTTACTTTGGATAGAATTCAAACTTTTGATATAATCAAATAATGAAATATATAATTCCATCAAAATTAAAAAAAGGTGATGAAATAAGAGTTATTGCTCCATCAAGAAGTCTATCTCTGGTAACAGGAGAAACAATAAAACTAGCTAAAGAAAATCTTGAGAAGCAAGGTTATAAAGTAAGCTTCTCTAAAAACTGTAGAGAGAGTGATATGTTTAAATCTTCCTCTATAAAATCTAGAGTAAGTGATCTCCATCAAGCATTCAAGGATAAAAAAGTTAAAGCAATTTTAACTGTGATCGGTGGTTTTAACTCAAATGAATTGTTGCCATATATAGATTATAAACTGATTAAAAATAATCCAAAGATATTATGTGGTTACTCTGATATTACTGCTTTAGCAAATGCTATTACCTTAAAGACAGGATTAGTTACTTACTCAGGACTACATTTCTCAACTTGGGCTATGAAGAAAGGTTTTGAATACAATTTAGAGTATTTTAATAAGTGTTTAGTTGAAGATAAGAAGTATATAATTGAAGCTTCTGAATTGTGGTCAGATGATGCTTGGTATAGAGATCAAGAGAATAGAAAATTTGAAGAGAATGAGGGGCATGTAGTTATAAATAAAGGAGAAGCCGAAGGTACTATTTTAGGTGGTAATTTATGTACTTTAAATTTACTACAAGGTACAGAATTTATGCCAAATATTTCAAATTCAATTCTTTTTATTGAAGATGATGATATGACAGGAAGTTTCTTTGGAGTAGAGTTTAATAGAAATTTACAATCCTTAATCCATCAACCAAACTTTAAAAAAGTAAAAGGAATTGTTATAGGACGATTTCAGAAGAAGGCAGAAATGACTATTGAGAAATTAAAATATATTATTCAAACTAAAAAAGAGTTAAAATCAATACCTATAATAGCAAACGCTGATTTCGGTCACTCAAACCCATTTATTACATTTCCAATAGGTGGAACAGTAAAAATATCTACAAAAGGTAAAGCTAAGATTGAAATATTGAAGCATTAAAATAATATGAATAAAGAAAATTATTGCAATTTATATATAGTTCGTCATGGAGAAACAGAATGGAATGTAAAAAATATCATTCAAGGACAATCAAATTCTGATTTAACTGAGAAAGGTGTTGAGCAAGCAAAAAAGACTGGAGATGAGTTGAAAGATATTAATTTTGATGCAATTTTTTCTTCAGATTCTACTCGTGCACATAACACTGCAAAGATAATTAAATTAGAAAGAGAGTTATTAATAGAAACATCTCACTTATTAAGAGAAAGAAATTTTGGAAATTTTGAAGGTAAGCACGGGAGTGAATTTTTAGAAGCTTTCAGGGAAAAATTAAAAGAAAAAGAAACTTTATCAGGTGAAGAAGGATGGAATTTTACTGTTGCTGATGATATAGAAACTGATGAAATGATAGTATCAAGATTTATTACAAAGTTGAGAGAAATAGCTGTAGCTTATCCAAATAAGACAGTATTGGTTGTTAGTCATGGCGGTCCTATTAGAATGTTTCTTGCAAAAATAGGATATGCAACAAGACAAGAACTCGTTGGTGGTTCTTTAAAAAATGCTGGATGTATTAATGTTCTATCTGACGGTGTTGATTTTATACTTAAAGAAGTAAGAGGAGTAGAATTAGCTAAAAAATAACAAACATATGAAAAAAATTGGAATTATAAATGAACATAATTTTTCTATAGAAAAGATAGATAAACTTCCAATTCGTAAAAAAGTCAGAGGATTAATTTTTAAGAATAAAAATATCTTAGTTTGCATAGAAGAAAATGGTTATGGAATAAAACATTTATTAAAATTACCTGGTGGAAGTATAGAAAAGAATGAAAGTAATATCAAGGCGATAAAACGTGAAATTTTAGAAGAAACTGGCTATGAGATTGGTGACATAAGATGCCTAGGTTTTATTGAGAACATAAGAAAAGAATATGCTATCCATATAATATATTATATGGCAAAGACGAAAGGTAAAAAGAAAAAAATCAAACTTACCGATGAAGAATTGAAAGTGGAAACAAAGCCAATTGAAATAGATATAGAAGTTGCAAAGAAAAGGTTTAAGGTTGAATATAATAAATCACACAACGATAGCTCACTAAGAGATATTATGGTGTTTAATGAATTAAATAAGTAATATGAATAAAAAAGACATAATCATAAAAGTTAGAGGAGTTATAGTTCACGATAATAAATTACTTATAGTAAAACATAAAGAGTCACAATTTATGGCTCTTCCTGGCGGACATTTAGAATATGGGGAAGATGTGATTACTTGTTTAAAAAGAGAACTTGTCGAAGAACTAGGAGTTTTACCAGAAATAGGAAGATTATTATATATAAATACTTTTTTTAATGATAATAAAACTGAGTATGTAGAATTCTTCTTTGAGGTTAAAAATGGAGAAGAATATTTGAATATTGAAGAATTAGAAAGAACTCATGCTCATGAATTAGCAGAGATATTATGGATTTCACCTAGTGATAATATAAATATGTTACCGAAGCAATTTGATGAAGATTTTAAGAATAATAAAATTTTTGAAGGAGAAACTAAATTTATTAATGAATTAAAGCCCAATATTTAATAGTCATTGACAAAGAGGTATAAATATGCTATCATGTAAAGGTAATATGGTTCTTTGATATATAAGATTTGGTTGTTTTTTGCTTGAATTACTTTGTGCTTCTATTTTAGGAGTTTAAAGTAATTCAAACAATTTAATAAATTAAATCTTACGAAAATGAAAACAAAAAAATTAAGTATTCTTCTTAAAGTTGTTATGTTTATTGGTTTATCAATGTTTATAGTTTCAATGTTGTTTATATGTGGTGTCTTCAACATAAACACAAAAGAAACTAATACAGAAACCAAAATCCAGCTTGGTATGTCCAACACAGAAACTTCTTACGATATGTCTAATGGCGGTAAGTTTGAAGGTTTAAAACATAACGGATATTCTGCTGAAGTTATTCATATAGAATATCTTCCAGATAGTATAGCCCAAGTGTTTATGTCTTATGCAATATATGGTAATGGAAATTATAAAGTTTCTATATACCAAGATATTGAAGATACTTATCGTATGGAATTAGGAAACTGGTCATTTGGTGAAAATCAAAAAACTGGCGTTATTTCTTTTAATCTTAGACAAAAAGAAAACAATAGCCTTATTTTTGAAACCAAAATAATTTCCGACCTACCCTCTTCATTTTCTGAACCATTTACTATCTCTACAATAAAAAAAGAGGCAGTAGCAATAGCAACAGAAAAACATTAAATTAACCCACCCAACAGAAGCCCATCTTTGTTAGGTGGGTTTTCTATTTATATTTGAAGATTTTCTTTGAACACAAAAATTGTAGTTGGAATAATAATAAGTTGACAAGATGAACAAAATTGCATATAATGTATCATATATAGGGGCAGGAAGTCTAACCTATAAAAGATAATCCGACGACTTCGTTAAGATATTAAAATAAAGAAGAAAACAAAAATTTGAATGAAATATAGAACGTAAATTAGATAAATAGTAGAAAACGCAAGAGTGAAAAGCAGAATTAAGTTTCATGCTTTTATTTTTTATCTCCTCATAAAATAGTGCAGGTCGACTTCGGCTTATTTTGGGAGCTCCATCTTAATAATTTAACTAATGTGAGTATATGAAAAAAGGTAAAAAGAAAATAAAAAAGTATCTCAAAAAGAACATAACCAATATGGATTATGAGTTAGAAGAGATTGAATTAAACAAATCTGTTTTTAGGAAGTACCCAGATCTTTACGACGACAAATGGCCTAGAAATTGGGACAATAGGAAGCCTTTCTAGGTGCCTATAGACAGCAAATGGTTCATTACACCAAGTTATGCTTAAGCATAGCTTGGTGGTGTTTCTACGCGACGGAGTGAGGTTTTAAAAGTAGTATTAACAACTAAAATATATAATTAAATCAAAAATTATGCTTAATAAAAAAGACGGTAGTAAAAATGGAAAGAGAAAAAATTATTTTATGATTGATAACGATTATGTGATACATTATGCTCGACATCTAGGTATAGTAGCTACAGCAGTATTTACAAGTCTTAATATGCACGCAGATGGCGATGGGAAGTGCTTTCCATCAATGGAATTAATAGCAGAGGAACACAGCATTGATAGACACACGGTCTCAAAAGCCATAAATAAGTTAGAGGTGTGGAACATGATTCACGTTGGAAAATCATACAATAGAAAATTAAAAAGAAGAAAGAATAATACCTATATCTTAATTCCAAGAAAATTTTGGAGGGATTTACCAGTTGAGGATGATGAAATTGAAGATGAAGATTATAGTAATGAATATACCATAGAGGATGATGGTAACAAAAGTCATGGTACTGAAAATGCCACACATATGGCATCTAGAATACCTAATGATGGTACTGAAGATACCAGTAATAAGACCCATATAACAAGACCCATTAAAGAAGACTCAATCTGTGGGGAACCCACAGAGTTACCTCTTTCTCTCTCTAAGAAGTTACAGCTTTTGGGAAATAGGAAAAGTGGAAAATCTACATTAGGTGTTTCGAAATCAGCTGTTTGGGATTCTAATAAAGCAATTCAATCCCTGATAAATAATGATTGTAAAGATTATCAAATAATCGGAGAGTATTTCTTGATACAGAAAATGGCTTTTAGTAATAAGCTAGATTTTGAAGAAAAATTGAAGCGTTCATTGAGACCAGCTAAAGCTTTAGAGGAATATCCAATTGATGATATCAGGAAGACAATGCAATGGATGAATAATCAGGAGTTTGATATGGGTTGGAGCTTAGAAAGAGTTTGGGGATATATTGATGATTGTTTTGAAACAGATTTTATTCCAAATGGAGAAGATCGAGATAAACAACTAAATATAATAAATGCGTAACTTATAACTACATATTATTAAGTGGATGCTTCATCATTTCACCTCTTAAATGTTCCACACTGGCATATAAATATATGGTAGTGGTTTTGATGTTAGTATGTCCAAGCATTCGTGAAAGAGAGTAAAGATCTGTTCCACCCTCAAGTAAAAGCGTAGCAAATGTGTGCCTAAGTGTATGACAGGAATATTTAATTCCAGTTATAGTTTTTATTCTTTTTATCAATCTGAGTAAGCCACTTTCTGATAATCCCATATCAAGATTTGCAGAAGCAAAGAAACTAGGACAAGTTTTTCTTGTCTTTTTTCTTTCTTCTAGATATTTTTTTAAATTTTGAGCTAAAGTAAGACTCATAGGAATTACCCGATCCTTACTCCCCTTACCCTGCCTTATAAATATGGATAGATTCTCTATGTCTACATCCATATACTTCAAATTTAGTAGTTCCTTCTTTCTTAATCCAGCAAACATAAACATTGAGAATATAGCGTAGTTGCGATGTCTTAAAAAACTTGATTCCCATGGATAGTTAGATACAACCTCAAGAATTTTCATTGCTTCCTGTTTGGTTAATTTAGCTGGTAGTCTATTCTCAAGTTTCGGTACTTCAATATCATCCATTAAATTTATTTTCATATACCCATTCTTGATACACCAACGAAAAAAGACCTTTAATGATTTATGATAATGAAGGAAAGTATTTGGCGTCCATTTCCTTTCTGTTCTCCCATAATAAAACAACGCCCTTAAATTATCTGGCGTAACTTCTTCAATATTATTTATCTTTGCAAAGCTATAATAGTAACTTATAACTTGCCTATACCTTATAGTTGTCTTACTTGCGAAACCTTTTATGAAAGTAGAATATTCACAAAATTTTTTAGATAAAATTTGCATGTCCATAGTGTTTTTGGATCTCATGCGGTACACATTTTTTTAATTTTTTAGAGCATTATATGGGCCTACCCCCTACAAGAGGAGCATTCCCGGTGACAATTTTAGTAAAAATACCGTTATATAGCAACGTATAATTCGCTTGGATTTAGGCCTACCCCACGTCAAGGGGTCGCTCTACCAACTGAGCTAACCGCGCAAACAATTTTTAATTTCTGTGCGAAGCGGAGGGTACAAGATTTGAACTTGTGATCCCCTTACGAGGATTCCGCTTTTCGAAAGCGGTGCATTAAACCTCTCTGCCAACCCTCCGCTTCATACGGAACGAAAGGCGCCTCAAACCCCTTCCTTATAGCATGTTCACTATCGTTCACATGGCTATTTCTGGTATTAACCAGCACCAGATGAAATATAAAGCAGTTTATATTTCATAGCCACACTTCCCCCACCTCAATAAACTTGTGTAGTATACAAAAATAAGGCTTAAAAATCAATTTTGTTGTACCTTAAGAATTTCTTTACTTATAATGTGACCATTATTATCTAAATCATAAATAGTTGCAATATCAAAACCGATTTCAAAGTCATTAATTCCTTCATCAGATATATTTTCAATGTATTTCGATAATGCTCTCATGGAATTACCATGAGCTACAACAAGAACATTTTTACCGTCATTTATTAGAGGCATAATTTTGTTTAAAAAGAATGGTAATGCTCTTTCATAGACCATTTTTAGACTTTCCCCATTGGAAATATTACAATCCCAACTGCGTCTTATTTTTTGAAATTCTTCCTCGCCTACTTCTTTTTTAACCTCCCATTTATTTTTACCTGTATAATCACCATAGTCTCTTTCTATTATTTCTTTTGAATCTTCGATAGGCACATCTTTTGATGTGACTAAGTTTGTATCTAAAATAGCAGATAGAGTTTCTTGCGTTCTAACTAATCGTGTTTTAAATACATAATCGAAACGAAAATCTTTTAATAATTCTCCAACTTTTTTTGCGACCTCAAAACCTTCTTTTGATAGATGGACATCTGTAAGACCAGTCCAAAGACCTAAACTATTCCACTCAGATAGTGCATGTCTAACAAATACTAATTTCCCCCCTTTTTTTATCTCCATATATAATTATTATAACAAGAAATTACACATTATGCATGTGTAATTTAGCTAGCTAAAAGTTGTAAAACTTTATAAGATTAAATTAAATAAATATCCTGTAAACATTATTCCCACTGCCACAATTCCTGCGAAGATAAGTATGAGTTTTGTTTTCATAACTTTCTTTAATATCATAAATTCAGGAAGTGATAGGGCGGTAACAGACATCATAAATGCGAGCGTAGTGCCCATAGATATCCCCTTCTCCGTTAGAACAGATACAAGTGGAATAACTCCAGCAGCATTAGAATACAGCGGAATACCAATAAGCACAGCGAGCGGTACTGCATACCATTTACCAGACCCAACATATTGGGCAAGAAAATCTGCAGGCAAGTATCCATGGATCCAAGCTCCCACTCCAATTCCTATCAATATATAAGGCCAGACTTTTTTAATAATATTTCTTGTATATTCTAGTGCATAATTGACTCTATTTTTTCTAGTCATGCTCGGTAAATCAATATTCCCATTAATGGAATTATCATAAACAAATGGCTCAACTAAATTTTCAACTTTCATTTTACCTATAATTATTCCAGATAAGACAGAGATAACAAGTCCACTTATTATATACATTAGTGCGATTTTCCAACCAAACATTCCTAGGAGCAGAATGAGGGCTACTTCATTTATCATCGGAGAAGCAATGAGGAAAGAAAATGTTGTTCCTAGCGGTACTCCAGCTTGAACAAAACCCAAAAATAGTGGAATCGCTGAGCAAGAGCAAAAAGGAGTGATAATACCTAAAAGTGAAGCCAAGATATTCCCTACATATTTACTCTTACGTGATAAGATTAACCGCACTCTTTCTTTTGGCAAATACGAACGAATAATTGAAACAATAAAGATAATAACAGCAAGGAGAATAAATATCTTGATAGTATCAAAAATAAAAAAATTCACAGCCGAAGCAAGTAGTGTTTCAGGAATAATTCCCAAAATTGTATAAGTCAAAAAATCAGCCAATAGTTGTATTGGATAAAACATATTATTATCTTAAATTATTGATACCTCCAGCATCTGTAACTTTCTTAAACCACACATTTTCCATGATACCTTTTGCCATCATAGATCTATTCCCAGATTCACAATATAAAGTTATCTCTTCATCTTTTCCAACACTTGGGAAAATACCCTCCATCATATCCATAATGTCATGATTAATTGCTCCATCTATATGGCTATTCTCGTATTCTTCTTTTGTCCTGACATCAATTAATATCATAATATTTTTTTATTTAATTTCGATTGGTAATTCTTAATAATTTCTTCATCGCGAGAATAGAATATTTTAGTTCCCTCTCGTCTATTTTTCAATAAGCCCAAGTCCTTTAATACTTTTAAATGATGAGAGCTTAAGTTTTGAGGTAATTTAAGCTTTGGATGTATCAGACAGGCGCATTTTTCACCTTTTTTAAGAAACTGCAATATCTCCAATCTGTTTGGTTCGGATATGGCAATCAAGTATTTTTTTATATCTACTGGTTTAATCATAATAAAAGACTATATCAATATGTATTGATATAGTATCATTACCACAAATAAATACAACATCTACTTATAAGGTGAATTTAGGGGGTTAGTAGTTGGAATCAGATTGTGGATAATATAAAGGGATTAAGGGAATTACTTTATAATAAGTAGTATAATATATACTATATGAATAAAATAAATAAAGATATTATTATTAATAGGCAACACAAATTAGAAAAATTTATTAGAAGAATAGATGGATTGGAAGATGATGAATATTTTATAGAAGTTTTTTTATTACAATTTTCTATGATAGAAGATATCCTTATTAAAATAATTAAAGAGTATGGAAAAATATTAGAAGATGTTTTAGTAAAAAAGAAAATAAAATTTAACTTTAAAGAAATTCATAAGGATAGATTAAACAAAGAACCTTTTGGTAAATTAATACATTATTTGAAAATTTTTAATCAGGATAGTCCATTAATTGAAAAATTAGAATTACTTAACACATTAAGAATAAAGTGCGTGCATGGAATTTTTTCAAGTGATATTGACGAATTAAATCAAGAGGTAAAATCACAACTTTATGGACAACAAAAACTTATAGGTCATCTTTTAGATATTCTCGCTCTTGACCTTTTGGTCTATCCAAATTCTTTAGAAAATATTCCAAAAACTAAATTAAATTAGACTCAATTTAGTTTTCAGTAAATGCTAAAAATAAACCTCCTAAATTATCACAATATTCATTAGCTGTTTCTTCTGAAATATCAATTCCCTCTTCTTCTTTAAAGCATTTAATCGTTTCTTTTATAAGTTTTTCACTATATTTAAACGTTATTTTTTAAAAAATTTACTAAGTTTTTTTGTATATTTTAATGTAACAAACATTAATAATCCTCCAATTATAACTCCAAACCAGGAATGAAACATTAAAGAAATAATAGCCATAATACTAGCCATTATTATAATAATGACCTTAAAAATATTCATCGTTCCTAAAACAAAAGAGTTTCTTAGTTTGGTACCTTCTATTATCGAATCATGTGGTTTACCGCAATTAATACATTCTTCTGCTTCACTTGATATTTCCTTTCCACAATCAGCACATTTAATTAAAGCCATATAATTTAATATTATAATTATTATATAATAATTATATCACATTTATGACCCCTAATTATACGAGATTTGAACCCGTTATTCAATCAGGTAAAAGGTTTTTTATTAATATAAATGAAAATTAGTAATCTCATTTAGTAAAGTCGTTATTAATAGTCGTTTGGAATAATTTCAAATTACTTGCTAAATCTTGAAGACTTGGTTGAAGTTCATCTTTTAATTTATCGTATTTGTCCATTATTTCCTGTGCATCAGTATATTCTCCATTATGAGAAAACAAAATTGAAGTCATTGCTTTTTTAATTTGCTCATTAATCATTATTTCTACAGAAGCGTGTGCAATTATATTTCGCAACTTGCTAAGTTCTCTAAACTTTTCTATGGGGAATTTCTTCGCCTCATTTGGATAATATTTTCTTAGTACTTTTTTAAAAAGATTAAATTTTAACATATAGCCAAAAAATTCATCTTCAAAAATATCTTCTCGCATGGTTTTTACTAATTTTTCATCTTTTAAATAATGTCTGATTACAAAATCGGACATTAATCCTTCAATAAAGGCAAAGTTGGCAAGAATATTACCTCGCCTTATGGCTATTGAATCCATTTCTGATTGTATTACTGGGTCTACAGGAATAGTGGTTTTATCCATAAATATATAGTAACAATTATTCTGAGTGCTTCGCACACAAATTTTATGTGGTCACAAGTTACTAAATTTTTTACTTAATGAAATCATAAAAAATGTAAGTACTTGCCGACCCCGGCTCGGCTATCCGCCAGCTGGCGGATTATGCCTGTGCCTTCACAAACGGCTCGCAAATAAAGCAGTTTGTTTGGCTTTGCGCCGTTTGTGACCCTACCGGGAATCGAACCCGGATTACCGGCTTGAAAAGCCGATGTCCTAACCGTTAGACGATAAGGCCGTTTAATAATTAAAAATTAAGGATTAATAATTAAGAATTAATTGAATTAGTATAGCATTTTTGGTTGAAAAATCAAATTTTAGGAATAAAGTGCTTAATATATAAGCATTTTATTTAAAATAACTAACTTGACAAATAGCCCTTATGTGTGATATAATACAAGCAAAATAAGCTATTTGACAACAGTGTTATTAATTATATTGATTTGTTTATTTTAACAGCCAATCTCCCCTTCCTAAATTATTTTGGCTCTTAAAATAAACAAATCGGTATAAATATTAATAACTAAAAATAAAAATCAAGGTCTTAGGAGGGCCTACAGAATGACAACTTTATTATTTTTGAACCTCAGTACTAGTATGGTATGGGGGTTAATTGTGGGATGTATCATCGTAATTCTATTTCTATTTTTTGTGTTTTGCTATTACGTGTTAGCACCAAAAAATGTTCTCTTTACCTTTGGTAGAGAAAATAAGGCTACTTATGTTATGGTTGGAAAAAAATTCTCAGGTAAGGTTATACTTCCATCAAAAACTCTTTATGTCAATACAGATGAGACAGATAGTGAACATAAAATGTATGACATCAAAAATTTTGAAAATGACCCATTTCGTTCTTCAACAGAGCTAAAAAAGAGGTTTGCTAGATTCAACATTTTTGGAATGTATTGGGTTGGTATACCTCCCTTCTATTCAATTTATGAGAGACGCCAACAATGGCTTGAATGGAAATCGCTTGAAGGGGGGAAAAGAACCATAATACTTAGAGACGAGATGACTCCATACTTAATTACTAAACCATTTGAGTACGCAATGATGTTGGAAGAGGCAGAAGATAAAGATGGCATGCCACTGAATTTATTCTTTACCGTAACTCTAAAACCAACAAATGCAGTTTTGCCTATGTTTGGTAATGATAATGCTTATGGACAAGTACAAACTAAATGTTTGTCCGAGGTATTACTGTTTACTAAAACAAAAACTTTTACAACCCTAGGAGGAGACAATAAAACTCCAAACGTTGCAAATGATGAATTTTCTTTACTTTTATGTAAGCTTAATGAAACAATTCCCGGTAATGTTACTGGGGATGGTATTACAAAAATTCTTGGTTACATGATTGATGATGCTAAATTAGATAAGGTTGAAATAGCCGGTAAAAACAAAGACTTGCTTATTGATGCTTCAACATATGAGTATGTCGCTAAAGAAAAAAAGAAAGCGATGATAGCTGAAGCTGAAGGTAGACTTGAATCAACAAGGCTGGATGCTCAAGGAGAAACAGCAAAATTAAAGGTTCAATCAGATTATCTAAAAGACTTATCAACCATTCCAGGAGCAATGGACGTTGAAAAAAGGAAGGCAACTCCTGGACTTACTACACTCGTGGAAGATAAAGAAAAAACTAGTTTAATAATTGGAGGAAGATAAATTATGGGTGGATTTGTAATCGGATTTTTAATACCGATAGGTATTCTAGTCCTAACTTGGATATTTATATCCAGTTTTAGAAAGAATAGAAAAGCATCTGATACTGGAACAAAACAACAAGGAACTACGGCCAACACTCACGGAGCTCATGACGAGCATGCCACTCACAGTAATACCCAAAAAGAAACTTGGTGGAAAAAAAATTCAGTAGGAATAATCTATGTATTCTTATTTATTGCAGGTATTGTTCTTACGATTCAGCTCTTTATTTGGGTTTCAACTTCAGTTAAGGAGTTCTTTACTCCAAAACCGAGACCACATTACGACTATACCTATACTGACAATTGGGTCCCCTATCCAGAAAATAGTAGAATTATTTACTTCACTTCTGAATACAAAAATGTCGAAAGATTTACAATCGGAAATAATGTAAGGTTAAAGTTTTTGAACGCAGACTCATCATATTGTGTAAAAAATATTAAAACATTAGATGAAGCTTGCGGGGATGCAGGAACAGATGTTGATATTCCAAGCCCCCCTGGACGTGAAATTTTTCTTGAATTCAAGACTAGGGACGGTCAAAAAAATGGAGAATTATATGTTCAGTCAGAAAAAAATGTTCCAATCGAACACAAAGTGTTAGTTAAATAATAATTGACACTAAAAAACCCAAAAGGCAGAGAGTTTACTCCCTGCCTTTTATTTTTGTCTAATTTTATATTTTAAACTACTTGAGAACTTCTCCAATATTATAGCTCCCGTTTTGTTCTATTGATATATCACTTTTGCTTACCCCTAAGGTTGTTAAAAGTAAATTCATAATTCCAAAAACAGAAACCATTATAAACATTCCTATTATTCCCCAAAGCATATGGCTTTTACTAGTCCTGCGTACCTCCTCATTGTCTGGAGATAATAAATATTTCGCAAGTCCATATATAAAATATACCATCGCTAAAGCGAACAAAAATATAATAAGAGGATTTATAATTACCTTATTTATACTTTGCATTAAAGTATCTACACTCGCTTGGGCTATTGGAATAATTCCTAAAATCATATGTTTATATTAACAGTCTGCACCCATATTATTCTGAACAGTAGGAACACATGGAGTTATGTTTTGGCCTGTTATATTTCCTATGCCAAAAGTATTCTTAACTACGCCAATAATTCCCCAGAAAGCGACGATAACAAAAAGACCAATAAGGCCGTTTATAATCTTTGCGCGACCCAATTTCTTCTGTTCCTCATCTGACGAAATCATAAATGAGATAACTCCCCAGATAAAGTAAACAACTGCTATTGTGATTAATGCTGGAACAATATAATTCAAATAACCGATCAATTGTGCCAAAATGCTACCAATCTTATCAGCTGCAAAAGCAGACAAAGGCGCGACCCCTAAAACAACCCCTAGTGAAATAATTTTTCTCATAATTTTAATTAAAAAAACCTTATAATAATCTTATTAAATCCTATCGACAATAGGAGATAAAAATCAAATGCACCTATATATTATATCAACAAGACACAATATATACAACATCTTACTGTGAAGTCTTTGGAAAACTTGGAAGAAGTGGTTGACTCCCAGTAAATGAAACAGTAAAGATACTTACTAACCCCCAAATACTTACCATTACAAATAATGCAATCAGCCCCCACATTAGATAATTCTTACCTTCTTTACGTTTTTCTTCATTTTCCGGATTTAAGAAATATTTAACTATCCCATAAACGAAAGCGGCAACTGCAAGTCCTACCAACAAAGGAACCACTGCATTCATCAATGTGCAAGTAAAGAAGTTAATGAATTCTGTTATATCTTTTGGTTTACCAGTGGGACAGATTCCGACAGCTCCACCCGTCAGGTCAGCTGCATATGCAATCATTGTGTTCATCATATCATTATTTTATGTTGTGCTATTTTTAATATCATCGACCGTTTTTTACTAATCTTGTAAAAAATTTAATAATTACGCCCCTGCTCCGATATCTTTGACTGTTTTACCGATTGCTTCTGCTATAACAAACGCTCCTAGTAACACTGCCCCGCCTATCAAAGTATACATGAGTGCACTTCTAGCTTTAGTGAGTTTCTCAGGATTCCCTTGAGCCTCAACAAAGAGAAATCCACAATAAATAATAGCTAGAGTTATAATTGGTATACCAATATAAAGAACGATTTTAATAAGTACTTTTATAAAATCAGGAATAGTTTGAGGACCATTCTCTCCTAAAGGATTGTCTATTGTGGTAGATATTCCCGTACCATTAGGACCAACTGCTGCAAATATTACAGGAGCAAATAGCGTTAATGCAAGGACAAGAATAAAACTATATTTTAAAATATTTGACAAGATGCTGTATTTTTTTGTTTTGAAAATTTTTTTCATACTGATTTTTAACAAACGTAGTGAGTATAAAAATCGTATCCTGTTAAATAAAATCTTTCAGATTTTAACTTTTGATTTGCAAAAGTTATTTAGCAGGATTTTTAAAATATATTCGCTTTGCTCATTATTTAAAAAATTAATAATAATTATGTTAAGAACATTGGTCCTGTAAAACCTAAACTTGTGAGAAGGGTCTTTACTATAAGCCAAGCGGCAAGAGCTATAACATAACCAATGACTGCATTTTGTAAAATCTTTTTCGCTTTTGTTTTATTTTCTGCAGCACCCATATCACTAAGATATAACCACCCTACGTAGACAAGGATAAGAGCAAAAAGTGGTGTTGCAAGGTCAATGAGCACAAAATTTATCACCTTGTTTACTATTTCCATTAGTGCATTAAAGCCACATGGATTTTTATAGTTTTGAGTTACAGGGTCTATCTCCCCTTTATTGCAATCAGGAACTAGGCCTGCTCCTAGCACCAAAAGTGGAGGAGTAAAGATAATCATAAAACCTAAGATAAATGGCAATATTTTTTTAGACATCCCGCTTAGAAACAAATCGCGACCAATTCGTGCATCTGACATTTTTAAGTTATTATTTTTTTTATTCATTTTATTTTTTCTTTATACTTAGTTACGGATCGCAGCTTCTAACGGGACACGTATTTATTTCTTAATTAAAAGCTCAAACTGACCTTGTGCTTTACTTATGGCATCACCAGTCGAGAGATTATTTGATAATTTACCTTCTATTAACTCTTTAAAAATTAAATCACTTTTATTTTTATCTGGGTCAAGCCAAGACCTAGAAATAAGTGCTGAATTAAAAAATGTAAATAAATAAGGGTCATTGGGCCTGTCTGCAAGTAGAGCTCGAGATGCAGGTGGGAGAGAAACGGCAGTACTGAAATTCTTAGCATTATCCCCTTGACTCAATATCCCTGCCACCCCAAACGCTGACATTATATTTGTAGACTTTTTACTAGCAGCAATAGCATATATTTCTCCATATGTGCGCTTTATTGGAGAATTTTTAACTTGTGGTATTTGAGTTACATCAAAACTTAAATTAGGATTTATTGATTCTATATTAAATAATTCACTAGCTCTACCTATATAAAAAGCAAGCTTCCCTCCTGTAAACATATCCAAAGAATCAGGAAGTGCACGATTCCAAGAATAGGCAGTATTTGATGAATTTGAAAAAGCTACAAAGAAATCCACCACCGCTTCCATTGGAGAAATGGAAAGATTGGATGGATTGCTATCCAACATGAAATTATAACTTGAATCATCACCTCGCTCTACAATAGGATTGTTGTTTTCTATGAGCAAAGTTGCGAGTATATCTTTTGCATTGTTTACATTAGCATATTGACCTAGAGCAATCATACCTTGGCTTATTGTTCCACTATCATCTCTCTTGGTTAAGGTTGGATTGATCACAAATAATTCATCCCAAGTTTTTGGAGGATAAATTATTCCCTCATTAGTTATAATATCTTTGTTATAATATAAAACTATAGGATCAACCACAAGAGGAAGCCCCAAAACTCCTTCACTATCTAAATAAATATCGGCTCCATCAATAAATGAATCTCTAAATGTTTTTTCTGAATAACTTTCATACGGAATCCTATATATAAAATTATCATTTTTTATTAACATATCTGGAGTTATTATCAGAAGATCGGGACCTTTTCCATTTGCAAATGCCTCAATAATATCTTGCTGATAGGTAGTAGGGTCTTTTTTTTGATAAATTACACTTAAATCTCTATTATCTCCACTTATAACCTCAAGTGCCTCGGATAAAGCAGAATTAGGAAAAGTACCCCAGATAACAACCTTACCTTGAAGTCCATTTTGTGTGTTTGACCCACCTATTTTGAGAGCTCCTGAGAATATCAAAACTGCAAAAATAAAGAAGGCCAGAAAAATTGCAACTACGATTGTTTGAAAATTACTCATCCCGTTAGAGATAGGAAGCGCCTAATCTATTTCGAAGATAACGCTTACCCATTCCTGATTTTAAATATAATTCTCTCGACCCTGCTTTATCTTTTAATAAACACGCTTCGTAATAAATAATCTCAAATGGTCCTCTACCTTTTGTATATATGGATTTTCCTTTGTTATGTTGCAAAAGGCGCTTCCGTAGGTCTTTTGTGCTCCCAGCGTAGCACTTTCCGTCTTTTTTACTCTTTAATATATAAGTGTAATAAAACATAAATGATCTCTAACGGGATTGCATTTCCACAAACTATATGATAGCATACCTTCATCTACCTGTCCCGTTAGAAAATTAACGGACTTGGGTAATAGTGTTAAACTTAATAATTTAATTTTTTAATGAGACCTGTCCCGTTAGAAAATTTTGATAATTTAGGTAAAACAGTAGGTATAATGCGAGATTTAGATTTTAAAGTATAGTTTATATTAATATTAAATTTTTTAATGGGATGGCGAAAGTTTGTGACATAACAAAAAAGGGTTCAATTATGGCTGGAGGATATTCCAACGTTGTTCGTGCTACAAAATTCAACCCAACAGGAATAGTTCGAAAATATGCAAATCTTCAAAAGAAGAGGGTTTATGTTCCTGAGCTCAAAAAATACTTTCCTCTTACGATTTCAACCAAAGCCATCAAGACTATAAATAAACATGGAGCTTATAAAGTTCTAAAAAAAGCTGGAATCATTAAATAAAATCCTCACAATTGTGAGGATTTTATTTAATGCGTTCGATTTTACAAAAAAATTCTTGCGAAAACTTACGAATAAAACCAAAAAAGGTCACATGATACATCTATTCAAATAATGTGTCCTGCTTCTATTTATAACCACTGGTATGAAATCTGTGTATATACCACGAAAGACATACCATCGGCAGATAGAGGTTAAACCTCTATCTACCGAAACAACCCCTCCTATGACAGTTGCGCCAAAATCCTTTATGTCTGCATGTCCCATACCACCATAATCAGCCAGTTCCTTTCCCGCTCCGGCAAGTATAGTCCAAGAGATACCAGCTATAACAGGTTTTATACCCTCTTGCTTGACTGTCATTGTGCCCCATCCTCCAACTACTGCACCTGCACCAAAATGCAACTGTTTGTCAATAGGTATTTTCTGAGCACTTAATATCGTGCTACTTAACAGCAGTAATATCAGGAGTTTTTTCATGTTGCTGTTTTATTATAAAGAATATTTTGCTTTTAAATAATTATAAATTACAGTCTCATCAATAGCAGAATCATTAATGTTTCTAAAAATAGCCTCTTTTACAGTAATTTTTGATCCGTAATAACCATCACCTGTTCCAGATGCTCCAATTGTTATACCGTCCATGTTACGAGTACCAGCATCGCCTATAATTTTTGCAGTTTCGTTTACCTGAATGGATGAATTAGCCCCATTCCATAAAACCCTGAGTATTAAAAATGAACCTAAATTATTATTGCTATTTACTAAGTACGTCCCTGCGTAGCCACTTAAATCTGTATCAACAGTTCTTGTTTTTAATGCTCCATAATTAATTGTATTACCGTCAAAGTATATTCCCGCATCGGAAAATATATCCTGTCGAACAACCATATAAATGAAAGTAGGCTGTATTAACGATGCAATAGAAGCATTTCTTAAAAAATCATTCCCTGTAAATGAAATTCCAGATAAAGACCATGTTGGCTTATAACTTGCGTTTGACTGAGCAATATCATTACCACTATTTAAATAGTCTTTCCATAAAGAAACTTGATTACCGCCATCTTTAGTGATAGTAGTTAATTCATCAGCAATAAACCATGCAGCAGTATTTCCATCTCTGATTACATCCTGATATATAATTTGATTTAACTTCATAGCCATACCGACTGCCAGTTGTTCATATCCGGTCTTATTAGGATGTACATCATTAGTATGGACTCCTCCTGTTTTTGGATAACCATTATCCCTATCTAAATTTATTTGTTCATAAGAACAATCAACCCTCAAATTATAAACACCATTCGCAAATGTAGTAACGTATGCACTTCGTAATTTTTGTGTATTTTCAATATGTAAATCTGGATTGCGAGTTGTTCCATATAAGCCAATCCACGCAGCCCCCGTACTGTCACAACTTGGAGGTAATCCAATGATTATTTTTAGATTAGGATCAAACGCAAGGAATCCGTCTACTAACTTCTTTGCATTTACAATTATAGTTGCTAATTCCGCTACGGTTAATCCATCTCCTGATGGGTTACTTTGGCCAAATACGTCATTTACACCTAAATTAATAACAACATAGTTAGGTGTAGCTATAGAATTATCTGTAAAATAAGCACCAATATTTAATACACCTGCTTTAAAAAACGGACTTATTAATGTAGGAGCGGCAGAATTGTTTGCGAATATTCCCCAACTGAACCCATCATGTCCTTCATGTGGGTATCCATCACCAACGTCTTGTGTACCCAGCCATGTAATAGTGCAGTTAGTTAAAGTGCTGGCAAATTTAGGTTGATAGTAATTATTTGCCATGCCAGCGTGTACAAGCGAATCCCCTACCATTAATATTTTTTTCGTAACTGTTTTTGCAAGCGGAAATACAGACAGTGTAATTACCTGAATAGTGATAATCCTTCCGGCATTTCTGAATACAATAGTTAATGTATGATTTCCAATATTCCCATCAACCGGATCAATAACAAAATTATTGCCTGACTGAGTGCCAATATCACAAGTATAGGTTACAGTTAGATCGTTATCAATCGGAACATTAATAAGACTATCTCCATAAATAGTCACCTCCTGACCTACAATCAAACTTACCCCAGTTGAAGGCAAAGCGAAATAAGGCGATTTGGCCCACTCTGGCAAACTTCCCCCGCCCATAAATATGTTTTGTATTCTTCCAAATCCTGGTTTCATTTTAATTGGTTATATATGTTAGTTGTTGATAGTAGTGTCATATGTGTATAGTAGTTAACGATTGGATAACAGTAAGTGTATTGTAATATATACATATAAGTAAAACAATAGTAGATAAATTCTCTTTTACAGATTCTGCAGATAGTGCTTAAAGCACTATCTGCAGAATCTGTAGTAAAATATAGTTCTTTAATATACTAATTCTACTCCATCACTCCTGAAAATTATATTCCCTTTTTCTGACGTACTTAGGAATGGAATTTTAAGAGACTTAAGTCTATCAAGTAATTCTTGGTGAGGGTGACCATATGTATTATTCTTATTAACAGAGATGATAGCAACCTCTGGGTCAACTTTCTCGAGCCATAAAATACTAGAGGAAGTTCTCGCTCCATGATGCCCCAATTTTAAAACATCCGAACGTAGGGTATCTTCTTTTTCATTCCATTCAATCAGATTTTCGGTATAAAGATTTGCATCCCCCGTAAACATAAAAGAATTTTCTCCATAAACTAGCTTCCCTACTATTGAGCCATCATTACTTTCAAAATTCGAAATGTCTCGGTCTGGGAATAAAACATCAAAATAAATATTTTTCTCTTCATCTAAAAGTATTCGCATTCCACGACGAGCAATAATCTTATTTATTTTCTTTTTGGAAATTCTTTCTTCTAAGAGAGATGATATCTCGGAGGCAGACATAGCTCCATTTTCTATAATACTTGTCACTTTGTAATTATCTATAAGTTGTGGAAATCCACCAATATGGTCCATATCTAGGTGAGTTGCTACTATCACATCAAGAGATCGGTCCGCAAAAGGCATCACTTTAGCTAAACTTGATAACAATTTTGCATCAGATCCACCATCTATGAGCATTTGTTTTCCATTTGGAGCTTCTATATAGATAGCATCTCCTTGACCAACGTCTAGAAATACAACTTTTAAATAATTATTATTACCGTGCCAAAAAGCAAAGAACCATATACTAACAGTCAAAATAAGCAGACAAACAAGGAGTATATATGGTAAATATTTTCTTAGGCTTTCCATGATATACTTCATATATTAACACTAAAAAAGATTAAAAAATATATGGATCCCGTTAGAGACCGCGGTCGCGAACTTTAACGGAAATTAAATGACTAATTATTTATTAATATAAAAGATGGATTGTTGTTGGTAAACCATACTGACCGCGACCTGTCTCTAAACGGGATGGAAACATTCATAACAAAAACATTTAATATTCCAAAATTAGAAGGAATATCAGAAAAAAATATTGAGGAACATTTAAAACTTTACGCAGGGTATGTAAAAAATACAAATCTTATTTTCAACAAAATAAGTGAACTTAAAAGTGACAGAGAAATGAATGCTTATGTTTTAGGTGAGCTTACTCGTCGTCTCGGATTTGAGTTTGATGGTATGCGTAATCATGAATATTATTTTTCCTCTCTTTCTGGAAATAAAAAAGAAATAGATCCAAAAGGAAAATTATACGAAAAAATAGAAAAAGAGTGGGGAACGTTTGAGAATTTCTTGACTCATTTCAAATTTGTCGCCACAACCAGAGGGATTGGTTGGACTATTCTTTACTTTGATAAAATTAGTGACAAACTAATTATATCTTGGGTAGATGAACATCACCTAGGGCAACTCACTGGACTCTCCCCTCTTTTATGCTTAGATATGTGGGAACATGCATATTTGTATGATTACCCAACGAGTGAAAAGAAAAAATATATAGAGGCTTTCTTTAATAACCTTAATTGGGATACATTAGAAGTAAATTATAAAAAAGTGGCTTAAAAGAAATATACTTGTCCCGTAGGAAGTACTCTTTCCTTTGGGGTTGAAGCATTTTTCGCCAATCTAAATTGGAAAGCTGTGGAGAGTAATTACGAATTAAGAATTAATAATTAATAATTGCGGTACAAACCCAATTGACTACGTCAGTTGGGTTTGTTTTTTGTATTCAATTATTAATTCATAATTATTAATTTTTAATTTTCTTAAACACCCACCAAAGCAAAAAAACATAAATTAAAATTGTTAGTAATAATGGAAAAGACAATATTGAAACACTAGCAAATGATAGTGAGCCGAGGAAGTGAATAACAGAGAGAATGTATAAAAGTATGAGATAAGAAATATAACCAAAAGGAATTGAAAGTATTGGTGAGATAAAACCTGAAATTCCAGTGATAAAAATGAAAAGCATTGAAACGGGAATAAATAACAATATCAGAATATTTGCTGGAAGTGAAACAAGTGACAAAATTCCAGTTAAATAAAGAAGGATTGGTAAGACTGCAATTATTGCCGCAACCGTGCTGGTAACCATTTCTCTAAAACCAAAACGCATTGGCAAAAATTTAAACCAATTTATAATTTTGGGAGTTAAATATAATACTCCACCTGTCGCAATAAAAGATAACTGAAATGACATATCAGAAAGGACTCTTGGGTCATAAGCGACCATTAAAAGTCCGGCTATTACAAGTGCACGTCCTGCCAGATAATTTCTACCGGTCATCCGACCTAAAAGCATAATCGTCGCCATGATTCCTGCTCGAATTGCAGTTGAACTTGCCCCTGTCATTATTATAAATAAAATAATAATAACAATACCAAAAATAATTGATACAATTTGAGAAAAAATCAAACTGAAAAATTTCATGACATTTTCAGCTACAATGGAAACGTTGTATCCAGATAAAGCTACGATATGAATAGTCCCTGTCTCAATAAAATCTTCCTTTGTTTCTTCATCAAATCCACCACGAGCACCTAGGATTAATCCATTTGCCAAATCACTTTCCGGCATAGGAATGATCTTATTTATATTTTTCATAAAAGCACTACGTAGTTTGTAAAGTAATGATTTAATTTTATTACCATTCCCTTCCGAGATAATTTCTACATCTCCATTTCTAATCATGAAATAAATATCTTGATTAGCTAGATATCTTTTATAATTAAATTCTTTCCCTGATTGAGTTATAAAATTCTCTGGTTCAAGAAGTATTCCACGAACAATAACTTCGTCCCCATAAGAAACCTCAATATTTCTACTAACAATGACTAAAATGTTTACATCTTTATCTTTTAATTTAACATTTAAATGTTGATTTTTAAGGCGTATATCTGGGTCATCATTTACTATTCCTTCTAATACCACTTCTTTATTTAAAGCTTCACTATACAAAGGAACTTCTGGTATAAAAAAGAAAAATCGCACACAAGCGATTGATATTAAAATGATAATTATTATAATTTCTTTCTTCGACATAAGTATTTTAAAGAGTGAATAAAATAGTCTTATCAGAGAGACTTGGGAGCGCGACATAGCTTCCACGAGGAATTTTTCAGCAGAAAAATATCCGTGCTCTTTGAGAAGAGCTATTTTATTTACTCTTGTTTCTCTGCTTTACTTGTCGCAATCTCATCTGCACGGTCATTATAAACATGCCCAGAATGTCCTTTTACCTTCTGCCAATTTATTTTATTACCATAACTTCTAACTAGGGCAATTAACTCTTTCCATAAATCTTGATTGAGAACTTGTTTTTTATTAGCTGTCCGCCAACCATTTTTTTCCCAATTGTGAATCCAAGATTGAATGCCGGTGAGTACATAGCTCGAATCGGCAAAGATTGTGATGTTATATTTATGTGTTAGGTCTTGCCTAGCACAAAGATATTTCAAAGTCTCAATCACAGCCATTAGCTCCATGCGATTATTTGTTGTGTTTTTCTCAAAACCTCCTAGTTCTGTGACTTTTGGTTTTCCATTCTTAATTTTTAATTCTTCATTATTAATTATAACCACCCCCCAGCCTCCAGGACCCGGATTTCCAAGCGATGAACCATCTGTGTATATTTCTATATTCATAATTATAGTATATCAACAATTCTTAATCTAAGCTCGTCCCTGCCAGCAAAATTATTATTTTCAAATGTTGCAATCATATTTATATTATTCCCTTCTTCGAGGATTGGATCAAAACTATTTCGTGTTTTAAAAAAAGATATTGCCTTAATCTGACGCCCCCGACTATTTTTAAAAGAAAGTTCCAGATGATTTTTTTCTTTACCAAATTCTTTAATCGCAAATATTTTTATTCCTTTTAATAAAAAAGTTGGCTTAGGATTCCCCATACCAAACGGCGCAAGTTTTTTTATAACATTATAATTTTCGTTTGTTATATCATCTATTAAAATAGTTGCATCAATACCAGATTCTTTATTGTCCTCTATCACATCACTTTTATTATCATCAAAGACTTTTAATAATCTTTCTTCAAGATAATGTATCTCTTGGTGAGATACAGCAAATCCTCCAGCATTCTTATGTCCTCCAAATTCAAGTAAACTATTTGGTGGAAGCGATGTCATTATTTCAACTAAATTTATTCCTCCCCACGAACGACATGAACCCCTTATATCACCATTACCATCTCCTCCCCAAACGAAAGCCGGCCTTTTATATTCTTCTGTAATTTTAGCAGCGACAATACCAAGTATTCCTATGCGCCAAGCAGGATTCCCTATGACAATGATTGACTTCTCTTCTCTCTTGTGTAAAATTTTATTAACATCTTTCATTATATGAGCAACCATTATTTTTCTATCATCATTTATTTTTGCTAAATGGTCTCCAAGAGTTCTTGCGTCAACCAAGTCAGTCGTTGATAAAAGTTCGAAGGCTTTCATTGGGTCAGCCATTCGGCTTGCTGCATTTATCCGCGGAGCTAAAGTGAAAGTAACATCTTCTTCGATTAGTTTAGTAATATCAACTCCTGCTTTCTTAAACAATTCCACTAAACCCGGGCGCTTCCCTTTTTGTAAAACTTTCAAACCATAATACGCAAGAACTCGATTTTCATCGAGAAGTGGCACTTGGTCGGAAAGAGTAGCAACTCCCGCCATATCGAGTAACCATTTTTCCCATCCTGTATTTATTTTCCAATATTCTCCGTATTTTTTTATTAAGGCTTGTACAAGCTTGAAAGCAATACCTGCGCCGCAGAGCATTTTGTCCGGATATTCACATCCCTCTTGTTTAGGATTTAAAATTGCATAAGCATGAGGAAGTTCATCTTGGGTTAAGTGGTGATCCGTAATAATAACATCAATCCCAGCAGCTTCCGCTTTTGCCACTTCGGCGATTGCCGTAATACCAAGGTCAAAAGTAATCAAAAGTTTCACTCCGTCTTCAATAAATTGGTCAATGGCTTCAATGTTGAGTCCATATCCTTCATCGTGACGATCTGGTATGTACACCCCCACACCATAAGAAAATGATGCGCCTTGCGCGTTTTGATAAACTTCATTTTCTTTGGTGTGGGGGTAAATAGAAAAAGGGTAATTTATTTTTTTAAAAAAGTCAGTAATAATAACCGAAGCTGGTATTCCATCACAATCATAATCACTATATACAAGAATCTTTTCCTTGGCTTCGATGGCTTCAAAAATCCGAACACAAGCCCTCTCCATATCTTTCATTAGAAAAGGGTCATAAAGGTGTTCATCAAAGGATGGATTCAGAAATCGCTCTCTTTCAATTTTCGGAATTCCCCGGTTAGAGAGTAAAATATCAAGTAATTCAACTTCATTTGGCATACTTTTGATTTTACCATATAATAGATATACCTGTCCCGTTAGAAGCCACGGTCGTGAAATTCTATCGAGACAATATAAACGTTTATTATATTATTTTAAATAGGCACACTAAAGTCAGAATAAACTGACCGCGACCTGCTTCTAATGGGATGAGTAAAAGTGCTGGAAATTGTATATTTTGCAAGATTATCAAAGGAGAAATTCCCTGTCACAAGATTTTTGAAGATAAAAATTCTTTAGTATTTCTTGATATAAAACCAGTAAATCATGGTCATCTTTTGATAATTCCTAAGAAACATATTGTTTGGATGCAAGAAGCTGATGATAAGACAATTGGAGATGTGTACAAACTCGCTAAGAAAATGATGCTGGCGCTTAAAAAAAGTTTAAAGTGTGATTATATTCAACTTTCAGTTGTTGGCAATGAAGTCCCGCATTTTCACGTACACTTAATACCAAGGTATTATGGAGACAATTTCAGAAATTTCCCAACAAAAGAATATAAAAAATTGGAAGCTAAAAGAACAATAAATAAAATAACTCAAGCAATTTAGTAATAGTTTTTAAATTACTTCCTGTTGATAGCACTTCTCACAATACATAATCGGAGCAACTTCTTCGGTTAAGTTAGTATGAGTATCCTTTCCGCAGTATGAACACTTGCGGGTAAAGAACTTGAATGGTCCGCGACGAATGATACGATCTCTATGCCGACAGAAGAAACACTTTCTTGGAATCGGTAAGATCATTTTCCGATAGAAAAGCAATTCCTGTTCAGTTATTTTGTAATTCCTCTCGCAATTAATGCATTTTAATATTTCGCCTGTTATAGAATCTGTCACATCTTTAATATGATCTGGTATATCTTCGGGTTTTAATGTCTCTTTTCCTTTAGTCATCTGGATATCGTCCTCCCAACGGAAACCTTGAGCTATAGCCTCTTCTTTAGTAAGAGGCATGTTATCTTGAGCAATAGTTTCGTTGTAGGCAAATGGAGCAATTTCTGGTGGCATCATTAACCCATGTATTCCCTTTTCTGTTAGTTCTTTAATAATATGATCTTTTATTTTTTCGTACTCCTCTTTTGTATATTGTTTGTTTAGAATACAATATTTTGCATTCTTCAATCCATCACAGCCAATACAATCAGTACAATTATGCAATGAATTTGAATACATAATATTTTGAGAACCATCAATAGCATTAGAGCATAATACATTACTGGAATACCCTGTAGATACTACTTCTAATAATTGTTCAGATTTAATTCCAAAACCGATCACTCCTAATGAATCTTTTGTTTTTTTAGTATAACAAACATATTTACAATTTTCTGATTCAGTTATTTCAAATGAATCTTTTATATTTTTACTTTCAAATAAATAATCTCCAATACAATCCATTATTTTTATATTATTATTTTCTCTATGCGGAAATTGTAAACAAAATTCATGAAATCTTATTTTTTGTTCTTCTAATATAAAGTAATTACCAATAACATCACCTAATTTTTTAACATATTCTTCGTGTGTTAATTGCTGATTAAACCAACAATTACTTTTGTTCCTCAAATTCACACAACCAAAACAATTAGTAAGACCACTACAATTAAGTAAAAATTGTGAATCAACACAACTTAAAACATTTTTACCAAAAATAATTCCAGATGACCTATTTGTATTTACGCACTCATAAGATAAATCTATGTTTTCACCAAAATAACAATCACTTATTTCTTTTCCCTTCATTATTCCCCGACAGTACATCATTTCTTCTCCATCTCCACCATTAAAAACCATGTAACAATTTTTCATTCCGCCTGCCATATTTGCATATTCAGTGTTAATAATTGGCCCACTCGACAAATCAATAGACAAATTTTTTTTAGGAACTTTTTTAAAAATATCAAGAAATTGACTAAAAAATGATTTTTCTAAATTATAATCTGTGGCATAATCTCTTGGATTCCAAGTATCTGAAAAAAAACATTTATAACATAAAACCTTAAAATTATTTTTTGGGTTATAAATAGTAATTATCTCTTTTCCACATAGTCCACATTTTTGCCCCGAATATAAACTCATTTCATTTCTCCATAATGCTTTCATTTTAAACCGACAATCAGGACAAATTTTTGGAACAGGCACTTTCATCTTCTCATAAAACGAAAAATCATCTTGTTCGATTACGAAGTTATTTTTGCATTTTTGACATTGCTTGTTCTCGTTTTTCATATTTAATATATCTCTTGTTGATAACATTTTTCACAGTAAACTATTTCTTTTTTTTCAGGAGAGTGTCCAGTTTTAAATTGTTCTAAGCAAGGATCATTTTCGTGAAAATGCCTTGATGTATTTTGATAAATTTTAGTAACATCCGTCGTTCCCTCACACATGCATTTCATTTTGTACAATCTAATCGTCATCCTATCTTCAATTCTTCTCTTGAAACGACATTCGTCACACAAGTCTGGTAACGGTAATTTTTCGTTTTTATAAAAATTAAATTCATCTTCTAAAATACGATATGGATTCTTGCAATTTCTACACTCAATTACTTCCTCTGTGATGGTATTGTCAACATCATTAATTTTATCTGGTAAGTCAGAAACTTTTTTAGTAATATTGTATTTGCTTCGTTCTACTTCTATCCATGGATAACCAAATTCTAGCGCTTTTTCTTTTGTCATTTGGAAATGTTGTACAGCAACAGTATTATTATATCCAAATGGGCAAAATTCTATGGGAAAAAATTCTCCATATTTATATATATTTCCTTTTTTGTCTACATATGGCATATCGTCCATATGTTTTTTTATTTTTTCTACCAAAATATCATATTCACTTTTCTCATATTGTTTATTAAAAATACAATATTGTTTTTTCCTTAAACCAACACATCCAAAACAATCTGAGCAACTAAATAGGTTCATGCAATATTCTATGTTTTTACAATTAGGCCAACAATTAGAGGAAAATTTTATATTATATGTATGATCTCCACACATACAAGTTTCATAATGTAGCTCCATTCCATTACCCCAATTACAAGCATCATAACAATCTTTATTAGATGGAACTGGCATGTATTGACAATATTTTAAATTTTCCCCTTCCCTTATTAAAAAACTATCATTTACATTTTTGCAGTTAGTCACATGAGAACCAGTTGAATTTATATTTTTTAGGCCATGTTGAGATTTTGTTGGTTGAGTTTTCCAAAAAGCACGAGCTTTTTCTCTTGCTTTAAAAATTCCAGAAATCGTATCGAGTTCTATTTCTCTTATTTTATTCTCATATTCTTCTTTTGTATATTTTTTATTAAAAATATAATAAGAAACTTTACGTAAATTTGTGCAACCAAAACAATCATTGCACCCAAGGCAATTGCGACAAAACCATAAATTCCTTGATTCGGCTGACATAATTGTAAAATAACATTGATAGCACTTTTCTATCCAAAAACATTCGTAACATCTCTCTGAATGATTTATGTGAGAATTATCTATGCAATCTTCACTAAAATCATTATTAACTCCATACATACAATTTTCTGAATGATTGGAAGCAAAACACAAATAACAATTCTTTAACCCAGTATCATTCGAACAATATGGACTATTTATCATTTTTTGCACTCTCAAAGCTAAGGCAGGAATTTTCTTTTCCAATTCTAAAATCTGTTCAAAAAAATTCTTTGAAAAATCATAATCACAACCGTATTCTTCAGCATTCCAACCATCACTAAACCATTTTTCATGAGTAATTATTTTCCTTCCACTTTCTTGGGGAAATTGTGAAAAAATTTCTTCATTTGTAAAAGAATCTTTTACTTTAAAAAGTTTTTTTTCATTTCTAAAAACAAACCTCCTTTCTATCCGACACATTGGACAAAACGTTGGTGGTGGAACCTTCATTTGCTCATAAAATGAAAAATCATCTGGTTCAATCGTAAAGTCTTTATGACAATTCTGACACCCCAGTACTAAATTTTTATATTCTTTGTCCATATTTTATATATATTTATTCAGAATATTAATATTATTTATTATATGATTTAATCAAAAAATTAGTACGGGGCAGGTTTTTTGTTTTATTTTGAATTTTAATTGTAATTATTTCAAAACTCTAATCCCAGGCAAAGTTCCCTTAGATAAAAAATCAAGTGTGGCACCACCACCGGTTGAGACAAATCCGAGTTTGTTTTCGATTTTAAGTTTTGAAATTAAAGCAATAGTATCTCCCCCACCAATAACGTTCTTGGCTTTTGATTTAGAAATAATTTTAAGAACTTCTTCAGTAGCTCCTCCGAAACCACTCTCATATTTACCAAGTGGACCATTCCAAAGAATAAATTCTGCTTTACTAATTAAATCTTTAAGTATATTGATAGATTGCGGACCGATATCAACAATACTTTCATCAGGCATTACTTCTGTCGGTTTCGTTATGTGGTTTTTGGAATCTTTTGTAACCTTCACATCACTCGGAAGAATTAAATTTTTTGCTTTCAAAAGTGGTGTGATTTGAAAATTGGCATCACTTATAAGTGAGATTCCAACTTCATAACCTTTAGCTTTAAAAAAGTCATTGGCTATTGCTCCGGCAATAAAAATATTATCAGCTTGACGAAGAAACTTTTTAATTAGAGGAATTTTTGTTTCAAATTTAGCTCCACCTAAGATAAATAAAAATGGATGGCTCGGATTAAAAACTTTTGATAAATTCTCTACTTCGGCTTCCATCTGAAAACCAGCATATCCAGGAAGATATTTGGTAATACCGATAATTGAGGCATGCTCTCGATGAGAAACGGAAAAAGCATCATTAACGTATATTTCACCATAGCGCGATAATGCCCTTGCAAATGAAGGCGAATTCTTCTTTTCACCTGTCTCACGACGCAAGTTTTCAAGCAAAACTATATCTTTATTTTTTAGTGAATTTATTCTTTTTTCTGTCTCGTTAGAAAAAATTGGTGTATTAATGAAATCTACATCTTTAATATATTTTTTAAGTCTTGTCGCTACTGGAAGTAGACTTTCCTTAGCATCATCACTAATATGCGAAATAATAATAACTTTTGCACCTTTTTTTTGCAAATACAAGATTGTTGGTATAACCTTTTTAATTCGAAAATCATCAAGAACAACGCCATTCTTTATCGGCACATTGAAATCTGCTCTTAGAATTACTTTTTTACCTGTTAAATTTTTTAAATCTGTTATTGATTTCATTATAATTTAGTTAATCGAACTTAATATTGCTCCAAATTTTTTAGGTTGAAGGCTGTCGCGACCAACGAGTAATCCATCAGCACATCCATCGCTCATAAATATATGAGCATTCTGTGAGTTAACCGAACCACCATAAAGAATCGGTATACTGTGAGCAATCTTTGCATCATAAATATCTGATATTACTTTTTTTATAAAAATTTTCATTTCCATAAATTCTTCACATGTCGCTTCACGAGTTGCGCTCGCTCCTATCGCCCATATCGGCTCATAAGCGATGATAATATTTTTCATTTGGGCTTTCGGCACACCAGAAAGACACTCCCTTATTTGTCCTTCCACAAAAGAAAGATACATGCCTTCTTTGTCTCTTATACTTTCCCCAACACAAAGAATTGGTGAAAGTTTAAATTTAAGTAGATTTAATATTTTTTCGTTTATGAGTTTATTTGTCTCACCTCTTGAACGTTCTTCCCCATGTCCGACAATAGAAAAACTTACCCCCATACTTGAAAGCATTTTAGGAGAAACTTCTCCAGTATGAGAACCACCTTCTTCTTTTGAGGTATTTTGAGCACCTAGAAAAACCTTTCTATTTTTAAGTTTTCCGCATATAAAAAGGTACGGAAATGGTGGACATATGATGATTTTAGCCTTTTTTACACTATTTGCTAAAAAGAGCGTCTCCTTAAAAAGAACTTCCGCTTCTCTTTGAGATTGCGGGTTCATTTTCCAATTAGCTACAACTATCTTAGTCATCCCGTTAGAAGCAGGTCTCGGTCATTTTTAATATAACCAATCTGCTAAATTAAAATAAATAAACATAAAAACCTTATATACCCTTTATAAACCGTGACCGCGGCTTCTAACGGGATCATATATTCGATTATACCACAAAATAACCATTTTTGTAAGGTTATTATTCTATCTCATCCCACGAGATAGTTGAATATTTATTGGAAGTTAGAGGAAATGAAACAGGTGGTCCGTATAATAAATTAGCATCATATATAATAGTACGTATATCATAACCAGTATTGTCGGTATATGCAAAACCGTATCTTCTATTACTTCCTATCATTCCGTAAAGAGTGATAGTATCTCTCAAATGATAAGGGCTACATGAATTGTCATAATAATGTCGCCCAGCCCTTCCGTTGATTGCCATCAATGCTGCATCAATACGCAAATCATCTTCACTTACCATTCCAACTGTAATGTCATCTTGTGCAATAAGCCCAATAACATCTGTCCCATCATAGTTGGTATAAAGTAAATCTTCATTAATAAATATACTTTTACGTGTACTTACGTTGTCAGGAAACTTTCCAGCGGCAATAGTAATTCTAGTTGTATCTATTTGACCATCTACCCAGACATGGTCTTCCACAAAAATAAGTCCATTGGCTGGATTGTTATAATTGTCAATGTATGATTCCCCACCAGAATCTTGAATACTCCATGTCCCCCACGTATCATCACTTCCTCTTGAGTTATTTGAGCAATCACTAGTCGCAGAAGTAAGACTATTCACTTTATACACATCATAAGTATCGTTAGTTTTTAAAACAATATGATAACCTAGTGCTCCAGATGGTGCTAAATATTTACCCCCTGATGTTGCGTTTGTTTTAATAAGAGAAAGGTCATTTGTAATACCAGTAAAATCAGACTGTGGGACTGGAAATTGTCGTCCAACCATAAAAACATCACTTCTTGCCTGAACTGGATTACTAGGAGCTTCTAGCGGACGAAAAGAATCATTCACAGTTCCATCTGATGCGGTAACGTGTGTATGAACACCAAACTCATCATCATCATAATGATCAGGGTCATCATAATAGGAGAGTGCACTTGTCACAATATTATGAGCTATCCCATCAAATCTAATACCTTCATTGGAATGAATTGGACCGTAAACTTCAGTTCCTTCACCAAAACGCATAACATCATCAGCAACAATCGCAAATTTTGCAAATGATGGGATAGCAAGTCGCGTCTGTATTGTTCTTTTTATTGTTGGATATGCATCTACCCGCCCTTCTGATTTAATCGTAACAATAGTCGAACCTACTATTGGTGGGGTTATTGTCAAAATAAAATGTCCAATAGCATTACCATCTTTATCATAAAAAACATGGGAATATGGACCACTTGTTCCAGTTCCATCTTGAAAATCATTTGCATTATGTGCTAAATGCCATCGATAATAATCAATACCAGATTCTGCAATTTGAAAAGCTTGTTCTTTATAAAAAGTTGATTTAGCAATTCTAACACTTGATGATGCCCAAGTAACAAAAAAGGTTACAAAAGATATGGCTACAGCAGTAAAAATAAGAATATTTATAAGGACTACTCCACGACAATTTTTATTTATTATATTCATATTTATTATAAATTATCTTTTAGATTTCTTAAGGTTACTTGGGTTGTAACAGTTATCGGTAGCGGTGGTCTATTTGGGTCTACATCAATTATAAGCGTTATCTTAACCAAACGCACATTTGTGATAGAAACTGGTTGTGTTAATGGATTAGTGCTTCCATTATAGTTCGTATCATAGTAAGTAAAAATAGGAGTTGAGCCATTTATTAGATTTGGAATAATATCTGTAATAATTTCATTACCAGATAGATATTGCAAAGGCGAGCCTGAAGGAATAATGACTCCTCTTTTAAGAGTAGTGCCAGATAAGAAATATCTAATTCTTTCTTTTAAACCATCATTATCAATATCTGTAAAAAATATAAAACTTGTATTACTGGCTTGTTCAATACTATAAGCTCCTAAAGAAGAAGGTGATGTCGAACGAATTTCAGAAGAAATAGGTTGGAGAATTTTATTTGCAGAATCATAAGAGATTAAACCACCAGAAAATATACTTTTATAATAGAAAGTATCGCGAGCAAACAACCCAACAGCTCCCAAAATTAAAGAGAAAATTGCCATAGTTACAAGAATCTCTACGAGAGTAAACCCCGACATCAAGTTTACTTTTTCTTTAGAGAAACTTGGTGTGGGGATAAATCCATTATTATTTTTTATATTTTTTATAAACATAATATCTACGGCGATATAGTAATTTCCTGTTTAGTCCAGTTACTACTAATTGATATAGTTTTTGATGTATTCTGATAACCACTTTTTGTTACTGAAATAGTATAATTACCAGTTACAAGGGAAGAAAAAGATACTTGCCCTGGAGGGATACAAGACGAAGAATAGGTAAATGAAATATCAGATATATTTGGAGTATATAATTGGTTAGCAGTTGAAAGATAAAGACGGTAACGAATATATCTATCACCATTATGAACTCCATTTATATTCTGATTAGTAGAATTGTAATACGTTGAAGAAGTTCCATCTGGGCCGAGGAAGTTCCAGGTAGTATTGTCATTATTCGTTGCAATTTGAATTCTTACACTTGATGCTCCCGTCTGCGCTGGTTGTGATATTGGATTCCAAATTATTTGCTTGAAGTTACTTGTTGCACCTGTATCAAAGGTTGAAGAAGTAAGATAACCATTTGAAGAATAATTACTAAAAACTTTTAATAACTTTAAATTCCCTGGTGAAGTCGTATAATCAATATTACTATCAGAATCAAAAAACTTGTTTGAAATAACAAATGCAGACTGACCTCCACCACCTGACCAATCAGTTTGAGTTATAAATCCTTCATTGGTTGTTATGCTATTTGAATATCCATTTGGACCTGTTACATGAACCACAGCGTCTGGGACAGGTAATCCTGTTGACTGATCTCTGACAACCACCATAAGTCTTCTCCCATTTTTAGGTGCTGTAATTATTTCCATATTTTGTTCAATATTTGGATTGACCCCAAGAGAAAGAAGTGGGTTAGTTCCAATAATATCATTAACACCATCTGTCCCTGTTATATTATATGTATCCCACTCAATATCAGACAGGCTAAGTTCTCCTCCACTATCAGTTGCCCATGGCATAGAATATTTGAGAGTATTAGGATTTGTCCCAATCAATTTACTTCCAGAAAGAGTGAAGTCAAAATTAGGAGTAGCTACACATTGATTATCAAGTGTTTTAAAATTAATCGTACTCAATCTATCAATAGTAAAAGATACTTGTGTAATTTGTTGAGTAGCAACAATGACATCTTGTTTTGTCGGATTCGTTGGATTTCCTGTTCCCCCTTTTTTATAAGTACGATCAGTAGAATAACCATCTTTTGTGACAATAATTCTATATCTTTGTGTCGAAGATGGACGCGCATCGACAATTGTAAGTACTCCATTTACATCTGTTGTATCAGTTAAATTTACAATAGGACTTATACCATTATTTATAACATTAACATCAGCCCCACTAACAGGCAACCCAGCAGCATCAAAAGCCTTTATCACAAGTGCTCCATTAGTTGAAGCAGTCTCTAGATTTTTTGGAGAAATTTTTGTAGTAAATGAAATTGGAGCAAGGCTAGAATCGCACGATAAACAAGTTATTGTAAGTTCTACTATTTTCATATCAGCTGGGGATGAATCTTTAGGAGTTCCATTAAATGTTCCATCAAAGGGATCGTCAAAGTTACGAATAACTGTCTCCAATCCAAATGATTTATTATCACGTACTATTGTTGTACTTTGAGGAATAATTCCAGAGGGTATTCCATTCACTGTTCCAACGCTTGCATATGTTAAATTGCGGGCAACTTCAAACTGTTCATTTGCAATATTTGTCATAATTTCTTTTATACGAAGAATATTCATGATTTTTAAAATATTAGCAAAACCCGCATATATGCCAATTGAAACAGTCACAAAAATAGCTGTAGCTACTAAGGTTTCTACGAGTGTAAACCCCCACACCAAGCTTGGTATTGTTTTTTTATTGCTTGGCTTTATAAAAGATTTAGAAAATATCTTAATCATATATTAATATTGTATATAAATATAACCAAAAAACTAGGCAATAATACCAAACTTGGTGTGGGGGTAAAACTTTTATTTTTATTTATTATAAAATAATTTATCATATAATTATTTTTAAATATTATTCATAACCGAATACATAGGTTTTATCATAGAAACTGCAAAAAATCCGACAGCTGTACCAATTAAAAGCATTAAAACTGGTTCAATAATCGTTGATAAATCTTTTGTTTTATTATCAACTTCTACCTCATAAAAATTAGCTATATCTAAAAGCATTTTTGACAAATTACCAGTTTCTTCTCCAACTTCTACCATCTCACCCATCATAACCGGATACAAGAAAGCATTTTCTTTAAAAGAAGCAGATAAAACCATTCCTTTTTCTATAGATTCAATTGACTTGTGAATTAATTCTTTGTAGTGAACATTCTGAAGAACTTCTTCTGTTATTGATAAAGAGTTTGAAATATTGACACCTGACAATAATAACGATGACATCGTTCTAGCCGTACGAGCAGTATTAACTTCTTTAACAATTTTACCGATAACAGGAATATATAAAATAGCTCGGTCAAAATATCTCTGGACTAGTTTGAGTTTAGAAAGTAAAATACCACCTATAATAATAAAGACTATTATAAATAAAAACAAAAACATGTGCTGACTAATAGTATCGGAAACCCAAATAATCATTTTAGTAGATCCAGGTAATTCAGTTCCCAAATCTTTAAATGTTTTAGTTAGAGTTGGCACAACATAAATCATCATAAATATACCAATTATAAGCATTGCACAAACAATAATCGACGGATATGTCATTGCTCCTTTTATTTTTTTATTTAAGTCATAAGCTTTCTTAAGACTCAAACCGACTTCTGTTAGTGTGTTTGGTAAGTTGCCTGATTCTTCTCCAGCATGAACCATTGGCACAAAAATCCCAGAAAAAACCTTGGGAAATTTTTTCATTCCACCCGAAAGAGAGTTACCTTTACTTACATCATCTTGTAGCCCACGCAGTACATCAGTAAGTGCAGGATTTGTTGATTGTTTTTCTAAAACTGATAAAGCCCTACTTAGAGAAAGCCCGGCAGATAACATCCCACTTAAATTATTAGTAAACATAATTTTTTCCGAAAGAGAAACCTTCGAAAAGAAATTTATTTTCAATGATAATGAATTTTCTTTATCTTTGAGTTCTTCTATTGAAATTGGAATATTCCCTTTTTCTCGCAACTCCCTCGCTAAAGTAAACCTATCAGGAGAATCAATAATTCCTTCTGATATCTCATTGTTTTTACTTTGTATTTTATATTTAAATTTCATTTATGTTTCGTCCACATTTCAGACTTGTGGACATTTTATTCTGAAACTACACGAAGAACTTCTTCTGTTGAAGTTATCCCTTTGGCTGCCAAGAATATTCCATCTTCAAGCATTGTCATCATCCCTTCTTCTTTTGCTATTTTCTCTAATTCATCAACAGATGAACCTTTCAAAATCATTTCTTTAATTGTTGAAGTTACCTTAAGAACTTCGTGAATTCCAAGACGACCCTTAAAACCATCTTTTGATTCTTCACTTTTCTTTGGTTTATAAAATGGGATGGTTTCCCAAGTAGCATCTGATGGAATGATTTTTTCTAATTTTAAGAAATTAAGAACTCGGTCAAGGTCTGCAACTTTTTCTAATGCTTTCATTTCTACATCACTTAAAAAATATTTTTCTTTTTCTTTTGATAAGACACGAACTAATCTTTGAGCTATAACTGTTTTAACGGTCGAGATAATCAAAAATGGTTCTACTCCCATATCAATCATACGGGGTATTGCTCCAGCAGCAGAGTTGGTATGTATAGTAGAGAGAACTAAGTGCCCAGTAAGTGAGGCGTTGACCGCAAGTGAAGCTGTCTCTCCATCACGAATCTCTCCCACCATTATTATATCTGGGTCCTGACGGAGTAATGTGCGAAGACCATTAGCAAAAGTTAAACCAATTTCTGATTTTGTTTGGGTTTGATTTATACGTGCCATTTGATATTCAATAGGATCTTCAACTGTTGAAATATTTACATCTGGAGTATTTAATATATCGAGCATTGTATAAAGAGTTGTTGTTTTACCAGAACCCGTAGGACCTGCACAGAGAAGCATACCAGTACGTTTTTTCATACCTTCATGAATTCTTTCTAGTGCTTCACCATGAAAACCAAGCCCTTCTAGAGAAAAGCCTTTTGCATTTTCTCTCAAAATTCTAATAACAGTTTTTTCTCCAAAATATGTTGGTAAGGTAGACACACGGAAGGAAACACCTCCTTGTTCATTTGTAATTTTAAAACGCCCATCTTGGGGAAGACGTTTTTCATCAAGCTTTAAATTTGATAACACCTTAATGCGAGCAACAATTCCGGAGGATGTATCTTTAGGTAAAACCATGGCGTCGTGTAAAATACCATCTATACGATAACGAACGATAAGAGACTCTTCTTCTGGTTCTATGTGAATATCTGAAGCCCCTTGAATAATAGCGTGTGAGATAAGAGTGTCGACAATTTTCACTATTGGTAAATCTTCAGCTAATTCTTTTAACTCTTTTTCTGTTTTATCTTCAGGGCTCGTTCCATCATCTTTTACTGGTTTTATTGAACCACTTTCCTTCTTAATAATATCTTCAAAATCAGCTTGCAGGCTTTTCTTATATTGGTTTAGTGCTTCTTTTATAGAAGCCGAGTTTGTCATTCGAGGAAGAATACGTGTACCTACTTTCTTTTTTATAAAATCAATAACTGGAAGATTTTCAACATCTAACATGGCTACCTCTAGCCCAAGATCTGTCTTCTTATAAGCAATAATATTATTATTTCGTGCAATCGGCTCAGGAATTAAAGTCAAAACATTTGGGTCGATTTTTTCTCCTTCTAAACTTATAAATGGAATACCCAGTGATACTGCTTGAATCTTATTCCAATCTTTTTCGGTTAATTTACCACTACCAACTAAAATAGAACCAAGTGGTTGATTTGTCTCTTTAGATTTTTTAAGGGCAACAGAAATATCTGTTTTAGTAATTAATCCTGAGTCATCAAGAAGATCTACAATTGTTTTCTCGTCAACATGCATATCTTTTATTATATCATATTTTTACTACCTAAATCATCCCAGTAGCAAAGATTACTTACTACGAGATATGCTTCTTTATATTACTTCATTTTGATAACATTTCTCACAGTATATAATCTCAGGACGTTCTGGAGCATAAGAGGTCTCAAATTCATTTATACAATTTACTCCACCTTCGTGATTATGGTCAATATTTTTACACATGCATTTACGATGCCAAAGCTTAAGAGGATTTCTTTGTCTTAATCTTTGATAATGTCGACAGTTTGGGCAATATCGAGGTAAAGCAATATTATATCTTCGAAGGAATATTAATTCATCCTCAGTTATTTGGTAAGCTTGAGTGCATTGGGTCAGTTCATTACCATTATTAGGACAAGCAATTATTTCATTCGTGATACTACCATCGACACTCTTGATATGGTCAGGTAAATCCCCAGATTTTACAGTTATTTTGTAGTCTCTTTTTACAGGTTCTCGGTATGAGTAACCTTTGTTTTTTATTTCTTCTACTTCTGTAGGAAAATATTCTTGAGCAATTGTCTCATTATAAGCAAATGGCGATAACTCACTGGGGAAAAATTCTCCATACTTATAGACTACTCCCTTGCTATCGATGTATGGCATATCTATCATATGTTGTTTTATTTTAGGCAATAATTTTTCGTATTCTTCTTTTGTGTATCGTTTATTTAAAATACAATATTCCCCTTTCCTTATACCAATACAACCAAAGAGATTTTTCGAGTTGTAACACATGTAAGTGTAATTGGTATCCATGCAACTGTGAGTTAGAACAGAAAAATATAAATTCGAAGCTTTGAGTCCTGTGTCAACCCCTTCGTATAAAAGGTACGCCCCTCCCCCTAAACCATAACAATCATAACTATCTTTTGCTCCCAAACCATGGGCTACATATTTTGAATCTTCCATATCTCCGTAAATATCAAAAGAATAATGAGTATTTTTGGCATTTAAAATACAATCGCCCGAGCAATTAGTTGACTTTAATATTCCCGAAAATTTATGTGGGCATTCTAAAACAAAATTCTCGAACTTTTCTTTAAAATTTATTAAAGTATTATGAGATCCAAAATCTAATTCATTTTTTAATTTATCGTACTCCTCTTTGGTATATTGATTATTTAGTATACAGTTTTTTTTATTACGAAGATTCATGCAACCTATGCAATCCTGACAATTTGTACAAGTCTTTAGAAACCAAGAATTAATTGATTCATCTGAATCAAAAGAAAAGTGGGTCTGATACAAAAAACTACAAAGAGTATCCTGGTAGCATTGTTCAGATTTTAATATCGTGTAAGTATCGACACAATTTTTCAAATATCCTGCCCCTTGAGAATACATTGTATCTTCAGCTAAATACGAAGCATAAATTAAATAACAATTCTTACAATCAGCATTGTGGTTACCATATGGAGAATTTATACAGTTAGTGTTACCAACACTGACTAGAGGAACCTTAGATAAAAGTTCTTTATATTGTTCAAAAAAGGGACGCGAAAAATCATAATCCATGCCATAATCGGTCGGTTCCCATTTGTCGCTCCACCAGATATCATGATCATAAACTTTTACTTTAGCTTCGGGATGAAACATCGTGATAATATTTTTACCAGAAAAATCACACGTTCGATGAAATAGTGACCGCTCATTTCTCCAAGTCATCCTCCGAACCATTCGACAATCAGGACAAAAGGTTGGTGGTGGAACTTTTATTTTTTCGTAAAAATTAAAATCCTCCGGCTCGATAATAAAGTCGTTTTTGCAGTTTTGGCACCCCAGTACTAAATTTTTATATTTTTTGTCCATATTTTATCTATGCTCATTCTGTATTATTACTTTATTTATTATATTCTTTAATCAAAAAATTAGTACGGGGCAAGTATTCTTTTTCTTCTTTGCACTCCATTCGTAATTCGTAATTATTAATTTGTAATTATCTAATATACTTCTTGTTGATAGCACTTCTCACAGTATATAATTTCAGGTCGCTCCGGGGCGTAACTTGTTTCGAATTCATTCACACATCCCTCTTTCATACACTTTCTGTGCCAGAGTTTTAAGGGATTTCTTTGCGCCAATCTTTCATAGTGTCGGCAATTTGAACAAATTAACGGGATAGGAATATTCATTCTTTTATATAATTGTAATTCTTCCGGAATAATTTTGAATGCCTCGGTGCACTGATGATTACATTTACCCTTGTGAGCACATTCTATTACCTTACCCAATATATCGTTTGTTACATCTTTGATATTATTTGATATATTTTCAGATTTAATATCAATTTGGTAATTTCTTTCTTCTCTCTCCTTCCATTGGTACCCACGGCGGAAAGCTTCATCTTTCGTTAGTGGAAAATACTCCTGAGCTATAGTCTCATTGTAACAAAACGGCGATAATTCGCTTGGAAAAAATTCTCCATAATTATATATAATTCCCTTACTATCCGTAAATGGCATATCATCCATATGTTTAATTATTTTCGGGACTAATTCCTCATATTCTTCCTTTGTGTATTGTTTATTGAGAATACAATATTGTTTTGAACGGAGACCAATACAAGCAAAACAATTCGTACAACCGTTGAGTAGATAGCTGTAATGGCAATCGAAGCTACCCATAAATATATACATTGATAGATGAACATCCTGAACATTATCCCCTGCACCCAATACCTCGTAACAGTTTTCGACATTTACACCAAAAGCGTAAGCATCATAAGTATTCTGAACATTAGTAACACCATAAATAGAATATCTCATATCTTTATTTGGACCTTCAACATCAAAACAATCAATACAATTCTGAGAATTTTTAATATAATCTCCCGTACAATTTATTATATGCCTGGAATTAATGAATTTTCTTGGATAATTCTTAATTAATTCATTAAATTTGTTTTTAATATTTTCTCTGCCCTCTCTGGTTCCAAGTTTTAAATTATTTACTTCCACTCTATAATCTTCTGGGGAATATTTTTTGTTGAAAATGTGATATTTGGCATTTCGCAAACCGTAACAACCCACACAATTTTGACAATTATGGCAATCGTAACAATAACTGGAATCTATGCATCCTTCAGAAATCGTTAGATTATCACAACCGTAACATCCTTCGCAGTCCGAAAGATCGTAGCAATTTTCGTTTTTCCGTGAACCTAACATATCAAAACAATTTCTATTTTCAATAGAATGATAAAGATAAGCGGAATCTTCATTCATATCACTAGCGAAATTTAAGTAATGTACTGTACCCCTTTCTTTACACACCAACCTTGTTAACCTGATTGTATCTTTTGGCGGTCAAAACTGCAAATTGGTTGGGTGACATTCGTAGGGCTGAATGTATTCTTTTGTTGTTGTAATAG
>Ga0247841_10000786_pt1 | contig 79087 bp, 71 predicted proteins | sample LaCruzMarch2015__2_FD_192410 | JGI IMG/M metagenome (GOLD analysis project Ga0247841, IMG submission 192410) | Freshwater microbial communities from meromictic Lake La Cruz, Castile-La Mancha, Spain - LaCruzMarch2015_18m | ecosystem: Environmental > Aquatic > Freshwater > Lake | place: Spain... | reverse complement strand
TGGGAATGTCCTCTATTGCTCGCGGGCGGATTTGCCAAGCGACGTTTACACACCCGTGGAAAATTTGGCCAAGCTTTGCTTTCTTGTTGCGTTTCGAAAATCCTTTCTTCTGCAGTATGCTGCATGGTCGCCGACCCCCTTGGAACGGATTGAATACAATGAATATCTAAGAATCTTGGAGCATGGCGAAAAGATTAGGGCCGTCAAAATTGATGGGGCAAGAATCAGTGTGGATACGGCTGAAGATTTAGAAGTAGTGAGGCAGTTGATGGCGGAAGATGAACTCCGGCAGCAATATATGAAAGATAAAAATCATTCTTGATGAGCATTTGAACTTATTGCGACTTGTAATTGAAGTAAAAAAAGATATCATGCAGCAAGAAAACAACAAATACAGGGATTTAATAAGGATATCTGAAAATGCCACCGAACATGGCATGGATGCAATCCTCAACGAGTTTTTCTTCTTTTGTACTTTCTTAAAGGGACTGCCCTCACAGGACTTTCTTTATCGAAGACTGGTGGGGCGGCCATACAGCAAGCATGCCTTATGGAAAGCGATTCAGGGGAGTGCAAAGGGTTTCGCAAGAACATTGCTACGTTCGGTGCTTAACGGGCCCCTTTCTAATAGGCAAATCATTAGTGGTAAAATTGCGAGAACAACCGATATTCTTATCATTACTTGGTTGCATGATGCAGACATTCTATTAAAAAACAGGATAGACAAGGAAGACAGATATTTCGGTGGCCTTGGTGCGGCGATAAAGGATCAAGGATATCATGTCCAGTATCTTCTTACTCCCGTGACAAGACAAGTTGCGAAGAATTCCTTAACATCCTTAGGCTTGCACAATAACCTAATTATTGACAGTAATAATGTTCGGCCTTCTTCAAGGGATTTGGCATCTTCACGTAATAGCATTAGAAATTCATTCAGTTTCGACATGCGAATAGATGAACGTGTTTCCTGCATAACGGGTTTTCTTAGCTTGAGATATATAGAGTCCAGTCAATTATTAGCGATTCTATCCGATCAGTTTTTAAAATCGAATCTTGGCCATATTATCATCCCGTGGGAAGGACAACCTGAGCAGAAAGCCGTTTGCTTGGCAGCCCATGCTGCAGGGATAAAGGTATGGGGTTATTGTCACGCCGCATTCAATGCTAGTTATGCTAACTTGATAAACAACAACTGGGCATGGTGTCCTGACATAATGCTTACGAGTGGTTTGGGTTATGTGCCCCTCTTAGAGGACATGGGCTGGAAAAACAAGACCTGTCTCATTCGGTCCCTTAGATATTCGCAGCCACCAGCAAAAACAACATTCGAAGGCAAGATTTTTTTGCCTTACGATATTAAAGATTCAATTAATACGCTAAAGATTCTGAAATCAATGGTTTTTGACGGAAGTTGTACGGTTAAAGAAATACGATGCCATCCTGATAATTTAAAACATCCAGAAATCCGGGCGTTAATAAACATTATCCCAACGAACACAGATGCAGCGGGTGTATACGTGGGGGGATTTACGTCGGTACTTTTTGAAGCATTGCAAGCTGGTTGCACAGTTTATAATATACAGACGGATATCCTTAACTCTGAAGATGATTATAACAAATTCAATAAAATAAGAATAACTCGTCTAAATCAATTTTTACTAAAGTTCGAACCGATAGGCGATATGAAAGATTACTTTTTTTGTTTTGATGAAGATAGATCATTTAAGCTTTCCGGTTAAAATGCTCAACAGCTTAGCCAGCGTTCTTAGCCAATGGTTTAGAACTCCTTTTTTTGGGTTTGTGCAGGGGCACGCTTATTTGACGCCTCGTGATCTTGGACAAATCCGCAGCCATGTCGCTAAGCCTGCAAATGTAATTGTGACTGAATTTGAACAAGGATTTTCATCCATCGTTGGAGGAGGATGTGCCGTTTCGTTTGCTGCCGGTCGGATGGGTTTTTATGCTTTAATGAAAATCCTGGGAATCGGGCCGGGTGATGAAGTGGTTGTTCAGGGTGCCACTTGTGCAGTCATGGTCAATGCTATACTTCGCACGGGGGCAACGCCAGTTTATGCGGATATCGATCCTGAGACCTTTGGTTCTTCCGGGCAGCACATTGAAAGGTGTATTACACCGAGAACCCAAATGATTGTTGCCCAGCATTCATTCGGGATACCCTGCGATATAGAACCCATTGTTGCGATGGCACGCTCTCGGAAAATCTTTCTCTTGGAGGACTGTGCGTTGGCGCTGGGGTCCACGATTGATAGCATTTCTGTGGGCAACTTTGGCGATGCGGCGCTGTTTTCCACTGATCACAGCAAACCGCTCAATACTCTTATTGGTGGGCTTGTCTACACCCGTGATCATTTGTTGGCAAAAAAGCTTCAAGAAGTCCAATCATTTTCACTTGATTTGCCTGACTCGAAACAAAAAGCTTTGTGGCAGCGTATCTTGCTTGAACGGCGTTACTGCCGTCCGTCGAAATATGGCCGTATGGGCGTCATAGATCTGCTTGCGGCTGTCAGGTCAAAGTTTTTTAGACGAGTCGCTCCCTTTCTATCCGAGGACTTCCACGCTACACCCAGCTCAAGTTATCCTTATCCAGCAAAGCTTCCCGGTTTCCTGGCGGCGATTGGTCTTCATGAACTTGCGCGTTGGCCCCAAGTTACAGTAGACAGAAAAAAGGTTCTGCGTGGATTAGTGGCGGTGGCAATTAATAGCGAGATGAAGCATTTTTTGCCGAAGGCCTACCTCAACCGGCGTTTAGACATAGTGCCGTTGCGGTTTGCATGGTCACAGCCCGATGGTGCATTAGTAAGAGATAGACTATATTCCTTTGCGGATGTCACGAGGACTTGGTTTTTTCAGCCCATTATTGCCACTGTAGAGCCTCTCGAGAGTTTCGGCTACAATAGTGGGTCCTGCCCCATCTCTGAGCAAATCGGGGCGGGTATGGTGAACCTGCCTTGTAATCTCTCGCGCGATGATTCAAACCATCTGGTCAGCTTGTTCCGGAAGGTTGTGGCTGACAAAATATGGGAGCAATAAAAAATGACGATACCTGTTTCACGGCCATCAATTGGACAAGAAGAATTAAAGGAAGTCGAAAAAGTATTCTCGACGGGATGGTTGGGATTAGGTTCCACCGTATTCGAATTTGAAAATAAATTAAAAGATTACTTGGGGGCGCAGCATGTCCTTGCCGTCAATACCGGGACAACGGCATTGCACATCGCCTTGGATGCCTTCGGGATCAAAGATGGTGATGAAGTCATCGTGCCGTCTTTGACTTTCTGTGCCGGCATTCAAGTCATTACCGCTTTGGGGGCAAGGCCGGTTTTTTGTGAAATCAACCCTGACAACCTCAACATGGATATCGCTGATGTTAAGAAAAGAATTACAGCGAAAACAAAGGCGATCATGCCGGTTCATTATTGCGGCCAAGCGTGTGATATGGACGCGCTGATGGAAATTGGCAAGAAACACAATATTGTCATCATTGAAGACGCCGCCCATGCATTTGGTTCCTCATATAAAGGCAAGAAAATTGGCACTATTGGTGACGCGACATGCTTCAGTTTCGATCCCATCAAGAGTCTGACCTGCGGTGAGGGGGGGGCGGTTGTCCTAGCTGATGATAAAATTGCAGAATTAATACGCACGAAAAGGATATTGGGTATCGATAAGGACACCTGGCATCGCTACCGGAATGAACGCGCCTGGTTTTATGAAGTGACGACGCAAGGTTATCGTTACCACATGAGCAACGTTAATGCCGCTATCGGCATTGCCCAATTTAAAAAATTTGAGTCTTTCATCCACAGGAAGAAAGAGATTGTGCAAAAATATAATGACGCCTTCATGAATAATGACGGACTAAAAATTCTCACATGGAATCTGAAAGAAACTGCGCCTTTTACTTATATTGTTAGGGTCTTGAATGGCGCCAGAGAAGACTTGATTGAATTTTTGAATGGAAAAGGCGTCGGCACCGGTATCCATTACATCCCCAACCATCTGCAACCATTCTTCAAACCATTTGCGACATCATTGCCTGTCACGGAACAAGTTGGTGAAGAGATACTCACGCTGCCGTTATACTACGACATGACAGATCAGGATGTGGATTTGGTCATGGAATCAGTGATAGAATTCTTTGCGCGGAGATAAAATGGCTGGCGCACCTACCGTTAGCGTTAATCTTTGTTGTTTCAATTCGGAAAAATATCTTCGCGAAACACTGGATAGCGTGGTCAGTCAAACCTATAAAGATTGGGAGTTGGTAATCATCAATGACGGTTCCAGTGATGCTACGGAATCGATAGTCAGAGGATATATAAATCATGGATATCCCATAATCTACCATTATCAAGATAATAGGGGGCTCGGGTATTCACGAAATCAGGCGTTAATGCTATCTCATGGTGATTTCATTGCATTTATTGACCATGACGATATATGGATGCCGGAGAAACTCGAAAAGCAGGTACCGTTATTTTATCGGGAAACGAAAACTGCCATCGTGACCTCTAATGCGATCCAGTTTAATGAGGCCGGTAATAACGCTTTGTTTTGCAAGAAAAAACCCCCAACGGGTTATGTTTTTAGAGAGCTTTTAGAAAATAACTTTATTTGTCTGTCGAGCGCTGTCATCCGCAGACGTGCCCTGGATGATCCTGAGGAATGGTTCGATTCCAGATTCCGGCATGTCGAAGAGGCGGAACTGTTTACGCGGATAGCGTATACATGGTATCTTGATTATGTAGACGAGGCACTGGTAAAAAACAGAATTCACCGGGAGAGTTCTACATATTTGAGACCGGAATTGTCGCCCCGTGAAACGGAAATGATGATTTCGAAATTTGCAGGGATTTTTCCTGATTTCGAGAAGACATACAAGAAAGAAGTAGCAAATTTGCGCTTTTATATACAATACTACTATGCTCTGTCGGAATGGAGACAAGGGAAAAATTTTTTAGTACGTCAAAGGTTAAAACCGTTCCTAAACAATAAATTTAGAGCGCTGGCGCCTTTTTTATTGTCCGTTTTTCCTTATCGATACTATGAGATCGTGCTCAGGTGTTTTAATAATTATGTCAGACGAATTCCTACGGCTTAAGAGGGATAAGCCTATCCGGGTGCTTTTTTTCGAACCCTATCCTATGGGTTTGGGCGGCAACTTTCTCACGCAGCGGCTGATTCTTGAGCGCCTTGACCATACACAGTTTACACCCATTGTAGTGGCGCCGGTCGAGGGGGTGGCGCTTGCGGAATTCCGGAAGATGGGTATCGAGTGTGTGGTCATGCCGCCGCCCGGAACGCTCGACCGCTATGGCGGGGCGGCGCTCCGCGCCGGAATTCTGGGCAGGTTGAAAGCCACAATTGATCTGATGCACTACAACCTCAGGCTATCACGCTTTCTTCGTGAGCGACGGATCGATGTCGTGTATGCCAACTGCGTACGCGCCGAGATGAGTATCGGTCTTGCCGCACGTTTGGCGGGGGTGCCTTCACTCTTATATGTCAAGGGAGAGTTAAACAATCCGGTTATTGATCGCCTGTCGTTGATGCTGGCAGCGAAAATTCTGTTTTTCTGTGAACAGAACCGGGATGACAAGTATCCTGGTCTCGTACGCTCATGCCGTCAGAAGATCGACATTCTTAAAATCGGCCTGAATCCGTCGGTCATTGCGGAGGTCGAGCGGCGGGACAAATCTGCGCTTCGTGAGGAATTGGGCATTGATCCATCCTGCACGAATGTGATTGTTCTTGGACAACTCTATCGACCAAAGGGGCAGCACCTCGCCCTGGCAGCACTAGCGAAGCTCGTTGCCGACTTCCCAAAGGTAAGGCTCTATCTGCTTGGAGATCACGTCATCGATGACTATCGCCCCTACAAGGATGAGATGGACAAATTCATCGCGAAAAATAAACTTGCTGACTATGTACGATTTACCGGATGGCGCCGGGATGCACTTGATGTGATCGCCTTGATGGACATCATGATTCATCCCTCCCTATCGGAGGGATTTGGCCGTGCGGTCCTCGAGTCCATGTCCTTGGGGAAACCTGTCATCGCATCCAAAGTGGGGGGGCTGAGGGAGGCCATCAAAGACGGGAAGAACGGCTTTCTTGTCGAACCCGGCGATGTGGATGCGATTGAGCGGCGGTGGCGTGAACTCCTTGCTGACCCGGAAATGCGAATGCGTTTAGGGCAAGAGGCAAAAAGAACCGTCTTTGCCGAATATCTGATTGATGACAAGGTTGCCCGGCTGTCTGAAATCTGGATGGAAATGGCGCGCGGTAAAGGCTGATTATGTGCGGCATTGCCGGTGAACTCAGTTTTTCAAAACCTGTCGATGCCGGCCATGTGCAGCGCATGATGGATGCCCTGGTCCACCGGGGACCTGACGATGAGGGACTGTTCTGCGAAGGCAATATTGGTTTGGGCCACCGGCGGTTGTCGATTATCGATCTAACCGAAAGCGGCCGCAACCCGATCTGGACGGCCGATCGCTCCCTGGCCATCGTCTTCAACGGAGAAGTATACAACTACCGGGAGTTGCGGGCAGAGCTTCAGGGTCTTGGGTATAGTTTTGCAAGTGAAACGGACACCGAGGTTGTCCTCAATGCCATCCATTGCTGGGGCATCGAACCGGCGCTCGGGAAGTTTATCGGCATGTTTGCCTTTGCCGTCTGGGATGCCCGTGAGCGCTGTCTGCTCCTTGCCCGGGACCGGGCAGGCATCAAGCCGCTCTTTTATTCAAAAACCAGGGATTCCCTCCTTTTCGGCTCCGAATTAAAGGCGCTCTACGCCCATCCCGGTTATCAGAAGCGCCTTGACCGGCGCGGGCTTGGCGAGTATCTTGTCCTGGGCTACACCCTTGACGACGCCACGGTGCTGGCCGACACCTTCCGCGTGCCGGCAGGACATTTTCTCCGTGCCGGGGCGGATGGCTCGTTTAGCCTGCAGCGCTATTGGGGCCTTGATGGCATTAGGCGGGGTTCCTTTGCCGGCAGTTTTGACGAGGCCGTTGAGGAAATGGAACGGCTCGCGGATAGCGCGTTCGCCTACCGCCTGGTGTCCGATGTGCCGGTGGGGGTCTTCCTGTCGGGGGGGATTGATTCCACTTTTCTTGCCGCCGTCTTGAAAAAGCGGATCGGCGCCGACCTGCTGCACATCACCATCGGGTTTCGTGATGCCCGCTATGACGAAGCGCCAATGGCAACGCAAATCGCCGCAGAATTGGACATTCGCCATGAAGTCCGCTACATCGACGCCCAGGATGCGGTCAATGCCCTGCGGCGATTTTCAGAGATCTATGACGAGCCATTCGGCGACTCATCCGGTATGCCGACGGCACTGCTCTCGGCAGTTACACGGGAGTATGTCAAGGTCGCCCTTTCCGCCGATGGTGGGGATGAGCAGTTCTGCGGCTACGAGAGTTATCCCGAATATGCCAACCGCTATCGCCAACTGTCACGTATTCCGATGCCGTTGCGCCGTGGGGCGGCGAAAGCCTTGGCCGCACTTCCTTATGAGCAGTTACTTTCCCTGCATGTGGCGCGGCAGGGTGTTTCCCGAAATAATCCCCGCCTGATTTCAACCGTTGAGAAGGCCTTTGAGATCATGCGCGCCGGCACTCCGTCGGATCTGATCCGCATCATGAACGAAAAGGGATGGTCGGAACGAAAAGTCGGCGCCCTGCTTGGAGAAGATCTATCAGGCCTTTTTGCAGATAGCGTTTTCACGTCGCGGCTGGTCGGCGCCGACGCGACCGATGGCGCTCAGCTGATGGATGCGATGATGCGTTCCGATTACCAGAGCTTTCTTCGGGATGATATCCTGACCAAGGTGGATCGCGCCTCGATGGCAGTTTCACTGGAATGTCGGGACCCCTTCCTGGATCATCGCTTCGCCGAATTCGCTTACAGCCTGCCTTTGGAGTACGTTTATGCTAATGGCGAGCACAAACATATTCTGAAGCACATCCTGCGAAGATGGATCAGCGAACCGATTCTAAAGGTTCCCAAACGGGGGTTTGTGGTCCCCCTGTATGAATGGATGCACGGCCCCTGGAAGCCGCTGGTGCGGGAGTATCTGTCCCGGGAGCGTATTCGTGCGGTCGGTGTCCTCGACGAAAAGCTGGTAGCGTCTCAGGTAGAAAGGTTTTATCGTTACGAAGGCATTGGCGCCGAGAAGTTGCTCTTGTTGCTCAATTTCCAGATGTGGGCGGAGCGCTGGTATTGCCCATGATGGAAAAGAATGGCAATGAAACTGTCCAGCAGCGACTGGCCCGTCTGGTTGTCGAAGATATAACCGGTCAGTCCTTCGATATGTCGAACGCCGTAGTTGGACCGCTTGAGACCAACTATTTCTCATTCATCTTTTCCATTGAGACACATACGAGCCTTAATGCACAAAAAGTATTTGTGAAAATCCCCAAAGAGGATCTACGACAAAGATCGAAGTCGATTCTTCCGATTTCTCCTGCCGATCGGAGCATGGCCGAGGATGAGGTGGAAAGTCTGCGCGCTCTTGCCGACCAATGGCATTCAGCGGATCTGGGCGTGTCCTGGGTCCGACTCAGGAAGTATTTTCCCCAATACAACGCCATTGTCACGGACGCGGCACCAGGAGCTGATGCCTTCTCCGTATTCAGACGACTGGATCTGCGGAGTCGTTTCGGTTCGAAGCGGGATGGTATAAGGTTACGCGAGGCAATGACGCGGCTTGGCGCAGCCTTGGGGCGATTTCATCAAGGCAATGCCCGAAATGCGATCTTTCATGTGAATAAAGCCATGCCCAAACTTGAACGATACTGCCGGGAGCTTGGGGATAACGTCAGAAGTCCAATGCCTAACTATGTTATTCAGACGTTAAAATCCATTAGTGACATGGAGATTGAGGCGATCGAAGTGTCGACATTGAAAGGTATTGATATCCGCAATGTTTTGATGGATGAAAAGGACAGGCTGTTCCTGTTTGACCCGGGGCGCATGAAGCGAATTTGTCGTGAAGCGGATCTGGCAAGATTCATCATGACCTGCCGGATTCTTTACTGGGGAAGCGGACTATTTTTACTGGGACTGCGACCGGATTCCAACGCCGAGGACGCCTTTTTAGAGGCCTATTATTCTCATAGTGCGCCGCCATCGCCAAAGTTGCTCAGTTTTTTTCTGATCAAAGAACAACTCAAACATTGGCATACAGCGATGGATTCACTTTGGCGTCTTCCCTGGTCCATGCCTTTAAAGCGGCTGGTTGCGGCGATCTATGTCAATCCATTCTACAACCGTCAACTGGCTGTAGAACTAACAAGAGTGGTTTAAATGGGGCAGCCTACAAACTACGAAACTGACACGCTCAACGCGTATCGCTCCAAGCGGCGGGCGGCTGAATACAAGCGCTATCACACAAAGGACTGGAGTTGGGCGCGATTTTCCACCTGGCGGGAGCAGTGTTTACTTGCCCGCGAACTTTCGCGTTACTCATGGTCGTCCGGCGACCGGCTACTCGACATCCCCTGTGGCACCGGGATTTTGGGTAAGCTGCTACATGGCTTCCCGTTCCAGATTGTGGCAAGTGATATTTCACCGGAGATGATGGATCTGGCGCGAGACGAATATCCCGCAGATCGCCTGCTCGGTTGTGTGCAGACAGACATCACAAAAACGGGATTTCCGCGCCGATCATTCGCCTGCGTGGCAGTCATCGGCTTCATGCACCGCGTCCCTCTGGATATCAAACGCGCGTCCCTGCGCGAGATCTCAGCGCTGTCCAATAGAGTTGCGATAATTACCTGCAGCGTGGATAGCCCCTTCCAGCGGTTCAAAAAGAAGGTTCTTGGGATTATCCGCAAGGAAATTCCCCCCGCACCCTGTCCGGCGCCGCTGCGGGATATTGTCGCCGAATGTGAGACGGCCGGCTTCAAGGTTGTTCGGTCATTTATGGTGGTTCCGTTTCTATCTGCCGAGGCCATGCTGGTGCTTGAGAAGGAAAATAATTAATGAAAATAGCTATTGTTTGTCCTGACGGACGGTCTTTAATCCTGTTTTGCAAAGGTCTAATCAATGAATTACAAAGGATAAAAGACGTTCAGATATATACGCTGAGCTCAGAGGGCGCATATAAGGAAGAAATTGAGTCTCTCGGCGTAACTAGCATTGATGTTGATATATATCGCTTTATCAGTCCGTTGAAGGACCTCAAACTAATAATTGAATTGTATCGTATCTTTAAGAGGCAAAAATTCGACCTTGTTTATAACATCTCAACCAAGCTAAACATGTATGGCACCATCGCCGCTAAAATGGCGAAAGTTAATTATATTATATCCCATGTTGTGGGTTTGGGGTCGGTATTTTCGTTGACAGGCGTAAAAGGAAGATTTGTTAAGCTCATTTATTTTGCTCTGTATAGTTTATCGTGCCGGTTAAGCAATAAAATATGGTTTACCAACAAGAACGACCTAAAATATTTCATTTCCAATGGTTTTGTAAGTCAGGAGAAGGTATTATTAACAAATACTTGCCTGGATTTGGACTTCTATTCACCTGAGAGAATAAATGAAGATCAGACGGCAGAGGCAAGGAGGGAATTAGGACTGGGCGGACAAGATGAAGTAGTGCTTATGGTTGCGAGATTGATATGGCCTAAGGGTATCCGGGAGTTTGTCGAGGCCGCGGAGATACTCAAAGATCGATATCCATTTATCAAATTTCTGCTCATTGCACACCCGGAACCGGGAAGTTACGATGAAGTGCCGGTGTCCTATATTGATGGCGCCCTGAAGAAATTGCCCAATTTTATCTGGTTGCAGTATCGAGATGATCTTAGACCTTATTATGCCTTATCGATAATAAACGTTTTGCCGTCATATTATAAAGAAGGGGGCCATCCCCGGACACTCCTTGAACCAATGGCAATGGGCAAGGCTGTAATTACGACGGACAGCAAGGATTGTCGTGATGCTATAGAAGACGGGAGGAATGGCCATCTGATCCCGATAAAAAACTCCCAAGCTCTGGCGGAGGCTATCGAGGATTTAATATGCCATGCGGACAAACGAAAGGAGTTTGGTCTTTACTCCCGTATGAAAGTTGAGCGGGAGTTTGATGAAAAGGTAATTGTGCGGCAGGTAGTAGAGGCGTTCCTGGGAAAATAAGTGGGGGCACGGCATTGATAGAGAATAGAAAAGAAGAAGAGAGAAAGTTCCACGATAATTTAAGAGACGGTACATTTGGGCAACGCTGGTCGCCCGCGCTCGAAAAGCTAATTCAAGAAAACCCTTTATGGGATAATATGAAGTACTATTCAGTCGAGCGAGAAAGCCGTAAAAGAGTGCTTGGTTGGTTTTCAAGCAACTGTAAAGATAAAAAGGTTTTGGATTATTGCTGCGGCAATGGTGATGATAGTTTCATTATCGCGGAAGCGGGTGCTAAGGAAATAATTGGGATAGACTTGTCGGAGGTTTCAATCGAGAACTGCAAAAAAAGAGCGCTCCAAGAGAGACTTGAAGGAAAAATGTCGTTTAAGGTAATGGATGCAGAATCTCTTCAGTTCAATGACGGGTCATTTGACATTGTGAATGAATATGGTGCCCTCCATCATCTGAATCTTGAAAAAGCTTATTCGGAAGTGTCCCGCATCCTAAATGCGGAAGGGAAATTTTTATGTACCGAAACACTAGGACATAATCCTTTTATTCATTACTATAGAAAAAAAACCCCAGAGCTAAGAACACCTTGGGAGGTGGAACATATTCTGAAGAAAAAAGATATTTATATGGCAAAAAAATATTTCAAAAAAATAGAAATTTTAGGTTTCTTTCATCTATTTGCCCTTGCCGCTGTCCCCCTACGCAATACATCCGGTTTCAATATAATTCTATCTGTTTTAGAAACGATAGATTCCATTATCTTAAAGCTGCCCCTGTTGAAATGGCAGGCATGGCAGGTAGTATTTGTTTTGTCCAACCCCCAAAAACCTTAAGGACCAAGGTATGAGCACTGATTATCACCTGATTACAGAACATCCGGGGCTTAATGCAACCGCTGAGCAAATTGAGCGACTTTATCACCGCTACCGCTTTGCCGCTGATTATGCGATGAATAACAGGGTGCTCGAAGTTGCTTGCGGAAGTGGCATCGGGTTGGGCTATTTGGCAGAGAAAGCGCGAAAAGTCGTCGGTCTGGACATTGACACCCAGAATGTGGCGACGGCGAGACAACTATATGGAATCGCATCCCGTCGAACTGAGACTTACGGAGAAGGCCAGTCCAGGGATGAAGGCAAGAAGATTGAAGTCTGTTTGATGGATGCTCATCAATTGAATTTACCAGATAAGACCTTCGGCCTGGCGCTTTTGTATGAGGCGCTATACTACCTGAAAGATCCTGACGCTTTTTTCGCCGAAGCCAACAGAATATTGAATGACAAAGGAATATTGATAATCTGCACAGTGAACAAGGACTGGTCCGATTTTCATCCATCTCCTTACACGTATCGATATTTTTCCGTTCCAGAGTTGTATTCTGACCTTAATAAGTATTTTTCAACAGTGGAATTATTCGGCGCATTTTCTGTTGATGCGACTGGTTTTAAAAATTGGGTTTTTTCCCGGATCAAGCACATTGCGGTCAACTTGGACCTAATTCCGGGCAGTCTTGCCGCAAGGGCATATCTGAAGCGAATTTTTTTAGGACCTCTGAAGCCTCTTCCCGGTAAGATTTATGAAGATATGGCGCCTTATGATCCCCCCGTGCCGATCCCTCATGATCAGCCTAACAGGGATTATAAGATTATCTATGCTGTTGCCAGGAAAGAGCGGCAGTGATAAAACGCTCCTTCGATATGCTTGCCGCAGCGGTTGGCATTGCTGTCCTAAGTCCTATTCTCCTTTTGATAGCTTACAGAATCAAAGGTGAAGACGGCGGCCCGTTTTTTTACAGAGGGGAGCGGGTCGGGCTTCACGGGAGGCCCTTTCGTATCTATAAGTTCCGGACCATGGTGGTGGATGCGGAGATGCTGGGGGCATCCTCAACATCTGATGATGATCCCAGGATCACAAAGATCGGTAAAACATTGCGAAAATATAAGCTTGATGAGCTGCCGCAACTGCTCAATGTGTTGACAGGCAACATGAGCATTGTCGGGCCGCGCCCGGAGGTTAAGCGCTATACGGATATGTACACCAGGGAAGAGAAGGCTATCTTGACGGTCAGACCAGGAATTACGGATTGGGCATCCATCTGGAATGCCGATGAGGGAGCCGCTTTAGCAGGGATGGCAGATCCCGAGAAGGCTTATGAAGAGCTTATCAGGCCAACAAAGTTGAAATTGCAGTTGAAATATGTATATGAACAATCATTTCTGACGGATTTAAAAATTATCCTCTTAACATTGTTGGCCGTAATCAATCCCGGTAGCAAGGCCATTGAAGATATAAGAGGGCTAAAGATCTGATATATTATGTCATTAAATTTTGATTAAAAAAGCCGGAGGCATTCATGAAATACCCGCTGCTTTTGTTGGAAAACCTGTATCGCACCATGGTTCGGATTCGCCTTTGTGAAGAGAGTTTTGTGGAACCTATCCTGAATCGAGACGTTCATTGTCCTTGTCATTTGTATTCCGGTGAAGAAGCCGTGGCGACGGGGATATGCGCTTCTTTGACAGACAAGGACTATGTCTTTGGCAATCACCGATCGCATGGACATTATCTTGCCAAGGGCGGGAGTTTGGACGGACTCGTGGCGGAGATCTATTGCCGTGAAACGGGATGTTCCCGGGGCCGGGGGGGGTCCATGCATGTTATCGATATGGATTGCGGTATGCTGGGCTCGGCGCCGATTGTCTCGGGTACGATTTCTCTTGCCCTGGGTGCGGCGTTGGCGGCTTCCATAAGAAAGGAAGATCGCGTCGCGGTGACCTTTTTTGGCGACGGGGCAACTGGCGAGGGTGTATTGTATGAATCACTGAATTTTGCTGCTCTCATGAAATTGCCGATGGTGTTTGTCTGTGAGAACAACCTCTACGCGACGCATATGCCCATTCGGGATTGCCGGGTAGCGAACAATATTTATAAAATCGCCGAGCCATTTTGCATTGATTCACGTGAAGTAGATGGAAACGATATCCTGCAGGTTTATGAGGCGGGGCGGGAGGCGATTGATAAGTGCAGAAAAGGCGAGGGCCCTGTTTTTCTTGAGTGCCTGACCTACCGCTTTCGGGGGCATGTCGGTCCTGATGATAATATTCAGGGGGACCACACCGATATTCGCCCTAAGGAAGAGGTGGAACGGTGGTTGCGGAATGATCCCATAAAAAAGTTTGAGAATTATCTGGTGTCGCAGAACCTGCTCTCAGAAATTGCTTTAGATTCCATCAGAAAAGATGTGGAAAAAGAAATTGCCGACGCCCATCGTTTTGCCAAAAGCAGTTCCAGTCCCGATATCAAGGAGGTCATGAACTATGTCTTCGCATAGGAAACTGCAATACAGTCTGGCCATCAATGAAGCGCTTCATCAGATGATGTCCGCCGACTCCTCCGTTTTTCTGATTGGGCAGGGCACAAAAAGTCCTTGGTATGTGGGCAATACGGCGCAGGGACTGCTGGAAAGATTCGGAGCGAGCCGCGTAATCGATACCCCGGTTTCGGAAAATGCCATGACCGGCGCCGCCGTGGGTGCGGCGATTGCCGGGATGAGACCGGTGGTCGTCCATCCGCGGATGGACTTCATGTTTTATGCTTTTGATCCCATCGTCAACGAGGCAGCCAACTGGTATTATATGAACGGCGGCAAAGCGTCCGTGCCTGTTGTCTTCTGGGGAATCATCAATCGCGGCGGCGAGCAGGCGGCCCAACACTCTCAGGCGCTACATGCTACTTTTGCCCACATCCCGGGTCTCAAGGTCGTCATGCCTTCCACACCCTATGATGCAAAGGGTCTCATGATTGCGGCCATCAAAGATCCTAACCCCGTCGTTTTTATCGACGACCGGTTGCTCTATCGTGTTGAAGATATCGTGCCGGAAGAAATATACGAGGTCGAAATCGGCAAGGGTGTCATCCGGAGAGAAGGTAATGATGTGACCTTGGTGGCCGTCTCTTTTATGGCTCATGAATCCGTGCAAGCGGCAGATGAATTGGCAAAGCAGGGAATAGATGTTGAGGTGATTGACTTGCGTAGCGTCAAGCCGATTGATTCAGAATTGATTGTGAAGTCGGTCATGAAAACGGGCCGTCTTGTCGTCGCCGATGGCGGCTGGAAAAGTTTTGGATTGTCGGCAGAAGTTGTGGCGATTGCGTCAGAGCAGGCATTCGCTTTCTTGAAGGCGCCAGTGAAGAGGTTAGCTCTTCCTGATTGTCCCGCGCCGGCCAGTTCTGTGCTGGAAGATGCCTACTACATAAAGGCGAATGACATTGTGCAGGCGGTTCGAGAGGTATGTGGGAGGTAGGTTTTACGTGTTACATCATCGAGACCTTAGAATGGAGACTTAAATGGACTTTTTCAGAGGTCTCAGATAGCGTAGGAGTTAGGGAAAAACAATGAGTTGTAGGGTAAAGTTTGTTGAACCGGCAAAAGTGTATCGGATGATTAAAGATGAACTCGATGCGGCCTATTTTGAGGTGATGGACAAGGGCGATCTGATTGACCGGGGACAGTTGAAAAGTTTTGAAACTAATCTGGCTGCCTTCGTCGGGACAAAATATGCCGTGGGTTTAAACAGTGGCTATGACGCCTTGCACATGTCCTTGCGAGCTGCCGGTGTTGGCGCCGGCGACGAGGTCATCGTACCGGCGCACACCTTTGTGGCGACGGCGTCGGCAGTGGTCAATGTCGGCGCGAAACCGGTACTCGTCGATGTGGGGAAGGACTTCAATATCGATTGCGGTAAAATAGCAACAGCCATTACACCCCGAACGAAGGCGATTATACCGGTCCACCTTAGCGGTTATATGGCTGATATGGCCCAGGTTATGGAAATAGCAACTAAACATGGTCTCGTAGTGGTGGAGGACGCCTGTCAGAGTCTGGGAGCGAGTATGATGGGCAAGATGGGGGGTTCCTGGGGGCTGACCGGCTGCTGGAGCTTTTATCCCTTCAAAATTCTTGGCGGCTACGGAGACGGCGGGGCAATAACTACGAATGATCCTGGGGTGGCCCTGTTTGCCACCCGGATGCGGTATAATGGAGAAGACCGGGATACCGGCGAGTATCACGGGCATGGCTTTACCTGCCTCTTGGATAATCTGCAGGCGGCATTTTTGGATGTCAAGTTGCGGCATCTGCCCAGGTGGATCATCAGAAGAAAAGAAATCGCCGCGCGTTACAGGGCGGCGTTGACTGATATTCCCGACCTGCTTCTGCCTCATTACCATGACCCCCGCCGGGATCATGTCTATCAGAACTATACGGTGCGGTCCAAACAGGGGAATGATTTCTCGGAATTCATGAAGGCTAGGGGTGTGGAGGTACTAACACAATTCCGAAAACCATATTACCGTCATGAGGCCCTGCAATTGGAGGATCGAGAATTTCCTGAAACGGAGGCCCTCAGCCGTGAGGTATGTTCCCTGCCCATGAATGTTGAGATTAGCGATGAGGAAATTGATTACGTGATCGAGGTAGTCAGGTCGTTTTATGATAAACGCTGACCCATCCCCCTCCTAACCTCCCCCTTGAAGGGGGAGGGAAAAATCCACAAGAGCCCAACTTTCTCTTTTGAGGAGGGATGGAAATACTGTGGTTAGACTGACGGCAAATATTTGGTAAGGGAAGAGAGATTAAATGACTTTAAGTTTAAGTAAGCGTCACGAATGGGTGCTCCAGTCGGAGATCCGTAACATGTCCATCGAGTGTGACCGTGTGGAGGGAATAAATCTTTCCCAGGGCGTCTGCGATACCGAGGTCCCCCTCGTTGTCCGGCAAGGGGCGCAGGAGGCGATGGATCAGGGGGTGAACACCTACACCCGCTATGACGGACTGGAAGAACTGCGGAAAGCGATCGCGGATAAACAGAAAAGGTTTACCGGCATGGAAGTGGATCCCGAAGGGGAGATTATCGTCAGTTCCGGGGCGACGGGGGCCCTTTATTGCACCTGCCTTGCCCTTTTGAATCCCGGAGATGAGGTAATTGTCTTTGAACCTTTCTACGGGTACCACATCAGCACTCTTGTCGCCACGGGGGCCGTGCCTGTTTATGTTTCCCTGGAATTGCCGGACTGGTCATTCACCCGGGCATCCCTGGAAAAGGTCTTGACGCCGAGAACCAGGGCGGTAATTATCAATACGCCGGCCAATCCCTCGGGCAAGGTCTTCAGCAGGGAAGAACTTCAGGTCATCGCCGATTTTGCCGACAGCCAGGACCTGTTTCTATTCACCGACGAGATTTATGAGCACTTTCTATATGATGGGCGGCATCATTTTCCTCCCGCCCTGCTACCGGGAATGGGGGAGAGAACCATCACCATTTCGGGTCTTTCGAAAACATTCAGTATCACCGGCTGGCGGGTCGGTTATGTAATATGTGACGCGAAGTGGGCGCAAACCATCGGTCATTTCAATGATCTCGTCTATGTCTGCGCCCCGGCGCCCCTGCAGCTTGGCGTGGCGCGGGGACTCATGGAACTTGGCGCGGATTATTACGAGGGTCTCGCCCGGCAGTATCTTGTCAAGCGGGATATGATCTGCGGCGCCCTTTCCGGAGTGGGCATGTCCCCCTTCATTCCCCAGGGGGCCTACTATGTCCTGGCTGACGTATCTGCCATTCCCGGTGGGAACAGCAAGGAAAGGGCCATGTATCTGCTGCGCAAAACAGGTGTGGCCTCGGTCCCCGGTAGTGCCTTTTATAACGGCGAAGGGGGAGAATCCCTGGTCCGTTTCTGTTTTGCCAAAGACGACCCCATCCTTGCGGAAGCCTGTGCCCGGATAAAAAAAATACAACTTTGATCCTTCCATGAAGAAACTTATCTTTAACCGTCACTTCTACTACATGCTTTTCATCGACGCTGTCCTGGTCGGTGTATCCTATGTCTGTGCCTACCTCCTCCGTTATGACGGGAATTTGCCTGATTATGAATGGCAACGGATTATCCATATTTTGCCCTACTTGGTGGCAATGAAACTGACCTACTTTGCCCTCTTCGGTCTCTACCGCGGCATGTGGCGATACACAAGTCTGGAGGACATGAAAAGCGTTCTTAAGGCGACGGTTGTCTCGTCCCTGACTTTGGTTTTGGCCGTTCTGTACATCTACCACTTTTATGGATATTCCCGGGCCGCCTTCATTATTGACTGGCTATTGACCATTCTTTTCATCGGCGGCGTCCGGATCGGTGTGCGCCTGCTGTTGACCAACAACATTGCCTCCTTCTGGAGGCTGGCAAAGAAAGGGCGTTTGGATAAGCGGTTATTGATTATTGGGGCCGGCGCCGCCGGAGAGAAGGCCATCAGGGAAATTATTGAAAATCCGGGGCTTAAATTCAAACCAGTGGGCTTCCTCGACGATGACACCCAAAAGCAGGGGAAAGCCATTCATGGCGTCCTCATTCTGGGAGCGGTTGATGAAATCGCTCAACTGAGCGAGGACTTTGATGAAATCCTCATTGCTATTCCCTCTGCGAAGGGCGAGCAGATGCGGCGAATCGTTAAATTCTGCGAAGAAACAGGCAAGCGCTTCCGGACGATGCCCAGCATCGGGGAACTTATTGACGGCAAGGTATCCGTCAAGGCCCTTCGGGAGGTCCGTATTGAGGATATTCTGGGACGGGATGAAGTACACCTGGAGAAGGACTTATTGCGTAAATCCTACGCGAGCAAGCGTGTCTTGATTACCGGAGCGGGTGGTTCGATTGGCAGCGAACTGGTCCGGCAGGTCTGCCAGTATCGCCCGGAGGTCCTGGGGTTGCTGGATTTCAGTGAATTCAATCTCTTCAAGATAGATATGATGTGCCGGCAGCATTTTCCAGGAATTCAGTTGCAGACATATCTGACCGATATTCGCGACCTGCGGGTAGTCCGGCGGACCATTGGCGATTTCAGGCCCGAGGTAATTTTACATGCGGCGGCTTACAAGCATGTTCCTCTTCAGGAAATCCATCCCCGGGAAACGGTTTATAACAATGTTATCGGTACCCGCAATCTGGCCCTGACGGCAACGGAAGCGGGGGTGGAGCGCTTTGTCCTGGTATCGACGGACAAGGCGGTACGGCCGACGAACGTTATGGGAGCGGCAAAAAGGGTTGCCGAAATGTTTCTGGCCTCTTTGAATGACCAGTCGCAGACTCGCTTTATTTCGGTACGTTTCGGAAATGTCCTGGGAAGTTCCGGATCGGTTATCCCGATATTTCAGCAACAAATCAGCCAGGGTAAACCGGTAACGGTGACCCATCCGGAGGTAACACGCTATTTTATGAGTATTCCCGAAGCGGCGCAGTTGATTTTACAGGCCGTGGCCATGGGGCAGGGCGGGGAAGTATTCATCCTGGATATGGGCAAACCCGTGAAAATTGTCGATATGGCGAGAGACGTGATTCGCCTCCACGGCTTTGAGCCGGATCGAGATATCCCCATTGAATACATCGGTTTGCGCCCCGGCGAGAAGCTCTTCGAGGAGTTGATTACCGCTGGCGAGGGCATTACGCCAACGTCGCACGCAAAAATTAAGGTTATCCGGGGGAACCACGGCGATTTTCAGATCCTGAGTACGGCGATCGAAGAATTGATCCGCGTTGCCGACACCTTTGATGATGAGGCTATCAAAAGCAGGCTGCACGCCATCGTTCCTGAATACACACCGCAATGATCATCGGCCAGCATTTTGAACTGCCGCGCAGTCCTCGGAATATTCTCATCATTCAATTAGGCGATATAGGCGACGTCGTCTGGTCGATACCAACTTTTTGGGCGGTTAAAAATGCCTACCCAGATGCAAAACTATCCCTCCTGGTCCGGGAGGGGTTTGGCAACCTGTTCGATGCCGACCCAGCCGTAAAACAGGTATTCGAGGTAAAGCAGTATCATGGATCTTTAGTCGTTAGATTACGGGCGCAGGTGGCTTTCCTGAAAAGTGTGAGGAAGGGCGGCTTTGATCTCGTTTTTGATCTCCGCACTGACGAGCGGGGGGCTTTTATGGCCAGACTGACCGGGGCGCCTTTCCGCGCCTCCCTGGTATGCCGGGAAGGACCTTTTTACCGGAATCGACTTTTTTCCCACCTTATTTTTCCGGCCAATGAAAATATCCGCGTCCGTTTCGGAGCTGCGGAACAATCCCTCCGGATTATCCGGGGATTCGGAATTTCTACGGGAGATACGGTACCGAAGTTATTTGTCGAACCGGAAACCCTGGGAAGAATGAAAAAGCTCATAGACAAGCATGGTGTTTATTCCCAGGCCCAAGACGATGTTTCAACCGATTTTGTTACCGTAAACCCTTTTTCGCGCTGGTCTTACAAAGAGTGGCCGTTGGACAACTGGGTTGCCATCGGTGCGTGGTTGTGGTCGGAATATCGCATTCCCGCTGTCATTGTCGGGTCGGCGATGGAGAGAGCGCGGGCGGAAGCGCTGGTGAAAAGCGGGAGCGGCGTCGCGAAAATTTACAATATGGCAGGTGAAACAAACCTGGCAGAGTTAGCGGCTCTATTGAGCCTCAGTCGTCTGCATGTGGGGGTGGACAGCGCCGCCCCACATATTGCTGCCGCGGTAGGAACGCCCACCATCACTCTTTACGGACCGTCCGACTGGCGGGACTGGGCGCCGGTGGGGGAACAGCACCAAGTGGTAACCTTGGATATGGATTGCTCACCCTGTCATCAAAAAGGCTGCGATGGTCAAGGACGCAGCCGATGCCTGGAAAACATGAGCGTCGGCCAGGTACAAACGGCGATTATGCGAGCGGTTTCGCCTCGTCAATGAGCATGATCGGGATGCCTTCCCTGATTTCATAGAGCAGCTTGCAGGAATGGCAGATTAAGCCATTATGAGCTTCGTTGAGGACAATATCTCCCTTGCATTTGGGACAGGCCAGAATTTCAAGTAATTCTTTACTTATTGTCATAGTTTCTCCTTTTTCTATCCCGCCTAAGCAGTTTCAGTCTTTTTCCCCAATTTTTCCTTAACCCTTTCCAAGACTTCTTCCACGGTAATTCTCTCCATACATTCCCTTGTAGGGCACTGCTTCAAGAAGCAGGGGCTGCACGGCAGCGCCTTGCTGATCACAGTGTGATTGGGTCCGTAAGGACCAGTCCGCCGTGGATCCGTAGGCCCGAAAAGAGCTACGACGGGTGTGCCGACTGCAACGGCGATATGCATCGGTCCGGAGTCGGTGGTCACGACTACGGCGGCTTGCCGGTAAAGACATGCCAGATCCTTTAACGTTGTTTGTCCGGCCAGATCAACGACCTTTGTTGTTTTAGCTTTCCCGATAATCGATTCGGCATAGGGTTTTTCATGGATGCTGCCCGTTATGACGACAGGAATATTCAGTTCTCTGGTGATCCTGTCTGCCAACATGGCGAATCTATCTTCCCGCCAGAGCTTGGTATCCCATAAGGCCACCGGGTTTATGGCCACAAAGGTCTCATCGATGTCAAGATGACTTTTATCCAGCAGTGCCGATACTTTCTGAATGTTGCTATCATTAGAGGGGATGAGAAACTCGGGAGCGTTCACTCCATCTGCTTCCCCTCTTTTGGTCCCCAGGTAGGCCGGAAAATCCAGATATCGGTCCACGGCATGTTTGCCCATATCTTCCGGGATCTTTTCGGTGTAAAATAACCCGCTCCCTTCCTGCATGCTATCGAAACCCAGTTTTCTGGCGCCTCCGCTCAGCCAGACGAATACGGCGCTTTTGAAGAGTCCGTGAAAGTCGATGACCAGGTCATAGGGACGATCTCTCAGGGCATTTATAAAGAGCCTTATTTCCCTTATATTATTTCTGAAATTTCCCCTTTTTAAATCCTGCTGCCAGTGCTTCCGTCGTGAAACAAGGGTACGATCCAGATAGGGATGTCCCTCGATAAGATCGGCGGCCGCCTCTTCGATAACCCAGGTGATGTGGGCTTGCGGGTAGAGACGTCGCAGGGCCGCAAGTGAGGGCAGGGTATGGACCACGTCTCCGATGGCGCTGAGTTTGACAATCAGAATATTCACGACGTTTTTCTGTCCCTGAGTAACCACTTGACCGCCGCAAGGATATCCTTAGCAATATAATCCGGGTGGGTTGATCCCATGTCGACGACCTTTCCGTAGCCCGTCCGGACGAGGATTCCTTTTGCTCCCGCCCTTTGTCCCACTTCCACGTCCTTGGGCATATCACCGATCATGTATGACTTGCCAAGATCTATATCCAAATCTTCCGCCGCCTTCAAAAGGAGCCCCGGTTCCGGCTTCCGGCAGGAGCAGAGTTGCCGGTATTCACCAATGCCCTCAGTTGGGTGGTGGGGACAGAAATAAAAACCATCGATTACCGCTCCTTTACCAAGGAAAAGACCGCACATTTCTTCATGAACCCTGTCGACGAAAGCTTCGTCAAAAAATCCCCGCCCAATGCCTGACTGGTTGGTGATCACCACCGTTTTCATCCCGCTTTGATTGACCAATCTCACTGCCTCAAAGGCCTCGGGAAACACACGAAGTTTCTCGAGGCTGTCCAAGTACCCTACCTCTTCATTGATTGTTCCATCTCTGTCAAGAAAAACCGCTGTGTACTTGTTCATTGTTAAATATCTAAGTTTTTATAGCTTGACGAACGGCGGCTACCACCTCATCAACGCCGATGAGGTTCATGCACCGAAAATCCGTTGGGCAGACGGTCTTCAGGCAGGGGCTGCAATCCACGGGTTTCCGGACGATGATATTCTTATCACCGGGGGGAGATGTGGTGACAGGGTTCGTCGAGCCAAAAATCGCCACGGTTGGTACATCCAGGGCGCCGGCAACGTGCATCAACCCCGAATCATTGGTAATGAAGGCATGGCAGCGGGCGATGAGGGACATGACTTCCCGGACCGAGGTCGTCCCGGCGAGATTCAAACAATGGCCCTGAATCCTCGCGGCAATGGCGTCTGTGACATCCCGGTCCTGCTTGCTCCCGAAGAGGACGATCGTTGCCCCATATTCCCTGATGATCTCCGCCGCAACGGCGGCGAAGCGATCCAGCGGCCATCTTTTGGCGGGACCGTAGGCAGCGCCTGGGGCCATACCTATGATTAGTTGATGCTGGCTCTCCGGTATTTTTAACCATCCATCTGCCAGTGAGCAGGTGTCCGGCCGCAGGTCCAGGCGGAGATTTCGTCCCGCGGATTTGCATTCGAGGGCCTTGACCATTTCCAGGTAATAATCAATCTGATGGATCTTGCGGATAGCCGGTGTCCGACGAACAGAATGGGTCAGAAGCCATCCCCGGGCGTCGGAGTTATAACCTGTGCGGATAGGAATCCCAGCCAGACGGGCAATAATGGCGGCCTCAATGGCGTTTTGGAGAAGGATTGCCATGTCGAAACAGTATTGGCGAAGCTCACCTGCGAGGCGGATTTTACCGAAAGGACCTTGATGGCGGCCTGGGTCTTCGAAGTTCAGAATCCGGTCAACATCGTTCGATTCCCTATATATGTCAGCTACCCATGGTTTGGCAAGGATGGAGACCCGCGCCTGTGGCCAGGTCCTGCGGATAGAGGCGACAGCAGGCAGGGTCATGACGGCGTCGCCAATCCAGTTTGTACCCCGAACAAGGATCTCCCGAATACCTTCGCGAGGAAGGCGTTTGTTGCCCCGGACAATCAGCGGTGCGGATATTTGAAAGTCTCGCAAAATTTTAACCCCATCCCCACCCCGACCCTCCCCTTGAAGGGGAGGGTGCTGCAGGGGAACTTTAATCTCTGTACACATCTCCAACCTTCCCGTGAAGGGAAAAGAGCTACATGGGAAATTACATTTCGGTACTCATCCTTGCACAGAAGGGTGTAAAATAAATTTATGGTTAACAATTTTGCATTGCTACCCGATGCTCCCAACAACGCCCCGACCATCTCCTTAAAGAGGAGGAAGCTACAGGATATATTTTACTCTTTTTGGCACAGTTTCGTTTTCCAGCGCTGGTGGAGCCAGAACCACTGCTCGGGATATCGCCTCACCATGGCTTCGACGACTTTCGTGAAGCGCTGGGTATTGGTAAAGAGGTCTTTTTCATAATCGCCCGTGTCATCGATCCAGACTGCTTCCTGGATGATGAAACGGTATCTTCCGTCGGGCATTCGGGGCATAAAGGCCGGGATCACCGGTGCCCCGGTGCGCATAGCCAGGACGGCCAGTCCCACGGCAGTACAGGCCGGTCTCCCGAAAAAGTCCACAAAAACACCCTCCCGTGCCGAAACATTTTGATCACTCAGGATACCGAGGGCATTGTTTCCTCCCAGAAGACGGGTTATTGTCTTGCCGGAGCCGCCCTTGGGAATAACCGTGTTGCCGTTAAGCGTCCTTACCCAGGCGGTGAGGTTTTCGAGCACCGGGCTATCCAAGGGACGGTAGACGATATTCATGGGTTTTCTGACCATAGGGAACGCCACCGTCATCATCTCCCAGTTGCCGAAATGGGCGACGATCGAGAGTAATCCCTTGCCCTTGGCAAAGGTCTGGTCAATGTTCTCCAGACCCTCGAATTCTACCCACTCATGAACATTATCCCTGGTAATATAGGGGATCTCGAAGAAATCCGCTGCGACGAGACCCAGATGGCGATAAACACCTTTGGCGATCCGGATTAGTTCTTCCACGTCCTTTTCCGGATAAGCCCGGTGGAGATTGTGGAGGGTGATCAGGCGCTGTTTTGCCGAGAGATGGTAAAACAGCCGTAACAGGCCCTGGAAGAAAAGCCTTCGCCAGGATAAAGGGACGCATTTGAAAAGAAATATAATAATACTTGTGGATCTTTCTTTTTTCATCTTCTCAATAGATTTGTCAGGGTATCAAGAAAAGTTCTTTCATTAAGATCCATCTGAAGCCCGACTCTCAGGATGACGATTTTCTGATAAAAATCTTGAAATTTAAAAAGTTTCACCCCGTCTTTTTCTGTTGTTATCAGCATTTCCGCATTCAAGGTTTTCGCTTCCCCGGCGATTGCCTGCACGTCGTCTCGCTTGTAGAAATAATGATCGGGAAAGGCAAGGAATTTTATGATCTTTGCCCCCAGTTCCTCCAGGGTGGTGCGAAATTTGTCGGGTGCGGCGATACCGGTAAAGGCAAAGACCTTCTTGCCCTGAAGCGCATTGAGAGGAAGAATTTGATTGCTCTTTCCATGAATGATTTCAACTGGATGATATCGTGCTCGGAAAACAGGTGTGCTATCAGGTACGGCTGGTTTTGTCCGTTCTTTCTCTAGCTTCGAAATTCCCGTTTTTACAATGATATCAGCCCGGTTGAGGGCGGTTGGCGGTTCACGCAGGGGTCCAGCGGGGAGCAGGCACCCGTTGCCGAAAGGTCTATCCTCATCCAGCAGTACAATATTGACGTCCCGATAGAGCCGCCGGTGCTGGAAAGCGTCATCGAGAACAAGGACATCGGCGCCAAATTTTTCGATGGCCAATTTGCCCGAAACGAAGCGATCAGGACCGGTAACTACAGGAATACCAGGGGTAGCCGCAGCGATCAAAACCGGTTCATCGCCTGCCTCTTCGGGACTCAGGAGGATGCCTACTCCATCGGAGACGATATTGCCGCTGGTTGTCAGGCGGCCTCCATAGCCCCTGCTCAGGACGGCGGGGCGGAAATCGTGCGCCGCTTTCAATCCGTTGGCGGTGAGGACCGTCATGGGCGTCTTGCCTGTGCCTCCAGCGGTAATATTACCGATACTAATCACTGGACGGGGGAGTTTAACCTGCTTGAAAATGCCTCGATCATAGAGGTGATTCCTGAATGCCACAATCATCCCGTAAAGAAGGGATAAAGGCAGCATAGAGATCAGGAAAGGATGGGTCGGTGTCAGCGGCCTTTCCGGATACCAGTATTGCCCAAGTTTAGTATGTAGACGATTCATTGCTGATCAGGTAAGGGTCAAGATTATGGCATAACAGCGGAAAAATGGTTCGCAAGCTGCAGCGAAGCCATTTTCCAACGGTCTCAGGTCAGCGAGGATTAGATGATAAATCGTCATCTTCGCTGAATTGCATCTGGTAGAGCTTGAAATATTCGCCTTTTCTCTCAAGAAGATATTCGTGTGTTCCTTCCTCGACGATCCGGCCGTTAATCAGGACAATGATCCGGTCAGCGTTTCTGATTGTCGAGAGGCGATGGGCGATCACCAGGGTGGTCCGGCCGGCCATAAGGTTATCCAGGGCCTTTTGTACCTCGATTTCCGCCTCGGTGTCGAGGGAGGAGGTGGCCTCATCGAGGATGAGAATCGGGGCATCCTTGAGGATGGCCCGGGCAATGGAAATCCGTTGCCTCTCGCCGCCGGAAAGTTTCGTTCCCTGTTCCCCGATAATGGTATCATATCCCAGGGGAAGCTGCATGATGAAGTCGTGGGCGTATGCGGCCTGGGCAGCCCGGATAATTTCTTCCTCGCTCCTCTGAATATCTCCGTAGGCAATGTTATTCTTTACCGTGTCATTAAAGAGTATGGTCTGTTGCGTCACCATCGCAATTTGCTCGCGGAGGGATTCGATGGTAACGTCCCTCACATCATGCCCGTCGATCAATATCCGTCCGGCCGAGACATCGTAAAAACGGGGGATGAGGTTTACCAGGGTGGTTTTCCCGCCGCCGCTCATACCGACAAAGGCCACGACCTCGCCGGACTTGATGGACAGGTTGATGTCTTTCAGAACGGGCGTCTCCTCGTAGCGGAAGGTGACGCTTTCGACATCAATGCCCCGGGAAATTTTCGTGAGAGAGACCGCCCCCATGCTGTTTTTGATCTCCGGTTCCATATCAATGAGGCTGAATACCCGCTGGGCTCCGGCTATACCCTGTTGGATCGTATTATTCATGTTTGTCAGGCGTTTAACCGGTTCATACAGCATGATCAGGGCGGTCAAAAAGGAGAAGAATGTCCCTGGCGTGGCGCCGCCCTTGATTACCTGGAGGCCGCCATAAAGGATAATCGCGGCGATGCCGACCCCCCCAAGAAACTCCATGAAGGGACTTGATGCGGCATTGATTGATACCGCCTTGATATTAAGTTTGAAAAAACGTTCGTTCTCTTCGGAAAATCTCCTGTTTTCATAGTCTTCCATGCCGAAGGCCTTGACTATTCTCGTGCCGGAGATTGTTTCGTGAAGCAGAGTCGTCAGGGTTCCCATGGTAATCTGGGTGCGGGTGGCCACGCTGCGCATCTTCTTTCCGAATTTTGCGATGGGATAGATGATCAGAGGAAAGACGAACATGGCGATGACCGCCAGTTTCCAGTCCCGATAAAAAATTACAAATATGAGACCGATCAGCGTAAAGGAGTCCTTGAACATCGTGGTCACGGCATCCGAAACGGCTCCCTGAAGCGTTCCGGCGTCGTTGGTGATCCGGGACATTAAAACCCCGGTCGGATGTTTTGTAAAAAAAGAAAGGGACTGTTTTTGAATCTGCTGGTAGAGCCTGCTACGCAGATCGGCCACTACCCGGAGGCCGATGTAGTTCATCAGAACCATTTGTCCATAACTGCACAACCCCTTGGCCGTATATATGAAAATGACGACAATGGGAATCCAGATGAGCATCTGGGCGTCTTTTTTCAGGAAGATACCGTCCAGCGCCGGTTTGACGAGAAAGGCGAGGCCCGAAGTGGAGGCACCGACGACGAGCATGCACAACAGGGCCAGAAAAAATTTGCCGCTATGAGGTTTTGCCAGCGCTAAGAGGCGCTTGAAGACATCCATCTTAAATTATCTCCAGAGCTGATTGGGCAGCCCGTTGCGCTGCCCCCGGAGTTCCCAGTTTCTCTCTGATCCCGGACAGGTCCTTCCGGATCCGCATTTTTTTTTCTTCATCGGTCAGGATTGCCAAGAGCTCCTTTGCCATCTGCTCCGGATTGGCATCCCTCTGGATCAACTCCGGGACGACAGTTTTCCCGGCAATGATATTTGCCAGACCGATATGGCTCACATTCACGAATAGCCGTCCCATCAGAAAGGAAAAAGGTGACATCTTATAGGCAATTATCATGGGTGTACCAATCAAAGCGGTTTCCAGTGTGGCAGTACCCGAGGCGACCATGGCCGCATCACAGACGGCCAAAACATCGTAGATCTCGTTGTGGATTATCTTTATATCCAGCTCATTATGGTAAGACTGGAGCACTTCGGCGATATAATCCTGATCCAGGGTATCGGCCAAAGGGAGAACAAACTGAACTGCCGGAAGTTTTTCCTTTAAAATCAAGGCTGTTTTGATCATTTCCGGAAGCAGTTTTGTGACCTCGTTCAACCTGCTCCCTGGCAGGATGCCGACGGTGGTCGTTCCGTCCTTAAGATTGAATTTATTCAGTGCCTCCGGTTTCGTATAGCAGGTTTTTACAACATCGAGGAGTGGATGTCCAACGAATACCGCATCCACCCCGGCCTGATGATACATCTCGGCTTCAAAGGGCAGGATGACGGCCATTTTTGTTACGTATTTCTTGATCTGCCCGATTCTTCCCCGGCGCCATGCCCATACCTGGGGACTTATGTAATAAAATACCTTGAAGCCTCTCTTTGTTGCCGCCTTTGCCAGAGGCATGTTGAAATCCGGATAATCGATCAGGATAACCAGGGCCGGGCGCTCCACAAGAAGGGATTTCTTCAGCTCTCTCATTACCCGCAGGATCATGGCTAATTTGGAGAATACCTCGGTCAGGCCGACGACAGCCATGTCTGCGACGTCGGCGATCTGCCGGACTCCCGCCGCTTTCATCTTCCGGCCCCCGACGCCATAGAATTCCAGAGAGGAATCAAGTCTCTGCATAGCCCGGACGAGATTGGCTCCATGAAGATCACCCGAGGCTTCACCGGCAACGATCATGATTTTCCTGGGGTCAGACTTGCTTATTGACATTGACGGTGGATATCGATAAGCAAATCTGACCCCATCCTTGCCTTTGCCTTTTCCATCTCCCCGGAAATGTTCAAGGCCAATTCCAGGGCGTCCCGACCATCTTTGCCGGTTACCAAAGGCGTTGAGCCGTTCCGGACGGAATTAACAAACGAGCGTATCTCTTCTTCCAGGGGGTCATGCTGGATCACTTCCACGGCATTGCTGACGATATCCAGTTTCCCTTTTCCCCCAATTTTTTTGCTAAGGGAAACAAGATCCCGCTTACTGTAGTCGACGGCATGATAACCTTCAATGCCGAAGAAGCGGATTTTCTGCATGGTTTTTCCCGTGACCCGGCTAGCTGTAATATTGGCGACACAACCGTTCTTGAATTTCAGGCGCACATTGGCAATATCCGCCTGCTCGGAGAGAACCGAAACACCCACGGCGTCGATTGCCTCGATGGGCGACTTTACAAAATGAAGAATAATGTCGAGGTCATGGATCATGAGATCGAGAATGACATCCACATCCGTTCCTCTTTCGAAGAAGGGATGGAGGCGATGAGCTTCGATGAAGAGGGGTTTGTTTATTACCTTGGCTAAAGCGATTACCGCCGGATTGAATCTTTCGACGAACCCGACCTGAAGGAGTGCCTGGTTTCTTTCCGCGACGGCAATCAGTTCGTCAGCCTCATGGAGAGCGACAGTGATCGGCTTTTCCAGCAGGACATGAACGCCGGCATCAAGGAAGGTTTTGGCCGTCTCATAATGAAACGGCGTCGGGACGGCAATACTGACGGCATCTACAGTGCCGAGCAAATCACGGTGATCAGAGTAGGGACGACAGCCATACTGCTGGGCGGCTTGGCATGCCCTGTCCTCAATGACATCTGCTGCCGCCGTAATTACGCAGCCTTCCAGGTTACGGTACTTTTGCAGATGGTAATTGCCAAGATGGCCGATGCCAATTACTCCGATACGGATGTCTTTCATTACCGGCAGATGCCTCGCTGTGAGTTCTGAATGAAATCAACGAACTGACGAACTTCGGGGATATCGGCCACTTCCGTTTTCACCTTCGCGATTGCCGTTTTCAGCAACAGCGATGATCTGAAAACAAGGCGGTAGGCCTGCTTCAATGACTGGATTGTCTCGGAGGAGAAGTTTCTCCGTTTGAGGCCGACCATATTGAGGCCGTATAGCTTGGCCATATTCCCTGAAGCCATGACAAAGGGAGGGACGTCTTTGGCGACGGCGGAGCAGCCTCCGATGATGCAATGGGCGCCGATGCGGGTGAACTGATGGATACCCGTTAGCCCCCCGATGATGGCGTTATCCTCGACGTGGATGTGGCCAGCCAGGTTGGCGGCATTGGCCATGACAATACGGTTGCCAAGTTTGCAATTGTGGGCGACATGACAATAGGCCATCAACAGGTTGTAATCTCCCATAATGGTTACCCCGATATCTGCCGAGGTTGCCCGGTGAATCGTTACATACTCCCGGATCGTGTTGTAGTTCCCAATGATTGTCCGGGTTGCTTCTCCTTTGAATTTCAGGTCCTGGGGGACGGCGCCGATGGAGGCGAACTGAAAAATTCGGCAGCCCTTACCGATATCCGTTTGACTATCAATGACTACATGAGGCCCGATAACCGTGTTTTTACCGATGTTTACATCAGAACCGATAATAGCGTAGGGGCCAATTTCTACGCCCTCCTCCAGATGGGCTTCCGATGAGATGATGGCGGTGGGATGGATCTTCATGGGTTAGCTTTTTCCCCTTCCTTTTCCTTGATAATTCTTTCAAGAACTTCGACGCGTCGGTTGAGCGCGTTGATTTTATTTCTCATCTCCGGTAGCTTGGGAAGAGTTGTAACCACCCTTCGCCATTCCCGGTAAGGCTGCTGGGGCGACCCGGCGCAAATCTGTCCAGGGGGGATATCCTTATGGATACCGGCTCCTGCAGCAATCATGGCATGGTCTCCTATGTTGAGGTGACCAACTACCCCGGCCTGACCGCCGATCATGACGCTTTCCCCGATTTTTGTGCTGCCGGAAATACCGACCTGGGCGACAATGATCGAGTTCGCTCCGATCACAACATTGTGAGCGATCTGAACCATATTATCGATTTTGACGCCCTTTTGTATCCATGTTCTCCCGATGGTCGCCCGATCAATAGTTGTATTGGCACCGATCTCGACATCATCATCGATCTGGACTACTCCCACCTGGGGAATCTTCCGGTTCTCCTGTCCCGGCATGGCGAAACCAAAACCATCGCTGCCAATAACCACTCCTGCATGGAGAGTGACCCGTTTGCCGATGATACATCCCCGGTAAACCGTCACATTGGGATAAAGGACAGATCCCTCGCCAATAGTAACATCGCAATCGATAACGACGCCGGGATAGAGGATGGCATCTTTTGCGATCCGGGTCCGGGCGCCTATATAAACATGCGGAAAGATCGAGGCCTCAGCGGATACAAGGGCGTTTTCTCCCATGAATGCCAGGGAGTGGATGCCTGCCTTTGGATTTGGTCGCCCATGAAAATATTCAAGCAGTTTCCCGAAGGCAACATAGGGATCCGGGACCACGAGCAGGTTCTTACCTGCGTTTTCGGTCCCCGGTTTTACTAAGATAGCGGAAGCTTTTGTAGTTGCAAACTTCTCCTTGTATTTGGGGTTGGCGAAAAACGAAATTTCCCCGTCTTCCGCCTCATCGAGACCATTAATCCCGCTGATCAGGACACTGGCGTCACCAATGATCTTACCGTCCAGCAGGACGGCCAGTTCGTTTAAAGTCTTTTCCAAGAACATGCTACCTTGTTTTTTTGAGTTTGTTGAATTCCTGAGTGACCCTTTGCGTCAGGTTATTGTCCTTGGCATGATAGGCAATGGTAGGGTTGCTCAGATCCATGATGAGGGTGTAGCCTTCCTTATCCCCGATACTGCTTACGATCTTCATGATTTCCGGGACGTTTTTGGACAGGAATTCCTGGCGACGACCCTGAATGTCTTCATTGGCGTCTTTGACCAGGTCCTGATAATCTCGGAACTTTTTCTGGTAGGCCTGCTCCTTGTCTTTCATGGCTTTTTCGGTTAGGACGGGGCGCTGCTTTTCCAGTTCATCCTTCAGCCGCTGTAGTTCCTTTTCCTTGTTCTGGATGGTCGTTCTGGTTTTCTCATAACTCTTTTTGAGATCTTCGCCGGTGACCTTGCCGACGTCAGAGTTCATCAAGACTTCTTCCACATTAACAAAGCCGATTTTTTCGGCGTTTGCTAATTGAGCATCCCCCAGAGTCAGGGAAAAGACAAGACCAACCACCATTGCACAAAATAGATATTTTCTCACGATAACCCTCCAGATATATTAATCATTACATCATCATACCAATCGTAAACTCCCAGCGACTCGGGTCCTCGCCATCCTTCCGGTCTAAAACATATCCCCATTCAAGTCGTAGCGGTCCGGCGGGAGAATACCAGCGGATACCCGCCCCGGCGGTTTGCCGCATATCTCCGAGATGATACCCCCCGTCCCAGGCGTTGCCCGTATCATAAAAGACGACGCCCTTCATACCGGCATTTTTAATGAGTGGAAAAACGTAATCAGCGTTGAAGCACAGCATAGTCGTGCCGCCGATCAGGTCGCCCGTAATCGGGTCTCTCGGCCCGACATCTCTTAAACCTCTCAAGGTGCCTATTCCGCCGAGGTAATATCTTTCATAAACGGGAAGCTGTTTGTCCTGGTTGGGTTGTAGATAGCCGATTCGTCCCCGGATGTCAAAGACGGTCTCTAACGGTAATGGGAAGAACCATGCCGTAGTGCCCGTATATTTGGTAAAACTTGTATTTCCCCCCAACGGTCCGCCGGCCTGGAGAATCGTGCCTGCGTTTTTCGAACCGGTGGTGGGGAAGAAGTTGTCGTCTGTCGTGTCCCGGGAGAGGGTAAATCCCGCACTGCTGGTCAGGGAGGTTCCTGCCTGCTGCTGGATATAACTGGAGGCGTAGGTCGAAATATTTTGCACATCCGTCCATGCCAAGGTATAGGAGATGTATCCCATAATTTTCTCCCAGAGGGGATATCCGAAAACGGCGCCAAAGCCCTTCGTACCCAGGTCGTAGGTGTCGTAGCTGCGGGTAGAATTCCAGAGATCGAACTTACTCCACAAGGGAATGTCAAAGAGCCATGGTTCAGTAAAGGACAGATCATACATACTGGACACCGAGCCAAGATTGGCCTTCAGGCTCAGGGACTGCCCCCGGCCGAAGAGGTTCTCCTGGGACACCTGGGCCATGACCATCGCCCGGTCCAGGGCGCTATACCCGGCACCCATGCTGACCATACCCGTCGGTTTTTCCTTGACGCGGATATTGACATCGGCAAGGGTGTCATCGGGACCCTTTTCGGATTGAAAATCCACTTCCTCAAAATACCTCATCCGCATCAGATTCTTGTAGCTGTCTTTAAGATTCGTACTGCTGTAAAGATCTCCTTCCGTGATCAAGAGGGCTCTCCTGATGACCTTGTCCCGTGTCTTGGTGTTTCCCGATAGAGATATCCGGTTGAAATAAACCGTATTACCTTTCTTGATCTGATAGGTAACGTCTACGGTAAGATCCTTGTCGTTGACTCTCGTCATGGGAGATACATCGGCGTAAGCATAGCCTTCGTCATTACAGGCCTGGGTCAGCAGTTCCATATCTTTAATGATGGCCCCGCGATCAAAATTATCCTGTTTTCTGATATTCAATTTACCCATGAGTTCTGAACGGCTTGTCTTCAAAGAGTCGCCCCCAATGTCCACCCTGCCGATTTTGAACCTCCGGCCTTCGGTGATGGGAATCTTGATGTAGATGCCTTTTTTGTCGAAGCTGATATTCGGATCACCCACGTGGGCGTTGATAAACCCGTTATTCAGGTAAAAGGCATTGATTTTGTTGACGTCCTGTTTGAGATCTTCTTTTTTGAGGAGGCCCGAATCGGTAAAGTAATGAAAAAACCCCTGTTCTTCGGTCTTCATCAACCCCTTCAGCTCTTTTTCCCGGAAAGACTGGTTTCCCTCGAAAGAGATCTTTTTGATGTAGATCTTGTCATTTTCCTTGATGTTGAAGATGATACGAATGTCTTTTTCTTTTATCTTCTCGGCAGTATAGGTGATTTCGGCGTTGTAATAGCCCTTGTTATCATAAAGGGTTTTGATCTTCTCGATCGAAGAGGTAATCTTTTCCCGATTCAGGGCCTGGCGGGGCTTGAAAGTCAAGGCGGCTTCAATGTCTTTGGTATCAAGCTTCTTGTTTCCCTTGATTTGAATATCCGTGATGAGCCCCTTTTCTTTCACGATGAAGGTAATGACCCTGCCGTCTGCCGTCTCCGTGACGTCGGCTACGACATCGTCAAAATATCCAAGTTTGTAGATTGCCTTTATGTCATCGTTAAGACCGCTTTCGGAGTATAGACTTCCCTGGGTGCTCTTGAGTACCTGATTGATGGCGCTGCTTTCAATCTTATTGTTTCCCTGAAAGCTGATGCGGGCGATCCGTTGGGTTGCCGATATCTTGATCAGGATGTCCCCGCGCAGTTGGGCGGCCATGGAAGAGATGCTTTCCGGACCTTTACCCTGTGCAGAATATGGCGGCAGAAATTTGCCGGCGGTTACGTCATAGATCCTGACATCCACATTCAGCCTTTCCCCTAATTCGGTCAGGGTGCCGGAGACAACGTATGTTGCCCCCGTGAGCTTGCCCATAGCGGCGATGGTTGCGTCATCCGCTTTTCGATCCGCCATGAGCTGCATGATATTTTCCTTGGGGGTGAGCCGAACATTTTTTGCCTTATTCAACTCTCGGGCAAGGCTGTCATAAAGTGCCCCCTGCAGAAAGGCTGCCGAACTCTTACTGTACACGGTGAAGGGCAGCAGGGTTACCTTAATGGGTTCGGCTGCCGGGCTAACTGCCGGGTGAAGAAAGATCATCGCCAACATAAAGATGATCCAGCCAATGGATGCCGCCGCTATTTTATGTCGATGAGATGTCATATGTCCTTCCATCGCGGAGACCGACTCTTTTTTGCATGCGGTCCGCCAAGCTTTTGTTATGGGTGACCACCACCAACGTAATTTTTTTTGAGATATTTAGTTCTAACAGAATATCTTCTATCTTCTTTCCTGTTTCCGTGTCAAGGTTTCCTGTAGGTTCATCGGCAAGAAGAATATCGGGTTCCATGACCAAAGCTCTGGCGACGGCTACCCGCTGTTGCTCCCCCCCGGAAAGCTCGCCGGATTTATGGGTGAAACGGTGACCGAGACCGACGCTTTGCAGGAGAGTTTCTGCCCGCTGTTTCGCCTCTCTGCGGGAAAGGCCATGAATCAGGGCCGGCATCATGGTGTTTTCCAGGGCGCTGAATTCGGGTAGCAGATTGTGGAGCTGAAAGACAAAGCCGATCTTCCTGTTCCTGAACACGGCAATTTTATTATCATCCCAGGAGAAGATGTCGATATCGTCAAAGAGGACTTTCCCGGAAGTGGGATGATCCAGGGCGCCCAAGATATGGATTAAGGTGCTTTTCCCGGCCCCGGAGACTCCCAGCATGGCCAGGGACTCCCCCCTCCGGATTTCGAGATTCAAGCCCTTTAAGACCTCGATATGGTTTCCGTCCTTGATAAATGTTTTTTTCAGGTCGTTAACCCGGATCACTAATCGTACCTCAAAGCTTCTGCCGGATCCAGTCGTGAGGCGCGTAGCGAGGGATAGATAGTCGAGAGGAAGCAGATCGTCATGGCGCCGATGATGATCATGGCGACATCGCCATAATTAACCTTCGAAGGCAGTTCCGTCAGATAGTACACATCTGACGGGAGGATTTTTATACCAAGAAGACGCTCCACATGCAGCGATATACTTGCCAGATTCAAGGCAACCAGCAATCCAAAAATGGTTCCGAAAAAGGTCCCGATGGCGCCGATGATGATTCCCTGAAAAACGAAAATCTTCATGATATGATGAGAAGTTGCCCCCATGGATTTTAGAATGGCAATATCCTTTGTCTTTTCCATAACAACCATGATCAGGGTAGTTATGATATTAAATGCCGCCACGAGGACAATGAGACTCAGGATGATGAACATGACCCGTTTTTCCAGCCTCAAAGCCGAAAAAAGATTCTTGTTCATTTCCATCCAGTTTCTTGCCCAGTAAGGATAACCCAGCTTTTTTTCCATATCACGGGCGATAATATCAGCCTGATAAATATCATTGACCTTTATTTCCAGGCCGGTAACCATCCCTTTCATGTTAAGAAATTCCTGGGCGTCCGACAGGGAAATGTATGCCATGGTCGAATCATATTCGTAAAATCCCGAATCAAAGACGCCGGCAACGACAAAGCGCTTCATTTTCGGGATCATCCCCATTGGCGTCGAAATGCCCATCGGCGATACGACGGTAACGGTTTCAAAGAGATAAACACCCAGATGTTTAGCCAGTTCCTTGCCGATAAGGATGCCGGGAAGCTCGGCAATATCTCTGGGAAGTTTTAAATGGGCCCGTTCTGTCACCTTGAGATAGGTTATTTTGCCGTCCCTGATTTTCCCCAGGCTGATGACGCGAAATGCACTTTCCGGTTCCAGGCCCCTTAAAACGACGCCCGTAACGCCCTGGTTACTTTTTAACATCGCCTGGCTGTATATGAAGGGTGTCGAGGCAACAACGCCATTTAATCCTTCCACATTCCTTGCCAGCTTGTCATAATCCTTCACCGGCCCCGTATAGTCCATCAGCAGGACATGGGAGTTCATCCCGAGGATCTTGTTGCGGAGGTCCGTTTCAAATCCGTTCATCACGGCCAGGACAATGATCAGCGCGGCAACGCCCAGGGCGATACCGCCGATCGACAAGAACGTGATAATGGAGACAAACACCTGTTTTCGCTTGGCCTTGAGATACCTGAGGCTTATAAAAAATTCGAAGGACATGGATGTTTATTCGTCCCTGGTTCTCAGTTGGGGAAAGAGGATTACATCCCGAATGGAGGCCGAGTCAGTGAAGAGCATTACCAGACGATCGATTCCGATGCCTTCCCCTGCCGTCGGCGGCATGGCGTATTCAAGGGTTCTGATATAGTCCTCATCCATCTGGTGGGCTTCTTCGTCTCCCGCCTCCCGCTCCCGGAGTTGCATCAGGAAGCGTCCCCGCTGATCATCGGGATCATTGAGCTCCGAAAAGGCGTTGGCGATTTCCTTGCCGCAGATGTAAAGTTCAAAGCGGTCGGTAAAATTTGGATTCAAGACATTCCGCCGGGAAAGGGGAGAAACCTCCACGGGATATTGGGTGACAAAGGTGGGCTGAACAAGGTTTTTTTCCACCTTTTCTTCAAAGATAATCATGAGTATTTTCCCCAAGGCTTCCTTTTCATCCACTTCCAACCCCAACTTCCTGGAAAATACGACTGCCTGCGACTGATCATCCAAAACGCCCGGTGCGACGTCTATGTATTGCAAAATGGCCTCTTTAACCGTGATCCGCCGCCACGGGGATGTTAAATCGATCGTTGCCCCCTGGTACGTGAGTTGGAGGACGTCGAAGAGATTCCGGGCGATGAAAATGAATAGCTCCTCGGTTAGATCCATCAGATCCTCGTAGGTTGCATAGGCCATGTAGAATTCCATCATGGTGAATTCGGGATTATGGAAAGTGGAAATCCCCTCGTTGCGGAAATTTCTGTTAATCTCGTAGACCCTTTCCAGGCCCCCGGTGACGAGTCGCTTCAGATACAGTTCCGGGGCGATACGCATATAAAGGTCCATGCCGAGGGCGTTATGATATGTTTTGAAGGGTTTGGCAGTTGCCCCACCGGCCTGCGCCTGCATCATGGGAGTTTCTACTTCCAGAAAATCCCTTTTCTCCATGAAGTCCCTTATCAACTTGATAATCCGGCTCCGCCTGTAGAACACTTCCTTGACGTCAGGATTCATGATCAAGTCGAGGTGACGCTGGCGATATCTGGTTTCGACGTCTGTCAACCCGTGCCACTTCTCGGGAAGAGGGTGGACGGACTTGGCAAGGAGACGTATTCCCTGGACTTCAATAGTCAATTCCCCTGTTTTGGTTTTAAAGATCCTGCCATGGACATATACGATATCTCCGACATCGAGACGTTTAAAGAGGGCGTAATCCTCCTCAGTTATCAGACCCTTGCTGATGAAGGCCTGTAATCTTCCTTTGCGGTCCTGAATACTTACAAAGGAGGCCTTCCCGAAATTTCTGATCGCCATCAAGCGCCCGGCCAGAGAGAATGATTCCTCGATTTGGGCCAGGGATTCCTGTTCCATGTCTCCAAAACGGGCCTTAAGTTCCGTCGAGGTATTTTTAACCCTTGCGTCATTGGGATAGAGGTCAATTCCCGCTGCTCTGATACCGGCGATTTTCTCTTTGCGATTTCTTATCAGTTCGCTTTCTTCCATTTGACAAAAGCTCCACGCTAAATAAAGTGCATTTTGCTATATTTTTTTCTTCCAATAGTCAAGGAGGATTTCTGGATCAGAGCTTACAAATCATGTTGCCATAAAAGGTGAACTTATGTATGGTCGACAGAAATTGCGATTCCATGAAAAGGGGGGCTTATGGTCAACAAGGTCATGCTGATAGGCAGGTTAGGCGGAGATCCGGAGGTTAGGTACACGCCCGATGGTCTCATGATTACCAATTTCACGCTGGCAACAGATGAACAGCGGAAGGACAAGAATGGCGAGCGGATACAGAAAACTGAATGGCACCGAATCGTAACCTTTGGAAAGCTGGCGGAAATATGCGGCAACTATCTGTCAAAAGGAAGGCTGGTTTTCATCGAGGGGAGGATTCAAACTCGGGCCTGGGAAGACAAGGAAGGGATAAAACGATATACTACCGAGATCATTGCTGCCAACATGCAGATGCTGGAAGCCAAGGGCCAGCAAAAGGGGCAGGGGCCGGCATCAACTGAGGGTTCAACCCCTCCTTACTTCAGCGCGGAATCCCTTCCCGATGATGATGTCCCCTTTTGAGAAACAAATGAGGATTATTTGGGTTCGATCTTCTTGTTTTCCGGAGTGACATCAATATCTTCCGGTTCCCGGGTTGCTTTTTTGAAATTCTTTATCCCTTTACCGATCGCGCCGCCGATTTCGGGAAGTTTCCCGGCGCCAAAGATTATCAAGATGATTACCAGGATAACAAGAAGTTCCGGCATGCCAATACCGAACATGGATATTCTCCTTTCTGGAGCTTGCTTGATTTGTTGAATGCCTCTTTAAAACATTGTTCCCCAGTTGTCAATTCTTCTGTGGCCTAATTCAATGCAATCTGGGTCATTGGGGATAGCGGGGACATACACCGGAAGCCCACAGGGATCGGAATGTGTCCCCGGAAGAAAATCAGGGGAGTTTGAGGTGCGTAACCTCTCCCCTCTTTCCCAGGGAAGGAAGGGGTTTATCCTGGAATGAGACCAGAACGCCACCGGCATTGCCGACATCGATGATAAAAAACTCCCTGGCCGTTCGTTCTATCCGGTCTCCCTTGCTCAGCATCATTTGTTCCGGTTGCTTCTGGTCAGCGGAGATCCTGATCCATGTTTTTTCCTCCGCTTCGATTTTAAGATTAAAGACCTGTTCTTGCTTCTGAACGCCGGCGCCTTGGTTCACGGGACTTTGCCCTGACGGAGTCATGGCAGACGGTGGTGAACCGGCGGGTGCAGTTACGGGAACGTTCAGTGCAGGTGTCGGGGCTGGTACCGGGGCAGAAACAATCTTCTGTGGACTTGTATGACGGGCGGAAAAGAGATCCATAACATCGTTGACATCAATGAGTACGATTAAAACGATTAAACCGAAGAGCACGATCGCAACGATGAGCCAAAGGAGAAATTTGATATTATGCGTCTTTTTTTCTTTCCGTGGTAGCTCTTTATGGTCTTTCTCCGGGCCCTCTTTGATTTCGTCAAGGGATTTCAGATAGTTTTCGTATTGCTGCAAAATGGGCTTGCTGTCGGTTTCCAGGATCCCGGCATAGGTCTTGATGAAGGTTCTCGCGTATACCGGTTCGGGGAGAAGATGGTAATGTCCTGCTTCAATGGCTTCAAGGTTGGCTATGGTGATTCTCGTTAACGAAAAAATATCCTTCAGGGTGAGTCCCCTGGCTTCTCGGAGACCCTTGAGATCCATAACTTCCGGTTCTTTGTTGACTGTAGCGATTTCTGCTGATAGATTTACAGAGGTTTTAATGTCTGTTTCCTTTTGATGATGTTTATTTGACATGAAAATACCCCTGATCTTTATTATGGTTAAATACCATATACTATTCTTGGTGCAAGTCGATAGATAAACTTGGCATTTTGTTTAACATCAATTACGAAGCCATGCAAATAAAATGATTGAAGGAATTATTAATCATGGTGAATATGGAAACAACGAGAGAGATTATCGCTGCGAGTTTCGATTATAAAAGACTGGCCGTGTCGGCGGCGCGGGAGGCCGGGGGCTACTTGAAAGATCATCTTCATGGCCGCCATCTTGTCCGTTTCAAGGGGGAGATCGATATCGTTACCGAAGCGGACCAGCAGGCCGAAAGCATGATCATCGCGGCCATTCATCGGCAATACCCGGATCACGATATTCTGGCAGAAGAATCGTTGGCCACACATAACGATTCTCTTTGCCGCTGGATCATTGATCCCCTGGATGGGACGACCAACTACGCCCATGGCTATCCCGTCTTCTGTGTTTCCATTGCCCTGGAACGGGAGGGAATCTGCATCCTGGGGGTGGTATTCAATCCCATGATCGAGGAGATGTTTGTGGCGGAAAAAGGGCAAGGCGCTTTCCTCAATGACAAACCCATCGCCGTCTCGCAGACAACGGAACTTTCCCGGAGTCTGCTTGCCACTGGATTCCCTTACGACATTCGCTTGACCAAAGAGAACAACATGGATCATTTTAAATCGATGGCCGTAAAGGCCCAGGCCATTCGCCGTGCAGGTTCGGCGGCCCTGGATCTAGCCTATGTGGCCGCAGGTCGCTTTGATGGCTTCTGGGAATTGAAACTGAGTCCCTGGGATACCGCGGCGGGATGTCTGCTGGTGCAGGAGGCGGGAGGGGCCATTACCGATTTACATGGAGAAAGCTTCACGTTAACAGCCCCCCATATCGTCGCGTCAAACGGCAAGATACACAGGCAGATCCTGTCCGTATTACGCGGGGCAACCTAAGGATAAGGACGGACGACTTCGCAAAAAGTAATTTTCTCCCTCCCCTTCAAAGGGAGGGTCGGGATGGGTTAATGTTTTACGAGGGCAGCTGGGATTGGTTCTCCCGGATTTCAGAAACTGTATTCAAACTCCAGTATGAGCCGGTCGTTGCGCTGCCAGCGGCCATAAAGACTGTCGGATTGTCCCCCGAAGAATTCGCCCGCAAGTTTCGAGATCAGACCGTCCCGAAGTTTATATTTCGCTTCCAGCCTCTGAAACCGTCCCTCTTCGCCACGGGTAAGCTGGAAATTACAGACGAACTGAAAAGACAGTTTGTTGCTGTATTCGAAATTGATCCGGCTGAGGATGTCATTGCGGCCGAGGCGCGATTTCTTTGAACTGGAGACATAAGTTTCCGCGTTCTGAAACCTGGTGATGATCTCATTGGCGTATTCAACGGTTACATCGATTTTCTCCAACCAGAGCTTTTTGGCGAAGTCATCAAAGGTATAAGTAAATCCGCCGACGTAGTTGAAATAGTCGTCATCCTTGCGGTCGTAACTGTAGTTATAGACCACCTCTCCATGAAATTCCCAGCTTTCATAGGTTGTGGAGAAACCGGCGGCATAGTCGTCCACCTTGACGACTTCCTTGATACGCTGGGGTTTGGTGGTTCCCGGAATGGGCCCCGGCACTTGTTCTTCCCGAACGACATAGAAAGGATTCGGACCGTGATAGAAGGACGCAAAGAGATCCCAGCCGTGAAAGCCCTTTTTCTTGAACCGGGCAAAATAGCCGAAGTTGGTATCTGAGAACTTGGGGACGTCCTCCTTCATATTGGCGTTTCCCGCATCGTAAAGGTCAAATTCCGTGGAGTCTCCCTGCTTCCTCTCCCCCATCCAACGTGAAGTTTCGCTGGGTTGTTTCTGGGGCTGATACACGGGGAGAAATGCGGCGGTTAGCGTCGTTGCTTCTGCTACGTCGTAATCTATTCGCGCCTGCCAGATGTTGAGATCCTTGATGTCCAAGGGATCATTGAGGTCCTGTGGCCGCATCCGGTCGGACGGCAGGTACAGTGTGGACATGCCGTTGGTGAGCGTCTTTTTCCCGATGAGAAAATTGAAAGTTTCCCGGCTGTAGTTGATATATAGATCGCTGATATCCAGGATACGCCGGCGCCGGTCCATGTCCTGCCAGAACTCGCTGAAAGAGGTGCCGGAATAGGTGTTTTCCTCGTTTCCGTACTCGATCCAGCCGCCGACGTTAAGGGCAAAGTTCTTGTAGTCCGTCTTGTCGGAAAACTTTAAAAGGGCGTTGCCGAAATCGTTTCGTGTATCCGCCCCTTCCCTTTCCGGCGGATTCTGCCAGTAATGCATTCCCCGGAGACGGAGACTGCCGTGAACGTTGTCCACAAGCTTTGAAAGGATGGTCGGCTGCTTTGCTTCTGCCTGCGCAACCTTCTCCTTGCCCTTTTGGTCCTGAGGGGCAGCCTCCCCCGCCTTGTCCATCTCCTTGAGCAGGTCATCCTCCTGGAAACGGTAATCCGTCTGCCCCCAGGTGAAAGGGGGGCAGAGGAGATACACAAGCAGCAATATTGCCAAACTCTTAAATAGGCGGGATATTTTCATTTTTTTATTTTCAGGACGAAGCGCTATTTATATCATACCTCCTGAATTCAGTACCATAACCCGGTGATAATACCTGACCGGGTTTCCCGTCATTGCAGATGTTTTCCCGACAGAATAAACTGTTCGGTAAAGGTGGTGTCGCTTATATTGGTGTTGACCTGCCGGGATCTGGTTGCTGTCACCGTCTTGTGACTTTTTTCCAGGTTGTTCATGATCGTCTGTTTGGGGCGCATCACTGAGCCGGACACCGTCGAAAATTTATAGTTGAGTTGGGTTTTCTGGTGCTTGTTCCGTTTATCATAGAAATCTGTCTTCAGGGTGGTCAGGTTGGCCTTCTCAATCCACATGACCCGCTGGGCGTAGCCTGTCTCCTGTTTTTTCCTGTCATTGGCGGGCAGGGCCTGAATCACATAACAGTCAAAGGCCTTTCCTTCATGGTTGAACTGCTCCGAGCGGAGGATGTTGTAATTAAAATTGCTCAGATCTTCAGGTTCCATGTCTTCATAGGTAAAATCGGTGCCCATGAAGTAGTTTTTCTTGCCTGCCTTGGCAATCCGCTGTTCTTTCTTCTGTGCCGGCAGGTAAAGCCACTGATCGTTATCGCCGCCTTTTTTTTCCCAGGTACGCAGCGCTGTCCCGCGGATGTCTCCGGGGCTCAGAAACACCACGAGATAGCGGTGCAGGTCCTTGCCGACTTCTTTCGCGTAACGCACGACCTGACGGTTTTCCTTGGCGCCGCTTTTATCAACAAGCATCATGTCTTCATTGCCTACTTCCGTCTTAACCTTATGGCGTTCCTTCTGTTTTTCCATAACCTGTCTTCCCGTCATCTGTGCCGAGACAACGGACGCGCTGAAAAGAAATAAGATGCCGACAATCCATATAATAGTTCTCTTTGTCATATCCGTCTCCTTCACTATGCTTATAATGGTTATATAACTTATTTCAGGCCGTTTCCTTCTCCAGCCTCTCAATCCTTGCCTTGATGTCTTCCAGCTCCCGCTGTTCCGGAATATGGAGCTTCCTCAAGAGGAGGGTTACGACTTTCTCCACCTGATCCTCCATTTCGTCCGTCCAGTTGGCATAGAACCAGAAAGCGGTGAAGTCCGTCATAACCTTTTCCTTTTCCCCTTCGAGGGCATCGCAAGTCTTTTGTGTTTTTTTCATGAGACCTCCGACTGCCTCCCGGGCTTCCTTTCTTGCGGTTTCTCCTTTTTCCGCCAGATTGTCAAAGACGCCCTGAATTTTATCCGCCGCCGCAAGGGCCACCCCTGTGCCGATCAGCACTGCCTTCTTCGCCCAATCCAGCATGGTTTGTCTCCCTTCTTTGTATTGATGCATTTGATTGTATTTTTACAATTTCATATACTATGAAATCCCTTTGTGTCAATGATCATTTCGGAAGTTTTCCCATTGACACAACAAGGTGTTTCCAATATGCTATTCCCGACTTTAACCTTAATAATAGGACTGGAGGTTTTCCAGTAGATCATGAAAACTGAAAAAACAAATAAAGAGAGTCCTTCATTCCCTTCCGCAGCTGCATCTCCCCTCTTTGCGAGCCGCTTTGAGAGCATCGGTGTCAAGCTCCCTGAGCAGCGCCTGTCCACAAAGGATTTGATGAGCGGGGTGAAAATGTGGGGAAAGTTCGATCTTGAGGGGCTTACCGGCATTAGGGAACGTCGGGTATGCTCGGATAAGGAAGATTCCTACATCCTTTCGCTTGGCGCTGCCTTGGACTGTCTCAAGCACTCACGGTACAAGGCTGATGATCTGGAAATGATCATTTGTTGCTCCATTACCAAATACAAAGACGGCACGGCTTACGTGTGGGAACCGCCTCTTTCCCTTTATATCAAGGAGGCCATCGGGGCGCCTCGGGCCTTGAACTTCGACATGGCCAATGCCTGCGCCGGGATGCTGACGGGCGTTTTAATCATGAATGATTTTATCCGTCGTGGGGTCATCAAGTGCGGCATGGTCATCTCTGGCGAAAACCTCACATCGGCGAGCCGGAACGCCGTTCCCCGCGTCAAGACCGTTCTCAGTGGCCAATTGGCCTCCCTGACCGTCGGTGATTGCGGCGCCGCAGTGATTCTGGAAAGATCCACGGAGGGTAAAGCAAAACTGGAGATATCAAGTTTTATAACCCTCGCCAAGTATAGTGATCTTTGTATCGGAGGGCCCTGCCGCAATGCGCCGGGGGCGCAAATGACCACTGAGGCAAGGAAGATTCATCAGGTGGCCATCGCCGATATGCCTCCCATTCTGGAGAAGGCCCTGAAAGAAGCCGGTTTGGAATTTGGTGATATAGATCATGTTGTCCCCCATCAGACTTCCATGCGGGCCATCCATTCGGGAGATAAACATCTGGGCCATCATTTTGGAGTACGGGCGAAAAGCATCATCGTGAACCTTCAGGAATATGGCAATACCGCGTCAACGTCTCACTTCCTGGCCCTGTACCGTTATCTAAATGAAAAGCGTTTCAAAGCGGGAGAGAAGATGATGCTCATCGCCCTTGCTTCCGGTTTGATTATTGGCGTTGTAACTTTTACTATGGATGATTTGGTGGATCGTTATGGGATCGAAAATTGATGCTGTTGGTTTAAGTACCCCGGGATTCTTCCGCCGTGGTTCCATCGACATGGAAGTCAGGGCGGCCAAAGATTGCCTGAAAAGCGCCCAATTGGACCCGAATATGCTGGGGGTACTTGTCAATACGGGGATATACCGGGATCGCAATATCGGAGAGCCCGCGATTGCCACCTTTATTCAGAGGGATATCGGGGCGAATGAGATATTTACCGGGGATCGCAGCACCCTTTCCTTTGACTTGACCAACGGCGGTTGCGGGATGCTGACCGGTGCTATGGTTGTGGACGGCTTTCTCCAGTCTGGGATGATTGATTACGGTATGGTGGTCACCGCCGACGTCGATCCGGTTCCCGGTGAGAGCTATGGTTATAGCTTCACCCCGGCCGCTGCCGCAGTACTGCTGTCCCGCAGTGAGGAAGGGAAAGGATTCATGCATTTCAAGACGGTAACGGAGGCCCGCTTTATCGATGATATGAAGGGCAGGCTCGAATGGATGCAGCATAAGCGTAAGATGGGAAATATCCTGGTGATGACTCAGGCAGAAGGGTTCACACAGGCCTGCGCCCAGTTTACTCTGGAAAACCTGGACGTCTTTTTGAAAGAGACTTCCCTCAAAATAAAGGACATCGATCTGATTATTCCTTCCCAGAGCCCGCCCGGATTCCTGGGGGAACTCAAGAAGAAAAAAGGCCTGGAAGAGAAGCTTATTGATGTAACCGATAAGCTGGCAAATGTTCACACGGCGGGAATCGGGTTTGCTCTGGAGCGGGCCATGAGTTCGGGCCGCTTTGCCGTAGCGAAAAATTGTCTGTTCCTGACCGTCGGTGCGGGGATAACGGTATCCCTTGCTCTCTATAGAAATCTGTGACAGCTTCGTAAAAAGTCCGGATGCTGCGTTGCGCGGCATCCTTCGTCACTGCGGCGTACGACAAGTACGCCTCATTCCTCAGGACTTGCGTGCCTTGCCTGCGGATCTTTTTACGAAGCCGTCGATTGGGACTATTTTTTTAACATTTTACGAGTTCATCAAATATTATTCATATCAGAATCATGAAATTTGAACCTGCCGATGCTGTTGCCGACAAAATTACGCTCCCTTTCGATATTGCTCCGCACCAGCGTTTATATCCTTTCGACAGCCATTGGCTGAAGGCCCCCGGTTATTTTTATCACTACCTGGATGAAGGGCAGGGGGCGCCGGTGGTGGCCGTCCACGGCAATCCCACTTGGTCATTCTATTACCGCGAGATCGTGAAGACCCTGAGTCCGACTTATCGTGTGATTGTTCCGGACCATGTTGGTTGCGGACTTTCCTCGCGGCCGACGGACGAGGCCTTTGACTACACTGTGGAAAGCCATGTCAATAACCTCGAAGCCCTCCTGGATCATTTAGGGCTGAACAGCAACGTCACCCTGATCGTTCACGACTGGGGAGGGATGATCGGTATGGCCTGCGCCGCCCGGAGGCCGGAACGGATCGCCCGGATCGTCATTCTCAATACTGGTGCCTTTCTCATTCCCGCGGAAAAGACGCTGCCCTGGCAATTGTCGTTCATCCGCCATTTTCCGGCCATTCCGGCACTGCTGGTGCGGGGTTTCAATGCCTTTTCATATTTTGCCACTTTTCTGGGTGTTGCCAAGACGATGTCCGGGGAGGTGCGGGCGGCCCTGACGGCACCCTACGACTCCTGGGAAAACCGGATTGCCACTTTGCGCTTTGTCCAGGACATCCCCGTTTATCCGGAAGACAAGAGTTACGCCCTCGTAAAGTGGACGGACGAGCACCTGCACCTCCTGAGCCATATCCCCATGATGATCTGCTGGGGGATGAGGGATTTTGTCTTTGACGAAATTATCCTGGCCGAATGGCGGCGGCGATTTCCCGAAGCGGAAGCGCACACCTTTCCCCAGGGCGGGCATTATATCCTCGAAGACGAGGGGGAAGCTATTGTTGTCCTCATTAAGGATTTTCTGAAAAAACACCCCCTTCCCGGATAATTTTTACGGATAGGGAATCCACTTAGAAAAAACATGGAAGATACAACCGTCAGCATCTCAAAACTCAACGGCACCTCGAACCTCAGTGAGCATCTCTCCCGTGTTGCCCGCCTCTTTCCGGACAAGAAGGCCGTTATCTGTCCCGCTGCCCCCAACTCTGGAACCTTTGTCCACTGGACCTTCCGCCAATTGGAGGAGGAAACGGACCGCCTGGCCCACGGTTTTCAGAAGATCGGGATTACCAAGGGGGTTAAAACGATCCTCATGGTCCGGCCGTCCCTGGAGTTGTTTGCCATCACCTTTGCCCTCTTTCGGGTGGGGGCCATCCCGGTGATGATCGATCCGGGGATGGGGCGGCAGAAACTGGTGGATAATCTTTCCTCCATTGGCGCCGAGGCCTTCATCGGCATTCCCCTGGCCCATATCCTGAGGGTCCTCTCGCCGGGAAAGTTCTCCTCGGTAAAAGTAAAAATAACCGTCGGCAGACGTCTCTTCTGGGGAGGCTATACCCTCGAACATTTTCGAAAAGCACCCTGGCAACCCTTCACACCTGTTCCTGCTCGCCCCGATGAACGGGCTGCCATCTTTTTTACCACGGGCAGCACCGGTCCTCCCAAGGGTGTCGTCTATGAACACGGGATGTTCGATGCCCAAGTTCGTTACCTCAGTACCCACTTCGGTTATGGACAGGATGAGGTCGATTTGGCGACTTTTCCCCTCTTTTCCCTCTTTGACGCCGTCCTGGGGATGACCTCCGTCATTCCCGACATGGATCCCACCCGGCCGGCGTCGGCGGACCCAAAGAAAATCATCCAGGCCCTTGAGGCGCACAACTGTAAAAGCATGTACGGATCTCCCGCCTTGTTGGAGAATCTGGCCCGTTACGGGGCAGAGACGGGGAAAAAACTTACCGACGTCAAGCGGATCATCACCGCCGGGGCTCCGGTGCGGCCGGACCTTATGGAAGCCATGCACCGCATGTTGCCCGACGACGCCCGGATTCATACCCCCTACGGGGCGACGGAAGTCCTTCCCGTGAGCGATATCGACAGTAAAGAGATCTTGTCCGAGACCCGGCGAATCTCTGAAAAGGGCGGCGGGACCTGCGTCGGCATGCCCTTGGCAGGGATGGAGGTCCGGATTGTCGAGATTACCGAAAAGCCGCTCGCAGATATCCAGGACGCCGTAATCCTCCCCCAGGGACAGATCGGAGAGATTGTTGTCAAGGGGCCGGTGGCGACGAAAGAATATTTCCGGAATCCCGAAGCGACCCGGGCGGCGAAGATGCAGGACGCCGACGGCGGCATCTGGCATCGCATGGGGGATCTCGGCTACCTGGACGATACGGGGCGGTTGTGGTTCTGCGGCCGAAAGACCCACCGGGTGGAAACAGCCGGGGGAACCCTCTTCACCATCCCCTGCGAGGCCCTCTTCAACGGGCATCCCCGGGTGAGGCGCTCAGCCCTGGTGGGTGTCGGGGCGACGGAAAGCAAACGGCCGGTAATCATCATTGAACTCAAGCGGGGAGACACGGGGCAGGATAAAGAAAGACTTACGGCGGACATTCTGGCGATTGCCCAGGCCAGCGTAATAACCCGGGAGATAAAAACGGTTCTATACCATCACGGTTTCCCCGTGGACATCCGTCACAATGCCAAGATATTCCGGGAGAAGCTTACGGTCTGGGCGGTGGAACAGCTCAGATGAGGATGTAGATTCTAACGCTTTCTTCACCGTCCTTTGTCAATAAATAGAACCGTTCCCATTTTTGCGTTTTTGCGTTGCGCAAGGTGATGGTCAGGTTTGTTTTGATCTTGTATGTTAGAAAAGCATGGTAAATAATGCCTACTGAGAGCGAAGAATTTATTACTGATGCCCCCGGACCGGCGGAGACGCAAATCCTGGTTACCGGTGGCGGTGGCTTTTTAGGCGGGGCCATAGTAGAGCATCTTTTGGCTGCCGGTTTTGCCGTGCGGAGTTTCGCCCGGGGCGACTATCCGGAACTGCGGCAACGGGGCGTAAAGGTGATCAGGGGGGATCTGACGGACCCCGAAGCGGTACGGCGGGCCTGCGACGGCTGCGCCGTTGTTTTCCACAATGCCGCCAAGGCCGGCGTATGGGGGGACTATGATTCTTTCTACCAGCCGAACGTCATGGGCACCAAGAATGTCTTGGCGGCCTGCCGGAGCGTTGGCGTAGGCAGGCTTGTCTTTACCAGTTCCGCCAGCGTCGTTTTCGGAGACGCCGACATGGAAGGGGCCGATGAATCGGTGCCCTATCCGGTCCATCCCCGTTCCCCCTACACGGCCACAAAGGCGGAAGGGGAACGCCTGGTCCTCGCCGCTGACTCCCCGGTCCTCCGGACCCTTTCCCTGCGCCCCCACCTCATCTGGGGACCCGGGGACACCCAGATCATCCCCCGCATCCTCGCCCAGGCCCGGGCAGGCAAGATCATCCGCGTGGGCGCCGGGAAAAACATCATCGACACTACTTACATAGACAACGTTGCCGTCGCCCATCTTCTGGCTGCCGCCGCCCTCAGGGACAACTCGCATGCCTCGGGCCGGGCCTATTTCATCTCCAATGGCGAGCCGGTCAACCTCTGGGACTTTGTCAACCGTATCCTGTCCATGGCAGGTATCCCGCCGATCCGCAGGGGCATTCCGAAATCTGTCGCCGTCATCCTGGGGGGGGTGGTCGAGAGTATCCACCTGGCCCTGAAATTGCCGGGGGAGCCCCGGATGACGAGATTTCTTGCCGAGGAACTCTCGACATCCCACTGGTTTGACATCAGCGCCGCCCGGCGGGAGCTGAAATACGAGCCCCGAGTTTCCATGGAAGAAGGGCTGCGGCGTTTGCAGACCTGGTTGCAGGGACAAGACCGAAAAGGGGAAAGATAATTTATTTAGCTTTGATTCGGGATAACGGATCAGATCCGCTAAGATTTCATGCTCATCCACCTTGCTGCGACTATCGTTGTCAAGTTGGAGATCGTTCCCAAAAGACGACGTTGCTCCGGAAAAAGATCCTTCGAATTATATAAGATTCCAAGTACCCCAATAATCTCCTCGTGAGCTGTCATGGGAATAAAAAAATATGGCGTATCCGGGTAGGTATGTGTCCCTGCACCCGAGACGTTTCCGTTGTTCAAGGTCCAAGTCGCAGTGGTACTCTCATTTTCAGTAATCTCCGCGTCGAGACTGCTTTTGGCCCAAACCTTGAGATTGCCATCCTCTTCTCGGAAAAAGACTAGGGCCGGCACATCCAGGATTGTTTTCATATACTTTAAAGCAAGCTGTCCCAACTGGCTGAATACTCTTGTTCGCAGAGACTCCGGGATGTTTTGGGTTGAAGGACCCTGTTCGATGGGGGTAAGTAGTAGAAAATCCCTGCTCATATCTTCGATGAGAGAAACGCGATCCAGCCTGCTTTTCAGGAATGTATTCTGGCGGCGAACAAGGTTGATAAGATACGTGATAAGAGCGGCAATACTGAAATAAACACTGACATTGTATATGTCCTGCGGTTTGGAAATATGAAGAGAGAAATATGGTTCCACGAAACCAAAGTCGAATATCAAGAAGCCGGCAATAAAAGATAATACCGAGGCCCAGGTGCCGAAATAAATCGCCCCCGCAATCGTTGGAACAAGGTAAACAAAAACCAGTGAAGAAGGCTGAATGAGGTATTCTAGGAAGATATTGAGGCCTGTGGTGAGGATCAACATCAACAGAATGATCAGAAACTGCTTTATTTTTTTCTGTCTTTCCTCGAGAACGCCTTTCCACCTATCGGAAAACGGCTCCGAACCCTGACTCTGATCGATATTTTGCATAATCATCTACCCCTTATCTTTCTTGAAAGATCTATGAACCAATATGCTTCGTTATTTTGGCAATCATACATGGCCTGTTTTTGCATGATTCAAACAGACATCTCCTTCACGGCAGCTTATATAGAGGGTAATCCTTCCCGAAACTAAACAACCCTCGACTTATAGTCGAGGGTTGTTTAGTTCCCTATTTATTCCCGGAAAGTCATCTTGAGTTCCCAGAGGCCGGCAACTTTCTTCTTTTCCAGGTCGAAGCCGCCCTTTTCAAAGGTGTGCAGCATCGGCTGATTGTCAGAGAGGACCTCCGCCGTAAAGCCGAGGAGACCCTGTCTTTTGGCCAGATACGTCAGATAGGCGAGGAGTTCCGTTCCAATCCCCAGTTGCTGATGTGTATCCTTTACAGCAAAGGCGACTTCTGCCGCATGCGTCGCTTCATCTGTATAGTACCTGCCGACGCCCACGATCTCTTCATTTTCGCCTTGGGGAAGGATGGCGAGAATGGCCATTTCCACGGTGTAATCAATAACGACGAGTTTTTGCAGGACCTCGTGGGGCACATCCTTCCGGACCGACATGAAGCGGCGGTAAAGACTCTGATCCGAAAGGGAGTAGATGAAGTCCTTCAATAGCGGTTCGTCACTGATCTTGATGGGACGGAACAATATATTGTACCCTTTTTTAGTTGTGCGGTAACTTTCCAGGTGTTCCGGATACTCGCCCCGGACACCTGGGATAAACGCCTGATCCTTGTAGATCAGCCCTAACTTTTTGGCCTCGTCAATGAGCCATGGCCGGAATTTGGGATGGGCGATGCCGATGAGTTCCATCGCCCGTTCCCGGATGCTCTTCCCGTGGAGGTAGGCGATGCCGAATTCCGTAACCACATAGTGAAGATCCCCCCGGGTCAGGGTAACGCCGGAACCTTCCCGGAGCATGGGGACGATTCGGGAGACGACATCGCAGGCCGCCGTGGATTGAAGGGTAAGAATGGACTTGCCCCCCTTGGCGAAGACGGCCCCGCGCATGAAATCCGCCTGTCCCCCGACGCCGCTGTGAAAGATCCGGCCGATGGACTCCGCCGTTGCCTGGCCGGTAAGATCGATCTCCAGGGCGCTGTTGATAGCCGTCATATGATCGTGCTGGGCGATGACCAGAGGATTGTTGGTATAGTCGATAGTCCGGAATTCGATGGCCGGATTGTCGTGGAGATAACTATAGGTAGCCTTATTCCCCATGCAGAAAGTCGTCACCGTTTTCCCCGGGTTGACCGTCTTTTTTGAATTGTCGATGACCCCGGACTTCATCAGCTCGATAATCCCGTCGCTGATCAGTTCCGTATGAACGCCCAGATGTTTCCTGTCCTTCAGATTCGCCAGGACGGCGTTGGGAATGCGCCCATAGCCGACCTGGATCGTATCGCCGTCTTCGACGAGACGGGCGACGTATTTGCCGATGTTGAGGGCGATTTCCGAGTCCGCTTCATTGCTGTATTCCAGAAGGTCTTCGTCATAGTGGACAAGAAAATCAATGTCCCGCATGTGGATAAATGCGTCGCCGTGGACCCGGGGCATGAATCTGTTTACCTGGGCGACGACGATCGAGGCCTTCTGGACGGCGGCTTTGACGATGTCGACGCTAATCCCGAGGCTCAGATACCCATGATCGTCGGGGAGGGAAGTCTGGATGAGGGCGATGTCCACCCGGGCCAGGCCGCTACGGAACAGCTCCGGCGTCTCGGAAAGAAAGACCGGCGTGTAATCGGCTACGCCCTTGTTGACGGCTTCCCGGGTGCTGTCACCGATAAAGAAGGAATTGTGACGGAAATTATGCTTGAACTTTTCCGTGGCGTAGGGGGCGACGCCGAGGGAACGGATATGGAGTACCTCGGCATCAAAAAAGGCCTTGGGATGGGATTTTACGTAGCGGATGAGGCCTTGAACGAGATGCTGGGGTTCGGCGCAGGCCGAGCCGATAAAGATCGTGTCGCCCCGGTGAATATTGCAGAAAATTTCCGCTTCGGAAGCGAATTTTTCCGGGTATTGTTCTTTCCATTTTTCCAGGGGCATAATTTTTCTCACTTTCCCTCATTCCGGGCTTGACGAGGAATCCAGTTTATTTTCCATAGTTCCAGACCTTAGTGGACCAATTTTACAGATATTCATAATGATGTCAAGGTGAAAGGACGGAAGGGCGAAAGGAGGGATTGACAGGGAGGGGCGATTTCTTTATAGGAGGGCCGGACCGATCGTGAGGGCGTCAAGTTTGACGTCCCTAATAGATGGTAAACTATAAGCAGATGGCGGTATCCAAATGAAATCATTTTTTTTCCCGAAAAGCATGGTTGTGGTCGGGGCCTCGGCTACGAAGATGAACCTCGGCCAGATTATTCTCCTCAACAACAAACAGTGCGGTTATCAAGGGAATCTCTATGGCGTCGGTTCCCAGGCGGGGGAGGTAGCCGGGATTCCCATTTATACGGATATAGCGAGCCTTCCCGAAATCCCCGAGGTGGCGATCTTCCTGACCCCCGCTAAAACCATTCCCGCCCTGATGGACGCCTGCGGCAGGAAAGGGATACGCCGTGTCGTTATCGAATCCAGTGGCTTCAGCGAATATTCCCATGGTGATCATTCCCTGGAAAAAGAAGTCCTGGACGTTGCCGCTAAATACGGGATCAAGTTTGTCGGTCCCAACTGCGTAGGGACGGTCAATTTTGACATCAAGATGATGATGCCCTTCGCCTTTTTCAAGGATCCCCCTGCCGGAGGCCGGGTGGCCATGATTGCCCAGAGCGGCGGTGTTGGGGGAACATACCTACACGCCCTACCCGAGAACGCCATCCTTCCCGGTAAATTTGTCAGCATCGGCAATAAGCTCCAGCTCGATGAGGTTGATTTTCTCGATTATTTCCTCAAGGACGATGAAACGGACGTCGTGGCCATGTATCTCGAGGGCTTCAAGCGGGGCCGGGCGTTCTATGATCTCGCCGTCCAGGCGGACAAACCTGTCATTGTCCAGAAATCAAACCGGAGTGAGGCGAGCGCGAAGATTGCCCAATCCCACACCACTGCCCTTTCCACGGGCGATGATGTTGTCGACGGCCTCTTCCGTCAGGCCGCCGTCATCCGCGCCGAGGAGGAGCGGGAGTTCCTCAACGCCGTAAAGATCATCCGCTTGCCCCTCATGAAGGGGCGGCGCGTGGCCGTCCTATCACGGTCCGGGGGCCACGCCGTCCTTTCTGCCGACGCCTGCGCGAAATTCGGTTTCGACATGGTCCCTTTCCCTCCGGCTTTTTTGGAGAAGCTCAAAACCCTCTATCTAACCCGTGTTATCGACCATCAGAACCCCCTCGATTTAGGCGAGATTTTCGATTACACGATCTTTATACGCATTCTTGAGGAAACCCTGAAGCTCGACAATATCGACGGCGTCCTGTTCAACCACCTATACGCCTCCACTTACGAGGCGGAGATGTCCCGGACCTTCCTGGCCGGGGTGGACAAGCTGGTCAAGGAGTACGGGAAACCTGTCGCCGTTGCCATGCTCTCTGATCCCGCGGAACTCCTCGATGTCGCCAGGAGCCAGCCTTATCCCATCCTTACCTCGCCGATGGAGGCAGCAGCGTCCCTAGACATTTCCGCCTCGTATTACGAACGGAAGACCCGGCGGGACAAGCGGGGATCATTGCCGGTGGCGCTGCTGGATAAGCGGTTAATTGATTCCCTCAAGCGGCGCTGCCGCCAGGAGCAACGGATTCCCCTTACGGACGAGGCCCTTGACGTTTGCCGTACTGCTGGTCTGACAACCATAAAGGGATGGACGATCCGAAGCCCTGAGGAAACGGACGCCATCTTCCCGCGTTTTCCCGTAGCGGTGAAGCTGATCTCCCGCGAAGCCTCCCACAAGACCGACGTGGGCGGGGTGCGCCTGAATATCAGGACCCGGCGTTCCCTCAGGAAAGTACTGGCGGAGATGCAACAAACCTTTGAAAATATTGCCGACGCTTTTCTCATCCAGGAAATGGCCGCTCCCGGGGTGGAGTGTTTTGTAGGAGGCCGTCAGGATCCCGTATTCGGCCCTGTCGTCATGGTCGGCCTGGGAGGAATTTTTATTGAAGTCTTCAAGGATACAGCGATCCGCCTGGCCCCGGTAACGAGTGCGGAAGCTCGGGATATGGTTCAGGAGCTGAAGGCCTATCCGCTGCTCCAGGGTGTCCGGGGGAGGCAGGCCGCAGACGTTGAGGCCCTGGTGGATGTCATCGGCAAGGTCTCCGCCCTGTTGGCGGCGGCCCCGGAAATCACCGAACTGGACCTCAATCCCGTCATTGTCCATCCGGACGGAAAAGGCGTCTCCCTGGTGGATGCGAGGATATTTTTTGGGCAATAGGCAATGAGCAATGGGGAATAGTCAAGGGAAAGCAATACGAGGCAATGTCCAGGGGTTGGACTTGTCGTGAAGGTGCTGCTGATTCATCCGCCTGTTTCCAAATCCTGTGAGCCGCCGGCGGGAATTGCCCGCTTGGCGGGAGCCTTGCGTGAAAACGGAATTCCATGCACAGTCCTCGACGCCAACGTCGAGGGGCTGCACTTTCTTCTCAATTCTCAGCGTGCCAGGGGAGAAACCGAAATCTGGGGACATGACCAAATTTCGTCAGAAATTGGGATCGTGTCCCCAGATTTCGCATGTCCCCAGATTTCGTCTGAGGTGCTTAAGGATGGAGACAGGGACAGGGCTGGGAATACATGGTCGAAAAGGGCCGTCCGTAATCTGCCTTCGCACCTCCTCTGCCTTCGCACCTGGCCTCTCTACGGTCATGCCGACCGTTACCGGCGGGCTGTTGCCGATATCAACCGCGTCCTGGCCGGGGCGTCGTCCCAGGCATCCGTTGCCAAGGGTGAAAATCAAGCCTTCAACCCCATCCCCGGCCCATCCTTCCCCTTGAAGGGGAGGGATTCATCCTGTCGCCGACGGGATAATTCACGCCGGGTCACGGTGAGTCTGGCCGATTACGAGGATATGGCATTATCGCCCCTACGATCCGCCGATCTGCTCCAGGCCGCTGCCCAACCGGAAAGAAATCCCTTTTATTCCTATTTCCGTAAGCGCCTCATGTCCCTGCTGAAGGAGCAAAATCCCGAAATAATCGGTATATCCGTAAATTATCTCAGCCAGGCCCTTTGCGCCTTTGCCCTGATTGGTTTAATACGCGCTATGCTGCCCCACAGTGAGATCATTTTAGGGGGTGGTCTGATCACCTCCTGGCTGCGACAACCCAAACGGCAGGGCGCCTGTGGAGATAATGTGGTGACTGGGACTACGGATATCGAGGTTGATGCATTGCGTCAGTCTGGAGGAAGTAACCCCTTCGGAGGTCTTGTCGATGAACTCGTTGCCGGCCCGGGCGAACAATTTCTTATCTCTCTCGCATTAAAAGACAGCAGAAAACCCAATTCCCACTGTGATTCCAAAGATATGTCATATTCCGACTTGGCGGCTCCCTCCGGGGTGTCGATGTTTACGGTTCCCTGTCCCGATTACCGGTCTTTTCCCTGGGAGCTGTACATGTCCCCCGGGGCGATCATTCCCTACAGCGCCTCGACAGGATGTTACTGGCGGCGTTGCCGGTTTTGCCCGGAGACGGCGGAAGGGAATCCTTATCGGCCCCTGCCAGTGAAAAAAGTCCTTGCCGATCTGGCGCGTCTCAAGGATGAATTGAAACCCGTCCTGATCCACTTCCTCGATAACGCTATCAGCCCCGTCCTGCTATCGGCCCTGGCCGAACAGCGGATCGGTGTGCCCTGGTATGGGTTTGTCCGCATTATGGAAGATATGGCGGACCCGGCATTTTGTCACCGTTTGCATGACGCCGGCTGTGTCATGCTGAAATTAGGCCTGGAATCGGGAGATCAGGGAGTCCTTGATATTCTGGAGAAAGGGATTTCCCTGCAGACGGCCTCCCTGGTCCTCAGGAATCTGAAAGAGGCGGGTATCGGGACCTATGTGTATCTCCTCTTTGGAACCCCTGCCGAGGACCGGGCCGCCGCCCGCCGGACCCGGGATTATGTCGTGGCGAACAGTCCATGGATAGATTTTCTCAACGTGGCAATCTTTAACATGCCCGTTTTTTCCGCCGCTGGTCTTGTGACCCGGCCTTTTTCCGCCGGTGATCTGTCTCTCTACACGGATTTTGAACATCCCTGCAAATGGAACCGGCGGGAGGTGCGGCGCTTTATCGCCGAGGAGGTCAGGAAGCATCCGGCGATTGCTGCCATCCTTAATCGGGTCCCCCGCATTTTCACATCCAACCATGCCCCCTTACAGTTGCTAACGGGGTCAGACTTACTTATTGACATTTAACGTCAATAAGTAAGTCTGACCCCGTTAGCCCTTGAAAATGATCTGCCAGGCCTTTTCTTTGTTGAAACCGGCAATTCTCCCCTCCTGATACTGCAGGACGTCTGACTGATTAAGCTCATTGAGAATATCTTCTATCTCGCTATCGTCTTTGCCGGTGAGGGACGTCAGTTCGGCAACGGGATCCCACTTCTGGGGAAAGGGATCGTTTTTCAGGAAATACATCATCAGGATCAGGCGTAGCCAGGAGTGGGTAGTATTTTCGAGGGTTTCATTGCTTTTTTTGATCCGGCGGGAAAATTCCTTGAGCATGAGAAGAGAAGCGTCGTCGCTTTCTCTCAGCAGGTTTCGGAAAGTTTCCCCGTCGATTACCGCCAGCTCCGTGTCCTCGCTTGCCTTTGCCGACGCAGTTCTCTTGGCTTCGATAAGTGCTGCTATTTCACCAAAATAATTGCCCGGCCCCATATCGGTCAAAATTTTTCTTGTTGCCCCTAATGTCTTTTCCAGTTGTATCCTTCCGGACAGGATGTAGTACATCTCATTACTTGCATCGCCTTCTTGAAAGACATAGCTATTCTTGGGGTATATGTGGCCGAACTTATGGAAGAGCCTCTCATCCGTGGTCAACCATTTTTTGCCAGGTTTGAAGAATGCCTTTTGCAGGAGGATTAAATCCCTTCTCATGAAGGAGGCCATCAGCTCGGCGCAGAAAAGCAGGATCAGCGCAATGTAGAATACCCAGATCACAAGGATGACAACAGTTTCCAGTGAACCGAAGATCACATTATAGCGAGTATAGTTGGCGACATACCAGGCAAAGAAATGCTTGGCAATCTCCATGAGGACGGAGAAAATTGCCCCCCCGGTGACGGCTATCCCCAGGGGGATCTTTCCCGTGGGAATAACTTTATACAGAATCGTGAAGAATAGTACCGTGACCAGAAACGGGATGGCATACTGGAAGAAAACACCCTTAATCATGGGAAAGTTCTGGAAAACTATTTCTGCCATTAATGGTTGTTTGGCGAGGAGTGCGACTACATAGGTAACGATGATACTGGCCACCGCAACCGCCCAGGCGGCAGGAATCATGGCAATAGCCAGAAATTTTGATGCCAGGTAAGTCCGGCGACGGTGAGAATGAAAGATCATGCTCATGGCTGTTTCAATAGCCCCGAAAATCATGGAGGAAAACCAGATCAGGGTGATGATTCCGACCCAACCCAAGACGTGCTTCTTTTCCTCGACGCCGCCAAGCTGATCGAGGAGGGGACCGGAGAAATAGGGGCTCAATTTTTTTACACCTTCCAGCATTTCGTGTTGAACATGAGGAAAGGCGCCAAGAATCTGGTTTACCATGATGATGGTCAAAATGAACATGGGGATAAAGGAAAGAATGGAGTAAAGGGCAATGGCCGCTGCCTGGTTTGCATTCCCGTTCTTGTCGAAGTTTATGACGGCGTCGACGAAGACATCCCATCCCCCCATCAGGCGGACCCTGCCTCGGGAAATCCACTCCTTGGGAGCGAGAATTTCGGCGAATCTCCGATGAGAACTTTTATCGGTCATTTTCGCAAGGATTCCTTCCTCGAGTTCTATCTGCTCTTCTTCCATTCACGTCACGTTCATAAGGTCTTCAGATCCGGCGCAATCATGGCTTCGCGAAGAGCCGTAACTTTCCGATTTCTGGCTTGTGGCTCGGCCCCGGCCGGTGCTACGTCGAATAGCTGTTTACTCCTGGCCCTATTTATTGCCGTTTACTGCCGTAAACGTCAAGCGAAAGTTAAGAACTTGTCCGTAAATAACGTTGCCTTAGATCGCGCCCAGATTTATGTCAGATTTTTCTGGGTCGGTTGAGTAAAACCGTAGGCGTAGCAGCGCTACGTCGAGGATTTTACGAGTGAGACACGGGAAAATCTGACGTGGAGATGAGATGCGAGCCGGTGAGGATTATTTACGGACAAGCTCTAAAGCCTACCGACGAAGATATTTATATCCTGTCGCTGAACGCCGCCGGTCATCATAAATTTCCATCCCATTGCATCCCCACTTTATTTTTAACTCTAAATCGGTTATATGGCGCGTATTCAAGTTGTTGAAATTCACCAGGAATGAATAGATAAAAAGTTAAGGATGGTTACAATGAGATTCAAGAAAAGTGCAGCAATGATTTTGTCGGCGATTTTGTTATTGATTGGTGCGGCGCTTGTCGGCGCCGCGGAGGTAACACCGGCGGAGGTGACGAAAAAGGTAGAGCAAAAAGTTGAGGAAGTGAAACCGACGACCGAATTGACGGTCAGTGTCCTGAACGCTTATATTTCCAAAGGCGATGAACTGTCCCGCAACAGCATTGTCATTCAGCCCCAGATTGTGCTTGGTTACAAGGGTTTTTCCCTCAATATCTGGGGAAACCTGGATACGCGGCCCTATCTTGCCGAGACATCAACCTATAAAGGAGACAAAAGACAGAACTGGACGGAGACGGATTTGACCGTTGCTTACAACCGGTCTTTTGGGATTGTCAATACAGGGATTGCCTATGCTTATTTCGGAAACGCCGCCTTTTGGAACTCGGACAACACCGGTGCGGGACCGGACCAGAAGGATGACCAGGAGGTCTCCCTGTCGCTGGGCCTGAATACAATCCTTTCGCCCAACCTCAAGGTGGGGCGGTCCTTTGACAGTACCCAGATTTGGTATATGCTGCTGGGTCTGTCCCATACTTTCGAGATCAACAAAGTCGTCGGGATGACCATTGCCGCCTCGGGCAGTTATCTGATCAGTCAGGATGACAGCCGCCTGAAGATCAACAGCGACGGAACTGATAGAAAGGCGGATGGATCGAAGAACGACCGGTACAACAATTTCCACGACGCCGTGATTTCGTTGAGTATCCCCATTAAGCCTGCCTCGTATCTGACGATTACTCCCCAAATTTCTTACATTTTCCCCATGGGCGATGACGCGAAATATGACATGAAGTACAGGAGCATGCAACAGGATACGACCTTTGTCGACCGTCAGAGCGCCTATCTGGTAGGCGGGGCGGCCGTGACCTTGAGTTTTTGAACCATCCTCAACCCGCGGGGGTCCTTCAAGGGCGGGATAGAGCCTTGCTAAAGCGGTTATGGTCCTTTCCTTGAAGGGAAAATAAAACACCCGCTTCCTCTCCCCCTTTAAGGGTTAGGAAGCGGGTGGATGATGGTGTTTTGGTGAGAGCGTTAATTATTTTGTCAGCGTCAGCTTTACGCCTTCCAGTGCGAGTTTGAAATTGATTCCCTGCGTCGTGGCAACGAGTTTGATGATGACCCCGTTCTGATTCTTCATCGTAGTGCCGCCGGCGCCTCCCGCAACCGTGGCCTCTGCCGAGACGGTGGTGTAGGTCCCGTTAAAGTCTTTGAGCTTTTTCAGGTTAAAGACATTGCCGTTTGCATCCGCACTGCTGACACCCACATCAATCACAGATAGCCCGCGAATCTTGAAGGGATAATCTTTCCCCTGAAAGGTTAAAACGCCCTTTCCCCAGCTATAGCCAATGCCGACAGCAACCTGTCCCTGTGAGAGTTTGACGGTAGCGTCCGGCTTATCCTGGCTGAAGGCCGGACCGGAGATTAAAAAACACATTACCAGAACCAGAACACCCAACCTTAGTGCACGCTTCATAAATAATACCTCCTTCTTTTGTTTTGGGATTGTTTCCCGTTTGATCAATTGCTTGTCTGATATTAGTTCCCGACATCCGCCAAGTAGTTTAGGGTAAGATGTATTTTGTGTCAACAGATATGTATCTTTCCGGCCGATAAATAGAACCGTCCCCATTTATTCTATGAGTTTATTCTGGACGGCGTAGAGAGTGATTTCGGCGTTGTTTTTCAGCCGCATTTTGTCAATGATGTGACTTCGGTACGTACTGATCGTCTTGACGCTCAGGCAAAGCTGGTCAGCGATTTCAGTGACGGTTTTTCCGGAAGCGATCATCAACATTACCTGGTATTCCCGGTCGGAAAGCTTTTCGTGGACGGGCTTGGAGGCGTCCTCACCCAGGTAATCGGTAAGTTTTTCCGCAAGGGACGAGCTGATATATTTGCCTCCCTGGGAGATCTTGCGAATGGCGGCGATGAGTTCATTAGGGGCGCTGGCCTTGGTCATATATCCGGAGGCTCCCGCCCGGAGCGCCCGGATGGCGTATTGCTCTTCCGGGTAAATGCTCAGAATCATCACGGGAAGCTTGGGTTTTTCCACCTTCAGGTCTTTGAGGACTTCCAGCCCGTTCCTTCCCGGCATGGAGATGTCAAGCAGGACGATGTCGTAATCCTTTTTCCTGATCAGATTCAGGACCTCCTGGCCGTTTTCCGCTTCATCGGCGACGGTCATATCCTGGGTGTCGGAAATGACCTGCTTGAATCCAGCCCGGACGATGGGATGGTCATCCGCGATTAGAATCCTGATCTTCTTCATGATGTGTCTCCTTTCTTGAGCAGGGGGATAGCGACGCTGACCGTCGTTCCCTCCCCGGGTTTCCCTTTGATGGTCACTTCCCCTCCCCAGTATTCCGCCCGTTCTCTGATTCCCAGGAGCCCGAAAGAATTTGGTTTGGTCATTTGTTCCTGGGTGATGCCCTTGCCGTTGTCTTTGACTGTAAGTTGGATTTTCCTGCCGGTTGCCTTCAGGGATGCACTGACCCGGGAGGCCTCGGCGTGACGGGAGATATTGGTCAGGGTTTCCTGAAAAATCCGGAACAGAGACGTCGTCAGATCGGGATCGAGGACGATGTCTTCCGGGGCGAAACTGACCTGGCAGCGGATGCCCGTGCGTTTTTCGAAATCCTCCGCCTGCCAGCCGATGGCAGCCGTCAGTCCTAGATGGTCCAGCATCCCCGGCCTCAAGGCCATGTAGATCCGCTTGAGGGTCTCCATGGTCATGTCGATCAGACTGGAGAGAGACTGGGTCCGTTCGACCAGCGACGTCAGCTTCGGGGGGATCTTTTTTTCCAGGAGGATGATCTCCGTGTTAAGGGCGGTGAGGAGCTGGCCGAGTTCATCGTGGAGTTCCCGGGCGATACGGGTCCGCTCCTTTTCCCGGACGGATTGCAAATGGGCGGTGAGGTTCCGCAATTGTTTCCGGGAATTTTCCAGTTCCGTGGCGGCAAGTTTGCGGTCCGTGATGTCCTCGTAGGTGATGACGATATTCTTTTCCCGCAGGCTGGCGCCGATTCGGGCGGCGGTGACCATGCACTCGATGCTCCGACCGTCCTTGCGGCGGCAGGGGAATTCGAGGGTGACGGTCCGCTTTTTCTCCAGGGCGCTGTAAAGGGCCTTGGCCATTCCTGCGTAGTCTTCCTCCGACCGGTAGAGGACCCGGGTGCTCATGCCGATGAGGTCCTGGGCCTTCCAGCCGAAGACGGTCTGGACGCCGTCGTTGGCAAAGATGATCCGCCGGTCCTGCAGGCCGATGACGGCGTGGGGAATGGCCTCAAGGATCGAGGCCTCCAGGGCCTCCAGTTCCTCCAGCTTCTCCCGGGAGTTGATCTGTTCGGTAATGTCCATGGAATTGCCGAGGACGGCAAGCTCCCCCCGGAAGTGGATCATGGTGACCGTTTCCATGATCCACCGGGTGTCGCCGTTCTTGGTGATGATCCTGAACTCGTGAGGGGCCTTCCGCTTTCCCGAGAGCATGTCCTTGGCGTTTTTGCGGACCATGGCCCGGTCTTCCGGATGGACGAGGCTCATGGAATCCATTCCTACCAGTTCTTCTTCGCCGTAGCCGGCATAAGCGGCGGCGTGATGGTTCACAAACTGGAAGGCCCCGTTCTGGACGACATAGACCCCCGCCTGGGAGCTGTTGGCCAGTGTCTTGTACACCTCATCGGCCTGCTTGCGATCCGTGATGTCCTCGTAGGTGATGACGATCTGTTTGTCCGTCAGGGTCTCGCCGATTCGGGAGGCGTTGATCATGCAGACGATGTCTTTGCCGTCCTTGTGGCGGCAGGGAAACTCTATGGAGACCGTCCGCTCCGTTTCCAGGGTGGTGTAGAGTTTTGCGGCGATCTCCTTAAAATCCCGATCGGTACGGTAGAGGCGCCGGGTGCGCTGCCCGATCAGTTCCTCGGCCTTCCAGCCGAAAACCGAGATGACCCCTTCATTGGCGAAGATGATCCGCCGGTTCTTCAGACCGATAACGGCGTGGGGGATGGCTACGAGGATGGAAGCCTCGAGGGCCTCGAGTTCGGCAAGCTTGTTCCGGGCGTTGATCTGTTCGGTGATGTCCATGGAATTGCCGAGAACGGCCCGCTTGCCCTGATAGTGAATGGTGGTTACCGTTTCGGTGATCCAGCGGATACTCCCGTTCTTGGCGATTGTCCGGAAGACGTAAGGAGAGAAGCGGGCTCCCTTGAGCATGTCAATTGAGCAGGTCCTGACGATGTGCCGGTCCTCAGGATGGACGATGGACATGGAGGCCATCCCGAGTAGTTCTTCCCGGGCATAGCCCCAGTAATTGGATGTGTGCTGATTGACGAACTTGAAGATGCCGTCCTGGACCACATAGATGCCCATGAGGGAACTGTTTTCGATAGTCCGGAAGAGTCCTTCCTCAAAGAGACGGTCCGTTTCGAGTTTCTTGATCTCTTCAACGGTCTTGCGAATCTCCTGAACCTCCATCAACACGGGGGTCAGGTCTTGCAATTTAACTGTTTTCATTCTCTCTCATTCCAGGCATAACGGCTTCGTAGAAGGTCCGGATGCTGCGTTGCGCTGCATCCTTCGTCACTGCGGCGTACGCCAAGTACGCCTCATTCCTCATGCTTTGCGCGCCTTGCCTGCGGATCTTTTTACGAAGCCGTCAATTATGGCCAAATTTTTACTTTTTTTCGTGTTCATTAGGTTTTATAGTCAGTTGTCAACAAGGGAGCAAGAGACACCCATCCGTTTACAGATCCGGAAAATGCCATCGACGACGAGAGGGGTGAGGGCTTCCTTGCCGGCAGTCGCGGATGAACCGACGATGAGTTGGGTGGTATCCTCCTGGATGCGGCTTACTTTCAGACTTGCCGCCTGATTGCCGTCGGTAAACTCTATCGTCCGGGCGACGCTGTCGCTTGACGTAATGCGTAATTTTGGATTCTCCTTCAGAATATCAACGGAGGTTCTGTAAACCTTATCCGCATCGGCGGCGAGCAGAACGGTGGCTACGTCATAACCCTGAGCATGACTTGTGAGACGCGAAACAGCCCCTACTGCCTTGCGGGCCAAAAAAACCGCCTGCCCATGTGCAGTCGTTGATAAAAGGAGAATCACCACGCCAGACAACAAGATAACTTTATAGCTTCGTTTCATAACTCTATACCTCGAAATAAGTGCCAAAATTAAAACAGGCAGTAAAAAATATTATCTTTTTCAACATGATCTTCTACCTCCGTTTTTTAAGTCTAACCATTAATATCGGCGCTACCTTAACAGAACTTCCGGTTGTTTTCAACATGAACATCAAAGGCGGTCCTTCCATTCTCTGGTAGTCTGGACCATGACGATCCTGGTGATTATCGAATACGCCTGGCTGGCGACAAGTCTGTCCCGCAAAGGCCAGGGGGTGAGATCGTGCTCCGGGAAATTCTGCGGCGCTCTTTTTTACCCGCCAGGGGATGGTCGTTCCTCCCTACATTGTCCACTGCATCCTTGGGAGCAGCATTATCTATGAAAACAATATTTTTGTGTCAATAACCCGGACGGAAGAACCTTTTGGCGTCGAGACCCGTTATCAGCAAAATTTCGCTCCCGGACTCCACCTCTTCGATATCATGGCCGGTTATATGACCGTTGTGGACATTGAAAAATTGCTGAAGGAAAACGGTATCAAGGAAAAGATCATCTTCTACGGCGTCGAGGACATCGCCACCAAGAACCCGCTCTGGCAGGTCTTCAGCGTGATCAAGAAGCTGTCCCCGAATTTTGTCCAGTTTCACAAGCTTCCCGCCCGGAAACTTCACGGCGTGGTAACCAGGGTGGAGATGTGAATATGAGCTAAAACCATTTATGTTGAAAAATAACTGCTAATTACCCTTCTCCAGAAATCCGTTCACGAGGGTTTTCAGCTTGTCCAATTCGCACAGGAAGGCGAGGTGACCGCAATCTCCCGTCAGTTCGGCGGTTTCCGAATTCAGAAGCCGGGCGAATGATCTGGCCGTCTCCGGGTATACGGCCTGGTCCTGCACCGATGTGATTACCATGCTTTTCGCCCTTGCCGCCGTCGCTGTCTTTGCTGCGGACCCTGCAAAGTCTTTGCGGATGTCTTGGGACTTGATGGCCTTCAGTTGCCAGGCCCAGTCGGTGGCGTTGTATCCGGCGAATCGCTTTTCCAACTCCGTCAGAAAACCTGGGAAGGCGTCCGGTTTTGTGTTTGCCACCCGGAAGCGCGGGGTCCATAATAATAAAACGTGGATCGGCGTCAGGGTCTTCATGGCCAGATCATTGCCGCCCCCGCATCCCTGGATGGTCTCGATAACTCCTAACTCAGCGCTCCAGAGGAGCATGTCGTTCGAGGTCATCCAAGGTGTACCGACAATGGGGATAATCTTGTCCATATAGCCGGGATATGTAACCAGCCACTGGAATGCCTGCATCCCCCCCATGGAGATGCCTACCACGGCATGAAGGTGGGAAATGTTCAGGTGTTTAGACAAGAGGATATACTGGGCATTGACCATATCCCGGATTGTGAACTGAGGAAAGGCGCGGTCCGGCTGGGCAGCGCTGTTAGATGGGGAAGAGGATACCCCGTTGCCGAAGGAATCTACGGCGACGATGAAATACTTCTTCGAGTCGATCATCCTTCCCGGTCCGATGATGCCCAGATCGACAAGTTCCTGCGTTGTCCCGGCCAGCCAGGTCGGCGCCAGGACGGCGTTGGATTTCCCCTCGTCCAAATTTCCCAGGATGCGGTAAGCCACACGGCAGTTGCGTATGGTCATCCCGTTCTCCAGTTTGAAATCGCCCAGATCCGCATACCGCAGGGATTCATCACTCCACCCGGTCCCATATGCCAAGACCATGATTACCGTCATGAGCAGAATCTGAAACCATGACCTCTCTATTTGTTGCCGTCTATGCCGTTTCCCCATTTTATTCATCCTCGTCTCTCCTTACCGGCTGCATCCTTGCATTCTCGATGATTTACATTGTTTTTTGAGTGGTTATGGGTTTTGCCCCATTCCGCCATATTATCCAAGATCGGAATCAACGTGCAACCGTATTCCGTCAATGAATATTCGACCTTCGGCGGAATCACCGGATGGATTTCCCGGTGGATGATACCGTGCTCCTCCAGTTCCCGTAATTGCTGGGTAAGCATTTTCTGGGTGACTCCTGGTATCAACCTTTTAATTTCACTGAATCTTTTTGTTTCAGTGCGTATGCAAAATAGGATAATCGGCTTCCATTTGCCTCCGATAACCGCCATGGTCTGCGTAACCGGGCAAAATCCTTCTTTTTTCATTTCTCTCTCCATGGTTTCTATTTTCACACTATAATACAAAAAAGTGCGTACTTGTCAAAGGGGATTTAAAGGGGTATAGCATCATTCACAAAATGAAACCTTACTAGGAGAAAGGAGCTGTTATGATGAAATTTATGGATTGCGTGAAATTCGCCAACGAAAACCCCGTCGTCTGGTTCGCTTCAAACGATGGAGATCAACCAAGAGTGAGGGCCCTCGCATTGTGGTTTGCAGACGAAAACGGCTTTTACTTTCAAATCAGCGGCATGAAGGATATATATCGACAACTGCTGAAAAATCAGAAAGTTGAAGCCGCTTTTTACAAGCCCGGCGAATCGATCGGGACCGTGATGAGAGTGACTGGAGCCGTCGAATTTTTGGATGACGCCGGATTGAAAGAAAAGGTGCTTGCCGACCGGCCGTTTCTCAAGCAATTTGGCCTCACACCCGATCATCCGGATCTTGTGATCTTCAGGATATCAAAAGGGGAAGCCTTTTTCTGGAACTTTGAGACCAATATGGAACCAAAAAAACTGATCAGCTTTGGAAATTAAGAGCCTGACCTTATCTTTTGTTTGCCTGGACGGCGAATTCAACAACCTTGAATCACTTTAGGGATTCAATTCCCAAAACTTGCTGCAGGGTAGTTCATTATCATCTGTCCTGACTTGACAACGGGAAATTTCCGGAATGCAGGGATAGGAATCTGTGCCATGCAGCAACTTCTTTCTTAACCATTTCGATGACGTCAATCCTTCTTTTCAGGCGCCGTCCCATAAGTATATTCATCTTTATCCCGTCCATATTCAACCAATTACAGTTTACATGAAATAGTTGTTGACAATAACACCGGATTTGTTCAGCATCGCCAACTTATTATCAGGGCAAAGGTAGATATCACCACAAGGAGATTTTCTTGAACGGAAAGCGGGCGGACCAATTTAAAAGTAAGCCGATGTACTTATACCTGATGGTGCTGGTGATATGCGCAAGTGCCGGATTACAGGGATGGATGGCTATATTTACGAATTTTGCCAAAGAAGTCGTGGGAGTAAATGGTTTCCAGATCGGTTTGGCACAAGCGGTGCGTGAAATTCCGGGCTTTCTTACCTTTATGGTAATGTATGTGCTGTTGATCATGAAGGAACATCGATTGTCAGCCTGGTCGGTGGTCCTTCTTGGGATCGGGATTGGGGCAACCGGTTTTTTTACAACCTTCCCGGGCTTACTTATGACAACGGTGATCATGTCGATAGGTTTTCACTATTTTGAAACCACCAACAAATCTCTTACTGTTCAGTATTTCGATAAACAGGAAGCCCCGATTATCTTTGCCCGTTTGCGAGGGTACGGGGCGCTGGCAAATATTGCCGTAGGAACTATTATCTGGGCGCTTTCTTTCATTTTATCATATCGCACTAACTTTCTTCTGCTGGGGGTCTTTGTTGCTTGCACGGGAATCTATATGCTTTCGAAAAATCCGGCTGATGACCAAGGACTCCATCATCAGAACAAACTTGTCCTGCGCCGAAAGTATTGGCTTTACTATACATTAAACTTTCTGAGCGGCGCCCGCCGACAGATTTTCATCGTCTTTGCCGTCTTTCTTCTCGTCGAAAAGTATAAGCTGGGCGTCAGTACCATCGCCGGTATTTATGTCCTGAATTATGCCCTTACGTTCCTTACCAACAGCTACATCTCAAAAGCGATCAACGTATATGGCGAGCGCGTGGTACTTTCACTCGAAAGCGCCAGCCTCTTTGTCCTGTTTTTGGGCTACGCATTCATTGAAAACGTTTGGGTGGCAATAATTCTGTATGTGCTGGACAGTATCTTTTTTAATTTTGCCATCGGGTTGAATACCTACCTTCAGAAAACGGCCGACCCCGGAGACTTGTCACAGAGCACCGCCGTCGGTTTCACGATTAACCATATTTCCGCAGTTGTAATTCCGCTTATCGGAGGCAGCTTATGGTTGATAAATTGGCGGCTGCCCTTCATCATCGGCGCCTGCCTTACCGTCGTTTCACTGTATTTTACACAAAAGATTAAAACGCCTCAGCATTAATGGAGATCCCCCCGTATCTTTTCATGTAATTCCTTGATTTTCCATTGTTTTTCGGCAACCTGCTCTTTTATGACGTCGATGGTTTTATTGATGATCTCAACCATTTCGCCGTTTAAGTCTCCCTTTGCTTCCGCCAGGACGCCGTCAACGATCTTTCCGGCCAGTTCATGGAGAACCCGGTCGTTTTCCGGCGCGTGAATGTCCCGGAAAATCTTTTCGACCGTATTAAAGGCAAGATCCGCCGCCATGTTCTCGACCCGCCGGGAGATCATTTTTCCCGCCCCGGGAATCTTTTCCAGCAGGCGGATATCCTCGCTGCTGGTCAAGGCCTTTCTGATACAGCCTTCGATGTAGAGCCGCATTTCCTGATCGAAGATGTCATTCATGTCCCGGGCCACGGTCCGCAGTTTATCGACGAGAAGTTCCGTCAGGGCCTGCCGCTTCGGCCTGATTACCTCCTGGATGACCCTTTTGAATAGCGGCGTTCCCGTTTGCAGTTCTGTCTGCATGTCGTTGAGGACATTTACGACGACCCGGTCGGAAATCTCTTCCATGAGGACGTCCCGGTATTTATGAAACTTTCTGGAAACGATGTTGTCGATCCGTACCAGCCTGTTCAGGCGGGCGGAAAAGGCGATGACCCTCAAGAGACGCAACCACCGGAACGGACCGGGAATACAGCCGATAAGGTCATAGATATGGATGGCGGGATAGAAAAACCAGCGATGATACTCATTCCAGAGGACGGACAGACCCCAGCGCAGAAAAAATTCAAGGAGGTAAATCGTAGTAAATACCAGGTCGTAGGACCAGTATTTCAGGTGTACTGGTTCGTAAAACCGGAAAAAAAGGGGGAAATTGGCCTGGAAGAATTCGTGAAAGGGGGGGAAGGCAAAAAACCAGTCAAAAACCATCCAGGCGAGGTTGGCCAAAAGCAGGAGGATCATGACCCCGTCGAGGATAACCAGGATCTTCAGGCGTTTCTTGTCTTCTTCAGAGCAATAAGATGGCTGGTTCAACGTCGATCCTCCCTGAGACTTTCCGACTGTTTGCATGATCCGTGATCCCCGCTATTATGTAATTATTGTGGCAACATATGCGATTTTTGTCAAGGGGGAAAGAGTAATATGCCGCCCGGAAGCAACGGCGTTTTTCAGATCCCGTTCTGGATTTCCCGGCGCTTGGCCTCGGGCAGGAGGCAGCCGGCGGCGCATTTTGCATCGCAGCGACCGTCGCAGGGCTCTACGTGAATCGTTACGCTTGTATCGGGATATTTTTCTTCAATGGCCGCTGTCAGGTCTTCCGTGATCTGGTGAGAACTAAGGACAGTCATCAGGGGATCGACCTTCAGATGGCATTCGACGAACCGGAAGTGACCGGATTTCCGGGTCCGCAACTGATGGAAGCCGTGGATCAGCGGTTGATGCTCCCGGATACGCTGCCGTATCCAGGCCTCCTCTTCGGGGGGAAGATTTACGTCCAGCAGGTCCCGGGCCGCCTGTCTGGTCAGGTCCCAGGCCGCCTTGATGATCAGGACGGCGACGCCGATTGCCGCCGCCGGATCGAGCCAGTTGAAATTCGTTTCCGGGAAGAGCCGTCCGGCAATCCAGATCAGGACCAGGCCGGTCATGACCCCGGCGGAGGTATAGACGTCGGTCCGGAGGTGCCAGGCGTCGGCTTGGAGGGCGATGGAATCCGTTTCCCGTCCCACCTTGAAAAGCATGTGTGAAACACCGATGTTTACAACCGCAGAAAGGAGCATGACGCCTATACCCCAGCCGATGGTCGCGATGGGTTCCGGATGGAGGAGTTTCTTTACGGCCTCAAACATGATCCAGCCGGCGGCAAGAAAGATCAGCAGCGCCTCGATTGTTCCGGATACATTCTCGATTTTTCCGTGTCCGAAAGGGTGATCGGCGTCGGCGGGGATGTTCGATGTCTTGACGGAAAAAAGGGCGATAACGGCGGCGATGAGGTCCACGCCGGAATGAATCGCTTCGGAAATGATAGACACGGATCCGATGAGCAGCCCGATGATAAGCTTCAGGATCGTCAGGGTCGCATTGGAGACAACGGATAGGGCGGCGACGCGAACTTTACGGTGTTGGGTATCCATAGGGAAAAGGAATAGCTGCCTTGGGTAGGTAATGCAAGTTTTTTCTGTGACTGGGGCGCGCTATGAATATTATTGATTATAAACCCAGCAATTAAATATATCTAAGGAAGGCGGCGAGCGCCGTAGCATGGCGCTCGCCGGGTTAGGATGTTTATTTGATGGGCGCTACATACGGGATCTGCAGGGCAAAGTACCAGCATAGGAAGAAGACAAGGGGAATGTGCACCACTAACTGCAGGACGGCGTAGCCGACAAGATCCCGCGCCTTGAGATGGAGTATCCCCAGGAGGGGGAGCATCCAGAAGGGGTTGAGGAGGTTGGGCAGGGCCTCGGCGGCGTTGTAGATCTGGACGACCCAGCCAAGGTTTACCTGGTGCTGAATGGCCGCCGAAAGGACATAGGGGGCCTCGATGACCCATTTGCTTCCACCCGAGGGAATAAAGACGCCCAGAACGGCGGAATAGGTCGCGACGAGGAGGGAATAGGTCTCCTTCGTGGTGATCATGACAAATAGATCCGCCAACCACTTATTGATGCCCGTCCCTACGATCATCCCGAAGATGACGGCGTAGAAGGGGAACTGGATGAGGACGCCTCCTGTGGCGGGAACGGATTGGGCCACGGACTTGAGGAAGCGTTTGGGACGCCAGTGGAGAAACATACCCACGGTGATGAAGGTGAGGTTGTAGTTGTTGAGATCCAGCGCGGCCAGGGGGCCCCGCGGGTCCTTACTGAAAGTGTCGAGGAGGTAGTAGGCGAGCATGGCGCCTACGAGGATGATCAACAAGGGGCTGTATTCCAACCACTCGCCGGGTTTCTGCCTGGGTTCGAGGCTCGAATCGACGGGCTCGATTTTCAGGCCGAAGTCCTCCGCTGTCTTCGCACGGGATGGATCGGGTGCGGAAAAGTAAGCGATGACGACGGATACGGAGATCAGGGCGACGATGGTCCAGAAGTTGGGCCAGATAAAAAGCGTCTGGGTCAGGGGGATCAGGCCGCTGATGGCAAACAGTTTGGGCGGGATGGCGCCTTTGGTGCCCATCATGAGGGGCGCTGAGGAAGAAAGCCCCAGCGCCCAGACGGCGCCCAGGCCCAGATAGCCGGCGGAGCCGGCGGCGCGGTAATCGAGCCCCTTGATGTTTCTCGCCATCTCACGGACGAGAAGTCCGCTGAAGATCAGGCTAAGTCCCCAGGAAATCAGGGATGTCGCCATGGAGAAGAAAGCCACCCAGGCGATGGCCACCCGGGGTTTGGTCGTGATGCCGGCCACTTTTTTGATGATTAGATAAACCGGTGGCGATGTGGCGACGACGTAACCGCCGATGATGATCAGGGCCATCTGCATGGTGAAGGGAATCAGTATCCAGAAGGATTTCCCGCCTTCCAGAACCAGCTTTTCCGGCGATTCCCCAATGAGTATCCCGAAGATAAAGACGATTACGACGCCGAGGAGGGCGAATATCCAGGCATCGGGAAACCATTTCTCGCTCCAGGCGGCCAGCGCCAGACCAAACCGCTCCAGAACATTTTCTTGTTTTTCGTTATTATCTGCCATACTTCTCTCCTTTTTAAAATGTTCTAAAATAAACTGTTAATAATTTCAAAAGTTTTAACGGAAAACCTGAGGCAGAACTTACGGTACAGAACCCTTGTGCACCTCCTTTCTCTTTTTATTGACTGTCTTTCCCGGTTCATTCATGGCCTGCTTGAAGTTCTTCAAGGCTCGGACAAAGAATTTTCGAATTCTTGAAGCTTTCCCAGTCCGAAGAGAATCAGGTCAATGGCCAGTATAATCATCGACTCGGGAAGGCTGATACTGCTTAACATGCCTTCCCCTTTAAAATTTACGGGCTCCGGGTGTTGCTACTGAAATTGGGAGGCACCCCGGGCCTCAATAAAGAAGGCAATCAAAGGGAATCTATCTGCTTAAATTTAGGAATTTATGCTTTGTCGGGGTGGCGCCTGGAACAGATAGAAGCGATAAGTCCCCAGAAGCGTGTTGTTTGGGTCCAGGGGCTGATCACCGATCCGTGTATAGTGCGATGTGCTGAGCACCGCAAGCGCTTGCAAGGAGATGCTTGTTTTTAGGGTATTTCCTCCTAAATCTTGTTCAGCGGTATCAAAAAGAGAATTGACACCGGCGGTAATCGGGGGAGGTGAATAGGAGGTATATCCAATTCCCGAGAGATCGGAAAAGAAAAAAAACAACAGGAAACAGGCAATAAGCACTGCTGAGGCAGGCAGAGATAACTTGTGGGTCAGGGGAGACATGTGCATGAGTTCCCTCTTAACTTTAGCCACTTGTGGCCCTCTGGTACCACCATTGAAGAATTATTGCAATATTTTTATTTAATAGGGAGGATCGATTCAGGTTACGCCCGGCGGTGGCGGAGGTATTCGATTACCCCGGGCATTACGGAGATAATGATAATGGCCATGATCACCAGGGTAAAGTTGTTCTTCACCATTGGCAGATTGCCGAAATAATAGCCGCCGAAGATAAAAACCGCCACCCAGGTGATGCCGCCGAGGACATTGTAAATGATAAACTTGGCATAGGTCATGGAGCCGATCCCGGCGACGAAAGGGGCAAAGGTTCGGATGATGGGCATAAACCTGGCGATGACAATCGTTTTTCCCCCGTATTTCTCGTAAAACCGATGGGTTTTCTCCAGATATTCCCTTTTGAAAAAGCGGCTTGTATCCTCATGGAACACCTTCGGTCCCACATACTTTCCGATGAAATAATTCACCGTGTCCCCGGCAATGGCCGCGACGGACAAGAGGATAAACAGGCAGGCCACGTTCAGATCGCCAATGGCCGCCAGGGCTCCGAGGCCGAAAAGGAGAGAATCGCCGGGCAGGAGGGGGGTGACGACGAGGCCTGTTTCACAGAAGATGACGAGAAAGACGATCAGGTAGACCCAGACGCCGAAATGTTGGATGAGCCAGATCAGATGTTGATCGAGGTGAATAAAAAGGTCAATGAAGGTAAGCAACAGGTCCATAAAGGAATTCCAATTTCAAAGCGTTAGATATAAAAACAGGGACAGCTACCTGTTATTGTTGAGGAAAAAGGTATTTGTCCCTGACCTTCCCGAAATTTCTTAAAAATAAATCTATCAGGCTGCAAGAATTAATGCAAATAATTTAATTGTTCCGGCAATGAGTGAGTTACACACTGATAGGGGGGCCTTCACCAATATCTTATTCCTTTGACTTTTATATGTTTTATCGCTATTATACGGGTAAGTCTTTGTTGAGAGGAGGCGCCCCCGATGGCCACGACATTTACCAAAGGTAGAATCTACAAGCTCAACCCCGCCGAGTTATTGTCAGACCCCCAGCAAGCAAGAAAATTCATGGACCCGAACGGCCTTCAGGAGTTGGCGGCGTCCATCCGCAAGCATGGCGTCCTGGAGCCCATCCTGTTCCGGCAGGAAGAAGAGAGCAAATTATTTATCGTTGCCGGGGAACGGCGGACGGCGGCGGTAAAGATGGCCGGTCTGGCGACCATCCCCGGCATTTATGTCGATGGCGATCACCGGGAAATATCGCTCGTCGAAAACCTCCTGCGGGTGGATCTGACGCCCGTCGAGGAGGCGGAGGCCCTGGCTGCGCTGATGAAGGAAAAGGGTTACAGCCAGTACAACCTGAGCGATATGATCGGGAAGAGCCAGCCCGCCATCGCCCAGATCGTATCCCTTAACCGCCTCCCCGCCGATGTCAAAGACCAGTGTCGGACCAACCCGAACATCCCCCGCTCCGCCCTCTTGGAGGTCGTTAAAGGCAAGACGGAGCAGCGGATGCGGAATGCCTTCGTGAAGATGATGGCCCAGCGAGCCGCCGCGGAGGCGGGGACCACTAAGCCCGGTGCGGTCCGTTTATCCAAGGTGCCGGCTCTGATCAAGCAGGTGAACGGCCTCAACGAACGCTTGGTCGATCTCCCGGTCAGCGAATGGCAAGAGGAAGAGCGCCAGGATTTTGCCATCGCCCTGCGGGACATCCGCCGGACGGCGGGAAACCTCTTGGCGGCCATTGACCCCGGCAGCGTGGAAGCAGGGGAGGGGGAAGCAGGGGAATCCGAGTCCCCGCCGTCGAAAAATCTGGCGTGACGAATTTAAAATTTTTTGACTAAAATCGCCGAATAATAAATAATATTAGATACTTGAGAGTGATTACAATTATAATCACTCCCTGACGGGGAGCCATTTTGCAACTCCTTTGCCTGCCTCCGGAAAAGACCATCAACCCCTCCTGGCTGCGGACGTCCATCCCCCGTGAGGAGATGGACGTCTTCAAAGCTACCAAGCAATACCTAATCTTCACCCGGCGGGGCGTCGATATTGCCGCCTACCCCGCTATAGAGAAATATCTGGAACAGTTTAAAGAGCGCCTCATGCCCAAACCAAAGGACTGGCGCGGTGCCGACTGGCCGGGGCGGAAACCGGGGGCCTACGAGTGGTACGAAATCCAGGATACGGTGGACTATTGGCAGGAGTTCGAAAAACCGAAGATCATCGTCCCGGCTATTGTTCAAAAAGGGTCTTATATCTTTGATGCCGAAGGGTTTTATTCAAATGACAAGACGACCATCATTGCCGGGGACGACTTGTACCTCCTGGGACTTTTAAATTCAAAAGTCACGGATTTCTTTATCCATTCCGTATCATCAACCAAACGAGGCGGCTACTATGAATACAAGCCCATGTATCTTGTCCAGCTTCCCATCCGGACCATCGATTTTGACAACCCCGCCGACAAGGCCCGCCATGACGAAATCGTGATGCTGGTGGAAAAGACGCTTCGCCTCCACCGGGAACTTAAGGAAGATGTGGAAAATGAGGGAACATTATCAGATAAACACGAACAATATCAAGAAGATATAGCGGAAACAGACCGGCAGATCGACGCCCTCGTCTATGAACTCTACGGCCTGACGGATGAGGAGATCCGCATCGTCGCAGGCAATTTCGGAAGAAACCCATCTGTATGATTCACCCAATCACATGGTGTTAATTCAGTTGTATCGAGATATGAGGCCATTTCACCGTGGATTTCAAACGGCAATCGTGTTAACATACCGCTACAATTTATGATTTATCTCTCTTAGGGGTCTAAATGGTGAACAAAATGAAATCACCTCAAACCAATACCCAGAATTATTGCGCGCCGACTTAGAGAGTCAACATTCATTCTTTAGGAGGATCTGCCATGCCGTCATCTACTGTTAAAGCTAAAGTAGTGTCCCAATTCGGCAAGTCCCCATTGCTGCGCTCCTGGAACGGCTGAATTCCAGCCCCGACGGTTTGGGCAGCACGGAGGCCGCGGCGCGCCTGGCCCAGTTCGGCCCCAACCTGATTCATGCGGACAAAAAGCAGGCGCTCCTCCTGCAGTATCTGTCCAAGTTCCGCAATCCCCTGGTTATCATTCTCCTTATCGCCAGCGCCCTTTCCGCATCTTTAGTGAACCCTTAAGAAGAGTCACGGTATTGCCTATTTTGAGCGGGCTTTGAAAAGCGCCATTGGCAAGTGTTGGATATTTTAAGGAATTGAACTTTTGAAGTTTTGGAAAGGAGCAAACGTGTCATGAATGATGCCGCGAGCGTGGTTCTTTTCATATCGTATGCCCTTTTGATTTCCGTAACGAAATTGATGAACAAAGGAAGGGCAAAACTACAAGGTAAGAATGAATAACCCGCAAACCTACATCTCGATGCGGGTGACCACGCCGTGGAGCTTGCTGGCGGGGAGCTTATAGAACTGGACAAAATTAGCCGATTGCTTCCGGATCGTACTGAAGATCCACCAGACGGGGTTTTTCGCAATGATGTCCTCTACGCCGTAGAAGATGATCTTTTCCTTGATTCCGTAGTGCTCCAACAGGGCTTCCACGTTGACAAAGGTCATGTAGCCGGCCCTTATTTCAAAGTAATCCAGGCCCGTTCCTATATCTTTGCGGTAATCCACCTTCATGCCGTAGGGTTGATCCGTCCGGATAATGGAGGTGAAGATGTTCCGCTCGTAGATGATATTGCTGCTCAGGATGCAGTGGACGATATAGGGTGAGACGAAGTCCATACTGCGGACGAAGAAGAGGGCTGTCCCCGGGATGGTCCTTCCTTTGCCGTACACCTGTTCGTAGCTGATCAGGAAGGTTTCGAAAGGAAGGGGCATCAGGCGCCGGTAGAGACGTTTCTGTCCCTGGGTCCAGATGAGCATGACCGCCAGGGGAAAGGCGGCGATGACCAATGACCAGTAGGCGCCGTGGGGGAGCTTGTAGAAGGTGGACACCAGGTAGCAGAGATCGACGACGGCGACCGCGGCGGCAATGGGAACCTTCCACTTAACCTTATGGTGGAAGATCATGATCATGGCAATCCCCGTGATGGTCATGGAACCCGTTACCGCCATCCCGTAGGCGGCGGCAAGATTCTCAGACTTCTGGAAGATAAGCATCATTAAGAGGACGCTCAGCATGAGCATCCAGTTTACGGCGCCGATGTAGATCTGGGACTGGATGGCTGTCGAGGTAAAGCTGATCTTCATCAGGGGCATGGCCCGGGTCGTGATCGCCTGATAGACCACGGAAAAGACGCCGCTGATCATGGCCTGGGAGGCGATGACGGTGGCGGTAATGGCCAGAATGAGAAAGGGGATATAGAGCAACGGGGCCTGGTGATGAACCATGCCGAAGATCATTACCTTTGCCTCCGGGTGCTGCAAGGCGAAAACCCCCTGGCCGAGATAGTTGATCATCAGGGCGACCCAGACAAAATACCAGGCATGAACGATGGGTTTACGGCCGAGGTGCCCCATGTCTGCGTAGAGGGCTTCTCCTCCGGTAGCACAGAGGATTACCTCGGAGAGGACAAAGAAGCCCGCCATCCCGTTTTCGGTGAGAAACTTGATCGCGTACCAGGGACTGACGGCCTTGACGATTGCGGGCATGGTAAGAAGGGAGGCGAGTCCCGAGGCGGCAAGGGCGATAAACCAGATGAGCATGACGGGACCGAAGGCCCAGGCGATCCGGTCCGTTCCGCGCGACTGGAATAGAAAGAGGGTCACGGTGATGCACATGGCAATGGCGAGCAGAACATGGCTCCCCGTTCCTTCCATCCCCGGGATGATTTCGATGCCCTCCACGGCGGAAAGGATACTGATGGCGGGGGTGATGACGCCGTCCCCGATGAGGAGGGAGACGCCGATGAAGGTAAGAATGCCGACAAAAGCAGCCGCCCGCCCGGACTTGAGAAGGGGGACGAGGATTTCCCGCAGTACGATCGCCCCGCCTTCCCCCTTATGGGAGAGGCTGGTGGCGAGCCAGGCGTATTCGATCGTGACGAGGATTGTAAGCGTCCAGATGACCAGTGAGAGAATGCCCAACACATGGTCATAGGTAGGTTTCGTGAGGGCGAAGACCACCGCGAGGGTATAGATGGGGCTGGTACCGATATCGCCGAAGACGAGCCCCATCGCCTTGACGATGCCGCCCCAGGTGGAATCGGACTCCCCCTGCTCTATGGTGACGAGCCGTTTCTTCATGCTTTCCTTATGGTGATATTTATTATCCCAAGTTAACGAATATAATCACAGCGGACCCACCTACCAGAAATTGATCTTTCATGCCATGAAAAAGAGTTGCCGATTAATAATCTTGCCGGGGATGGTCTGGGGTTGAGATCTGCATGGGCGGGGAGGGGGATTCACTCCGGAATGATGGGCGCGGTCATGGCTGATAGGGAATGCAGCAGCCGCCCTGGATGACA
>Ga0247841_10000785_pt1 | contig 79092 bp, 60 predicted proteins | sample LaCruzMarch2015__2_FD_192410 | JGI IMG/M metagenome (GOLD analysis project Ga0247841, IMG submission 192410) | Freshwater microbial communities from meromictic Lake La Cruz, Castile-La Mancha, Spain - LaCruzMarch2015_18m | ecosystem: Environmental > Aquatic > Freshwater > Lake | place: Spain... | reverse complement strand
TATGACTGCATCTGATACACCGAAGATGCTCATGGCATCCTTTTTTCTCATTCCCTTGTCCAGTGCTTCCAGCACTTTGACACGGATGGCTTCCTGGGCAGGAATACTTAGTTTTCTCAAGTCTTTCTTTTCCATGCCCAAAGATAATCATAATATTTTAATTATACTAACTATTTTATGCCCTTATTAATAACTATCAATCGTACCAAAGTGGAATTGAAATAGTATTTTTAAATCCATCAGAAATCAGGGCTTAGTCTATCAATCGTACCAAAGTGGAATTGAAATACCAGTAATAAAAGGCTGTCCGATGGGCTTTGTAGCTATCAATCGTACCAAAGTGGAATTGAAATTTGTGTGTCTGTATTCAATTAAAGAACGCCCTCAATCTATCAATCGTACCAAAGTGGAATTGAAATAATACGGCCCCCCCGGGGCTGATGGACAACAGAATTCTATCAATCGTACCAAAGTGGAATTGAAATGCCTGTAAAAACGATCGCTGATACTTTAGGAACTGCCTATCAATCGTACCAAAGTGGAATTGAAATAAATTTCCGCAAAGCAAAGTAAAACAGCAAATTGGGCTATCAATCGTACCAAAGTGGAATTGAAATTTTTGATGAAGGAGTCGGTGATATCGTACTCGGAGCTATCAATCGTACCAAAGTGGAATTGAAATAAAGGTCGGAATTACCGCACCAACGCTGAAATCCCTATCAATCGTACCAAAGTGGAATTGAAATGGATTTCCCGTCAATCTTTGTTGATAGCGAAAGCCTATCAATCGTACCAAAGTGGAATTGAAATTTTTAGAAATGCCCGTTACCGCGGCAAGGCGACTGCTATCAATCGTACCAAAGTGGAATTGAAATCAGTGATGACCGTTGTGAATGGGAAATTATCCCTGCTATCAATCGTACCAAAGTGGAATTGAAATACAAGGACCAACTGGCCGGCCGTGATTGCCGTACCTATCAATCGTACCAAAGTGGAATTGAAATTTTGCGCTGACTTCCATCTTCCCAGTCGGGTTCCCTATCAATCGTACCAAAGTGGAATTGAAATGGATCTGTTTCTGAGGGTTCTCAGAACCGCAATACTATCAATCGTACCAAAGTGGAATTGAAATGCGGCCGTTACGAAGATTATCTCCTCGCTTAGAGACTATCAATCGTACCAAAGTGGAATTGAAATTTCCAACGAGCGACATTTTTTACCTCCTTAATTTCTATCAATCGTACCAAAGTGGAATTGAAATCGCTTAGAGATTATTGAAGCAACAATTGGACAGAGACTATCAATCGTACCAAAGTGGAATTGAAATTAAATACCCTTCCATCACGAAAAATTTCGGATTATCTATCAATCGTACCAAAGTGGAATTGAAATTAAGCAAGTATCTCACAGACCCTGTTTTCTGGTTTCTATCAATCGTACCAAAGTGGAATTGAAATGGGTGACCGTGTCGGCACAGCCAAGCAGCCAGGTCTATCAATCGTACCAAAGTGGAATTGAAATAGAGCTCGCACCTGTCACTGATGATCCCCTTGTGGCTATCAATCGTACCAAAGTGGAATTGAAATTTGCTTATTGGTTTCTGTTTACATAAACCCAAAATACTATCAATCGTACCAAAGTGGAATTGAAATCAATTGGTTTTTGTAGCGCCTGAGATCCTATGATCTATCAATCGTACCAAAGTGGAATTGAAATTAGAATCTTGACCCCGGGGCAATGGTGCGCTTAACTATCAATCGTACCAAAGTGGAATTGAAATGCGAGTCTTTACCGGCTTTAAAACTTCTGCCGTTAGCTATCAATCGTACCAAAGTGGAATTGAAATTTGGTGATAGCGTTTGCTGCAGCAACCTCGACCCCTATCAATCGTACCAAAGTGGAATTGAAATGAATTGGTAAGTACGCAGATGCCCCAGCCCTGAGTCTATCAATCGTACCAAAGTGGAATTGAAATTATTAATACCCTCCGAAAATATGTCGCACATGGACTATCAATCGTACCAAAGTGGAATTGAAATAGGATTAACTCGACAAGCGCAGCGGTTGTAATGAACTATCAATCGTACCAAAGTGGAATTGAAATGAGGATCATTGTCAACTGCAAGATAAAACTTCTCAACTATCAATCGTACCAAAGTGGAATTGAAATAGCGTACGCAGGGTGTGTTCTATTTTTTCCTGTTTTGCTATCAATCGTACCAAAGTGGAATTGAAATAGGATTAACTCGACAAGCGCAGCGGTTGTAATGACTATCAATCGTACCAAAGTGGAATTGAAATCTATTTTTGGCAAGGGTCCTACCTTGTGCCCTTTGACTATCAATCGTACCAAAGTGGAATTGAAATGTTTCTATTGCATAGTGATAACCATTAGATACACACTATCAATCGTACCAAAGTGGAATTGAAATAAGGATCGTCCTGAGCTGAAAAACAGGGCGTTGCCTATCAATCGTACCAAAGTGGAATTGAAATGTTTTACATCAGTGTTATTAACATGACTTTGCAAAATCTATCAATCGTACCAAAGTGGAATTGAAATTGAAGTTTAAAAGGTGTAAACTTTTGAGTTCTATCTATCAATCGTACCAAAGTGGAATTGAAATCTTGAATGGAAACTGCAAAAGACAACGCCTTCGATCCTATCAATCGTACCAAAGTGGAATTGAAATGCGTACGCTCGGAATAACTACGAGCATCGCGCATACCTATCAATCGTACCAAAGTGGAATTGAAATATGAAAAATCGTTAAATCTTACTTAGTATTTCAACCGCTATCAATCGTACCAAAGTGGAATTGAAATACTGGAATATGGTCATCACTAGGCATTGCCGCGGCTATCAATCGTACCAAAGTGGAATTGAAATCTCGAAAAGTTTACATTACTCAGATCTCCAGTCAACTATCAATCGTACCAAAGTGGAATTGAAACACCATTTCACGATCAAGGTCTGAAAATGTGTTGACTATCAATCGTACCAAAGTGGAATTGAAACTAAAAGGACGAGTCCAGGATGTTGCGGGTAATATCTATCAATCGTACCAAAGTGGAATTGAAATGCAAGAGACCTGAACCAGTTATGCGCTATGATAACTATCAATCGTACCAAAGTGGAATTGAAACGATCATGCGCTTGCTGGGTGCCATCCCGGGAATACTATCAATCGTACCAAAGTGGAATTGAAACTTATCAAAAGTGATTTTAATAAGAAGGGGACGATTTCCTATCAATCGTACCAAAGTGGAATTGAAACAGTATAAGCTCCACAAGTATGAGATGTCATATAGACTATCAATCGTACCAAAGTGGAATTGAAATGTTTCTATTGCATAGTGATAACCATTAGATACACACTATCAATCGTACCAAAGTGGAATTGAAATTTGTAATTTTGATCAATCAGGCAGTCTATGAAAGTCTATCAATCGTACCAAAGTGGAATTGAAATTTTTTAACCTTTTTGAGATAAGGTCTTTTTTGTTCCTATCAATCGTACCAAAGTGGAATTGAAATGGGCATTTTGAATGGTCTGAATATCTTCTCTTTTCTATCAATCGTACCAAAGTGGAATTGAAATTTCTTAAAATAAATTAGACATGTGTGTCCTCCCGGCTATCAATCGTACCAAAGTGGAATTGAAATTGCCGTTGGAGTCCTTGTCCCAAACCCAGCTTTCCTATCAATCGTACCAAAGTGGAATTGAAATACCTGAGACGATTCCCACATTTTGCCTACCTGAGACTATCAATCGTACCAAAGTGGAATTGAAATAGTCTCAGGAAGATAATTCCAGGAGCCCTTGTGGCTATCAATCGTACCAAAGTGGAATTGAAATCTTTTAAAGCGTTCAGACGACATATCACACTCAGCTATCAATCGTACCAAAGTGGAATTGAAATGAAAAAATTTAAAGATCGCATGATAAAACTCTGCGACTATCAATCGTACCAAAGTGGAATTGAAATGCATAACGAGCTATGCCTTTCTGTGTAAAACATTTCTATCAATCGTACCAAAGTGGAATTGAAATGCATAACGAGCTATGCCTTTCTGTGTAAAACATTTCTATCAATCGTACCAAAGTGGAATTGAAATGAACATTAATTTGTTTTGTTTCTTAACAGGTTTTTTCTATCAATCGTACCAAAGTGGAATTGAAATACCAGACTTCTCTGGAATTGCCTCAAAGACATACATTCTATCAATCGTACCAAAGTGGAATTGAAATAACATAAAGCAAAGGTAACGACCGTCATTCATGGCCACTATCAATCGTACCAAAGTGGAATTGAAATCTTTTAAAGCGTTCAGACGACATATCACACTCAGCTATCAATCGTACCAAAGTGGAATTGAAATGAAAAAATTTAAAGATCGCATGATAAAACTCTGCGACTATCAATCGTACCAAAGTGGAATTGAAATGCATAACGAGCTATGCCTTTCTGTGTAAAACATTTCTATCAATCGTACCAAAGTGGAATTGAAATGCATAACGAGCTATGCCTTTCTGTGTAAAACATTTCTATCAATCGTACCAAAGTGGAATTGAAATGAACATTAATTTGTTTTGTTTCTTAACAGGTTTTTTCTATCAATCGTACCAAAGTGGAATTGAAATACCAGACTTCTCTGGAATTGCCTCAAAGACATACATTCTATCAATCGTACCAAAGTGGAATTGAAATAACATAAAGCAAAGGTAACGACCGTCATTCATGGCCACTATCAATCGTACCAAAGTGGAATTGAAATGCCTTGACAGGAACGTCATTGTAAAAATAAGTCGCTATCAATCGTACCAAAGTGGAATTGAAATAATAGTTTAAGATAATCCATTAATAATTTATTGGCCTATCAATCGTACCAAAGTGGAATTGAAATTACTACCCATGAACTTTCTAAGTATTGCAAGTATTTCTATCAATCGTACCAAAGTGGAATTGAAATATGAGTCGCTCAACCCTGTATAATATCCTTTCAACCTATCAATCGTACCAAAGTGGAATTGAAATGTCGAACGCGATGTGTGGCGCGCAGCGGGTGGAAACTATCAATCGTACCAAAGTGGAATTGAAATGAACAAGTATTTTACCTTTTACATTTCCCATCCTACTATCAATCGTACCAAAGTGGAATTGAAATGGATTGACTTACAGTTTTTTACTTTTGTTTCAATACTATCAATCGTACCAAAGTGGAATTGAAATGAAGCAGAGTTACCGGTTGCAGTGAACGTGAGATTTCTATCAATCGTACCAAAGTGGAATTGAAATAAAAAGCCTGGGAGGCCGTTTTAATTTTTACTTGCTATCAATCATACCAAGGTGGAATTAAAATCGGTTTGAAGCAAACGATTAAGAAAAGAAACAACAAGTAAAACTCGCCCTGCCGCTGCAGGTGTTGACAGAATTTTTCAAATACTCACCAATATGAATAGACTACCCATAATAATCGTGTTTATATTATTGCCAAGTGTGGCTCTTTTTTCTCAGACTGATTGTAAATGCGATGAACTTTTAAAACAGGTAATACATAAAGTTGAAACCGAATACCCTGGATTTATCGAAAAAACAAAGAATATTAATGGCTATACAAGCTTCAAAAATGCCCTGATAGACTCTGTAAAATATGCACCGGGTAAAAACTGTCAACATTTTCTTGAACAGTATTGTAACTATTTTAAAGATGGGCATTTAGTCCTTACCGCCAAGACAACAAATAACGGTGTAGCCTCGAAAACGAATATTGAACTTGCTGATTTTGAATTATCTGATTTTGAAAAATATCTATTAAAAAGTGAAGATAAACTTGAGGGCATCTGGAAATCAGAAGGGTATAATATCGGACTTAAAAAGCAGAAAGACGGTTATATTGGATTTATAATTAGTTCCGAGAATAAATCTTGGTTACCGAAAGAGATCAAGTTTAAGTTATCAGACAATAATGATGCAATTTATTTCAAGGGTAATCATTCTGAAGTGAAAGAAAAATATCAAGTTTGTAAGGATTGTATTCTTTATTTTGAAGGGATTCAAGTTTCATTTGTCAGGGAATTACCCAAACCTATTCTTCCGAAAGACAGTATTTCAAATTATCTGAACGAGATCGAAGGATTTTATGTTAAACCAATAAGCAAAAGAACGCTACTGTTACGAATTTCAAGCTTTGACTATAATTATGTCGATAGAATAAATGAGCTCATACAGACAAACAATGCCCGGATAAGTAATACAGAAAATCTGATAATTGATTTGCGTGGCAATGGAGGTGGCACGGACAATGCATATAAATCTTTGCTTCCTTTTCTTTACACAAACCCTGTCCGGTACCTTAGCGGCGAATACCTCGTAAGCCAGACTCTGATTGACAATTTAGAAAACTGGACAAATTCTGCTGACACATTAAAATATGCAGATGAAATCACTTCTGTGCGAAAAGATATTAATAGAATGAAGGCTAATGTCGGTAAATTCATTCCTTATAGCGAAGATGAAATGTATGGGTTTACTCAACAAAACTCAATATATCCGTTTCCTCAAATGGTAGCTATATTAGTAGACAAAAAATGCGGGAGTTCTACTGAAAAATTTATTCTTGATGCCAAACAAAGTAAAAAAGTAAAAATTATGGGGACAACAACTTACGGAGCAGTTGATTATGTTTCAGCTTTGGAATTTAAACTTGTTTGTCAGGATTTTACTCTATATATGCCGACAGTTAGAATGATGAGATTGCCCGATTATCCGATAGATAATATTGGAATTCAACCAGATATCTATTTAGATAAATTTGTTGACGATTGGGTTGATTATGCAAAAAGATATTTGGAAAATTGAAAAACCACTACGAATAAGTAAAAAAGGGGAGCAGAATCTATACATCTTGAAATGGCTGACCGGATAAATTTTATAGCTTAAATTTTATGGGTATATTTGTATTATCCGCTATATAAAAGTTATGAAGATAAAGCTGGTTTTGGTGATTTTCTGCGGCTTGTTATCCGGCACGATATCGGGTCAGTGGACCTGGAGGAACCCGCTGCCGCAGGGTAATAATCTTAATATAATTAAGATAAGGAATGACAACTCCGTTTGGAGTCGGATACCCTGGTTTGATCATTCATACAACGGATGGTGGTCAAACCTGGGAAGAATTTAACTTTCCTACGATTGATGAACTTTTTGCTATTGATTTTTATGACTTAGATACCGGTTATGCAGTGGGAGGTACTAATTGTAATTCTGGATTAATTTTAAAAACAACCGACGGAGGTGCCTCCTGGCACGAACAGTTCTTCCGGTCTATTCTCCGCTTTATGGGGTTGCAGTAACCGGAAATTGTGCGTTCACCGGTGGCTATTTATGCTATCTGTTTGGAACAACCAACGGGGGAATCCCGGTTTCAACCGGACCCTGGAAAAATCAATCCCCCATCATGACTCTTTTTCCCAATCCCTCTGCCAATAAAATAACGATATCTTCAAACAGGGAATCTCCCGGCGAAAAAACCATAACCATATATACGGTAACCGGAAGATCCGTAATGTGTGTCAGTGCAAAAAATCAAAACAAAGTTGAGGTGGATGTCAGTTCATTGACGCCCGGCACCTATCTTGTGAAAATCATGTCGCCCGATGGAATCGAGACTAAAAAATTAGTGATTCCATAAAATATATCACATTCCATTAACTGTTTGCAGTTTGGAGGGTATCACAAAAGCTCCTTACCTTTGCAGCATGATGCTGGATGATTTTCATAATTTCATCAAAAAAGAAAATCTGTTTGAACCGGGAGATCCCATCCTTCTTGCGGTGAGCGGGGGGCTGGATTCCACTGCCATGATCGAACTTTTCCACCTGTCGCATAAGAATTTCGGCATCGCTCATTGTAATTTCAACCTCCGGGGAGAAGAGTCGGAAAAGGATGAACAATTCGTTAGGGAACTTGCTGTAAAATACCGGATCCCTGTTTTCGTGACCTCTTTTCTGACTTCAGATTATGCGAAACAAAAAGGAATCTCCGTACAGATGGCGGCCAGGGAATTACGGTATTCCTGGTTTGAGAAAATTCGCGCTCAGGAACAATATAAGTTCATAGCTACCGCTCATCACCTCGACGACCAGATCGAAACTTTTTTCATCAACCTGCTCCGGGGCGCCGGAATTTCAGGATTACATGGGATCCTTCCGAAACAGGAAACGATCATCCGCCCTCTGCTTTTCACATACCGTCAACAACTCAAGACATTTGCAAACGAACGGAAACTGAAGTTCCGCGAAGACAGCTCTAACAAATCGGTCAAATATATCCGAAACCGTATACGGCTCAGGATTCTTCCGCTATTGAAAGAGATAAACCCGGAATATGCCCATGCGATCACGGAAACCATCAACCGGGTCAGGGAATTTGAACAGGTCGGAAACCAGGTGATAAATGCTAAGCGCAATCAGATCATAAAAAAAGAGAAAGACCGGTATTTAATCGAAATCGCAAGTCTAAAAGAATTGTCTCCACTCAGAATCTTCGCATGGGAATTTCTTTCTCCTTTCGGTTTTAACGAGGTTGTGATCGACGAAATCCTGGCCTGCCAGGATCATGCCGTCGGAAAAACTTTCTTCTCCCCTTCCCATCGCCTGATCAAAGACAGAATGCATTTCATTATTCAACCGATCGGAAAAGAAAAGAAATCCCATGTTTACCGGATCGGGAACTTTAAAGAAAAAAAAACAATTCATCAGCCGATATCCTTGTCATTCCGTAAAATTTCTAACCAAAAAAACCTTGACATCCCTAATTCAAAAAAATGGGCAAGTTTGGATTATGCAAAACTTGAATTTCCGCTTACACTTAGGAAATGGGAAGCGGGCGATGTTTTTTATCCCTTTGGAATGAATAAAAAAAAGAAAATCTCCCACTTTTTTATCGATGAGAAATTTTCCTTATCCGACAAGGAGAATACATGGCTGTTATGTTCCGGACGGAGTATAATCTGGGTAGTGGGATATCGGATCGATCAAAGATTCCGTATTATTTCCCGAACAAAAGAGATTCTCCGGGTGACCCTTGCGGATTAAAAAATTACCCTCGTTTTTCATTGACAGGAAATCGTTACTTTTGTGATCTTAAAGCCATCAATCACCCTCTCCGATGATCAAAAAGATATTATTTGGGATCCTGGTCCTTGGGTTTCTACCCTGCTTCTCTTTTTCACAGGTTCTTACTCCTGTTAAATGGTCCTTTAAAGTTGATCAGAAAAAAGCCGATGAAGCCACTCTTTTACTGATCGCAAATATTGATCCGACCTGGCATCTCTATTCACAGGATATTCCACCCAAAGGACCTGTGCCAACTACTTTTCGGTTTAACAACAGCGCAAATTATAAATTGATTGGGAAAGTCACTGAACCGAAAGCAATCGAGGAAAAAGATCCCAATTTCGAAAACATGTTGCTGAAGTATTTTGCCGAAAAAGTCATCTTCCGTCAAAAGATTAAAGTCAATTCACCTGATAATTTTAATATTACCGGATCGCTTGAATTCATGTGTTGCGACGATAAGCAGTGCATCCCTCCCGAAGAGATTGAATTCAGTTTTAATATCAAAGGCAACCCTGCCTCTTCCTCGAATGCCGCCATCACTCCCGTTATAACCAACCCGAAAGATACGGCCATGGCAACCCGGGTTGCCATGGTTAAAAAATCCGATTCGGTTCAAAAATCGTCCGACGATAAGGCGCTTCGCACTACCGAAGCTGATACCGCCGCCAAAGAATCACTTTTATGGTTTTTTATCATCTCCTTCCTTGCAGGATTAGCCGCCATCGTCACCCCATGTGTCTTCCCGATGATCCCGATGACCGTCACATTTTTCATGCACGATACCACCAACAAACGAAAAGCAAAAACAGAAGCCATTGTTTATAGTCTTTCGATCATTGTCATTTACATGGTACTCGGAATTCTTGTAGCCGTCACAATGGGAGCCAACTTTAACAATTTTGTAAGTACCCATTGGTTACCAAACCTGTTCTTCTTTGTAATTTTCATGGTTTTTGCTGCCTCATTTCTGGGAATGTTTGAAATTACATTGCCGGGATGGCTTGTCAATAAAGCCGATAAACATGCCGATAAAGGGGGTTATACCGGCGCCTTTTTTATGGCCTTTACCCTTGTTCTTGTTTCGTTTTCCTGCACCGGTCCAATTGTCGGAGCACTCCTGGTTAAATCGGCCGGGGGAGATATCCTCATGCCGATTATCGGAATGCTCGGTTTTTCCCTGGCGTTTGCGTTACCTTTCGGATTATTTGCATTCTTCCCATCCTGGCTGTCGGGTCTTCCGAAATCGGGCGGATGGCTGAACTCAGTGAAAGTTGTCCTTGGTTTTCTTGAACTTGCCCTGGGTTTAAAATTCCTGAGTATTGCCGATCAGACTTATCATTGGGGAATTCTTGACCGGGAAGTTTATCTTGCCTTCTGGATTGTGATCTTTACCTTGATGGGCTTCTATCTGCTGGGTAAATTGAAATTTAACCACGATTCCGATCTTCCTTTCATTAGCGTTCCCAGAATTACCCTTGCCATCATTACTTTTGCCTTTGTCGTTTATATGATTCCCGGCATGTGGGGCGCTCCCCTTAAAGCGTTATCAGGGTATCTCCCACCCCAGACCTCTATGGACTTTGATCTGAATGCCATCATTCAGAAAGAGGTCAGGAACCTTTCTGTTGGTGATAGAACCGTTGCTCCGGAAACTACTTTGTGCAGCAAGCCGAAGTACAGTGATTTCCTGCACCTTCCGCATGGTCTGGAAGGATACTTCGACTATAAACAAGCGCTGGAATGTGCAAAGAAGTTGAACAAACCGATCTTCATCGATTTCACGGGGCATGGTTGCGTCAATTGCCGTGAGATGGAAGCCAATGTCTGGTCGGATCCCCAGGTACTGAAACGACTTAGAGAGAAATACATCGTGGCTGCCTTATACGTGGATGATAAAACCGATCTGCCGGAAAATGAATGGATCACTTCAAAATATGATGGAAAAATAAAAAAGACCATCGGAAAAAAATATGCCGACTTTCAGATTTCCCGGTTCAATGTGAACTCACAACCTTACTATGTCCTCCTGGATACTGCCGGTAACATGCTTAATACACCCCGCGCCTATGATAAGGATATTGCAGGCTTTATTAAATTTCTGGATACCGGCTTGGCAAACTTCGCTAAAAAACAATAAGGGGGAAAGCAATTATCCCTGATGGGAACCGGAGTTTTTATTCTCCATCATCATTTCCGTAAAGTACTTAAAGAAATATGGAACCGTTTCAATCCCCTTGAAAAAGTTTTCGAGCGGGAAGTTTTCATTGGGGGAATGACAGGCATCAGACTCCAGCCCAAAACCCAATAAAATAGACTTAACGCCAAGGATTTTTTCAAAACGGGGTATGATAGGAATACTGCCACCACTTCTCACAGGAATGGGTTTTTTTCCGAAAGTGGTTTCAATTGCTTTGCTTGCAGCTTTGTATCCGATGGTATCGATGGGCGAAACGTAAGGATGACCGCCATGTAACACCTCTACATTGACTTTTACTGTTTTTGGCGCAATCGCAGTAAAATAATCTTTAAAAAGTTGTCCGATCTTATGGTAATCCTGGTTCGGTACAAGTCGCATTGAAATTTTTGCAAAAGCTTTAGAAGGGAGCACTGTTTTTGTACCTTCCCCGACATACCCACCCCAGATTCCATTCACATCAAGCGAGGGACGGATCCCGGTACGTTCTTTCGTACTATAACCGGGTTCGCCAAAAAGTTCTTCAACTTCAATCCTTTTCCTGTATAATTCCTCTTCGAATGGCGCTTTCGCCATCTCTGCCCTTTCTTCCATGCCAATCGAAATCACATCATCATAAAATCCGGGAATAGTTATTCGCCCATCAGCATCCGTCAGGGAAGCGATCATTTTCGCAAGAGCATTCGCGGGATTAGCGACAGCTCCTCCGAATATTCCTGAATGAAGATCTATATTCGGGCCGGTAACCTCCACCTGCATGTATGCCAGACCGCGAATACCGACGGTGATCGAGGGGCAATCGATACCAATCATACTGGTATCCGATACAAGGATAATGTCTGACTTCAGCATCTCCTTGTATTTTTCGCAGAATGACCCAATACTCTCCGAGCCGACCTCTTCCTCTCCTTCGATCATGAATTTGACATTGCAGGGAAGAGTCCTGGTCTGCACCATCAACTCAAAAGCTTTGGCCTGAATAAATGTTTGCCCTTTATCATCATCCGCCCCACGGGCATATATCTTTCCATCACGAACTTCCGGCTTAAAAGGAGAAGAGATCCATTGATCGACAGGATCAACCGGCATTACATCATAATGCCCATAAATCAGAATGGTTGGCAGAGTTGGGTCGATGATCTTCTCGCCATAAACAATCGGGTTCCCTTCCGTGGGAAATATTTCAATTTTATCAGCGCCGGATTCGCGTAAGGTTTTTTTCCAAAACTCCGCGGCCTTCACCATATCCTCTTTATGCTCTGCAACTGAACTGATCGACGGGATCCGGATCAATCCGAATAATTCCTGCAGGAACCGGTCCCGGTTACTCTCCATGTAATCCTTAATATAATCCATCAATACTTTCTACTCCTTGTACTGCTTTAAATAAGTTATCGGTTTGTTTCTGGAAATTGTCACCGTGGACGGAAGGATGACATTTTTCGGGAACAAAGTTATTAAATTTTCAATTACATCCGTTTTGCTTATAAATACGTATGTTAAATACTGTATTCGTTGATAAAGACTCAGCTTATAAACACAATAGATAACTTTGCCACCAATGAGATGTTTGAGCGATTTAAAGAGAATCCGGATTTCTGAAAAAGTCACCGCGATTCGTTGTAACTTTGCAATGAAATCAATGATTGACCGTTAAAAACAAAAGAACTCATCGGGGATCCGGTCAAAATGATGACCGACAAACAGGATCCGGTTAAAATGGTGCTGTATTTACAAGAAGGATTAGTATGAGAAAACAGGTTGATTTTTTAGTGATCGGTTCCGGTATTGCCGGTTTGACCTACGCACTCAAAGTAGCAAAATTTGGGAAAGTTTGTGTGGCTACCAAATCAAACATAGACGATACGGCAACAAGTTGGGCTCAGGGCGGTATTGCGGCTGTGATGTATACTCCCGATTCTTATGAGAAACATATCAGGGACACCATCATTGCCGGGGATGGTCTCTGCAATGAACATATCGTGCGGCTCACCATACAGGAATCGACCGAACGTATCAAGGAGTTGATCCGCTGGGGAACAAAATTTGATAAAACCAAATCGGGTAAATTCGACCTTGCCAAGGAAGGTGGCCATTCCGAATACCGTGTGCTTCATCACAAAGACAGTACAGGTCGTGAGATCGAGAACACACTTTTATTACAGATCAAGCAACATCCGAACATCGAAGTACTTGAAAATTGTTTTACGATAGACCTCATCACACAGCATCATCTTGGTATCGAAGTGAACCGCCGTACCAAGGACATCACCTGCTATGGCGCCTACGTCCTGAATCCCAGAACCCATCTTGTTGATACTATCCTGGCAAAACTAACGCTGATTGGAACCGGTGGTGCGGGAAATGTTTATAGTAATACTACTAACCCGCTGATATCTACCGGCGACGGTATTGCAATGGTTTACCGGGCCAAAGGGACCATCGAAAATATGGAATTTATACAGTTCCATCCCACAGCGCTGTACTACCCCGAAGAAAAGCCTGCCTTTCTTATCAGTGAAGCAGTCCGAGGTTTCGGCGCTGTCCTTAGAGACCGGCAGGGTAAAGAGTTCATGCACAAATATGATTCCCGCCTCTCCCTGGCTCCCAGGGATGTCGTGGCCCGAGCCATCGACAATGAACTTAAACTCTCGGGGGAAGATTATCTCTACCTCGACTGCCGTCAACTGAATAAAAATGAGCTGATCCAGCATTTCCCGACCATCTATGCAAAATGTCTCAGCGTCGGAATCAATATTACCAAAGATATGATCCCGGTTGTTCCAACCGTCCACTATACCTGTGGCGGAATTAAAGTCGATGAATTCGGACGCACTTCTATCCGGAATCTTTATGCCTCCGGCGAATGTTCTTCCACCGGACTTCATGGAGCAAACCGCCTGGCCTCCAATTCACTGCTCGAGGCAATCGTATTCTCACACCGCGCCGGAATGGATGCAATCCAGCATGTTAAAAAGATCCCTTTTATGAATGAAATCCCCGACTGGAATGCCGAAGGAATGGTGCTGAATGAGGAAATGGTGCTTATTACACAATCACTCAAGGAACTTCAGGCAATCATGACCAGCTACGTAGGTATCGTCCGCTCCAATCTCCGCCTGAAGCGTGCTTTCGACCGGCTGGAAATTCTATACCAGGAAACCGAGGATTTGTACAACAAATCCATCGTAACCGTTAAGATTTGTGAACTCAGAAACCTCATCAACGTCGGATACCTTATTATTAAGGGAGCCATTAACCGTAAGGAAAGCCGTGGATTACATTACTCACTCGATTATCCGCATGCAGGATCCTGACCTTTTTATATCATTCAAACAGAAACGTTATGGCTCTTATTAAATATGACCTTTAATTCAATAATAAAACCTGTAGAAATATGATGCGGAAATTCTTCTTTCTTATTCTCTTCCTCGCTCTTCCTTTTTGCACGGTTATTGGCCAGGATTTCCAGCTAACTCAGACTACCCTGCCCGGTTTCCAGGCTGGCGGAACCTCCTGGGGTGACTTCGATCTGGACGGTGATCTGGATCTGGTCGTCAGCGGAATAATGGAATCAGGCACCCCGGTATCAAAAGTTTACAGAAATCAGAATGGCGAGTTCCAGGAAATGGGAGCCAACCTGCCTTCCCTGTACGGAGGATCCGTTGCCTGGGGAGATTATGATAATGACGACGATCTTGACCTTCTACTTTCCGGCACTGACTATTACGGGGAAGGCGCTACCCTCCTCTACAGAAATGATAACGGGTCTTTTCATCCCGTTTCTGTTCCTTTTTGCGGAGTTTCCCTTGGGGAAGCAGCTTGGCTGGATTACAATTTTGATAGAAAGTTAAGGTTATTTATCCTTGATAAGGGGAAGGATCCGGTTCTCCTCCCTTCCCCTTCCTTCAATCAGGATACTATCGGACGTCAGAGTTACAATGGCATAGGAGTTTCCCGGGGTTACCACCATTCCTTTAAAAGTAATAAAGTGGATTCCTTTATAGTACCCGTAGTTCCCGGGATGAAAGTGGCCATTAAAGTAGGCTTTTACCGATGGATGATTTGTCATGAGTTCCACCAGTTCGCGATCATTCCAAAGGTTATACCAGGTAAACGGATAAACGGGAAAATGGCACAGGATGACGACTTTCTGTTTGAGACTGTCAGCTTCTTTTAGCAGATATTCCAGCCAATTCAACTGATCCTTACCGATTCCTCCGTTCCAGGGCATCATATTGGTATGTAGTGAGGAAATCAGATCCAGAAGGAGCGACCCTCTTTCCGACTTACGTTCCTTATCCTGAGGAGCAAGATAGCTAAGGTCATCGCCGTTAAGAATGATAAACCGCCATGATCCGATATCAACGCTATAGTTTCCTTTTTCAAGCCCCACTTTTTGAAGCACTTCTCCTTTCTTTTCCTTTGCTACGGCAAAGTCATGATTCCCTAAAACCAGGTTCAGCGAAGGAGAGAATTGACGGAAGCGTGTCAGAATACTGTCGTAGCTGGAAAAATCATGGTCGATCATGTCGCCAAGATGAAAGATCGCATTCAACTTCAGAGCATTGAGATCAGTTATACAGGAGTCGAGTTTTTTCAATGAAGCAGAGTAATAACGAGTTTCATTGGGCAAACAGTTACAATATTGACAATCGGTCAGGATACCGATCCGCAAACGCTCCTGATCTTGTCCTAAAACAGGAATTGTGATCACCCAAACCAGTATGGTAATCAGGTAAATCCAAGAAGAAATTTTCATTTCTACACTATTTCAAAAGCAATAATAGTAAAAAAGTCACCAACGTGTCAATTATTAATAATTTTTATTATTCACCTACATATCAAGGTTTTGTTTATTTGTGTAATGGTCAATCAAAAAATATACATTGAATCATCATTTAAAAGGGAGGTAATTATGGAATCTCAATTGTGGTACACAACTTGCCCAAAATACGTAAAAAAAAATATGGAAAAAACTATGTTGCGATCATTGCGCAAATTGAATAGCACCTAAGAAGGTATTCCATTTGAATAAAAAAAGCTGCCCGTGATATTGAGCAGCCTTTTCCATAATTTTTATCTTGATCAGGGCGTATAGATATAGGCGTTATTTCTGTATCCGGCATCACTATTGCTATACCAGTCGGTATACAATGTTCCTCCCGATTCTGCCCATTCGATAAAATGCAAATAAGCAACACTGATTTCATTATATTCACTGGCATAATTGAAGGCCACCGGAAAATCGAGTCCCCATGGCAAGTGATTCGATGTCTGATAAAAGAGATTGCTGGCCGGTACACTTGCGTCTCTACCCATTCCAAAGTAACTGGCGGTCATCAGGTCAGTGGGAGGATGGTTGATAAGATGTACTTCTCTTCCTCTTGTAGCGTCAATGAATAGGAAAGGATTCCAGGTATCAAGTGAAAAGTCATTGGCAGTATACGGACCACCTCCCGTAACCGAAATGGTAATTACAACCGAATCGGGAGAAGCGGATGGTCCTCCAGATACCGTATTGGCAATTCCTACCATCAGGTCATGAGTATCATCAAAAGCAATGATGGTAGGTTTGGTTTGACCTGCTTCGAGATTAGCTCCATTAAGAATCACGAGACCATGATTAAGCGAGGAACCTGTAACAGATATATTCGAAGCTAAAGTAGTTTCAAGATCGGGAATCTGGAATCCGAATCCATTGTGTAATTTTCCTCCATTGGCTCTTACTACAAAAGTTCCAACCACTTCAACAACATTATTTGATGCATTGGTCACCGTTTTAAACCGATATCCAAGGATTAGGTCATTAAAATCATAATCGCCGCACCAAGGCCAGAGGTCTTCAAAAGCAAGGGTTCCTGCACTCGTGACGGGATAATAATTATCAAAGGCCCGGGTTGCATCAAGGGGATAATCGTCTAACTCATCAGACACTCCGTCGCCATCACTGTCAAACCCCAAACTTTCCACATTCCAGGTACAGCCAACCAACGTCCCGATATTAGCAAAGGTTGTTATGTCGGCGGTTGTGGTTCCGGTCCCTTCATCGAATCGCCAGTATCCTGAAAGATTTGCAGAAGTCGGGCTGACAATATTGTCGTAATTTGATGAAATTTCACCGGCAGTCCGTGCGACATTCCAAACCCTTACCTCATCAATTTTTCCACTCCAGTGTCCTTGGGAAAGCGAATTGTTTTTCAAATTTCCGATCCGAAAGTCTTCACTGGAACTCAAATCAGCGCCCCAGGCGGCTTTAGTTTCATCGAGACTTAGTACTCCGTTGATATAGATCTTAATATTAGAGTTTTGTCTGACCACCGCTACATGGTTCCATCCTCCGGTAATAACACTGGAAGTGGAAGAACTTGCTACCGAATTATAATAAACCTGAATAGTACCATCGGTATAAACATAACAAGAGTATTTAAAACCTTTGCCAAAAATTCTGCGATACCAGATATCAGCAGTCACATTGTTTGCATATACCCATGCCTCGCAGGTGAAATCACCCGTTCCGAAATCAAGTTCTCCCCCAACGGGATCACCCACATTAACGTAATCATTAACTCCATCAAAGAGGAGATTGTAGTTCGTCAATAAAATATTTTTCTTTTGGGGGATCGAGTAGGAAATATCGTTCCCGTTGACCTGAACGTGTGCTTCATTAATTACTAATTCTTTTATGAAAGTAGGGAGACTCAATCGGAATTCCCAGGAATTTTTTCCTGAGGGAATAATTCCTTTATAAATCGTCTGAGTCGCATCGGAAGTTTTAACAACGATAACATCACCCGGCTTCCCGCTAATATGAAACGTGACGGCACGAGTCATCATCCAGTCAAATCCGTTAGGTATATTTACATCCGATATGGTCTTATTGTTGCCTAAAACACTGTTATTGCTTTCAGAAATATTATCTAACTTATGACAAGCAGCAAAAATAAAAACCAATACAATTAAAATCAAATTGTTATTAAGTTTCATAAAGATATTTTAATCCACTGCAAATATAATTTACAAAATGATAATATGCAAATAAATTTTATGTTATGGGAATATCTTTTTGCATTTTGTTAATAAAAATGTCAAGATACTGATCCACAACAAAATACGATCCGGAAAACATTCATTCACTGGCTTGAAAAAGCTTTAATTGTTGTTTTGGAAAGTGATTTTCTCTAAACATTTTCTCCCGCACGGTTGATTTCCCGAATTACAAGGTTGGAGAATTCACCATAGGAATGATTTTATATCTCATAATCTTTAGCGCTCTTTTCATCAATCCGTTGTTATTAGTTATATTCTTGCGTCATTTCATCAACCGTTCAATTTCAGCCACTTCCTTTGGTATCCCATTTGAAAGGACTTTATATCCATCTCTGGTCACCAGAATATCATCTTCAATCCTGATTCCAAATCCCCGGAATCCGGCGCTAAGGATAGTATCCGTTTCAGGGATATATAGTCCCGGCTCAATCGTGATAACCATGCCGGGTTCAAGGGTGTTTTCCGACTGAACATCATGAACATCAAGACCAATAGGATGGGTCACTCCATGTATTACATAACGTCGATAGCCGGCATCCGCCAGTAATTTATTAGCCTCTTCGTCTATTTTGGCATAGGAAATTCCTGGTTTGATCATGGCGATCAGTTGCTTTTGCACTTGCAATACCGTTTCATAGATAATTTTTTGCTCCTCGGTGAACTTCCCCGAAACAGGAATCGTACGGGTGATGTCGGCAGCATATCCATGGTACGCTGCCCCTACATCCATTACCACCACCTCTCCGGCTTCCGCCCGGCAGTCATTATCGTCATAATGGGGACTGAGACTGTTTTTCCCTGCCCCGATGATACACTTGAAGGCGGTTCTTTCCGCTCCATTACGGGTGATTGAGTATTCGATTTCCGCCTGCAACTCATATTCCCAGATGTCCGGTTTGCAAGTCTTTATTGCCCTTTCAATTCCTTCTCCGGTAATTGCAATCGACTTTTGAATAAGATCGATCTCTTCAGGCGACTTGACTTGCCGCAACTGATTAACCAGTGTCGCCGCCTTTAATAACTTGAGTCCGGGATAGGTTTGTTTCAGTATCTTTTGAATCTCTTTATCCAGAAAAACAGGCCGGTCATTCAGCCAATCATGAAGAAAAGAAAATCCCGGAGCCGTATAATATAAAGTCTTTGAACCATGAATAGCCTTGTTCATAATTTGTTTTAATTCCAGGGCTGAAACAATCGTATCCGCCGGACCCTTGAAATCTTCATGAGGGATTCTTGTCCCGGAAAAGCTGGATGAACCTTCCAGGGAAAAGGAAGGGTCAAAAAGGATACTGTTCCATCTTTTCCCGTTGATATTGAGTCCACGGGGAACAATCAGCAAAGCATATCCCGGATTTTCCACTCCGGTGAGGTAAAGGAAGTTGAGGTCCGGACGGTAATTCAGGTACTCGTATTCACTATTTGATTCCGGCGCCCGCATCATGATCACCGAGGTAGTATCCACAAGTGCAATCAGCGCGTTCCTCCGGTGAGCATACTCATCGGCTGTGATGCCGCTTTTCATACATGGCTGTGCAGATAAACTTCCCGGAAATAGGGAGATCAATAAAAGAAAGAATAAGAGTCCTGGTTTCATCTGTTAATGATTTGATTTTTATGGTCAGATGGAATATCCATTATTATCCGTGATTTGCAGAAACAGTGTTTATATGGATATATCATGGTAAATGAAAGGACCGGCAGAACGTCATTCTATCAGCTTATAAGAGGACTTTATAACCTGTGTCGATGGAATCGACATGGTCATCTGACCGGTCAGTGCATAGGTCAGTTCCTGGTTCGTCACACTCTCTTTTGCAACCAGAATACCGAGTTTAGGATCAATCCATGCGGCTCCTTTTGCCTCCGCACTTCCTTCGATGAACATCTCCATACCCATCTGCATCATTTTTCCTGTCGTTTCACTTTTGGAGGTGAAAGCAATATTAAAACATTCATGACCATCTTTCATCTCTTTCTGAAGAAGGGTATATTCGTTGTTGGAAGTAGTAATCGTAAAACCTTCCCCGATTTTCGTCGTATCAGTCTGGGTATAGGTCCATTTCTCTCCCATAGCAACCGGAGTTCCCGGAAGCTTAGTGAAATTGACAGAATAAGCGGAAGAAATGCCACTCCCCATCCCATTCTCCGACTTGACCGTGTCGATCATCTCCTTGGATATCTCTTTGCCAAATTTATCTATGATCACTTTCCCACGTTTCCCGATGATCTCCTTTTGCACAATCGTAGTATCCATCATTGCACTCTTCACTACCGATTTCATCTCTTCGTATGAGTTGATAAAAGTCAGATTCCCTTCGGCGGAAACCGATTCAAGGATCATTTTTACAATACTGTTCGTTGATCCGGACATTTTCATCTCCTGCCCGTTCATCTCCTGGGTCATATCATACTCATAGAAATTCCGGTAACGATAAGTATCCCCTGTCTTATAGCTGTATTCGAGGCTGTATTTTTCCTGTGCATTTAGTGCGCCGGTTAATATAACCAACCCACCAAACCAAAATGCTTTTAAAAATTTTTCTTTCATATGATTATTTATTAAACGTATTAATATATATTGTTCACTTCATCATTCATCACTCCTCATTCCCCTTCCAAATCTTTCCCTTTCACCAATTTATAACGACGATTATCATTTGCAATGTACCAGGCAGTCAGGAATGCAAGCCGGGATATTCTTGCCGCTTTCAGGGGATCTGATCTGTCGGGATTGTCGCTCACCTGGTGATAATCTTTATGCAAGCCGGTAAAAAAGAAGACATCCGGTATGTTTTTGTTGTAGAAATTCTGATGATCGCTGCCTCCGCCCATGTGTTCGCTCTTACTTTCGACCAGGATCATATTCACCTTCTTGTTTTGTTTCCGGATAATTTTTATCAGATCGGGGTTTTGTCTGGTGCCGATGATCTCCAAAGAGTCGGGATGATTACGGCTGATCATGTCGAGATTGATCATTGCCACCGTATTTTCGAGAGGAAAAAGAGGATTTTTAACATAGGTCGCCGATCCCAGTAATCCTTTCTCCTCGCCGGCAAAAGCCATAAAAAGCACGCTCCGCTTTGGTTTTTCCGGCATTGAACCGAACGCTTTAGCCAGGGCCAGTACGCCACTTGTCCCGCTGGCATTATCATCAGCCCCATTGTAAATATAATCGGTATCGGCTTTATGTTCTTTGATAAAACCCACATGGTCGTAATGGGCCCCGATCACCACCGCTTCTTTGTTCAGAACCGGATCGCTGCCTTTGAGGAAGCCGATCACATTCTTGCCTCCCAAAGGTTTAAGGATGAGAGTTATGTTAAGCGATACGACCCAGTCAGGAATAAGAAATGAGTTCGGTTTCATGGTTTTCTCGATTTTCTGCTGGATATTTTTCAGGGAATCAACACTTCCCAGAAAGATATTGATAAGAGATTCGCCAATATGTGCTACAGGAATTCTTTCACCGATATCCTTGCAAGAGGAAAGAGGGAGTGCATCTTTCGGAAGAATCCTGGATAAGGAGGGCCATGGAAATCCCCGGGGTTTCAGGGAGGTATAATTAATCGGGCCGGAAATCACGAGCATAGCTACCGCTCCGTGATCCCTTGCTATTTTCATCTTCTCCTTCAGGTTGGAATATCTGGTGCTCTCTTTACCCTTAAATTCTTTGATTGTCGAATCGGTCTGCCCTGGCTCCTGTCGTAACACCAATACTATCTTTCCCTTTACATCCACCTCTTTATAATCATCGTACCCATATTCCGGAGCAGTTATACCATATCCCACAAAGACAACCGGGGCTTTTATCGTTCCCTCTCCCGTAATATCATAAGGAATAAAATCGCTTTTAATCTTAAAATTCCGCTTCTGCGTACCTGAATCAACCGAAAGCAGGTTTTCGGATCCTATATCAACATAGCAATAGTCAAGATCCTGGTAAAAACTTCCGCTCAGTGGTTTCAGCCCATAATGTTCAAACTGTCTCACGATATAAGCTCCTGCTGAATCCTGTCCGGAACTGGGTGTATTTCTCCCCAGCAATGAATCGGAGGCAAGGTAATCGAGGTTTTCCTTCATCAGTCCGGCAGTAATCACTTCGTTGGCAATACGGACAACTTTCCGTTGCGCAAAGGTCGTCGTAACGAAAAGCAGAAATAATACAAGAAGAATGAAGGGATATTTAAAAATTAACCTAGATCGCATAACGAATTTTATGATAAGTTTTTGTTGAAGAAGGTCAAAGGTAAGAAATTCGGAGTTTGTGTATGCCTCTACCTGTCAGTTTTGTTTTACATGTTCTTCAAATCCGGTTGTATTCTGGTCTTATAAAAACAATGTAGATTTGAAGGAATATACACTGTTAAAGAAGAAACCCTGGCTATGAAAGAAATTTGTACCCATTTGAAAAACACGTGAATGTCTTAAAATCAGAACCATAGCCCCGAAAGGTTAATCCCCCGCCAAGTTGTTTTTCAATATCCTTTGAACTTCCTCCTAATCGGTCACGGAGGTATACATTATGTTCATAATGCCGATTCCGCCGATCAAAAAAGAAATTCCTGCAATCGTTGTAAGTAAAACCGTCAGCATGGTACTGGTGGAGCCAATGGTGGTTAACAATTCGGCCTGAGTCCGGACATCGAAATCGTTATCTACATCTTCTTTTAATTTGAACAATTGCAAAGACAATCATAATCATTACTACATGCCGGAAATTCCTCAGAAAATATTTCAACGCTATTTGCATAATTTGTTCTGGTTTTGTTTCTTAAACAGCACAAATTTACTACACTGATTTCCAATATTTTGAAAAATGAGACACAGAGAAAAAATGTTGCTGCACGTAGTCGGAAATTATCTGCAAAAATTATTGATTCAGGGTTTTGGGAAGCTTTTTGATAAAAGGTTTTTACATAGTGCGATATTATATTACCTTTACACAAAATAGGTTAAGCGCAATTAAAACAATTAAAAAAAAATATGGCAAGATCGCAGGACACATTTAATAAAAAAGATCAGGAAAAAAAGAGGCTGAAAAAGAAGAAAGAGAAAGAAAAAAAGAGAGAAGAACGCAAAGCCAATTCTGACAAAGGAAAAAGCATGGAAGAAATGTTCGCTTATGTGGATGAATATGGTAATATTGTTTCAACTCCGCCGGATCCGAATAAAAAGAAGGTGATAAAAATAGAAGATATTCAAATCAGCACTTCGAAACAAGAAGCCATTGATCCGGCTGATTTGATCAGAAAGGGCACGGTAACTTTCTTTAATGACACTAAAGGCTATGGTTTTATAAAGGACCACGAAACCCAGGAGAGCATTTTTGTTCATGTAAATGGTTTGGAAGAACAGATAAAAGAAAGCGACAAAGTAACCTTCGAAACAGAAAGGGGACCTAAAGGATTAAATGCGGTCAGGGTTAAACGAATCGTTTAAAGAAGGAGATCAGGTGTAATTTGGTTCGGCTTGAAAGTAACAATATCGAAGCACAACAATCATTTTTATATTTAATTTATGGAAGAAATATCCATTGAATATATATCTGGTCTGCTGAAGAATCAAAAGCGGTTTTTCACTTCAGGACGAACCAGGGAGATTAGTTTCAGAATTAACAAACTGAAACAATTCAAAAAAGCAATCCTTAAATATGAAACGAGAATTACCGGGGCTTTATGGGCTGATTTACATAAATCCTGTGAGGAAGCATACCTTACCGAGATTAGTATTACGCTTGTGGAGATCGACAACCATATCAAGCACCTGAACCAATGGACAAAATCCAGACAGGTAGCCACCCCTGCATTCGTTTTGCCCTCCTCGAGTAAAATAATCTATGAACCCCTTGGCGTTGCTTTGATCATTGCTCCATGGAACTATCCATTTCAGCTTCTGATGAATCCATTGATCGGTGCAATTTCTGCAGGGTGCTGCGCCATACTTAAACCATCGCCTTACACACCGACTGTGGCTAAAGTAATGGAAGAAATCATCCACGAAACATTCGAACCCGATTATATAGGGATCGTCCAGGGGGGCAGAGATGTTAATACAATATTGCTTAAACAACGTTTTGATATTATCTTTTTTACAGGAAGTCCTTCATTGGGAAAAACCGTTATGAAAGCGGCTTCGGAGTTTTTAACACCGGTAGTTCTGGAACTGGGAGGAAAGAGTCCGTGTATTGTTGATAAAGATGCTAAGATCGATGTAGCAGCAAAACGTATTGCATGGGGAAAAACCATCAACGCAGGACAAACCTGCATTGCACCCGACTACCTTTTTGCACATGAATCTATTAAAGACGAATTGTTAAGTAAAATAGCGGGAAGCATCCAAAAAATGTACGGACCTGACATTAAGCAGAGTCGTTATTTCCCGCGTATTGTGAACCGGAAAGCCATTGAGCGGCTCCAACGCCTTTTATTACATGGAAAAATAATATTCGGGGGTGAAGTTGACATCTCCGAAAGGTATATCGCTCCCACCATTATCGACGAAGTGAAACCTGATTTTCCGATCATGCAGGAGGAAATCTTTGGCCCCATTCTTCCGGTTATGACCTTCTCCGATATTACCCAAGTGATCGAATACGTCAATACCCATGAAAAACCTCTGGCATTCTATTATTTCGGAAGGAGTGCCGGCGCTAAAACCATCTTAAGTAAGACGACTTCCGGCGGAGGATGTATGAATGATGTCCTGATGCATGTAGCAAACCACCACTTACCTTTTGGCGGTGTCGGAAACAGTGGAATGGGTAAATACCATGGGTACGACAGCTTTTTATCATTCAGCAACCGGAGAGCAATTGTTACTACCCCAGCCTGGATCGATATTGCGGTAAAATATCCTCCATTCAACTATTTTAACCTGTTGAAGAAAATCATTTGATAATGTTTTATTGAAGGGACTCCTTCCGTTGCACTGAATAGATGTATGTTCCTCCGGTAAGAAGATAAAGGGGTTCCGATAAGTGATCCGCCAAAAATGCAAAAAGCCAGTTTTAATAAAAACCGGCTTTTTTTCATATATAAAAATTCTCTTTACAGTATCCCAAGCTTTTTCTTTACCAGGGCCATGATATCTTCGGTGGCTTCCTTGTACAGAACTACATCTTCAATGGAATTCAGAATGTAGGTGTATTTGTTTTCCTTGGCGACTTCATTGATAGCGACTTTGGCTTTATCGATGAAAGGCTGAACAAGTTCCTGCTGTTTGGCTTGCAAATCAGTATTTGCTTTTTGCTGGAAGGCATCAATACGTGACTGAAGATCCTGTAACTCTTTTTCCTTGGTTTGTTTGATCAGGTCCGACATGCTCGCAGCCTGCGATTGATAATCCTGTAATTTATTTTCAAACTCCGATTTCATAGCATCCATCTGATCGCTTAGCGTTTGTTGATATTTTTGAAGTTTCACCTTTACCGAATCGATGCCGGGCATAGCCGCAAGGAGGGTGTTGAATTCAATATATCCGATCTTGAGCGTAGCCTGTGCTTGGGATGCGAAGGAAAAAGCGACAACAAAAGCTACTACAGCAAATAATTTAAAAAACTTTTTCATTTTCACTTATTAATGGGTTAATACTATACTTTAAGGATACAAAAGTAGATAATTTCTTCTATATGAAAAAATGCTGATAAAGGTTATTTCCGATCACCCCTATTTGTCGGTTTCTTTGTCTCGGTGCCACCACCCGATTCCTGTTTGTTAGTCTTACCCTTCCGTCCTCCCAGGCTGGCTCCAAGCTTATCAAGAACATCGTCGCTGATATCGTATTTGGGATTAGCATACATCATCGTCAGACTTCCTCCTTTATCAAAGATAATCGCATAATTACTATTGGTCGCGATTTCTTGAATGGCATTGTACACTTTTTCCTGAATTGGTTTCACCAATTCTTGCCGCTTTTTGTACAAATCGCCATCCTTACCGAAACGTTGACGCTGTAAATTTTTTGCTTCCTTTTCTTGATCGACGATCTCCTGCTCCTTTTTTTTCTTCATATCTTCGGGTAACAGTATCGACTGAGCCTGATAATCTTTGTACATCTTATCGACCTCTGCAAACTTAGCTTCGATCTCCTTTTGCCATTGGCTCGACTGCTCATCAAGCTGGGCCTGTGCCTCAGCAAATTCAGGAATATTATCGAGAATATATTGGGTATCTACATATGCGAATTTCTGCGCATGTACCATAACTGTCATCAGAAAGAAAACGGTAATGGAAAAAATTAGTTTTTTCATTTTATCCTCCTGTAATTTAATTCATTAATCAATATATCTTCAAATCTCAACTTATCAAATCATCCAATTAGTCGAGTGATGAGTTGATAGAAAAATGGAATTGTCCTCCATTGGCGCTTGGTACCCCGGAAACCTGATCGATACCATAACCCCAATCAAGACCTAATAAGCCAAACATAGGCAAGAACACCCTAACACCAAATCCAACGGAACGGTAAACGTTAAACGGATTAAAATTGCTCCAGTAAAGCCAGTCATTTCCTGCTTCAAGAAAACCTAGTGCATAGATAGTTGCACTGGGGTTCAGCGAAATGGGATAACGCAATTCCATGGTATATTTTGTATAAACAGTACCTCCGACACTCGATGGATAACCGGGGGTAAGAGAGTTATTTGTGTAACCGCGCATCCCGATCAACTCACGGCCATCCATGTTGTTGTATCCACTTAAGCCGTCGCCACCCAGATAAAACCTCTCAAATGGAGTTTCTCCAAGGCTTTGATTATAGGTTCCCAGATAACCAAATTGCAGACGAGGTGATAAAACCAATTTCTCGACGAGATTGATATACCATGCTGCTTTGACCTTGATCTTGTAATATTCTACCCAGCGATAACGATCCTCGACCGCCATGGAGTCATAGTTGACCTTTCCTCTGAATAATGAATAGGGTGGGGTCAACTCCAGGTTAAGAGATATTTCCGATCCATTCCTGGGATAGATAGGAGCATCGACCGAATTCCGGGAAAGGATGACTCCGATACTAAAGGCATTGAAAACGCCATTATCTCCACCCCAGCTAAAGATATCGCTATAATTCTTGGTATTATATCGGTTGTAATTGACACTTGAATAGATGGAAAAATAGTTGTCGGGCCAGTTGAGTTGGGAACCCAACCCGACTGAAATACCATCGATCTTGAAATAGCCGTAGCCCACATCATTAGCGGCTAAGCCATTGGTATATTTTGAATGAAAATAAGAAAGGCTGAGCGCCAACGGTTTTTTCCCACCCATCCAGGGTTCGGTAAAGGAGAAACTGTAACTGAAATATCCCTTGCCATAGGTTTGAAATCTGATACTGAACTTTTGCCCGTCGCCGGAAGGAATAGGTTTCCAGGCTTTTGGATTAAATACGTTTTTGAGTGAGAAATTATTAAAGGATAATCCCAGCGTCCCTACAATACGTCCGTATCCCCATCCTCCGGAGAGTTCGATCTGGTCGGCTGAGGTTTCCGTGACGTCATAGCCGATGTCGACCGTGCCATCTTCAGGAATTGGATTCACCGTGGGATTGAGTTTTTCAGCATCAAAATATTTGAGTTGAGCCAGCTGACGCTGGGAACGAATGAGCAAGTCGCGGCTGAATAACTGTCCGGGACGGGTGTGAATTTCACGTAGGGCCACATGATCGTTGGTTTTCGTATTACCTTTTATCGTGACCTTGCGAACGGTTGCCTGTCTTCCTTCAACCATCCGGATCTCAATATCGATCGAATCATTCTCCACTTTCACCTCTACTGGCTGGACATCGAAAAAGAGATACCCGTCGTCCATGTATAACGAACGGATATCGCTTCCATTCGGATTATAGGTCAGCGCGGTTTCTAATGCTTCATTATTGTAAACATCTCCCTTCTGGATTTTCAGGATACGGTTGAGAAAGTCGGAAGAGTATTTTGTATTCCCGACCCAGGTTATATAACGAAAATAATATTTCGGCCCCTCTTCCACCCAGATGTTAATATTGATGGTATTGTCCGGGTTCTTGGATATTGAATCGCGAAGGATCCTTGCATCGCGGTACCCCATCGAATTGTACTTCGCAATAAGAAGTTGTTTATCGTTATTATATTCATCCTCAATGAATTTCGATGACTTGAATAACCTTATCCGGATATTATTCATGGTATGTTCAGCCACCACATTAGCGACCTCCACAAAGTCCATCTTTGCCACAGTCTCTGCGGATTCATAAACTATCTTGTCGAGGTCATTCATGGGGTTGAAGATACTTTTCTCCTTAGTCTTCTTGAAAGTAGATTTAATCAGATCGGAGCTTATCTTGACATTTCCGTGAATGGTTATATCGAAAACCTTCACTCGCTCATTTCTATCGATATTGATAATCAGTGTAACATCGTTGCGATCGACGGTATCCTTCTTTTGGATCATATTAATCTCAACATTGAGGAATCCTTTATCGGTATAATATTTCCGGATGATATTCTGGGTTTTGATAATCAGATTATCGGTAACATAATCGCCTTTCACAAGCCGTATCTTCTCCCTGATCTCATCTGCATCTGATTTCTTGATCCCGTTGAATTGGAATTTCGATAATCGGGGACGTTCTTTCATATACAGGTTAATGAATATCTGGTCTCCAACGATATTCGTAACGGAGATTTTAACATCTTCGAATAAACCCTGATCCCATAATTTTCGGATAGCCTTTGATATCTGGTCGCCGCCCGGGACTTTAATTTTTTCACCAACCGTAAGACCGGAGAGCATGATCAGCACGTTTCCGTCGAGATACTTCACCCCGCTCACGGTGATCCCTCCAATGTAATAATCTTTGGGCTTCGTATAATCGGTTATGTTTTCTCCGCCAATTACCTGCGCTTGCAGCGTTGTAAAAGCAGTTAAGGTCAAGAGTAATATGACAAGCCGTATTCTCATCCGGGTTATTTTCGTAGTTTTCCTTCCAATTCATTAATCTGTTCGCTGGTGAGTCCAAATCTGCGCTCTCTATTCTGATAGTCGATAAGCGCTTTATAAAACTCGTCGCGGGTGAAATCCGGCCAATAGGTCGGAGTAAAATACAGTTCGGAATAGGCAATCTGCCACAGCAGGAAATTGCTGATTCGGTATTCACCGCTTGTCCGGATTAACAACTCCGGATCGGGGATGGAAGCAGTAGCCAGAGAGGAGATAAACGTATTGATATCAATTTTATCGGCTATCAGTTTGCCGGATTCGACTTTCCGGGCAATAGACCGGGTAGCTTCAACCAACTCCCATCGGGAACTATAGCTCAACGCCAGGACGAGGGTAAGACCGGTATTATTTGCGGTTTGTTCCAAGGCTTTATTCAGTTCACGGAAACTCTTAGGGGGAAGACTTTTCAAATTGCCGATGGCCGTTAAACGGATCTTATTATCCATCAGCGTTTTCATCTCCCGGTGCAGAGAGTTGACCAAAATTCTCATCAAAGCATCAATCTCATATTTGGGCCGGTTCCAGTTTTCAGTCGAGAAGGCATAGAGAGTCAGATACTTAATTCCCAGTTCAGCCGCTGCTTCAACGGTGTTCTTGACGGCTTCGACTCCTTTCTCATGTCCCAAAGTACGCGCAAACCCACGTTGACGAGCCCACCGTCCATTTCCATCCATGATCACAGCAACATGTACCGGTAATTTCTTTTTATTAATCTGATCTATCAATTTCATCCTTGATACCTTGTTGTGATTTATCTTTCCAGATCCCTGCAACGTTTACTCCCGCCCAGTTTAAATTTATAAGTCAGCGAAAGACCAAAAAAAGAAAACCAGTCCTGGTTTTTCGAATTTCCCCGCTGCATATCGGGTTGGTGGTTCATTGATGGATCCGACAATAGCTGTTCTGGATTCGCCGGATCGATCTCGCTTCCGTTAAGATAATAAGTCGTACTGACATCATCCAAATAATCGGAAAATGTCTTATGCATTTCCCAGTAAACCTGCAATCCCAGTCTGCGGGCAAGACTGATCTTAACGCCAAGACCGAAAGGGAATCCATAACTCACCGTGGAATAAGGTTTTCGACCATTATAACCGTCGTTTTGCCCTTCTGTTCCAAGGTCTTTCAGGGAATATCCATTGGATTGGGGGTTAAATAAAAATACACCGAATCCGGCGTAAACATATGGAGTAATCCAATTTTTTTTGCTTCCGGTAAAGTAGGGAAAGAAGTTAAATTCTGCAACGGCAGAGATGTCGGTCAGAGGGCTTGAGAAAGTCAATTCCCGGTCGGGAAGAAAAGAAGTCTGGCTTGCATCTCCGATCATCTTTCCCTGGGTTACACCCAGTTTCACCGCCCAGCGGGTATCGATATTGTACCTGGCAACAACGCCATAGGCCACCTGTGTATTCAGGAAATGGGTCCCCAAATTGAGATCGCCCAGATAATAAGAACCACCTCCAAAAAGGCCGACTTCAAGATCCTGAGCAACGGTATAGTATCCCGGAAAAAATAAAAACACACCGGGGAACATCATCATGATCCGAAACAAAAAAGTCGTTAATGCCTTATTCATTAGCTCGATAATGCAATGATTGAGTGATGGGAATCCTGCTTCGCAATATTAGCAAACGATTGAAACATGATTTTATTTGAAAAGATCATTGATTTTAATTTATTATTTTGTCAATTGCGAATATCAAGTCCCCAGTTTAACTTTTCGCGTAAGGTAGAAAAAAATATTTTTTCGTTCAATCTCAGAAGATTGATAGTAAAATCGGCTTTGTGTATGGTAAGTTCAACGGAGTTATTCACTTTGACCATCCGGGAATCGAGGCTTATCAGAAAATCATTTCCCCTCCCTTCCACTTTAATCCGGATAATGCTGTCATCCCTGATGACCAGCGGCCGGACCGTAAGATTATGGCTTGCAATCGGAGCGATAATAAAATTTTCTGAGTTGGGAGTCAATACCGGTCCGGTGCAACTGAGCGAATAAGCCGTGGATCCGGTAGGTGTGGCCACGATCAGCCCATCACCCCAGTATGTATTGAGGTACTCTCCGTTGATCCAGGTCTTGACGGTGAGCATCGACATGGCATCGGTTTTGTGCACAACCAGGTCGTTCAACGCAAAATTGCAGTTTCCGAAAAGGTCGTCGGGCGATTTCAGAGTTAACAATGTACGCCGGTCGATCTGGTAATTTTTTTGCCGGAGAGCATCGATGGCAAAAAGGATTTGATCCTGGGAAATACTTGAAAGAAAACCCATGTGCCCGAGATTGATCCCTATCAATGGGATATTGGAATCCCGCACCAACGTGATAGCGCTTAAGATAGTTCCGTCGCCTCCAATTGAAAATATAAGATCGACTTTCCCCTGAATCTCTTCTTTATTATTAAAAATAATCGGATTCTTGCAAAAAGTGACTCTACCGGAAAGCGCCCCATAAAAGGGCTGATAAATGTAAATGACCCCGTTGTCAATTTCCAGTTTTCCGATCAAACCCTGGATATGACTCATAGATTCTTCCTGAACATCAATACCAAACAAGGCAATTTTCATGGTTACGGGAGGTTACTGAATTCAGGGTGCAAAGATACTTGAAATTTTCATTACAACTGATTTCTATATAGGGGCAATAAAATGAAGATAGATGCCAGGTTTCCCAAAAAGATTCATTGAAAATTCACACCGGATTACGAGGTCGTAATAGGTCGTAAAATCAAGACCGGTTCCGTACCCTAACAACAGGCTGTTCTGAAGGGAATTTCCAAGGTCGCCGTGATCATCGGCTTCCGTAGAATAGTGATAAACGTATCCCAGATCGGAGAAAACATTGACATATAATGCCAGGGGCACGGTATTGAACTTGGAGGACTTCAGAAATCCAAGTTTTATCAATCGCTGGGGAATAATGGCAAATTTAAAGTTGTTCTTCCAAAGCAAAAAATGTTGGCCATCAACCACAAAATATTCGTAACCCCTTACAAATTCCCGTCCGTACCCGAGACCTCGTGACAAAAAGTAAGGCTGTTCATTCTCCACAGAAATCTTCACAGTAAGTCCACTTGCAAAATACCACTGGTTATAAATCTGCCAGTATTTCCGAGCATTTACTTTGAGGTAAGTATTATGGGTAAAGGAATAAGGAAAACAATGTATGAATTCCAGGTCAAAATAGAAACCGGTCAGTGGATAGTATTGTACATCGCGATGATCGTTCTTAAACTGGTAGTAAAGGCTTCCGAAAATCTGGCTATTGGAGTTCGCCAGAGAAAATCCGGGTATCCGTATAATGGTATCGCTGAAATAATACTGGTTATATGCTATCCGGAAAGTATGATAAGTATATATGTTTGGGCGATAAATCATCTCTGTGTAGGCAAATATCAATTGTTTCGGAAAGTTGGAAACATCCTTGTAATAAACGACTTCATTGTCGGCTGTTTCCACGCCAACTTCGTGATTTAATTCAACATCGGCTCCAAAGCCGATCCCGATGGTCTGTTTCCGGTTCAAGTATGGAATCGTGTATGTAAAACCATATTTCTGATTGAAACCGAAGTGAGTCAGTATTTTCATGGTCTCATTTCGCCCTCTGACATTGGAAAAGGTAAGATCGATTCCATAGGTTAACCGGCTGAAATCTTTTGTCTCCCACCAGACATTGAAATTCCGGTCGGAAATTTCAAAATATGGAATTGGCCAGATATACCAGCGTTCGATGACGCTGATCGTTATATCCACCAGGGAATTTCCAATAAAGGCAGTATCTAAAGTCACTATATTAAATAATTTGGTGTTAAAGACATTCTCTTTACTGGCAATGAGTAAATCCTTTAACCGGTTTAACGAGATTGTATCATTATTTGCAAATTTAAGTTCCCTGATGATGATGGATGGCCTGGTTTGTTTGTTCCCTTCAATTATGATATTGTGAATAATGACATATCCCATCGAATCGGGCCATTCCGGATCGTCTTTTTGATTCCCGGCGTATGAATTGCGAATCACGGGAAAAGTAAAAATCAATAACAGAACCGTGAATCGAATACGGATTTGAAAGGAGGAGCGGTTCATCACTCAGATGTTCAAATAATTCATCAGCGAGTCAAATCGTTCCCGGAGATCTTCGTTATAGGCATCTTCATCCGACCAGGAAGCTTTAACAATATAATTATACCGGAAAAAGGTCTGTAAAACAGGTCCAATATCGATACGGTTGATCTTTAAGACGATCTCCATCTTGGTCGAATCGGGATGGGAAGTTATATACAGACTTAAAACCTTTGCATCATTTGACTCCACAATCCTGGCGATTTCCGAAAGGCTATAATCATTGTTATTGATTTCAAGCACGATGATTCCACCCGGATTATTAATAGATGTCATCTCTGCTAAATGCTGACAGAGGCTGCTCATGGTGATCATGCCCTGATACTGGTTCTTGTCATTCACTACCGGTACCATGGTTAGTTTCAGAGAGGCAAAGACCTTCATCACCTCATACAGATGTTGGTTTTCTGTGACATAAGCCTGATTGAGCAACAATCTATAGCTCCCAATGGGTTGATTCATCTCATTGTTTGCAAGAATCTCCGATTCGGAGATGACGCCGAGAAAATCGATTTCGTTAACAATAGGCAAGTGAGAAAGCTTGAATTCCTCCATCTGGTTAAGGGAATAGGCTCCCGTATCGGAAGTTTTCAGGGGAGGAATTGATCCGGTGATTAGGTGTTTAGCGATCATTGAGGATGCTAAGATAGGAATTATATCGCATCCGGCTTACCTCCCCGCTCTTCAAACCATCTTTGACAGCGCATCCTGGTTCATGGATATGCGTGCAATTGCTATACTGGCATTGTGGGAAAAGTTTTTCCATTTCCGGAAAACACCTTGGAATTTCTTCCTTTTTAAAATCAATCAATCCGAATTCCTTAATCCCCGGCGTATCAATGATAAATCCCCCGTTCGATAATTCGTACATCTCGGCAAATGTCGTAGTATGCACTCCTTTTTCATGAACTTCAGAAATTTTACCAATTTTAAGATCCAATCCCGGTTCAATTGCCTTGATCAGGGCTGATTTCCCCGATCCCGAATAACCTGAGAACAGGCTGAGTTTCCCTTTCAGCAGATCTGCAATTTCCTGCACGCCATCCCCATGAAGCGCCGAAACACGGTAGCATGGGTATCCGGCTTGTTCATAGACGGCAGTTAGTTCATCGAGTATCCGGTTTGTTTTTTCTCCATAAATATCAATTTTATTAAAAATCAGACTTGCCGGGATATAGTATCCGGTGGCAGTCACCAGAAAGCGGTCGATAAAACCATTGGAAGTTCTGGGCTGCGCCAATGTTACCAGAAGATAGGCATGGTTGAGATTTGCTGCAATGATGTGAGAAACTTTCGAGAGGCGCGTTGCTTTGCGGATGATGTAGTTTTCCCGTTCCAGAATTTTAACGATTATGCCATGGTCATCTCGAACCGGCCATTCAATTTCAACCCGGTCACCGATCGCAACGGGGTTGGTCGATTTAATATCCCTGATCCTGAATTGGCCTCTTAATTTACATTCCTGCTTTTTTCCATCGGGAAGTCTCACAGTAATAAGGCTTCCGGTGGATCTGACAACAATACCTTCCAAATACTTATTTTTTTTACTATGATTGATAATGAGTTCTATTTGCCAATAATTTTGGTTAAAAGACAGATGGAATACCCATTCTTATCATTACCGGTATAAATAAACTTTGTTTGTATGGGTATTTAATCGGGTTGTAAATGTAAAAAATATTTATATTTGAGGGGTGAATTTATATAATCACGCAAGATGAGGCCAATCGTGTATATTACATTAATCTTTGCCCCACTGGTAATCCTGATCATGTACGGTTACTTTTCCAGGAGACAGAACGCTTCTTATACGGGTTTGCTTCTCAAAAGTTATGTATTTGGAGTTCTTGGAGCTGTAATCCTGATAGCTGCTCTTTGCCTTTCACAACTGCTTGGTTTAAATGATTTGCGTAGCCTCAAACGATCACTCTTTTTTTCTTTCGTCACTATCGGATTCAGCGCCGAGTTAGGGAAATTTCTCATTACCCGGTATTTTATTATTCCCAAAAAACAGATTGACCGACCCATCGACGCCATCACCTTCTCCATTTCTACTGCCATGGGTTTTGCGACCCTGGCGCTTCTTGTGTTCATTACCGATATCTTCTCCATAAAAAATCTGTATCCATACACCCTTCTATCCTTCATCTATATCCCGGCAAATATTTTTTTCGCCGTAATTCTCGGTTTTTTCCTTGGGATGGGCAAATTTTTCAAGACCCGGTTCATCTATTCCACGACCGGTTTGTTATGCGCGGCTTTTTTTCACGGGCTTTTTACCTTCTGCCTCGTCACCCATGATTTTAAACTGTTAAGTCTTTTTGCTTTCGGGGGTACTATTATTGTATTAATTTTAGGCTTGAAGGCCGCTTATTCTAATGTTGAAGCCTCATAACAACGTATAAACCTTCCCCGGCATACATCTTATTTTTCCTTCAAATTCAAGATTCAAGAGCGATGAAGATGTTTTACTGACGGGTATTTCCGTTTGAAGACTAATATCATCTATTCCAAGCGAACCCTTCTCATTTAACAGGGATACGATCTTTTCTTCTTCGGGAGTCAGTTCGATAAATAGTTTAGGCTGCCGGCAAGAGGAAACATGCTCGTCCGGTATCCACCCCATGAAATATTCGACATCTTCGGCTTTCTGGATTAATGCCGCACGGTTAGTTCTGATCAGGTAGTTGGTTCCTTCGGAGTAAAGATCACCGACACGCCCCGGAATCGCGAATACATCACGGTTATAGGAATTGGCGATATCGGCGGTGATCAATGCTCCTCCTTTTTGGGCGGCCTCCACAACAATCACGGCATCACACAGGCCGGCGATAATCCGGTTCCGTCGGGGAAAATTTTCCCGATCGGGTTTGACTTCACTAAAAAATTCCGTCAGCAACCCACCTTGATTCAACATTTTCTCGGCAAGGGTCTTATTCTGCATGGGGTATATCCTGTCCAATCCATGACCCAACACTCCAACCGTTTCCAGTCCCAATTCCAACGCCGAACGATGTGCACAACTGTCTATTCCATAGGCAAGTCCGCTGATTACCATAATACCCCGGCCGGCTAATCCTTCCACCAGTTTGTGGGTCGTCATTTTACCATAATCAGTAGCATTTCTCGTCCCAACCAAGGCGATTACATGTTTCGCGTTTAATCCGGCGGTGCCTTTATAAAACAGTATGACCGGACCGTCAAAACATTGTTTCAGACGTTGCGGATAAGACTTATCGGTAAAAAAAAGGGGGGTAATATCATATTGTTCAATAAATCTGACCTCCTTTTCTGCTCTGAGCAAAATCTCCTTGTTCCCGGCTGCATGCCTCAATAACTCTTCTATCCTTTCCATTTTTTTCAAATGCCGTCCAGGCTCCCTGAATATTGCCTCCGCACTTCCAAACATTGCGACCAGCTTTTTACCTAAGACGTCACCTATCCCCGGGATCAGGGCTAAACCGATCTGATATAGAAGGCCTGGGTAGTTTGTCATATATTTAAAGTGAGAAATTGAGAAAAATCTCCTGGTTCCTGTTATGTTTAATCGTGGATGTGTTGAAAAAGTAATACTCTTGTGAATAACTTTTTCAATTTCCCGGAAAAATTCGGATGTATATTTGACGGCACTTAACATTTTCTTTATCAGGAATATGAAGAAAGTCCTGTTATGTCCGCTCGATTGGGGTATCGGACATGCCACCCGATGTGTGACTGTAATCCGGAAGCTTCTCGAAGCGGGTATGGAGGTGATCGTTGCTGCCGATAACCGTCCTTTTGATTTTCTCCGGAAGGAATTCCCCGATCTTCAAATTGTCCGATTCCCCGGAAAAAAAATTCACTATCCAAAACACTCAGGAATGGTCAGGAAGATGATCATGAATGGTCCGTCATTTTTAATGAGCTTCCGGAAAGAACATCGGTTGTTATTGAAAATCGTTAAAGAAACCGGCGCCGACATAGTGATCTCCGATAACCGTTATGGATGCTGGCATCCTGTTAAGCCTTCCGTTTTTATCACACACCAGCTTGATATCCAGACGCCTTCTTCGCTTGGTTTTCTTCAGTTATTTCTCCGACGGATCATTTATGGTTATATTCGCCATTACCGGGAATGTTGGGTCCCCGACTTTGAGCTTCATCGCGGAATCGCCGGGAACCTGTCACATCCCAAAACGGTCCCTTCCAATCTATATTATATCGGAACCTTATCAAGGTTTTCATCAAATATCCGGGAAATTGAAGAAGTGGAAACACCGGCATTTGAATTGATGGTAATGCTTTCCGGACCCGAGCCCCAGCGCACCATCCTGGAAGAACAGATCATGTTCCAGCTACGGAAAATGACACTGCAAACTGTAATCGTTCGCGGAGTGACGGAAAGTGATGAAAACTACATCGTTGATGACCACATTCATGTATTCTCTCATCTTGAGACCCCGGTAATGGAGCAGTTCATGAGAAAATCGGCTTTGATCGTGGCACGTAGCGGCTATTCTACCATCATGGATGTAGTGACCCTTGGGAAACGAGCCATTTTTATACCTACTCCCGGCCAGACTGAACAGGAATATCTTGCCCGTTACCTCATGGATAAGAAGATATTCTTTTCGATGCCTCAGAAGAACTTCGACCTGATCTATGCGGTTGAGTTGTCTAATAATTTTCCCGGGATGGTAATTCGGAACGACTACCGGGAATTGTCCGAAAGAATCCGGTTTTTAACAGAATGATTATTTTTGGAATTTATTTCTGCGGTTTTGCAATTACCGTCCCGGAAAATTTCTTCCTTAAAGATAGATAAACGATCACACATCCGGCAAGGATAAAGGGGATTGAAAGAATCTGCCCCATATTCAGCGCCATCTCCTGCTCAAATCCGACCTGCGGAACTTTCAGGAATTCGATGACAAACCGTATTCCGAACACGAGTATAAGGAATATCCCGAAAAGAAAACCTTGAGGAGGCGTTCCGTTTTTCCGGTAGTAATAATTTATGAGAAACAGGAAGATTGCGAGGTAACTCAGCGCTTCATATATCTGAGTGGGATGTCTTGGTTGCGTTGCATCTGCCGGCACAAGCGATCTGATAAAATAAAAGCCCCAGGGGAGGGTTGTCACATTACCATAAATTTCTGAATTCATCAGATTTCCCATCCGGATGAAGAACCCCGAGAGGGCGACAACAATCACGATCCGGTCCATGACCCAGAGGAAAGGTTTCTTTTTTACATACGAGAAGATTATCAGGGTCAGGATGATTCCGATGCCGGCACCGTGGCTTGCAAGACCGCCTTCCCATACTTCCAGGATCTTGATGGGATGGGCAAGATACCAGGCGGGTTCATAAAAGAATACATGGCCAAGCCGCGCTCCGACAATGGTTCCGATGATCATATAGGTTGTAAGATCATCCAGCAGTTTGGTCGGTATACCCTCTTTTTTAAAAATGCGTTGGAGGATGATATAGCCAAAAACGAAGGAAGAGGCAAACAGTAATCCATACCAGCGGATGGCAAAGTTTCCGAGAGTAAAAATTTCGGGATCAGGGTTCCAGGTGATGAAGAGAGCAACCATCGGAGTGATAAGGTTAAGCCCCCTCTACCGATTTATTATCGGTAGAGGCGACCGGTAATGTGATTATTGATATAACTTAAGCTTCAGGTTAAAAACCGTATCAATCTTTGCCGAAAGTTCTTTCTGATTATGATCGCCTGCGATCATAGAGCATCGTTTGATCATTCCAAGCGCTGTTTGAATATCCTCCTGAAAACTCTGCCGTATTTTAGGATCGAAGGAGTAATAGTAATCGAGGTTTTGGCTGTAAACCTCCGCCACCCGCTCAATCAACTTATTGGCTTTATCAGTTACTCCGGCCCTGTAATAGATTTCGGCATAGGGAATCATATACATATCGAAGGGAACCTTCCGGTCGGGGAAATATTTAATAAACATATCGAGCAATTCAACGGCTTGCTTTTTTTTGCCCATATCGGTCAGCGCTTGTGCAACCCGCATAATATTTGTCTTTGGACGAAGCACGTTATTCATACTTTCCGGATCCACATAGACCTTGGGATCGTTGAGGTTACCCCATACACACTTGTTCATCAGGATATCGTAGGAGGTTAGAGGATCCACGCCTCCCATACCCGGGATGTAATCGGCTTTGCTTACTTTCACCGGCATAAGTTGATACACCCAACCCTGCACCATACAGAAAGAATCGACATTAAAAAAATCGTTGACGCTGGATGGAGCAGCAAAGAAAATCGGACGCTTCCAATCGTTGGTAGCCACCAGATCGAGCAACATAAGGTCATTCTTCTGAAGCTGATTGGTTCTGATCGTCCAACAGATAGAATCCACCATTTTTCCGGCCAGGTATTTTGGAACGATGCCATATTTGATACAAGTTGCGGAATCGACCGTGATCTTTAGCTTTTTAGTAGGGAAAAATTTATACTTATCCCCACTGGAGACCGTTACAAATGTTCTTGGGTCATCACTTTTAATAAACTCTATAAAATCTTTCAACTCGATATAACCCTTTAGACCGATGTCATAATAGATTATCGCATCATTGGTGCCCGGTTGATACTGCGCTCTCGACAAAGTGAAAGGAAGGGGATCCGATTCATAGGTCTTTCGGAACATCTGATCGATATACCAGGCCCCGGAAGCAAGCATATTGTTTACGACACGAACGTCGGTCCGGATTCCTTCTACCTCCTGGTCGTACCATAAGGGGAAGGTATCATTATCGCCATTGGTTATGAGAATCCCGTTTTTACTGCAGGAATTCAAATAATTTGCGGCGAAATCGCGACAGGAATATTTATCACTGCGGTCATGATCATCCCAGTTTTGCTGCGCCATGATCCCGGGAACAAGTACCAGAGATGTCACGAAGACGATGATAACCGAAAGGTTTTCTTTCAATTTTCTTTTCAGAAGGTCGATCAGATACAGAACTCCAAGTCCGACCCAGATGGCAAAAGCATAAGTAGAACCGCAATAAGAGTAATCTCTTTCGCGGGGCTCGAAAGGTTTCTGGTTAAGATAAGCGATGATGGCCAATCCGGTCATGAGAAACAAAAGAGCGATTACCAGCGTTCCTTTATATTCCTTCCTGGACTGGAAGAATAATCCAAATAACCCCAACAATAAAGGAAGCATAAAGTAAGTATTATGCCCCCAATTCTTTTTGTTGTCGGGAAGGTTGGTCTGGTCGTGACCCAGTCGCCATTTATCAATAAAAGGGATACCGGTGATCCAGTTACCATCCTCTACTCCTCCATATCCCTGAATATCGTTCTGTCTTCCGGAAAAATTCCACATGAAATATCGCAAATACATCCATCCAACCTGATAAGTAAAGAAGAATTTAAGGTTATCCCCGAACGTCGGTTTGAATAAAGTCTGACTCTTCCCTTCCTGATCGGTCACCGTAATGGGGACTCCTTCTCCTCCCCATCGTTTGTAATAGTCGGCCGAACCTTTGCGTTCGTTGCTCCACATACGTGGAAAGATAGTCGAAAAACGGGGATCATAAACCGGAATAGTGCTTTTACGATTATCGATAATAACATATTTGCCCGCTTTTACATCCTTTTGATAGACCGGACTGCCGTCTTCCCAATCCACGATCGGGGCATTGTAGTACTGTCCGTATACCAGCGGCCAGGTTCCATATTGCTCACGATTAAGCATGGCAACAAGACCGATGATATCTTTCGGGGAATTTTCGTTTATGGGAGTATTGGCATTAGCCCGGATCACCAGCATGAAATAAGTGGAATACCCCATCAGCAGGAATACAAAACACAGAATGATCGTATTGAGTAAGGGTTTTGCTTTTTTGCGCGAGTAATACAGACCCCAGATGATTAAACCTATAAGCACTGCAAAGTAAAAGATGGTTCCAGACTCAAACGGTAAACCAAAGGTGTTGACGAATAAAAGTTCAAACCGGTTGGCCAGTTCCGGGATCCATGGGATCACGAAATACATGACAAACGCCAGAATAATGATAGAGATAACCAGCGTGAGAAAGATCCCGAGTTTGGATGTTTTGTATTTTTTGAAATAGATGACAAAAGCAAGAGCAGGAATGGTCAGCAAGTTTAAAAGGTGAACTCCGATCGCAAGACCGATAATAAAAGTGATAAAGATCAGCCAGCGGGAAGAATGTTTCTGGTCGGCTACCTCTTCCCATTTCAAAATTCCCCAGAAAACCATAGCTGTGAACATCGTCGACATGGCATATACCTCCCCTTCCACGGCCGAGAACCAGAAAGAGTCGGTAAAAGTAAATGTCAGCGCACCGATAAGTCCGGCGGCAATAATGCTCCACATTTTCCATGTGGTCATCTCCTCTTCGCGGGGAGCGACAATCTTGCGGGCAAAGATGGTGATGGTCCAGAAAAGAAACAAGACGGCAAATCCACTGCAGATTGCCGACATGGCATTGACCATCATGGCTACTTTGGTAACGTCACCAAAAGCAAACATCGAGAAGAGCCGTCCGATCATCTGCATGGTCGGCGTTCCGGGAGGATGTCCGACCTGAAGTTTGAATGTCGTTGAAATAAATTCGCCCGGATCCCACCAGCTAACGGTAGGTTCAATGGTCAGTAAGAATGTGGAGGAAGCAATTATAAAAGTAATCCAACCGAATATATTGTTCAGTTTCTGATATTTTATCATAAGGAAAAGTTAAATCAGGAATAAATGAACTGCGAAAGTACAAATTTACCGGAAAAGTCAATATCGTATTAATTTTTTCAAAAAATAACCGGAAGCAAAAAGAAATATTCTCTATTTTTGCACTCCAAAATACATTTTCCAAAATGTAAATCGTCCTTTAAAATTGACCCATGGTGTAATGGCAGCACAAGAGATTTTGGTTCTCTCGGCCCAGGTTCGAGTCCTGGTGGGTCAACAAATATTTAGCACAACCCCTTGACATACAAATGTGTTAAGGGGTTTTTTATGGTTATTGTGCGGGACTTGTTATTCATCATCATTCAATATCAATAAATAGGTACGCTTTCAATTCCTTGTAATCATGTCAGTCCATCCGTGGTGAGTTCTCCTTTGGTGACAGGAAATGTCTTATCCGTTGAATATCCATTCTTCGTTCATTTTTCGTATGTTTGTATAAACATTCTTTGCATGAGATGTCTTGTATGGTTATTTTGTTGCCTGCCACTCCTCTCGTGGAGTCAGTACACTAGTTTTCTGGTCGGAAACCAGTTTAACCCAAACGAACCTGCAATTATTATTGATGCGTTCAACCCTGATCATCTTGTAGCAGGATCCAACATTGACAAATATTATTACTCGGACGATGGCGGTGAAACATGGTCATTTGGAACGCTGTCCTCGTCATATGGTGTATGGGGTGATCCCTGCATCGTTGAAGATACGAACGGCTACTTTTATTTCTTTCACCTGTCAAATCCACCGGGAGGGAACTGGATTGACAGGATTGTTTGTCAGAAGAGCACAGATGGCGGACTCACCTGGAGTGATGGCAGTTATATGGGATTGAACGGAACCAAAGCCCAGGATAAAGAATGGGCCGCTGTGGATCCTGTATCAAACAATATCTATGTAACCTGGACGCAGTTCGATAAGTATGGAAGCACCGACCCGGCAGATAGCTCCATCATCCGGTTTTCCCGGTCAGTGGATGGAGGCATTTCATGGAGTCCTGCAATCAGGATCAATAAAATTGCAGGGGACTGCAGAGATATGGATAATACCGTGGAAGGGGCATTACCTGCAGTTGGTCCGAACGGGGAGATCTATATCTCCTGGGCTGGACCGGAAGGGTTGCTGTTTACGAAATCGCTTGATCAGGGAATTACATGGCCATCCGAAAATATTTTCGTTTCAGATCTTCCCGGGGGATGGGATTTTGCTATTCCGGGTATTTCCCGGGCAAACGGTTTTCCGGTAACATGTTGTGACCGCTCCGGCGGCCCTTACCGGGGAAGGATATATATAAACTGGTCGGATCAGCGAAATGGTATTGAGGATACCGATATATGGCTGGTCTATTCTGATGATGGCGGGAGTACATGGAGTGACCGCATCCGGGTGAATGATGATCCTCCGGGTAAGCAACAGTTCTTTAACTGGATGAGTATCGATCAGACAACAGGTTATCTGTATATCGTTTTCTATGATCGTCGTAATTGCACAGACTCCTGGACTGAAGTTTATCTGGCAGTTTCAAGAGATGGTGGCAGTACCTGGGATAATTTTCTTATCGATGAGTCATCGTTCAATCCGGTTTCATCCATATTTTTCGGTGACTATAACAACATTTCGGTACAAAACGGGATCGTCAGACCTATATGGACAAGAATGGACAATATGGCGCTTAGTCTATGGACAGCCGAAATTGATTCCCTTTACATCGGTATTGCTCCCGGAAAGCAAGTTCCGAATTTCCTCTCCCTTGAACAGAACTATCCCAATCCTGTACAAGGAGTCACTTACTTTTCATATAAAATTCATGCTCCTACTACCGTCTCACTTAAGATTTATGACTGCTATGGAAAGGTAGTTGCCACCATTGTGGACGAAAAATTCCATAATCCCGGATCATACATAGAACAGATTGACATTGGTTCCCACCAGCTCTCAAACGGATTTTACTTTTTCTCTCTGATTTCCAGTGAACAAACCCTCAGACGGAAAATGATCGTGGAGTGATCTGCAGTATAATACTTAATAATTATTTCTTCGGCAGTCATTGTTGCATAGCCTGCACCTTTGAACAGATGGTTTGCCGGTTTAGACTACTTCAATTTTTCAAAATACTTATCAATTTCGTCATTCAATATGATTTGATTGATCTTGGAAGTGTCGATACCCGAGTCGTTATAAAAATAGTCTCGTTTAGAATTTTTTAAATTTACACTCACCATTTAATCCTCCCAAAATAAAATCACGGGTTATTTTAATTGGCAACTTATTTGAATTTTTGCTTCCTTTAATACAACCTGAACCATCAATGGATGCTTTGAGCTACCGGCAATTTTAACAACTCTATACTTTCCTGAACTCTTATCAATAATCTGGATACTGATAACTCCACTTTTATTGGGTTTTTCTCGAATAAACATGATTGATTAATCTTCGGGACAAAAAAAATAGAAAAATACGCTAATATATCGTTGATTATCTGTGGATTAATTATTTAAGTAAAAAAAACCGAGAAAAACAGGAAAAAGGATTACTTTTAACCTTATAAGAACCAGTTAAAATTCTTATCTTGTAGCTTAATTTAAAACGAAAAATTATGAAAAGACTTTTTATTCTTATAACACTTTTGGTTGCAGTTCCCTTTATGGGCGGCGCCAAGCAGGTAGATAAAAATACCGCAAGAACCATTGGTTTGAATTTTATCAATAATTCATCAGGAATAATAAAGGAAAGAGCCCCGACAGACCTCACCTGGGTCTACACTGCGATCAACGTCATGCCGGATCAGTCAACGGGAGACAATCCTTATCCTGCTTTTTATGTATTCAACTTTACCGGAACGCCTGGTTTTGTGGTCGTTGCCGGCGACGACATTGTCGCCCCTATTTTAGGATACTCCATTGAAGGCTGGTTTTCCCTTTCAAACATTCCACCGGCGACAGCATCCTGGCTGGGGAATTATGAAGAGCAGATTAAAAATGCGGTTGCCCAAAAGCTCATGGCTACTCCTGAAATTGAATCGGCATGGAATGAATATAGTTCTGCAGGGGGAGGATCGAGCCATTCCGGCAAAGGTGACAAAGCAGTTGAACCTTTGATCAAATTATATTGGAACCAGGAACCTTATTACAACAAAAAATGTCCCAAAATCATAAGAAATGGCAAAGACACTTTACAAACGGTGACAGGATGTGTGGCAACGGCCATGGCCATGGTAATGAAATACCATAATTATCCCAAGGTAGGGACCGGATCTTATTCATACGGAACAGATTCCTGCGGCACGCTTTCAGCCAATTTCGGCGAAACCTGGTACAAGTGGGATCTCATGCCGGACAGCCTGGGAAAGAACTCTCCCGATAGTATTAAGGATGCTGTTGCTATCCTGATGCGACATTGCGGGATCGCTGCTGAAATGGGATACGGAGTTGAGGTTAGCGGGGCTTGGGAGATCAGCGAAGGATCCGACAGGCATTGTGCTGAAAACGCACTGAAAACCTATTTTGGCTATGATCCTTCCCTGAGAGGCCTGAGCCGGTTGAGTTATACTGATGCAGAGTGGACCGGCCTTTTAAATGAAGATCTGGATGCCGGGCTTCCACTGCTCTATGCTGCCTGGGACGTGAGACCAATTGTCGGTGGGGGTCATGCTTTTATATGCGATGGATATGATAATAATGGGTTGTATCATTTTAACTGGGGATGGGGAGGTCAATCCAATGGTTATTTTCAGATCAATGCCCTGAACCCGGGATCGTCAATGTATGCATGTAACCATCAAGTGATCAAAGGGGTCCGTCCCCTGTCCGGTCAAGGTAAATACTTCAATCTAAACCTCCGCGCCCCGGTCACATTAACGTCTAATGTTATTCATTACAAAGATTCCATCTCTGTGGCGACAGATGTTTACAACAACGGAAAAGTCACTTTTCAGGGGAAAATTGCTGCCGCCATCTTCGATACCAACGAGGTTCTCATCGGCTTTGTCGATATCATCCAACCGATAACCCTCCAGCCCGGTGAATACACGGGCAGGATCACTTTCGATAACAGCGGGATGCCCGACATGCTGCCCGGGAAATACATGATCGGCCTCATGTACAATACGGTCGGCAATGACTGGATGGAAGTGAATGACACCCTGTCGTTCGTTAATTTTCCGGTAATGGAAGTTATCAATCCCGATGTAATCGAAATGGCTTCTGTCATGACCGTGCTGCCCGGGACGGAAATCACGGAGGGCAATCAGGCCACCGTGAAACTGGAGATCAGGAACACCGGAAGTGCCGCTTTTTCAGGCAAGCTTAACCTGGCAATTCACGATATTGAAGGGAATTATATGACTTCCCTGGCAGAAATAGACAATGTCAACCTCCCTGCCGGATCTTCTTCCGGGCAACTGACATTCAGCACCAACAGGATATCTGTGACCGCAGCGAGCTATCTCTTTACGCTGTGGTACAAGCCTTCAGGGGAGGCGGAATATAAACTGGTAGGATCGAGCCGCTTTGGGAACCCGGTAAGGGTGCAGGTAAATGCGAGTCCGCTCTCTCCCGACCTGTACGAACCCAACAATACCGCAGCCACCGCTTCTGTGTTGCCTGTTTCTTTTTCCGAAAATACGGCCAATTTAAAATTAAATAACGCCAACTGCCACGTAGGGAAAGATATAGATTATTATAAAATCGAACTTCCCGCGAATTTCTCATATATCATCCATGCCCGTCTTGAAGCTTCAGAGTACGACACAACTATGACCCACCCACTGAACGGCATCTGGAATTATAAGGTTTCACCGGACACAACCTGGGCCTCGAGTTGCAATAATTCAGGCCCCCACAAGTTTGAGGCTATGAATGGAGGCACGGTCTGGTTTGTGGTTCAAACAAATTACATCGCCCAAACAGGTATGTACCAGTTGAACATAAACATCCAGAAAAACCCGCTGGGTATCGGGGAGTCTTCTCCTGCCGGCACCCTGGTCATATATCCGAACCCCGCTAATAGTGAGATTTTCCTGAAGGACCTTACAGGAAAAACAGATATCTCGGAGTGTATCGTCACCTCTATCGATGGAAGGGAACTATTGAGAATGAAACCTGTTCAGCAGGATGGAATCAGCCGGATTCCCGTTTCAAACCTCTCCAATGGCCTCTACCTTTTACAAGTTGTTACTTCATCCGGGAACTTTTCCCGGAAAATATTGATACAAAGGTAAAGCCATAAAGCGATTCATTCTTATTATCCTCTTACTACCCGGGATGGCTTTGTCCATCCCGGGTTTTTTCCAGATGCATCAGGGCACTCTTCGTATGTGAAAAATATCATTGTCAGAGGCGAGATGTTTATCGTAGGGACCGGCATCTACCTTGAGTGATCCATTCCGACGATCAATTTCTTACCCTCCCCCTGCTCCTCCCTGCCGGCAGGAAGTGTCAGGGGTGATTCGGCTAATACGGCGTCTTATCCTGCTTCACCATCCATTCCTTAAATAACGCTGAAGCCTTAGCATGATTTAATTGCCGGAAGGTAATTTCCCGTTCATGCAGTGGAAGGTTCATTTCTTCATATAGATGATTGTCGCGGAATCCGATCGACCCGGCGTCCAACCGTGTTGAAGTGAAATAGATGGTCTTTATATTTGCCCAGTAAATTGCGGAAAAGCACATCGGACAAGGTTCACAGGTTGCATACAGGATAGCTCCGGAAAGGTCGAAATTGCTGATATTTTTACATGCTTTCCGGATCGCTGTGATCTCGGCATGTGCCGTGGGATCATTTTGCATCAGAACCCTGTTCCCTCCTTTACCGATGATCTTTCCATCCATGACCACAACCGCACCGAAAGGGCCTCCCAGATTGTTTCTAACCGATTTAATTGCCTCCTTAAAGGCAACATTCATATAATATTCATGAGATTCCGACATACTTGTATTTGTTCTGTATGACAAAAATAACAGAAAACATCGAAGAACTGTCAATTCCCTGTCTGATCTCTTAATTCAAATCCATCGGATCATCTTCAGACCATTGGCTGATAAATTTTCACCGATCCCGCTGCCATAGCTCCCGGATCGCACGCTTTCTGAGATCAGGTTTTCTTCTTTTTTGTAAAGATCCGTTTCAGGTTTTGATACTAAGAAAATAAAGAACCCTGATCGGGAAGCTGTTCGATTAACCCGGGAAATATCTCGATCTCCTTGATCCTTTTATCGGGAAATTTCCGGATTACGTCGAGTCGTGCAGGTAAGTGACCGGTCTACCTGTAACATCAATTTCTCTTGTCCGTCTCATGTCTGAAATTTAATCATAAAAAGAAAGCAAAAATGAAAACAATAGTTCTCCTGACGACAATAATCCTCTTCCAAGGCAACCTTCTTTTTGCCATCGGCAGTAAGGTTAATTTCAATAATTCCCTGGCCCCGGTTGCGCCAAAAGAAGCAATATTTGAGGATTCAGATAATTTTGAAACACTGATGATCTCCGGAAATATGCTAAGAATCCTGGCTCCATCCACTCCCAGGGAGGCAACATTTGAAGATCAGGCTGACGCTGAAAAAAAAATACCCGATCCGTCAAGTCTTACGCCTTTAACTCCGAAAGAAGCTGATTTTAACGATGTAGAAGCATCCGATTCCACCACGCTTATGCTTCCCCCTTCAACTCCGAAAGAAGCTGATTTCGAAGAGATCATCTGACTCCATAGTTCTCCTTCCCCGGGTTCCCCCGGGATTCAATTAACCCGGTAAATCCGGGTTTTTTATTCCCCCGATTGAATCTACGTCATTGACAATATATTTGTTATTTGAAAATAAATGCATATATTTGCATCCGGATTTATGTATGTTTGATTGGAGGGGACTTAAGTCCCCTCTTTCATTGATGATAAAATGATTGAAGAGAAACAAGTTGAAAAGCTGGTCAATGACTTTTTGAATGGGTCCGATAAGTTCCTGGTTGAAGTGATCATTCGTCCGGCAAATCTCATCAGCGTCTTTATTGATGGAGACCACGAGGTTTCAATAGAAGATTGTCATCGTCTCAATCGACATCTCGAACATGCTCTGAACCGTGATGTTGAAGATTTTGAATTGACGGTCTCTTCTGCCGGGCTCGACCGACCGCTGAAAACGCTTCGTCAAATTAAGAAAAGAATAGGATTGGAATTGGAGGTCGTCTCCATTTCCGGGAAAAAAACTTGCGGGATCTTAGTGAATGCGGAAAAAGAAGGGATTGAAATTGAACAGGAGATCCGGATCACAAAAAAAGAGATAGAAAAGAAGAAAATATCATTACCGTTTCGAGAAATCAGAACGATAAAAGAAGTTATCACCTTTAAAAAAATAAAATAGCCAAAAAAAAGGAAGTTACCCATGGAACAGTTGAATTTAGTTGAAACCTTTTCCGAATTCAAAGAATTCAAGAACATTGATAGGGAAACCATGATGCGTATCCTCGAGGATGTATTTAAACACATGCTCACGAAAAGGTTCGGTTCGGCCGATAATTTCGACATCATCGTGAATATCGACAAGGGAGATCTTGAAATTTTCAGGTCTCGTATCATCGTGGAAGATGGCGCTGTAGAAGATGAAAATACCCAGGTCGCTTTGTCGGAAGCTATGAAAATTGAACCTGACTTCGAAGTCGGCGAAGAGTTATCGGAAGAGATAAAACTGGGTAGCTTCGGACGGCGTGAGATCCTTGCTATCCGACAAAATCTCATCTCGAAAATCCAGGAGTATGAAAAGAATAATATTTATCAGAAATACAAGGAGAAGATCGGTGAGATCGTTGCAGGAGAAGTTTATCAGGTATGGAAAAAAGAGATTCTTGTTCTCGACGATGAAAGCATTGAACTGATTCTTCCCAAATCGGAACAAATCCCAACTGATTTTTACCGGAAGGGTGATACCATCCGGGCTGTCATCCTTAAGGTGGAGATGAAGAATAATAATCCGGTGATCATTCTATCCCGGACTTCGGAAGCATTTCTGGAACGTCTTTTTGAATCAGAAGTACCGGAAGTATTCGACGGTCTTATCAGCATTAAGAAAATTGTCAGGGTTCCTGGAGAACGAGCAAAGATTGCCGTGGAATCATACGATGACCGCATCGATCCCGTTGGCGCCTGTGTGGGCATGAAGGGCTCCAGAATTCATGGTATCGTCCGTGAATTGAAAAATGAAAATATCGATGTCATTAATTTTACGACCAACCCATCCTTATTTATCCAGCGTGCCTTAAGCCCCGCGAAAGTCACATCGATCGTCATTAATGAACCGGAGAAAAAAGCCGATGTATACATGAAACCCGACCAGGTTTCCCTTGCTATCGGCAAAGGAGGTTTCAACATCAAACTCGCCGGGAAACTTACCGGATACGAAATTGATGTTTACCGGGATACCGATGTTGACAATGAGGATGTGGATCTGCAGGAGTTTTCCGATGAGATCGATCAATGGATTATCGATGAATTAAAAAACATCGGATGCGATACTGCCAAGAGTGTTATTGATCTTAATGTTGAGGAACTGGTAAAACGTACTGACCTTGAAGAGGAGACTATCAATGAAGTGATCCGGATATTAAAAGCAGAATTTGAATAAAAAACCTTAATTTTACCGCATGAGTGAGGGTGTAACCACAACCAGACTAAGCAAAGCCGCCCGTGAATTTAACATTGGGATCAACACGGTAATTGAATTTCTTTCGAAGAAAGGATTTCAGATCGGACGTGATCCCAATACAAAATTGACCCAGGAGATGTATGCCCTTCTGGCAAAAGAATTCTCGGTTGAAAAACATGTAAAGGAAGAGGCGCAAAAGATCGGTCTTCAATTTTCCACTCATGAAACGATCACCATCGATGATAAAAAGACGCAATCCAAAGATCGTGAAAAAGAATTGGATGATCTTTTTATCAAGAATGTTTCCATTGATTTCGAAAAAAAGCAAGCTGAAACGGTAATAAAACCTAAAGAGTCTTCCGTTAAAGAAGCGATAAAAGCTGAAAGTAAACCTGAAGAAAAAGCTGCTCCGGAGAAATTAAAAGAGAGTATTGAAAAATCTCCCGAGAAAGACCAGGAACCTGTAAAAAAGGAAGAAATAAAGGCTGATAAAGAAATTCCTCCCCAACCCGAAACAATTACCACACCTGAAGAGGCTGCTAAAACATCCAAGAAAAAAACTAAAACCACCGAACCCGCCGAAGAAAAGGTTCCGGTTACAGAGGAGAAGCCCATTAAGACCGATTTGAAGATTGTCGGCAAAATCGATCTGGAAGCCATTGAGAAAAAACCTTCAAGAAAAACGAAAGAGAAGACCGCTGAAAAAGAACCTGAAGCGACTCCTCCCGAAGAGTTAAGAGTTGAGCCTCCCATCATAACATATGAAGAGGAGATTATTGAAATCGTAGAATCCGCTGAAGAGATCCAGCCAAAAAAGATTGAAGAGGAACTCGTTGAAGACAACTTCATACCGAGAGCAAAAATCATTCTGGAAGGCCCGACCATCCTCGGTTCGATGAAATTACCGGAGATCAAAAAAGCAGAAAAGAAAAAACAACCGGTCGCTTCTTCTTCCGACGATGCGTTGAAATCCAAAAAGAAAAAACGGAAGCGTATTAAAAGAGCAGGCGGAATCGAGGAAGGCGGAACGCCGGGGACAAAATCTGAAATTGAAAAACCAAAATTCAGGGATAAAAAATTCCATAAACCGGAAATAATCAAGCCGGAAGTCACTGAGGAAGATATTGAAAAACAGATCAAAGAAACCCTGGCTCGCCTGGGTCCGATTGGTAAGTCGAAAGCTTCGAAGTATCGTCGCGCCAAGAGAGACGCAGTTAATCAACAGATGCACCAGGAACAGGAGCGAATTGAAGAAGGGAAACGTTCGATCAAGGTAACTGAATTCGTAACTGCTAATGAATTGGCGTCGATGATGAATGTACCGGTGACCGATGTCATCTCTGCTTGTATGTCCCTGGGAATGTTTGTTTCCATTAATCAACGCCTCGATGCGGAGACTCTTTCACTCGTAGCGGAGGAATTCGGTTATAAACTGGAATTTGTCAGTGTTGAAGTACAGGAAGCAATCCGGATGCATGATGATGCCGATAAGCCGGAGGATCTGTCAGAACGTGCCCCTATCGTCGCCGTAATGGGTCATGTGGATCATGGTAAGACCAAATTGCTTGACTTTATACGCAGCACAAACGTTGTAGCCGGAGAAGCCGGAGGGATCACGCAGCATATCGGCGCTTATGAAGTTACCCTGGAAAACGGGAAGACGATTGCTTTCCTGGACACGCCGGGTCACGAAGCTTTCACTGCCATGCGTGCCCGTGGGGCTAAAATAACCGACGTGGTGATCGTTGTGGTTGCTGCCGATGAAACCGTGATGCCGCAAACCAAGGAAGCCATCAACCATGCGCTGGCGGCTAATGTTCCAATCGTATTTGCATTCAACAAAATGGATAAACAGAATGCCAACCCCGAAAAAATACGCGAGGAACTATCGAAGATGAATATTCTTGTTGAGGAATGGGGAGGAAAATATCAGACTCAGGAAATTTCTGCCAAGAATGGAACCAATGTCAACCTCCTTCTTGAAAAAGTTCTTTTGGAAGCCGAAATGCTGAACCTGAAGGCCAACCCGTCAAGACTTGCCCTCGGGACAGTAATCGAATCTTCGCTTGATAAAGGAAGAGGCTATGTTGCGAAGCTTCTGGTTCAAAACGGAACATTGAATATTGGAGATATGGTTCTTGCCGGAGCTACCTATGGCAAGGTTAAGGCTATGTACAATGAACGTAACCAATCGCTGAAAAGCGCAGGGCCTTCCACTCCCATCCTTATGCTCGGTTTGAACGGGGCTCCTCAGGCAGGCGACGGTTTTAATGTCATGACCGATGAGAAAGAGACGAAGGCTATAGCCATCAAACGGTTCCAGCTACAACGTGAGCAAGGACTCCGTACCCAGAAACATATTACGCTTGATGAAATCGGCCGGCGTATTGCCATCGGTGATTTTAAGGAGTTGAACATCATCGTAAAAGGCGATGTTGACGGTTCCGTGGAAGCCTTATCCGATTCCTTACTGAAACTCTCTACTCCGGAAGTCAATCTGAACGTCATTCATAAGTCTGTTGGCGCCATTACCGAATCGGATGTACTTCTTGCTTCGGCATCGAATGCCGTCATTGTCGGTTTTCAGGTACGACCTTCGGTCAGCGCCCGCAAACTGGCTGAACAGGAACAGATAGATATCCGGCTTTATTCGATCATTTACCAGGCTATTGAGGAGATCAAAGCTGCTATTGAAGGGATGCTTGCTCCGGAAATTGAAGAGAAGATTACCTGTAATATCGAAGTCAGGGAAATATTTAGAATCACGAAAGTCGGAACGGTGGCCGGATGTATGGTACTTGACGGTAAGGTCAACCGGCATACCAAAATCCGTGTGATTCGCGACGGCATCGTCGTATATACTGGACTATTGGGTTCACTGAAACGGTTTAAAGAGGATGTTAAGGAAGTTTTATCTGGTTATGAATGCGGATTGAACATCGAAAACTTTAATGATATTAAAGTTGGTGACATCGTTGAGGGTTATGAAGAAGTCGAAATAAAGCGGAAACTATAACGCTCCTTTAAATAGCGTCTGAACACGATCGGGTCCAACCGAAATTATATCAACCGGTAACCCTACGGAAGTCTCAATAAATCGGATATAGTTCACCAGATCCTCGGGTATATCATCTATTGCCGTACATTCCCGGATATCCTTTTCCCAACCTTTCATTGGCGTCAAAACGGGTTTGATTCCGGGATCGCTCAGTTCGAAAGGAAATGTATCTGCAATCTTCCCTTCCTTTGAATAACGAGTGCAAATATTGATCCTTGAAAAGGAACTCAGAACATCCGCTTTCATCATGATCAGGCTATCGATACCATTCAGCATAATCGCGTATTTTAAGGCCGGGAGGTCAAGCCATCCGCAACGGCGCGGGCGACCGGTTGTTGATCCGAATTCGTGACCTCCCTGACGCAGGGCTTCACCATTCTGATCAAATAACTCTGTCGGGAAAGGTCCGCTCCCGACCCGGGTGCAATAGGCCTTAAAAACCCCATAAACTTTACCGATCCGCTTGGGAGAGACACCCAGTCCTGAACAAACGCCTGCAGAGATGGTATTGGAAGAAGTAACAAATGGGTAAGAACCAAAATCCACGTCAAGCATCGTTCCCTGCGCTCCTTCGGCAAGAACCGCTTTTCCTCCATCCAGATTTCTGTTGATAAAATCCTCACTGTTGATGATTTGAAATTCCCTGAGCGATTCAATAGCGTTAAACCATTCTGATTCATACTTTTCAAAGGAAAGACCATCCAGCAGGTGAGTAAAATCATCATAACCGCATGAATTCAACTGATTCAGGTGCGATTCTTTAAGTTTTATATAGATATCATGGAAATTCCGGGATAGAATATTTCCAACACGAATGCCATTCCTGCCATATTTATCCGTATAAGTCGGACCGATTCCCTTTAGGGTGGAACCTATTTTTTGAGCGCCCTTGCATGCTTCAAACGCCGAATCAAGTAAACGGTGTGTCGGAAGAATCAGGTGTGCCCGATTTGAAATAAGCAAATTCTTTTCAGGCTGTATTCCGGCAGAACGAAGCTGCCCGATCTCTTTCATTAAAATAAAAGGGTCGATGATAACCCCGTTCCCAATAATATTCATTGTCTCGCGATGAAATATACCGGAGGGAATAGTATGGAGAATAAATTTTTTTCCGCTGAATTCAATGGTATGACCCGCATTGGGTCCACCCTGAAAACGAGCAACGATGGGATAACGCGGGGTGAAAACATCTACAATCTTTCCTTTCCCTTCATCCCCCCATTGCAAACCCAGAATAATATCAACCTTCATTCTTAGTGGGATTTATTTAGTTGGCTTTGAATGTCCGTAAAAAGTCAACGCGTAATGGGTCACCTTCACCTTGAAAAGACGCTCAACGTGCTGTTTTATCTCTTCTATACGGGGATCGTAAAATTCAAGAACTTCGCCGGAATCATCATAAATAAAATGATCATGCTGGGTATATGCAGCCGATTTTTCAAACTGAGCATAATTTGTGCCAAACTGATGCTTTGTCACCAGTCCGCAATCGAGCAGGAGTTCGATCGTATTATAAAGCGTAGCTCGGCTTACCCGGTACTTGTGATTTTTCATCCGGATATAGAGACTCTCAATATCAAAATGTCCCTCTGTTGCAAAAATTTCCTTGACAATGGTAAACCGTTCGGGGGTTTTTCTGTGGCCATGTTTTTCAAGGTATTCCGTAAAGAGTTTCCGGATATTGTCAAAGGTTTCTTCAGAAGATTTCTTTGTCATGTTTGAAAATTTGGCACTAAATTATAAAAATATTTTTATTTAGAACAGATAAAAATAGAATAATATTTAATCTACGCGGGTCACCTTGATTATTCCTTCAACATTTTTCAGTTCCGTGATCACATGATTCAGAATTGAGGTATCCTGAACATACAGGTTTATTTCACCTTCTGTTAAGCCATCCATTACTTCAATATGGAAGGAATGAATATTCAAGTTCATCTCATTGGAGATTATTCTTGTTATTTCATTAATCAGTCTTCTCCGGTCAACGCCGGTTATCCGAATTCCAGTCAGAAATGAGATAGATTCGGTATTGGTCCAACTGATTTTAACTACCCGGTTTCCGAATTTGGTTATCAATTCAAGGGCTTTCGCACATTTTGTACGGTGAATCTGCATTGGAAGCTTGTCGGAAGCTATGAGGCCGGTTACCTCATCACCGGGAATCGGATTACAGCAAGAGGCTACTTCATAAGCCAGAGGCCCCATAGTACTTATAACTATGTTTTCTGTCTCATGTTGTCGTTTCCCTTTCTTTCCTGGCTCTGCAACAGGAGTTTGGTTCTTTTTATCCTCTTCGGGTGATTTTGAAATATGATTCAGCCGCCCATTACGGAAGTTGGACGCGGCAAAGATTTTAACATCTTTTACTCCCAGTCTGTCCAGGGCAACAGAATAATAAAGGTCGACCAGAGAAGTGAAGTTATGTTCGAAGAGAAATCTTTTAATATTCTCATTGGTAAAATCAATCCCGATCTGCAAAAACCATTTCCCAAGTTTCTCTTTTCCCTGTTTATAGTAATGTTTCTTTTCTTCCCTCATGGCCATCTTAATACTGACCTTTGCCCGGGTTGTCACTACATAATTAATCCATTCTTCTTTAGGATTTTGCTTGCGCGAGGTTATGATCTCCACCTGCTGCCCATTCTTCAGGATATGGTTTATGGGAACCAGTTTTTTATCAACTTTAGCGCCAATACACGTATTGCCAAGTTCAGAATGAATCGCGTAAGCGAAGTCAAGAACAGAAGAATCTGCCGGCAGGGTTCGTAATTCTCCCTGAGGAGTAAAAACCGAGATCTCTTCCAGGAAGAAGTAACCTTTAACGTCATCAATGAAAGAGAGTGCATCCGAGTCAGGACTTTCAATCATCTCCTTGATGCGATCGAGCCAGTTGTCGAGTTGGCTATTCAGGTTCAATGACTCTTTATATTTCCAGTGAGCGGCATAGCCCTTTTCGGCTATTTCATCCATTCGTTTTGACCGGATTTGAATCTCAACCCACTGACCGGTAAAACTCATAACCGTTGTATGCAGGGCTTCATAACCATTGGCTTTGGGGATGGAGATCCAGTCGCGTAAGCGATCCATATTCGGACGGTAGTGATCTGTCACTAAGGAATAGACCTTCCAGCAATCGGACTTCTCTGTTTCAAAAGGGGAATCAATGACAATACGAACGGCGAAAATGTCGTAAATCTCTTCAAAGGGAACCTCCTTTTTTTTCATCTTCTGGTAGATCGCTGCAATAGATTTTTCACGCGCCCTGATATCAAACCGGAAGCCCTTTTCCACTAAATCAACCTTGATGGGTTGAATAAATTTATTGACAAAACGGTTACGTTCTTTTTCGGATTCACGAAGTTTTCTTGAAATGGATTCAAACACTTCGGGTTCAGTATATTTTAAGGCAAGGTCTTCCAGCTCGCTTTTGATCGCATGAAGACCAAGACGGTGAGCCAGCGGAGCATACAGGTATGTCGTTTCTGAAGATATTTTGAGCCGTTTTTCAGGAGGAAGGGCATCCAGTGTCCGCATATTGTGAAGCCGGTCTGCAAGTTTAATTAGGATAACCCTTACATCATCCGACAGAGTGAGCAGTATTTTCTTGAAATTTTCAGCATGAATAGAGGCTGTTCTCTGGTCAAAAATGCCTTTGATTTTAGTCAGTCCTTCGATGATGGAAGCGACTTTATCACCAAATAATCCCCGGATATCTTCGATTGTATATTCCGTATCCTCTACCACATCATGGAGAAGCGCACAGATGATAGAGGTGGCCCCAAGTCCAATTTCTTCAGTTGCGATCGTGGCGACACCCAGGGGGTGATAGATATAAGGCTCGCCGCTTTTCCGGCGCATGTCGCGGTGAGCTTCCAGGGCTAACTTGAAGGCTTTCCTGACAATTTTTCGGTCGTCAGGATTTTTAGGTTTCCAAATGTGCAGAAGATTCCGGTATCTTTTTAGAATCTCTTTTTTCTCAACTTCCGGTGATTGCTGATACATGAAAAGGACCGTAGTATTTTACCGGTGCAAAGGTAATTCAAATTTAGGATGACCGGAAATAAAAGACGGGTGTAATCCTTCAAGCGGAGAAAATTATTACTTTTGAAAGTAGATTCCGAAGTTAAAACCAAGATGCGTCACCCATCGAATCTGAAACTCAGCATTTGCTTGTTTCTTTCGTTATTTGCCTTTACCCTTCCACTCTCAGCAACTCACCAGCGTGCTGCAGAAATTATCTATAAACATGTTTCGGGATTGACCTACGAATTCACCCTGATTTCCTATACGTATACTCCAAGTCCGGCCAATGCTTACCGCGATTACCTGCTGATTAACTGGGGAGATGGTACTGCCAGCGAAATTCCCAGGGTTGAAGAGACAAACCTTCCGAACAACATCACTTACAACCGGTATAAGGGAACACACACCTTTCTCGGTCCGTCAACCTATGTCATCTCCTGCGAAGATCCAAACCGGAATGGCGGGAGCCAGAATATCCCTAATTCCATCAATACTCCTTTGTTCATCTATTCCGAACTGGTTATCAATCCATTCCTGGGGGGATATAATAATTCGCCGATGTTGCTTCTCCCCCCCATCGATAATGGTTGTGTTGATCAACCCTATTATCATAATCCCGGGGCCTACGATATCGACGGGGATAGTCTCTCCTACAGGCTTGTACCCTGTCGCGGTACTCTCGGTCAAGAGATACCCGGTTATACATATCCTTCCGCCTCTACCACCTTCAGGCTGGATTCCATTACCGGCGATCTTTTTTGGGATAGTCCCATCAAACAGGGAGAATACAACATAGCCATCCTGATTGAGGAATGGCGCAATGGTATTAAAATAGGCAGTGTTCTCCGTGATATGCAAATTATCATCATCGCCTGTTCCAATAAACCTCCGGTTATAGATCCAATCCCCGATACCTGCATTGAAGCGGGTCAGACTCTCAAATTTCCCGTTAATGCCCGGGATACCATTACCAGCAAGGTCACCCTGACTGGAACCGGCGGTCCATTTCTCATGACAAATAGTCCGGCAACCCTTAATCCCGACCCGGCAGTTGGATGGGGTCATGCACAAACTACTTTTATTTGGGCTACCCTCTGTGAACATATTAAACGTAATCCGTATAGTGTCTTCTTTAAAGCAACCGATGATGGAACGCCGGTAAAACTTGTCGATATCAAGTCGATGAAAATTCTGGTCATCGGTCCGGCTCCTACAAACCTGATTGCCTCTCCCCTGGGTAACTCCATTACTCTGAATTGGGACAACTATGAATGCGCTAATGCTAAAGGATATCAAATTTGGCGAAAAGCAGATTCGACCGGATACATTCCGGACTATTGTCAAACCGGAGTTCCCTCCTACCTTGGATATACAAAGATTAATGAATTGACAAATTTATCACAAACAACTTACCTGGATAATAACAACGGAACGGGATTAGTCAGAGGTATCAAATATTGTTATCTTGTGGTTGCATATTACTCCGACAAAGCCGAAAGTTATGCCTCTAATGAAGCCTGTGCCGAGTTGAAGAAAGATATTGCCGTTATTACCAACGTCAGCGTCAACCATACTGACGAAATTTCAGGTTCCCTATATATTGCCTGGTCCAAGCCCACGGAAATTGATACCGTTCAGGCTCCCGGACCTTATAAATATATTATTTCCCGGTCCAGATCGGATTTTCCTGTCCAATTTATCGCCATCGACTCCCTGAATAACTTAAACGACACTATTTATACGGATACGCTGCTGAATACCCGTCAGTACTTTTTCATTTACCGGATCGACCTCTTTAATGTTACTCCGGGCAGCCGTTTTCTGATTGGCTCATCGCAAAAAGCCGCTTCCATGTTTCTGACCATCTCCCCGACCGATAAAAAATTAAAGCTTAGCTGGAATGTCGATGTCCCCTGGTCAAACAATGGATTCACCATCTACCGTTACAATTTTTATTTCCAGCAATTTGACTCCATCGGAACCTCTGTCATTCCTGCTTACGATGATATCGGATTGGTGAACGGAAACGAATATTGTTACCGGATCAAAAGCATCGGTCGATATTCTGCTTCCGGATTCGTCGATCCGATCATTAATTATTCTCAGGAAACCTGCGGAATTCCCGTCGATAACATCCCTCCCTGTCCCCCACGGCTCACCGTCGAAACAAACTGTGAAGATTGGTCAAACCTGCTTACATGGACCATTCCCTCCGCTACTTGCGGAAGAGATATTGCCAAGTATTATATTTATTATTCCCTGACGCCTGGCCAGAAAATTCAGCTTATCGATTCTTTACTCAATCCTCATGATACTTCTTTTATTCATCGGCCCGATCATTCCATAGTGGGATGTTATGCGGTGATGGCAATTGATTCGGCAGGAAATCGCAGTGATCTGAGCACTCCGGTTTGCATCGATGTTTATGCCTGTCCGGTTTACCGCCTCCCGAATGTTTTTACGCCAAACGGTGACTCAAAAAACGACTATTTTCGTCCGTTCGAATACACTTCTGTCAGTGAGATCAACCTTGAAATATTTAACCGCTGGGGAACAGTAGTATTCGAAACCCATGATCCGGAAATCAACTGGGATGGAAAAGACAAGGCGACCGGTCAGTTATGCAGCGATGGAGTGTATTTCTATGTCTGCGATGTATTTGAAATAACCCTTACCGGAACGATCAAACGAGCCATCCACGGATCAGTTACCATACTGAAATAGCTTCCATTGCTCTATAAGTATTGGTAGGAATATTCCTGCTTTTTGTTATCTTTGCGCTCGTGATAAACATCCGGAATTTCTGTATTATAGCCCATATTGACCATGGAAAATCGACCCTGGCCGACAGGTTGTTGGAACTGACAAATACCATCACCGAACGCGATTTCCAGGCACAGATTCTCGATGATATGGATCTGGAACGCGAGCGCGGCATTACTATTAAAAGCCATGCTATCCAGATGAATTACGGCCTTGAAGGGGAAGCGTACATCCTTAACCTGATCGATACTCCGGGTCATGTTGATTTCTCCTACGAAGTTTCCCGTGCCATTACTGCCTGCGAGGGAGCTCTTTTAGTTGTAGATGCTACTCAGGGCATCCAGGCTCAGACGATTTCCAACCTCTATCTTGCCATTGACCATAACCTGACTATTATCCCGGTTTTGAACAAGATTGACATGGAAAATGCCATGATCGAGGAGGTGAAGGATCAAATCATCGATCTGTTGGGATGCGACCGCACAGAGATCCTGGAAGCCAGTGCAAAGACCGGATATGGTGTTGAAGAGATCCTGCATGCTATCGTTAAAACCATTCCTCCTCCCAAAGGCGACCCGGACGCTCCCTTACAGGCGGTTATCTTTGATTCCCTTTATAACACTTTTCGTGGCGTGATTGCTTATTTCCGGATCTTCAACGGTTCCATCCGGAAAGGTGATCATGTAAAATTTGTTGCTACGGGAATGGACTATCATGCCGATGAAGTCGGCATCTTCAGGCTAAAACCGGAATCCAGGGATTTCCTGGGAACAGGCGATGTGGGATATATTATCTCCGGCATCAAATCGAGCAAGGAAGTTCAGGTTGGTGATACAATTACGCAATACGACAATCCTACAAATGAAATCGTGAAAGGATTCCGGGGTGTAAAACCCATGGTCTTTGCCGGAATCTACCCTACGGATGCCGATAACTATGAAGAATTGAGGGATTCCCTTGAAAAACTCCGGTTGAATGACTCTTCCCTCTCCTTTGAACCGGAATCCTCGGCAGCACTTGGATTTGGTTTCCGCTGTGGATTTCTTGGACTTCTGCATATGGAAATCGTTCAGGAACGACTCGACAGGGAATTCGATATGGATGTCATCACCACCGTACCAAACGTCTCTTATAAAGTATTTAAAACCAAGGGAGATGTGATTGATGTGTATAATCCTTCCGGCTTACCGGAACCCAACTATATCGAGCATATTGAAGAGCCATACATCACCGCTAATATCATTACCAAATCCGAATATATCGGACCGATCATGAATCTTTGTGTCGATAAACGCGGCACCCTGAAAAACCAGGTGTACCTTACAACCGACAGAATTGAGCTTACCGTGGATCTTCCGTTGGGTGAAATTGTTTTCGACTTTTACGACCGGCTGAAGAGTATTTCGAAAGGTTATGCATCCTTCGATTATTATCCCGCAGGTTACCATAATGCAGATCTGGTCAAGCTCGACATCCTGCTGAACGGAGAGGTTGTGGATGCCTTATCGGCGCTCATCACACGGAATAACGCTTATGAATTTGGCCGGAAGTTTTGTTTGAAACTTAAAGAATTTATCCCCCGGCAGCAGTTTGAAGTTGCCATCCAGGCTGCCATCGGATCTAAAATTATTGCAAGAGAAACGGTAAAGGCAGTCCGCAAAGATGTTACTGCCAAATGTTACGGGGGAGATATCACCCGAAAAAGAAAACTTCTCGAAAAACAAAAGAAAGGCAAGAAACGGATGCGTCAGATCGGGAATGTGGAAGTTCCCCAAAAAGCATTTCTTGCAGTTTTAAAATTGGATAATTGAGTTTTTACATCAACGGATGTAACAATTGAATACCTTTATCGTCTTATCACTTTTATTGTCTGTCTTCATCAAATCATCAGCCTATGAAAACATTAATAAAATTCAGTCTGCTAATGGTCCTGCTTCTGCCTTTCAGCAGTAACATTTACGCCCAAAGTGAGAAAAAATGCCACAGACATCATTCTTACTCTCACGGAGATACGACCACTACTAATGCTCCTGGGGTCAGGGTTGACCGGATTGGCCACGACAGCGTAATCATATATCTCGACAAATCGAAAATGCATAATCTCAGTTTTTGCAGTTTCCCGTTTCGTCATGACAAAGAGAGATACCGCGGACATTGGGCCGGAGTGGATCTTGGTTTCAATTGGTACGTCACTCCGGATTTCAATATGAATTTTCCAGCCGGGGAAGATTACATGAACATCAACACACCCCGTTCCCTCATGGTGAACCTGAATCCATTTGAACTCAATGTCAACCTGTGCAAGAATCATTTCGGATTTACGACCGGTATTGGTTTCCAGCTCAACAACTACTACTTCTCCAACAATTATGTAATGCTGAAAGATTCAGCCACCCTCGTCGCTTATCAAATCCGGGACAAAGATGGGAATTATGTCACACTGAAAAGGAACAAGCTGTTCAACTCCTATATCACCCTGCCCCTGTTGTTCGAATACCAGACCAATTCACACCACCATCTCAACAGTTTTCACCTTACGCTGGGTGTCATCGGAGGGATTCGTCTCTGTTCGTATACCAAACAAGTTTATAAGAATACCGATCAAAATTATACCCTTGTCGATAATTCCGGAAATCCCATTGCCTCATACTATGTCGACCACTCTGTAGTACGCACTTATGGCTCCTATCATCTGAGCCCGTTCATGCTGGATGCGACCTTGAGAATCGGATGGTCCTATTTGAATTTGTGGGCTACCTGCGGAATAACACAATTATTTCAAAAAGATAAAGGGCCTGAAGTTTTCCCGTTAAACATCGGAATTACCCTGCTAAACTGGTAGACGGTCGAAAAAACGATTTTCGAAATTAACCAGGAATAATTTTTTCGTGGCCCGGGTTACTGCCGTGTATAACCACCGGAGATATTCTTTCTGAAGCATATTTTCTGTCAAATATCCCTGGTCAACAAAGACCGTATCCCATTGACCTCCCTGAGTTTTATGACAAGTGAGCGCATAGGCGAATTTTACCTGGAGAGCATTAAAATAGGGACTGACCTTTACTTTTTCAATACGTTCCCTGCGTGACGGAATATCGTTATATTCCTCCATGACGGCCTGAAAAAGACGGTTATTTTCCGCAAGCGACAAAGCAGCAGATTCCGACATCAGGGTATCCAGGATGATTTTTACTTCTATCTCTTTTTCATCCGGGTAATCGAGAAAACGGATGGTCACATCTGCAAACCGGAAACCAAACCGTTCCTCCGTTCCATGAATTCTGACGAGTTCAATGATATCTCCGTTGGCAATGAACCCAGCCGCTGAATCGGAAGGAAGCCAGAAGTAGTTGTTCTTGACAATCATGATATAATCCCTTACCGAGATCTCCTCCTCAAAAAACAGAATCCTTTTGCGGATCTCCCGGTTAAATATATTTGCCCGCTTATTGGATCGGCATATAACGACATTGTTGTCCTTTCCTGAACGTGAGTATACTTCGTTCAACTCTTCCTCCAATTCATTTCCGGAGATTCGAATGATGTCGGGACAGGAATGAATCGAGAAAAGTGGAAATCTGAACTGCTGATCATGAATTTGATTTCGGATCAGGGTCGCATTAATTAAAATACCTGATTTTTGAGACTGACGAACCACTTCCGTCAACTCGAAAGAATCAATACTGAGATGATAGGCTTTTAAAAGAAATTCCAGATCAAGCGCCGGACTATATTCCAGACCAACCGGAGGTAACTGGGCAGTATCGCCAATGAAAAGCAACCGGCAATTTTCGCCTCCCTGTATAAACTGAAAAAGGTCGTCGAGCAAATTTCTTCCTCCGAACAGCGCTCCTTCCGGGGAGGTCAGATGCTGGATCATGGAAGCCTCATCGACAATGAATAGGGTATGTTTATGATAATTCTTCTGTAATTTAAGGTCGATCAATCCATCCTTGTTTGTCCGCGCCAGGTATATCTTTCTGTGAATCGTATTGGCTTGTTTTTCGGTATAACCGGCTAAAACCTTTGCTGCCCGGCCTGTCGGAGCCAGCAGTACGAATTTTTTTCCGAGAAGGGGTAAAACATTAACCAACGATTTCACAATGGTTGTTTTACCGGTTCCAGCATATCCGCGTAAAATGAAAAGAGCATTGGGTTTCTTCCAGGAGATGGTCAGAAATACTGCCAATTCACCAAGAAGTCTTTCCTGACCCTCTGTAGGATCGTAAGGAAATTCCTTCCGGAGCATGGATATGATTTTACTCACATCCATGAGTACAGCTTATTCATAACGAAGCGATTCTATTGGATCGAGATTCGCTGCTTTTCTTGCCGGGAGAATCCCGCTGAGAAGCGCAACAATAAAACAAACCGCTACTCCGGTAATGATCCATATCCAGGGGACGATAAAAGCCGAACCAATGACGAGCGACATGATATTACCGACTAAAATCCCGAAGAAAATTCCAAGCAATCCACCGAATTGGCCAATTACGATTGCCTCAAACAAAAATTGATTCCGGATAACCCTTCGGGTCGCTCCGATAGCCTTACGAATGCCGATTTCCCGCGTTCTTTCGGTCACTGAGACGAGCATGATATTCATCAACCCGATGGCTGCGCCAAGCAATGTGATGATGCCAATGAGGGTTGCTGCCAGGGTAACATATTTAATATTTTCGATAAGCATCTTGGCGACATTGTCACTTTTCGTAATTTCAAAAGTTTCATTCAGACCAACCGGTACTTTCCGGATATTCCTCAGCAGGGCAGTAGCTTCGCCAATTGCCGGATCCAGAAGGTCCTGCCGGTAAGCCATAACATTTATATTATATGACATGTTAGGTCTCGAAAAATCGGTCCTTACATTATTCAATGGTATAAAACAAGACAGGTCGCCGCTGAAACCCATGCTGGAGCCTTTCGATTTAAGCACTCCGACAACCCGATATTTTCCCGGACCAATGGATATTATCTTTCCGATCGGGTCTTCGTTCTTCTTAAAAAGTGTTTTGACGACCTCAGCCCCTAAGATAGCCGACCTTGCTCCATATAAAACTTCCTGAATGGTAAAGTTCCTGCCCATTTCAATCTCTTCTCCGGAAGTAATCAGATAATTCTCATCGGTTCCAATAGCTCTTATATTCGGGTTTGTTTTATTGGATTCATATTTCAGGGTTACAATGCCAGAGGCGCGCGTAAAGACTGAGGTATAAGCCGGAAAGGTGAACCGGTCTTTAAATTCCTTCGCCTGCTCGTATGAAATTGGTTCGTATCGTGTTTCTTTATTATGCTCGCCTCCCATATGAATATTCATACTCCGGTTCCTTATCGTAAACGTATTGGAACCCATCATGGTAAAATTTTTGGTCAGGAAATATTTAATGGAATCCGTGGCGGTCAGAATTCCTACCAGCGCCATGATTCCAAAGGCAATGATCATAATGGTAAGAATGGTACGCAACAGGTGGGTTCTTATGGAGTCGAGCGAAATCCGAAAGTTCTCAATAACCAGTGTGTTCTTCATAAAAATTGCTTAGTGTTTTTTACCAAAAGCCAGATCGCCGGCATCTCCTAGTCCGGGAACAATAAAAGATTGGACCGTCATCTCCTCGTCAATTACCCCGACAAAAATACTGATATCACCCTGCGGTATAAATCTCTTAATTTGTTCCAATCCTTCAACACTGGCGAGAATAGCAGCGATATAAGTATGCTTAGGCTTGCCGTTCGCGATCAATTCCCGGTATGCAAGTGTCATCGAGGACCCGGAAGCCACCATCGTATCCGATAGAATGACCGTCTTATTTTCTGTTACCGGGATGGATGCAGATTCCAGATTAATAGTAAAGGAACCGTTTTTTTCATACTTTCTGAATGCAGATATGAATCCGTTCTCCGATTTATCAAAGACATTCAGGAATCCCTGATGGAATGGGAGTCCTGCCCGTAAAATTGTCGCCAGAACCGGATATTCGACCAATAATGGAACGTTTGCGATTCCAAGTGGTGTTGCCACCTCACGGTCTTCATAAACCAATTCCCGGCTGATATGATAGGCAAATATTTCACCGATTCGTTCCAGATTCCTTCGGAATCGCATGCTATCTTTCTGGATTTCAGAATCCCTTAATTCACCAATAAATTGGTTCAGAATTGAATTTTTGCGCGATAGAACAGTTACCATAAAATCATATTAGAGATAAACGAATCACAAAAGTATCGCTTTTTCCCTACCGGAAAACCGTCGAATAAGATTGATGCAATTTTTAACCGGCCAGTTAAGACGGTTAATCCTCAATTGATAATAGGGGATTTCCTTTGCCCCAAAGCTTTTATAAAATCTTCCGAGACCAGTGTCATTTCCTCCTTCAAAATCGAGTGTCAGTCGTTGCAGTGCATTTTCACGGATAAAATGATCGATCAATAAAAACATGGCTCCGTTTTCGCGGGCTTGCGGGGCGCTGGCTGCAAAAAGATAATATACTCTGGCAGCATCCTTTAGAAAAAATGCCGCAGCCGAAAGCGATCCGTCAACCGAATAAGCTCCGGTTACCTGCCCCAGGTCGCTTTCCCGGGCATGAAGTAACAGCTTCCTGAGAGTAATATAATCGCTGAATCGCAAAATGTTTTCCTTTTTCCCAAAATTCTCTCTGAATAATGAAATCAACTCGTCAACCTCAACCTTTCTTCCAATGGAAACACCCGATTCAATGGCTTTCTGAATATTCCTCCGCGTGTTCTGAGAATAATTGGAAAGCATGTTTTCATAAGCCTTGATCAGATCCAATTCATGGTTAAGACGTACCTGAACTTGATAATTACATGAATCTATTTTGTTTAACGAATTCAAATGGATTTCAATGAACCTGAACTTCGCGGGAATGGCAGCCAGAAAATCATTAAGCATAGACCCGGTAAGATGAATGCGCGAAAATAGTCCAAGTTGTTGAGTGAAAAATGGTTGGTAAAGATAACTGATGACTCCCTTTCTGCGATGTGTAAGCGGAAATACGCTCTCCCAATTTTCATCCACCAACCCATCCCATCCGGGGGAAACAATATCGAGATACCACGAATAAGCATATACCCTGCTATTCACCGAAAAACGGATACATTCGTCCCAACGGGCTTTATCAATATCATTATGCCTGATATAATTAATCATGACGTTCCCTATCCGGTAGCTTCGCGGAGTAATTCCTCGTAAACTTCTCTCCAGCCTTTCCAACGACCCATGTCTGAAAGGCTTTCATTGTGCCATAAACTGACAAACGTTCCATTAACCGATTTAATTTTTCGAATTACCTGGCGGATGATCTCCTGGCTTTGTTGTGGATTTAGACGAAGGTAATCCTTTAAAGTTACATCCATGACGGCGACCGGATGGATCCTGAAATTTGTCGGTTCATTCCTGGAAAGATCGAAGAAACAGTATGGAATTGCAATTCCAGCTCTAAAACCAAGATGAGAAGCATATCCCATGGAATAATCATCAGTAATTCCTATCTGGATGAGGCTTCGGTAGGTTTTTGGGAAAGAAATTTTCAGAAAGTGTTGGCGGCTGATCACGACATCATGTCCAAGAACATCCGACAAACCGCGGAATTCCGAGATAAGTTTTTCCGAATGTCTGTTTGAGGAAAGTGAAGGATGAATTCCTACGGTGCCAATCTGGTCCAATGCCAGAAGTAATTTCCGGAAATCTTTGTTAGCAAGCGATATCTGGTTATCGTTTCCGCCATAATCGGCAAAAAGAATAAAGGAAAGAGGTCTCAAACCATATTCCTTATGAACCCGGCAGATGTATTCATAATTATCATATGGATCTTGTGCAAAACCCCAAAGAACTTTTGTTCGTAAGATGATTTCGGAAAAATCGGCTTTAACCAGGGATCTTCCCACCCCACCCAGACTTCGTGTCAAATTCCGTCCCCGGTATGCATAGGCATGATCGATGTCGATGGTTGGGATAAACCGGTATTCGGGACGTCGCACCGGTATTTTCGGGAAATGCTTTATCAGCAATGATTCAAGAATATCGGTCCAATAATGGACAACCGGTATATCAAAAAAAATTCCCTGCCAGGCGATGCTTTCCGATGCCACGAACCGGCCATATTTATCTTTTTTCTCACGGTGATATTCCTCGTAACGCGAAACCATGTAGAAAGCGGCTGCGAAAGGATCGAAGGAGAGAGCGGAATGCGAGTTCTCCGATTTAAAGAGTACCGGAATCTCTCCATGCATGAATGTCTTGAGTTCATGGGGAAAAATCCCTGTTTCGAAAAGAAGTTCAGAAGATTCAATAAATAAAGCATCTCCGGCGGGTACTTTCGCATAGTTGAATTTGGGCCCCTGATAAGCCATCCATTCATCGCAATCAGTTATCACTGAGAATTCCAGTCCCAGCATCTCTTTCAACAGGAGAGAAAAAATATATTGAACCCGGGAGGTAACTGAAGGGATCAGAATTAAAAGCATAACTATGTCATTCAGCAGCCAAGTTAAGGAAAAATCAAAAACTTTCGTACATTTGAATCATCTTTTTGGATTTGATTCCGACCCGTATATGGAAAATTTCATAGTTTCTGCCCGTAAATACAGGCCTCATACTTTTGATACGGTGGTTGGACAAAAGTCGATCACCAATACGCTGAAAAATGCAATCCGGAATAACCAGGTAGCTCAGGCGTTTCTATTTTGCGGACCACGCGGTGTCGGAAAAACCACCTGTGCCCGTATCCTGGCTAAGACGATTAACTGTGAACACCTGACCCCAAATATCGAGGCATGCGATCAATGCAGTTCGTGTACCTCTTTCAATGAAAATGCCTCCTTCAACATTTATGAACTTGACGGAGCTTCCAATAATTCGGTTGATGATATCCGTACCCTGGTCGACCAGGTAAGAATTCCTCCGCAAATGGGAAAATACAAGGTCTATATCATCGATGAAGTTCACATGTTATCTGCTTCAGCTTTTAATGCTTTTCTGAAGACCCTGGAGGAACCTCCTTCTTATGCAAAATTCATCCTCGCCACGACGGAAAAACACAAAATCCTTCCGACCATCCTTTCTCGTTGTCAAATCTTTGATTTTAAGCGAATTACAGTAGATGATATTGTCGGACGTCTTAACTTTGTAGCAAAACAGGAAGGGATTACGGCCGAAGAAAATGCCATCCATGTGATTGCCCAGAAAGCTGATGGAGCAATGCGCGATGCTCTTTCTATATTCGACCAGCTTGTAAGCTTTACCGGAAACACCTTGTCGTACGAGACCGTGCTTGAGAATCTTAACGTTCTTGATTACGAATATTTTTTTAAAATCACCGGTCATATTCTGCATGGAGATATTTCAGGGTCATTATTAACCATTAATGAAATTCTTGATAAAGGATTTGAGGGTCAGCATTTCATTATTGGATTCGGAGAACACTTGCGAAACCTGTTGGTCTGCAAAGATCCTGTCACCGCCAAATTACTTGAAACAGCTCCTGCCATCCGGAATCATTACCTGGAACAATCATCGCAGTGTGCAATCGATTTTTTATTGAAGCTCCTTGAAATCAACAACCGATGTGATCTGAATTATAAAATAAGCAATAACAAACGTCTTCATCTCGAGATTGCTTTAATGCAGATGTGTTCACTGGTTAAAGCAGTTAGCAATCAACCCGGGATAGCCGGCAGTGTGAGTCCGGAAGCCGGAAGTCCGGTTGGGAGTCAAAAAAAGGTCGCGGGTACGGTCAGGATGAAAGACATGAAAGAATCATATGCCGGAACGGTATCTATTAAACCTCTTCCCCGAAAAGAATCGACGATAAACAAGACAGAAGATGAATATGCTTCACAGAGTGAGACAGCCACGGTCTTTTCTCAAGAGTTGCTTAATCTGCATTGGGATGAATATGCAGAAAACCTCAAACTCGACTTCCCACATCTCTATTCCATGTTTAAAAAGCACCGGCCTTTATTGATGGAAGAATTCCGGATTGATTTTTCGATTGATAATAAATTACTGGAAGAGGAGTTGAACGAGAAAAAGGGAGAGCTTCTCGGATACCTGAGAAAAGCCTTGAATAATTATAAGATCACCCTTCAAACAAGAATCTCGGAAGTTGATAAGAACTTCAAACCTTATACGGATAAAGAAAAGTTCGAGCAAATGGCGGAAAAGAATCCGGCACTCAGGAAACTAAAAGAAGAGCTGGACCTGGAGATTGAGTTCTGAAGATCCGGTGCGAATTAAATTTCAGAAACTATCAGATCTATGCTGAGATGGTTATCCAAATTTATTCTTAGAATTTTCGGGTGGCATACAGATGGCTCATTACCCCCGGGCATTAAAAAAGCGGTGATTGTTTCTGCACCACATACCAGTTTTTGGGACTTTATTGTTGGCCGGTTTACCTTTTGGGCGATCAGTATGAACATTCGTTTCCTTATTAAATCGGAAGTATTCAAACCGCCTCTTGGTTTTTTGCTTACCAAGCTCGGTGGAATCCCGGTCGACAGAAGAACCAATAACCGTATGGTGGATCAGGTGGTGAAGCTTTTCAATGAAAACGAGTCACTGGCTGTAATCATTACTCCGGAAGGGACACGCAAGCTTATGACCCAGTGGAAAAAGGGATTTTACCTTATCGCCATGCGCGCCAATGTTCCCATTGCGCTCTCTTTCATTAACTATGGAAATAAGACCGGCGGCATCGGGCCTATCCTTATTCCAACAGGTGATTACGAAAAAGACCTCAAATTTATTGAAGATTACTACCGCGACAAAGTCGCCCGCCATCCGGAACGATTCAACCTTTCTCCGGTAAATAGAAAATTATTAAATATCCGTTCAAACAACGTTCCAATAAATCATGGATGATAATAATAGATATTTCCCCAGCTTTCCTGCCATATTCAATGCAACCATTAATTAAATTTATTAACAATGAAAACAAGCAAACAATCAATCGACCGGTTTCTCGAATCCAGAAAATTAGCTATCGCCGGTGTCTCAAGGAATCCTAAGAAATTCGGAAACATGGTCTATAAAGAATTGAAGGACCGGGGATTTGAGATTTATCCCATTAATCCGAATATCGATCAGGTCAATGGCGATAAATGTTACCATTCGATCAACGCGCTACCTTCTGATATCGGATATTTATTGGTGTTAACCCCAAAAACCCAAACCCTTAACACGGTCCGGGAAGCAGTCGGCAAAGGGATTGAAAATATATGGATCCAGCAGCATTCGGAGACCAAAGAAGTTATGGATTTTTTAAAGGATAAACCGGTAAAACTGGTTACCCGTGAATGTATTTTTATGTGGCTTGAACCGGTAAAAAGCATTCATAAATTTCACCGGACCATCCGTAAATTTTTTGGTCTTCTTCCAAAATAATTTTCGCTTTACCATAAAGAAAAAAGTCTATCTTTGCACCCTCATTCAGGGAGTTTAGCTCAGTTGGTTCAGAGCATCTGCCCTACAAGCAGAGGGTCACTGGTTCGAATCCAGTAACTCCCACGAATAAAAAGTTTTGCATGAAATGCAGAGCTTTTTTTTTGGAATGGATAGGTTCAAGACCCTTTAAGGCGCGGGGTACAAATTCGAGGAGGTATAAACAGTAGTTAAACATTGTCAAGAACACTCTTTACAATTGCATTTACCTCCGGAATAAAATGCTTTATAAGATTCTGATTGTCTGCAATGAGAGATTGTTTCAAATGGTTCAAAGAAATCAGTTCTGCCTTCAAATCAGTTGTGTTTGCCTCTAGAAACCATTCAATTGCATCTTTCAATACAACACGATCGTGCCAATCGCCGATCATCATTTCGGTTTTATTTATCGCACTGATGATCAGGTCAAATTGTTTTCCTGGTCTAATCGAATATACCAGAGTCGTTATGGTCGACATTAATTTCAGGTTCTGGCGGATCTTATGAATTTCCTTATCACCAAGTTCTTCGGATTGCAGATATTTAATTTGTGCAACCTTAACTTTTATAAATTCTAAAGTTTTTGAACGAAGTTTGAAGATAGAACTGCTGCTACAAATCTTATGAATTATTTTGTTCGTTGAGGTTAATTCCGATTCCTTGAAATTCTTGACCAAATGAAAAAATTTAGCAACGGAAATGCGTTCCTCTTCTTTGAGCCATGCTATAAAGGAGTTATAACACGCGCCCAGGGGTTCCGGATTTGTCAATAAGAGATAATCAACCTGAATCTCTCTGATTTTTCCGGCCCTACGGTATAAAGGTCTTAATAACTTGTACCCTCCCTGATGTTTGAACACTTCAGGTTCCAGCATTTCAAAAAGCCCGTAAAGGGCAAATATTTTTTTAATATCCAGTCTGGCGCGGTGAATATCACGAGAATCCCCCGTAACACTGGCTTTATATAAATTTGCGAGGAAGGACGATGTCCTTTTACGATAAAAACGATATAGGAATTCTCCAATTTCTTCCCTATTCATATGAATATAAATATTTTAATTATGTAAAGCCGTTATTAACCATTTCAAGAAAAGTAAATCATTCAATGACCAAGTAGATTGTCGATTCATACGGACTGATATTCATGTTCTGAAAATAGTTGAATTCTTCGGGAATGCGGTGTGTAGATAAAAGAACTTTACCATAGGTATGCTCGGGTAATGATAACGTTTTATCCCTTCCTGTAAAATTCAGGATTACCAGGATTCTTTCATCCTCTGTTCCACGGAAATATGCAAGTATGCCTTGTTTTCCAATGATAATTGGTAACCAGGAGCCTTTTTGCAAGGCTTCACTGGATTTGTGAATTTTTATCAGGTTCCTGTAAAAATTTAACAAGGAATCCGGCTCACCCTCCTGTTTTTTTACATTGCGGTAGCTGACATCTTTATTAAGAGGTAACCACGGTACAGCATTTGTGAAACCTTCATTATGCTCCGGAAGCCATTGCATGGGTGTCCGGGCTTTATCCCGGCCAGCAAACAGAGGCCAGTACCGCTTTCCCAGCGGGTCTCGTATGTTGCGTTTCCGGATATATCCATTGTGCATTCCAATCTCTTCCCCGTAATAAATAAACGGAGTCCCCTTTAGTGTCAGAAGCAACATCGCAGATACCTTTGCTTTCTCTTCCCGTTTCGTTCGCCAGGGAAAGCGGTCAATGCTTCTAAAAAGGTCATGGTTCGAAAGTACATTACAAGGCCATCCGTCCTCAGGAAGGCTTTCATACCAAGTCTTTATGCACTTATAATAGGAATATGCATTCCAGGCACTAAAGATCAGTGAAAAATCAAATGCCAGATGGATTCCATTTTTTCCTTTTCCCAGGTACCGGGAAGCCGTCTTTGAATCTCCCGGAGGCATCGCATAGATTTCTCCTATACTGACCCGATTTTCATAACAGTCGAGTAACTGGCGTATCATTTTTACAATTTTAACAGAGAGATTGCGATTACGGGTATAAACATGTTTTTGTAATGCAGAAATGCCGAACACAACCGGGTTATTCCGGAATTTTTTATCCTTGGCGATCAGGTTTATCACATCCAGTCTGAAGCCATCAACTCCCAGATCGAGCCAGAACTTCATCTCTTCAAAGAAAACATCCGGCATGTCTTCATTCCGCCAATTAAGATCAGGTTGTTCCTCAAAGAAGGAGTGCAAAAAAAACTGCCCCGTCTCTTCATGGAATTTCCAAGCGCTGCCACCCATAGTTGATTTCCAGTTGTTTGGTGGACTGCCAGAAATTCCATCTTTCCAGATATACCAATTACGTTTAGGATTGTACAATGATGAAGATGATTCGATGAACCATGGATGCTGGTCGGAGGTATGATTCAGGATCATGTCGATGATGATGCGAATCCCAAGTTCATGAGCTTTCGCAAGCAGTTCTCTGAAATCCTCCATAGTTCCAAACACTGGATCAATTGCGCGGTAATCTGAAACATCGTAACCAAAATCGACCATGGGTGATTTATACATAGGTGATATCCAGATGCCATCAATACCAAGATCCTTCAGATACCACAAGCGGCGTATTATCCCCTGTATATCACCTATCCCGTCAGAATCAGAATCCTGAAAACTCCTTGGATAGATATGGTAAATCACTCCGTGTTTCCACCAAATCCATGGCTCGCTGGTCAACTTGTTCATACCGGGCATGATTCGGGTACCAATCCTGTATCTTGGAGGAGACGGTCCATAATTCTATCGGCCTGGTATGTTTCAGCTCTCAGGTGTGCTGCCTGCTTCAATTCAATCTGCTTGCCAGGATCAAGGAAGAAATCAACTACTTTCCCAGCCATTTCTTCACTAGTTTCCACCAGATAGCCGTTTACCGAATCCTCCAGAATATCCTTGGGCCCTTTTGCGTTGTAAGCGACGACCGGTAAACCACAGGTAAGGGCTTCCAGGACGACACAACTGAAAGTATCAAACCTCGAAGGCAGCAAAAGGATATCCGATGCCACAAAAAGGGAAGGAAGAATTTCCTGACCTACCCACCCAAGATAAATCGCTTCAGGCAGATTTCTTTTAAGTTCTTCCTCAGCCGGCCCGGTTCCTGCCACGACCATTTGTACTTCAGGAATCACAGACCTTATCATTCGGATAATTCCCGGAAGTTCCATAACTCCTTTTTCCTTGCTGATTCGTCCCGTATAAAGAACGACAGGGCCCTGTTTTTTAAATTGAAAATCAGCACTTATGCAGCTTAAAGGATCAGAAAAAATCGGGTCTGCCCAATGAGCGGTCATAAAAACACACGATGGTTTAATGCCCATGATCTTCCCTGTAAGCCATTGCTGGTGGTCACTGTTAAGAACAAAAACATTCCCAAAACGTCTATAATATATTCTTAGAACTTTCTGAAGTCTTTTCAATCCGACCTCTTCCATCGACAGCACCTCCTTTGCGAATACCATCCAGTCGGTATGCATATAAAAGAATGTTTCGATGGAGTATACTCTTTTAAGCCAAAGAGCGGCCAGCCCCATGGGTCCTTCGGTAGAACAAATGATCCGGTTGTATTTTCCTCTTCTGAAAATGCGTTGAACTGACAGGTAATTTGGGATCCTGAACGGTTGCTGCCTGTAAAGTGGCAGGGTGAATTCCGCGACTGACTTTGTAACGATCAAGTGGTCTCCCGAACATAGAGTGTTGCTGCAAACCAGTAAATCCACCGGCAGGTTGCGCAGCCTTATCTCGTGAATAATGGCCTTCAGTACTGTTGATACTCCGTTGTGATCACCATAGGTATCGGTCATCCAAAGCAGACGGTACTCCTTTCTCCCTGAATCCACAGGCTTATCAATTGATTGTGGGGTCATTTGCTATAACCAAAATAGCGACTTTCTTCGGCTGTCAGAAAAAGTCCGTCATCGGAAATACAATTGTGGCTATCGGTCATGGGGATCATCTGTTGAACAGTATCGGTAGTTCGGAAAGTATCGGGGAGATCATGAAATATTTGCTGTATCTCTTGTTTGTAAATTTTTTTTAGACGTTTAACAGGTTCCGGACACACAAACATACCGCGGAGAAGCGGAAGGTTTTTTCGTCTTGAATTTGTATTAACTTCTTTTGATCGAGTTTTGTCCTTTTTCATAAATCTGTTGATTTTGCGACAAATTTCACATTAATATCAGCTGATTTTATGAATTCGTAATAACTTAATAGTTTTTTAATTGTAAATTAATATTTTCGTAACACCCTGTTAACATTGCAATTACAGATTCATGATATTTTTGTGTTCATTATATGAAAAATCGACCAATACCTAAACGCGAAGTTGAACTGGTCATCATTTCCGACATCCACCTTGGGGCATTTGGCTGTCATGCCAAAGAATTATTACAATATCTTCGAAGCATAAAACCCAAAACGTTAATTCTCAATGGAGATATCATAGATATATGGCAATTTCGTAAACGTTATTTCCCAAAATCACACCTGATGGTGATCAGACACCTGACAGGCATGATCGCAAAAAATACAAAAATTGTTTACATCACCGGGAACCATGACGAACTGATGCGCAAATTCGTTAAATTCAATACCGGATCCTTCAAACTGGTAAATAAATTGTTGACAGAACTTGATGGGAAGAAGGCATGGATCTTCCATGGTGATGTCTTTGATATCACCATGCAGTATAGCAAATGGCTGGCAAAATTAGGTTCCATCGGTTATGATCTTCTTATACTGCTTAATAGTATTACCAATTTCATCCTGACAAGTTTTGGCCGTCAGAAGATATCTTTCTCGCAAAAAATCAAGCACCGGGTCAAGCAAGCTGTATCTTATATCAATAAATTTGAGGAGACTGCTGCAGGAATTGCTATTTCAAAAGGTTATTCTTATGTGATATGCGGACATATCCACCAACCTGAAATGAGAACAATTTGTGATGCACATGGTTCTGTCACCTACATGAACTCAGGTGACTGGGTCGAAAACCTGTCTGCGCTGGAGTATCATAATGGTGAATGGAGGATTTACAATTACCGCGAAGATCTGTTTGTGCAAGCCTACACACTTGCTGTCAGGCAGGCTGAGTCACCGAGCCATAAGGAAACCTTTAAAGAACTTTTGAAAGAATTCAACCTGAAATAACAAGTCAATTATTCTTCATCATCTTTCCACTGATGTGATACCGCCGGCTGGTGATCCTTGATCAGTTTTCAACAGGGTAATTAACGGAAAAAATTCTGAGACTCGCTCCTTAATTCTTTAAGCATCTCACATAGAATGCATTTGCCTGGCTTGAATTATACAGTGAAACACTTTTATTGGTATAATTTATACCTCTGGCAATAGCCTCGGAAGTCGAATAAATTGTTGAAGTCCAATACATCGACCCCTTATAGGCACCTGAATAAAATGCCCAGGCATTATTCATATAAAACATCCCGCCATGAAGTGCATAAAATCCATTATCGATATATAAATCGTTTAAAATCGCTCCGGCCACAGAAGACCCACCATAGAAATTCACCAGTTCTTCCCACTCTGCCGACGTGGGTATATGCCATCCGGGAGGACAAAGTCCTTGTATCCCTTCCGTGTTATTGAACGACATCAATTCTTCCCATTGGTAGGTTCCCCCGTAAACATCACAATTCTGCATATTATCCTGCGGACAATATTTTTCAACGGTACAGTTATCCGTTTGCATTTGGTTTCCTGCCATCCCGGTGCCATAATTGAGGTTGGCCGCCATCCAGCACTTTCCATTCGGTAACAATAAAGTCGGGTAAGTTTGACCGTCCCGGATATCAACCAGGGAAGACCCACAGGTAAAAGAAGCCGGGTTGGATACTTGAATTATCTGCGTTACTGATTTTGAACATGAATATGAGTTGGTATAGGAATAGGTGATTGTTTTACTTCCGGAACCGGCTAAAGCCGGATCGAATATCCCGGTTGTTGAATTAACACCCGGGCCTGAATAAACACCTCCCAGCGGTAAACCTCCCTTTAGTTTATAGGGTTGAGCACTTGTAGTCGTTTTGACATCCATGCAGGTGGTAAAAATTACTTCAGGAAATGGAATTAAACTCATGATAATCTGATTTGAAGTGGCCGGATTACCAATCACGCATGTTCCATTAGAGGTGAGCACACAAGTCACCACATCATTATTTGCCGGGGTATATGAATAGGTAGCGCCGCCCGTTCCGGCATTGGTCCCGTTGACCTTCCACTGGTACAAAGGAGTCGTCCCTCCGTTCACCGGGGCTGCTGAAAAGGTAGCTGTAACTCCGTTGCAAACCGGATTTTCGTTTGCAGTAATAGAAACACTGACTGGAAGAGATGGACTGACCGACATGGTCACGGCATTGGAAGTGGCCGGATTGCCGGTCATACAGCTCCCATTAGAGGTGAGTATGCAAGTTATAACATCATTATTGGCCGGGGCATATGAATAGGTAGCCCCGCCCGTTCCTGCATCAGTTCCGTTAACTTTCCATTGATACGAAGGAGTCGTCCCTCCGTTCACCGGGGTTGCCGTGAAAGTGACCGGGATCCCTGTACAAACCGGGTTTTCGGAAGCGGCAACGGTTACGCTCACCGGAAGACCTGAAACGACCGACATGGTCACGGCATTGGAGGTGGCCGGATTGCCGGTCACACAACTCCCATTGGAGGTGAGCACACAAGTTATAATATCATTATTTGCCGGGGCATATGAATAAATAGTTCCGCCCATTCCGGCATTGGTCCCGTTTACCTTCCACTGATACGAAGGAGTCGTTCCTCCGTTCACCGGGGTCGCCGTGAAAGTGACCGAACTCCCTGTACATACCGGGTTTTCGGAAGCGGCAACGGTTACGCTCACCGGAAGACCTGAAACGACCGACATGGTCACGGCATTGGAGGTGGCCGGATTGCCGGTCACACAACTCCCATTGGAGGTGAGCACACAAGTTA